>WBZM01000557.1_pt1 | contig 50012 bp, 37 predicted proteins | sample 5204271 | NCBI WGS metagenome assembly WBZM01 (sample SAMN12344346, study PRJNA552823) | activated sludge metagenome | biome: Activated sludge suspended growth; feature: Nitrification reactor; material: Wastewater; isolation source: activated sludge from nitrification reactor of wastewater... | reverse complement strand
ACACCGCGGTCGGCATCCGGGAGCAAGGCCCGGCGAACGCGTCGGTGACGGCGGCCAATCGCCGCAAGGCGTTTCACCTCTTCATCAAGTCCTACGACGAGACGCGCCGCGTGGTCGGGTTTCTTCGTTGGCACGACAAGGACGCGGACACGATCGCGCCCTCGCTGTTCGCGGCGCGCATGCGCAAGTCCGGCTCCGAGGTGGTGACCGAGAGCGAAGCGGCTGCCGGGCAGGGCGCCGAGCAAGCTTCCGCCCCGACCAACGGCGCCGCTCCCGCCAACGGCCCGGCTCCCGTCGCAGCGGATCCCAACGCCGCGCCCGGCATGCCCGGCAACCCGCCCTTCATTCGCAACTGACGACGCTGTCCTGTTGAGAACGCCATGCGCCCCCTCCATCTCGGAACGACTCTACCCCTCGACGGCAGCCCGATCACGCCCGGCGCCGACGCGGGCGAGCTCCTGCACGTCCTCTCCGCGCTCGAGCGCCGCTCGGCGCGCTGGGATACCGATCTGGACGGCGCGCGCGCCGCGCTGTCCGCTGCCATCTCGCTGATCTTGCGATTGCTCGGCCGCGATCCCGATCCCGCACGCAGTCGCGAGCACGTGCTCCTCTCGCTCCTCGCCGAGCGCCGCCTGCGCGCTGGCGAGCCCGCCGACATCGGCGCGCTCCTCCCGGAGATCGTCGACCCGCCGCTCGACTCCATCGGCGCGCTTACCACCGACGCGTTTCTCTCCAAGCGCGCGCGGAAAGATCTCGCCGCCTCGCTCAACTCCCTCCTCGCCTCGCCGTCCTTCGCCTCGTGGCGCCAGGGCTCGACGCTCGACGTCGCCTCGTGGATGGCGCCCATCAATGGCCGCACCCCCGCCACCGTCATCTCCGTCGCGCACCTCGACGACGACGAGCGCGCATTGGTCCTCGGCGTCCTCCTCGAAGAGATCCTCTCCTGGGTCCGCGGCCTCCCCGGCTCGCAGCACCTCAAGGCGCTCGTCGTCTTCGACGAGACCTACGGCTTCCTCCCGCCTCACCCTGCCTCGCCACCCACCAAGCGCCCGCTCGTCGCATTGATGAACCGGAGTGTACGGAGTCCACGAAGTGGACGGAGTACACGGAGGTCCGACGGAGCGAAGCGCAGTCACAGCAAGCCCGCGCCTTCGGCGTCGGCGTCATCATCGCCACCCAGAACCCGATGGACCTCGACTACCGAGCCCTCGGCAACGCCGGCTTCTGGTGCCTCGGCCGCCTCCAGACCGACGCCGACCGCGAGCGCGTCATCGAAGGCCTCGCCAACGAAGCCCGCGCCGGCGAGTCCGCCGAGCAGCTCGCCGACATCCTCAAGCAGCTCGCGCCCAGGTGGTTCACTTCGTGCCAGCCCGCTTCGCGGCCTGTGCACTCCGTAGACCTTCGTGGACTCCGTCCACTGACGTGGACTCCGTCCACTACGGTTCGTCGTCCGCGACGTCCACAGCAAGCGCGGCAGCGTCCTCCTCCAGCCGCGCTGGACCCTCTCGTTCATGCGCGGCCCCATGACCCGACAAGAGATCAAGCGCGCGCGTGGCGCGCTGACGGGCGAGGAGCACATCCGATGAACACCTACTTCGCCCTGGCCCCAGCCGAGCTCCAGCTGGCGCGTGCCCTGACGGATGAGGCGTTCGAGGGCCTGGAGGACTTGCTGCCGGGCCGGGCGCTGGAGGCGGCGCGGCAAGCCATGATCGGCCAGCTGCTCTGGACGGCATGGGGGAGGGAGGAAATCGGAGCGATCCTCGAGCGCTGGAACTGAGCCTGTCTGATCGGCGACGCACGGTCCCGGGTGACCGTGACGCCGACCGCTCGGGATTACTCCGCCGCGCAGTCGAGCCGCAGCATTCGAGGCCGGCCGAACCCGTCGTTCATCACGTCCTGCTGAATCCAGATCAACAGCACCGATCGCCCATCGGGCGACGTCACCGCTCTGACCCCGCTGGGCGGAATGGGCGCCCCCAGCGCCACCTCGGTCTGCGCCACGAGCGACGCGCTCTCGTCGAAGAGGTAGGTGAACAGGCGTCCGCCCGTCTCAGGGTTCTCGAACGGAAGCCTCGTGAATGCGACGACGAACCCGCCTGGAACCTTGGTGATGCCGGGTGGCCAGCTAACGGATTCGCCTAGATCGAGCGGCTCGGGCGGACCCAGGATGTTGCCCTCCGGCGTCACCCGGAAGTGGAAGAACCTGGACATGATCGGATTCTCGAAGCGGCCGTACACCACGCGCAGCTCAGTCGACCCCGTCACGGGCAGGATGGTCAGCGTCGAGAGCCCGGCGCCTGGCACGTCCTCCACGAGCACCGGCTCGAGCGGCACGCCCGGACCGACAACGGCCATCAGCAGCGCATTCTGGGACTCTGTACCAGGGGAGCAGTCCGCATTCGCCGCGTCGTCGCCCAAAAGAGCGAGGAAGCGCCCACCCTCGATACCCCAGATCGCTGGCGGTACGCTTCGCTGCTGACTGAACCTCGCGCCGCATCCAACAGGGCCTACCCGCCAAAGCTCGTTCCCATCAGGCCCGAGGCCGAGGAACTGATATCGAAAATCGAACTGGCCGACCATGCTGGCGCCGTACGCGCCCTGCGAGGGCACCAATGCCTGCGGGAAAAACAGGTCGAGATTCGCGTGAGCACCAACCTGTCCCGGAAGGCTATCAACAGACACCTGGGAGTAGCCATTTGACGGAGCGAACAGAACGGAGACGCCCTTCTCGAGGCCCGTTGCCACTCTCGCGTCAGCCCCAGCCACCATTTCCGGGACTTCAATCGGAGCAGGCGGCCACTCGGACCAAGGGTCGATCCAGGTGATTCGGGCCGTATCATCGACGCGTTGCGCGAGTACGACCCGTCCATCTTTCGATACGGCCACGTCCAGCTGCAGGTTGCCTACATCATCGAGATAGGCCGGCTCCACCACTGGCACGAAGGTCCGGCATGGGCCTGCGCCCGCGCCGCCCGAGCCACCGCCACCCTCCGGCGCTCCGCCAAGCCCGGAGCCCCCGCTGCCATCCGGGACGCGAACCTCCGACTCACACGCGAGCGCGAGGAAGGCGGCTTGAAGCGCTATGATGAAAACCAGATTGCGCATGGCGATCGTTCGTGAGCGTAGTCCTGCCCCTCAAACGGCGCAATTGGGGCAATGCGCCGCAGCCCGAGCGCGCTAGCTGATGAATCTGTCAGCCAGAATCGCGCTAGCTGACAGATTGTTCAGCCAGCGCCGCGTCCTCGACCCGCTCGATCATCCTCTGCATCGTCCGCTGCTTGAGCCCGGGCTCTTGGCGACACTGCGAGACTGCTCTTCAACCCTGTCCCCCTGCCGCCTTCGGACCGGCGGAGGATACCGAGGCTGGCGTGACGTTCCCAGCACCTCGTGCGGCCTCGCCGCGGCCCGCATCCTCACGCGCGTGTCCTCCCCGAACCTGATCCGCCTGACGGACCTCGGCTGGCCCCGGAGCGGTCAGCTGTTCCTGGTCACCGAGAAGCTCGACGGCGAGACACATCATCGAGCCCCAGGCATCACGCCGGACGTGACGACCTCCCGAGCCGCCTTACCCTCAGTTGCAGCTCGGCTCGGTCGCTCCGCCGAACACGTTGGTCCAATAGCTGCCGTATTGGCCGCCGCCGGTGGCGCGGCCGATGCCGATCATGGTGAAGCTCGAGCCGAGCATGTTTGCGTTATGGCCGGGGGAGTTCTTCCACTGGTCGAAGGTGGCTTGCGCGCCCGAGTTGCCCGCGGCGATGTTCTCGGCCATCGCCGTCTGCGGGCCGCAGCCGAGCTCGTAGCAGGCGTCACACGAGCGATCCCACGGCGTGGAGCCGTTCAGCCCGGTATGCGAGAAGTAGTTGTTGTCTCGCATGTCCTCGCTGTGACCCTGCGCGGCCCGATTGAGCGAGGTGCACGCCGCGAGCGCGCCGAGGCCGTTCTGGGCGCGGTAGGTGTTGATGATGCCGAGGAACGCTTGCTCCTCGGCGTCGAGCGGCGTGGTCGCGTCCCCCGCGCCGCCGCACGTCGGGCACGCGCCGCAGTCGCTCGCGCAGGTGGAGCAGTCCTCCGCGCCGTTGCACATGCCGTCCCCGCAGGACGGCCCACACGCGCCGCAGTCGCCGGGGCAGCTCATGCAGTCCTCGCCGGCGTCGCAGGTCGTGTTGCCGCAGGTGGGCGGGCACGCGCCGCAGTCCGCCGCGCAGCTCGCGCAGTCCTCGCCGGCCTCGCAGACGGCGTTGCCACACAGGGCCGGGCACGTCCCGCAGTCCTGCGGGCACGAGACGCACGTCTCGTCGGGCTGGCAGGTCGCGTCGCCGCAGGTCGCCGCGCAGGCGCCGCAGTCCGCCGCGCACGTCAGGCAGTCCTCTCCCGGGCTGCAGGTCGCGTCGCCACACGTCACGCCGCTGCCGGTCGAGCCGGAGCCCGACGGACCCGACCCCGACGGGCCGGAGCCTGACGGTCCTGTCTCTCCTGCGCCGCTGCCGCTCGCGCTCTCCGAGCCGCCGCCTTCGCCGGCGTCGTCCGACACCTCGAGATCCGAGGCGCCCGTGATGAGGTTGCAGGCGGTCGCGCCCCAGAGGCCGACCAGGAGGCCGACCCCACCCCCGAACCATCGAGCTGCGATAGGCCTCATGACTCTCCCAACGTAATCGGCCATGTGGTCAGACCGAAGCGGGACATCTGGAAAGATCTCGTGGTTTTGGCCAGGTCGGAATTTTGCTGCGGTCGCGTCGCGGTCCTTGATTCGCCTTTCGAGCCGGGCGAATCGTGAGCGCATGTCCGTGCAAACAGTCGGAGCCGACCGGGCCGCCGTGGAGCGTGTGGATGTCCTGGTCGTCGGCGGCGGGCCCGCCGGTGCGACCGTGTCGACGTACCTCGCGCGCAAGGGCTACCGCGTCACCGTCCTCGAGAAGGACTCGCACCCGCGGTTCCACATCGGCGAGTCGCTCCTGCCCTGCAACATGCCGATCCTCGAGGACCTCGGCGTGATGGATCAGCTGAAGGGCATGGGCGTGGTGAAGCTCGGCGCGGACTTCTCGCTCGCGACCGACGAGACGTGGCGCACCTACTACTTCTGCCGCTCGCTGAACCCGACGCCCCCACACGCCTACGAGGTGCGGCGCAGCGAGTTCGACGAGATGCTCTTCCGCAACGCGACGAAAAACGGCGTGGACACGCGCGAGCACGTGCGCGTCACGAGCGTCGAGTGGAAGGCGGACAAGACGTCGGTCGTCCGCGCCGTCGACGAGAACAAGAAGGAGCTCGTGTTCGAGGCGCGGTACTTCGTCGACGCGACCGGCCGCGACACGCTCCTCGCGAAGAAGCTCGGCCTGAAGCGCAAGAACCCGAACCACGGCAGCGCGGCCATCTTCGGCCACTTCAAGAACGTCGTGCGCCGCCCCGGCAACGATCAGGGCAACATCAGCATCTACTGGTTCGATCACGGCTGGATGTGGTTCATCCCCCTGAAGGACGACGTGATGTCGATTGGCGCCGTCTGCTGGCCCGACTACCTGAAGACGCGCACCGGCACGACGGAGGAGTTCCTGCTCTCGACGCTCAAGCTCGCCCCCAAGGCGTACGAGCGCATGAAAGACGCGGAGCTCATGGGAGAGGTCCGCGCGACCGGCAACTACTCGTACACCTCGGAGAAGATGACCGGCCGCGGCTGGCTCATGGTCGGCGACGCCTGGGCCTTCATCGACCCGGTCTTCTCGAGCGGCGTCTACCTGGCGATGAACAGCGCGCGCTTCGGGGCGGAGGTGGTCGACCGCATCCTCAAGGACCCGAGCTGCGAGGCCGAGGCCCACGCCGAGTTCGAGCGGCGCATCCGCAAGGGCGTCGGCGCGTTCTCCTGGTTCATCTATCGCTTCACCACGCCGGGCATGCGCTGGATCTTCCAGAACCCGCGCAACGTCTACCAGCTCGAGCAGGCGGTCATCTCGATGCTCGCGGGCGACGTCTTCGACAGCAAAGAGGTCGAGAGGCGGTTCCAGGTGATGCGCCTCATCTACGCCGTCCGCACGGCGATGGACTGGAAGGGGTCGCTCAAGAACTTCGTCCGGCGCAAGCGCGCGGCGCTGTCCATCTTCAAGGGCGTGACGACCGCGGAAGGGCAGCCCGACACGCTCGGGTTCAAGTAACCTCGGCTCATGAGCGCGGCTCCGGAGCGAGGCTTCGTCGTCGGCTCTCGCTACCGACTCGAATCGAAGCTCGGCGAGGGCGGCATGGCCGTGGTCTGGCGCGCCGTGCACACCGAGACCGATCGCACGGTCGCGCTCAAGCTCGTGCGGGCCGAGCTCGTGAAGGAGCAGGCGGTCCGTGAGATGTTCGTGCGCGAGGCGCGAGTCGGCGCCCGCATCGGGAAAAACGAGCACATCGTGGAGGTGCTCGACGCCGGCCTGGACGAGGCGCTCGTGGCGCCCTTCCTCGCGATGGAGCTGCTCGAGGGCGAGCCGCTCGACGCGACACTGAAGCGGACCGGGCCCGTCGACCCGCTCTTCGCGGCGGAGCTGCTCGAGCAGCTCGCGGACGCGCTCGACCAGGCGCACGGCGCTGGCGTCTTCCACCGCGATCTCAAGCCCCAGAATCTCTTCCTCGCGCGGGGGCGCAAGGGCAAGAGCGTGCTCAAGGTCCTCGACTTCGGTATCGCGAAGCTCGCGGAGACGGTGCAGCAGTCGACGACCCACGTCGGGACGCCAGCCTACTCCGCTCCGGAGCAGCTCGGCGCTTCCTGGCGAGCCATCGCCGAGCAGCGCGGCCGAACGATCGCGGCGCAGGTGTCGGCCGCGACCGACGTCTGGGCGCTCGGCCTCATCGCGTTCGAGATGCTCACCGCCGCGCCGTCGGGTGCGTTCTGGGGCGCCGAGACGCTGGCGGAGCTGCCGGTGAAGATGGTGATGGAGCCGCTGCCGTCGGCCTTCGTGAGAGCGAGGGACCGCGCGACGCTGTTGCCTTCGACGTTCGATGGCTGGATCGCGCGCTGCCTCGATCTCGACTCCTCGCGCCGGTTCCACTCCGCGGGGGAGGCGGTCGCCGCGCTCGCGCCTGCGCTCCGGCAAGGCCGGCCTGCCGCGACCGGGAGCGCCCCGCCGCGCGGGCCCCTCGCGTCATCGCCTGCGATCGCCTCGCCGCTCGCGATCGCGACCACGCCGGCCGTCCCGGTGACGGGCCCGCCGGCGTACACGGGCCAGCCCGCCTCCCATGCGGGGCCGGCCGCGCCGGCCGTCGCCGCGGCGCCGCCCGACGCGCGTCTGCAAGAGTGGGCGCAAGCGCGCGGCGCGGCGCTCTATGCGCCCGGCGACGTTCGGCCGCTGCTCGCGTGGCAGCCGTTCTTCTTCCTCCCGAGGCTCGAGCGCGTGTACCGCGAGGCGCGGCTCGCCGGACCGCTCGGCGCGATCACGTTGGCCGAAGCCGGTGTGGACGATCCCATCCGCAAGGCCGTCGCGGAGGACCGGATGCTCGTCGCGCTCGTGCACGCGCAGAAGTGCCGCTATCGCGCGTCCCTCCGGTCCAAGCGGTCCTCCGGCGGGCTGATCGACGGAATGGCGCGCGGCTTCCGCGCGCTCGAGCTCTCCGGCGCCGCATACGGCATCCTCGGCGATCCGCAATTCGAGCAGCACTACGAGGTGACGGCGCCGTCAACGCAGGAAGCAGCCCTGGCCATCCCCGTGCCGGTCCGCGCCGTGCTCGTGGCAGCGGGGTTCCACGGGATCATCGAGCTGCGAGCCGGGGCGATCCTGCTGACGGTGTTCGACGCCGCGCGGTTCGAGCCAGCTTGCCTCGAGCGCGTGCTCGACTTGACCACGCGGATCCTCACCGCGATGCCCTGATCGCTCCGCTCTGCGCGAACGTCAGGCGCGGAAGATGGCCTCGGCGAACCACCGCCGAGGGTCGGTCACGACCGCCTCGAGCGTGAAGCCGGAGCCGCGGGCGAGGCCGACCAGATCGTCCGTCGTGAACTTGTAGGAGCTCTCGGTGTGGATCGGCTTCGAGAAGACCAGGACGTCCTCCCCGATGTGCACGCGCTGCTCCGTACGCGGGACGAGGTGCATCTCGATCCGGCTCTTGCGTGGCTCGAAGAACGCGAGGTGATCGAACGCCTCCGGGTCGAAGTCCGCGTCGAAGCGCGCGTTGAGGTGGCGGAGCAGGTTGCGATTGAACGCCGCCGTGACGCCCGCGGCGTCGTTGTACGCCGCGTTCAGCACCGCGCCGCTCTTGACGAGATCGACCGCCAGGAGCAGCGCGTCCCCCGAGGCGAGCCGCGCGCGCAGCGCGCGCAAGAAGGCCATGGCCTCCGGCGGCTCGAAGTTCCCGATCGTCGAGCCCGAGTAGTAGACGAGCTTCGGGGCGCCGGGCGGAAGGTCCGCGTAAGCCGCGGCGGCGGTGAAGTCCCCTTCGAACGGAGCCAGCGCGAGGTCGGGGAAGGCGTGACGAACGCCGTCACAGGTGGTCGCGAGCGCGCGCGGTGAAATGTCGATGGGGCGGTAGAGCCGCGGCGCGCGCACGTGGGCGAGGAGCGCCACGATCTTCTCGGCGCTGCCGCTCCCGAGCTCGACGATGATCGAGCCCTCGGCGATGCGCGCGCCGATCTCCGCGCCCTTGTCGCGCAAAATGGAGAGCTCGGTGCGCGTCGGGTAGTACTCCGGCGTCTGGGTGATGCGGTCGAACAGCGCGGAGCCGACCTCGTCGTAGAAATAGCGCGGCGAGATGCGGGGCGGATCGGCGCGCAGGTCGGCCACGACATCGGCCAGCTCTCGTTCGTGGGAGGACGTCATCGGTCGCCGCTCCGTGCGAGACGGATGCCAGTGAAGGGCCAGCGCTGGTGCGGGTAGAAGAAGTTGCGGTAGGTGCTGCGCAGGTGACCGCGGGGTGTGGCACACGAGCCGCCGCGAAGCACCCACTGGTTGCACATGAACTTGCCGTTGTACTCCCCGACCGCCCCGGGGGCGGCGCGGAAGCCCGGGTAGGGCTCATACGCGCTGCGCGTCCATTGCCACACCTCACCGAAGAACCGCGGCCCGGCCGTCGTCGGATGACACGGGCCCTCGAGGAGCCAGCGCGCTCCGGCCGGGTCCTCGCCTCGGGCCGCGAGCTCCCACTCGTGCTCGGTCGGGAGCCGCGCGCCGGCCCACTCGGCGAAGGCCGCCGCCTCGAACGCCGAGACGTGGCAGACCGGCGCGTGGGGGTCGAGCAGGACGTCGCCGTGGGCCGTGTGCTCGCACCAGCCGTCGGAGTCCGAGGCGTGCCAGTAGAGCGGCGCGGCGATGGCGTTCTCTCGAACCCAGGCCCACCCATCCGAGAGCCAGAGCGACGGCGTGTCGTAGCCGCCGTCCTCGAGGAAGGCCAGCATCTCGGCGTTGGTGACCAGGCGATTCGAGATCTGGAACGAGTCGACGAGCCGGCGGTGCGCGGGGCGCTCGTTGTCGAACGAGAAGTGGTGGTCGTCCGTCCCGAACGTGTGGACGCCTCCTTCCACAGCGAGCCACCGGGGGGTGGGCCCAGGCGCGCACCGGGGGAGCGGTCCGGGGCGGTAGGCCGGCCGCAATGGATTGCGGGAGAAGTTGTATTGGATGTCCATCACCATCAGCTCTTGGTGCTGTTGCTCGTGGTGGACGCCGAGCTCCACGAGCGACGCGAGCTCGCCCTCGAGCGACAGCTCCGCCATCGCCCGGTCCACGTGTGCGCGGTACGCGAGCACCTCCGCCAGCGTGGGGCGTGACAGCTCACCCCTGGAAGGACGCGGGTGCTTGGGGCCGACGGCCTCGTAGTAGGAGTTGAAGAGAGCCTTGTAGGCCGGCGAAGGCGTCCTGTACCCCGGCAGGTGCGGCTCGAGCACGAAGGTCTCGAAGAACCAGGTCGTGTGCGCGAGGTGCCACTTCGTGGGGCTCACGTCCGGCATGGCCTGGACCTGGCAATCCTCCGGGCCGAGGCCGTCGATGAGCGCGAGCGTGAGGCGCCGGGTCTCCGAGAATGTGGGGTGTTCCGACATGGTCAAACTAGTTGCATCCCAAACTATATTCTCAGCCTAGTCTATCGAAGGACGCTCGGCTACCGTCGACGGGTGATCGCGCTGGAGGCCGTGACGAAGCGCTACGGTGACAAGACCGTCGTCGACGGCGTCTCGGTCGAGGTCCGACGAGGCGAGGTGCTCGCGCTGCTCGGCGGGTCCGGCAGCGGCAAGACGACCACGCTCAAGATGATCAATCGGCTCATCGAGCCGACGGCGGGCCGTATCACGCTCGGCGGACGGGACACGGCGAGCATGCTGTCGCACGAGCTGCGACGCAGGATCGGCTACGTGCTGCAGGAGGTGGGCCTGTTCCCGCACATGACCGTGGAGGAGAACGTGGGCATCACGCCGCGCCTGCTCGGTTGGCCCGCGGCGAAGATCCGCGCCCGCGTGGGCGAGCTGCTCGAGCTGGTCGAGCTCGACGCCGCGACGTTCCGTGGTCGCTCGGCCCACGAGCTGTCGGGCGGGCAAAGGCAGCGCGTCGGCATCGCGCGAGCGCTCGCCGCGGATCCGGAGGTGATGCTCCTCGACGAGCCGTTCGGCGCCCTCGATCCGATCACCCGGCGGCGTCTCCAGCGGCTCTTCGTGTCGATCCGCGCGACGCGCGACCTGACCGCCGTCGTCGTCACGCACGATGTGGCGGAGGCCATGCTCCTCGGCACGCGGCTCGCCGTGATGCACAGGGGCGTGCTCGTGCAGGAGGGCAAGTCGGAGGAGGTCGCGAGCGCCCCCGCGAACGACTACGTGCGCGCGCTCTTGTCGGGGGACGACGAGCCTCCGGTCGAGGCGACCGCTTGAAGGAGCAGCTCGCCCTCCTGCCGTCCCTCCTGGCGGCGCACGTGCGCCTCGTCGTGATCGCGCTGTCGCTCTGCCTGCTCGCGAGCATCCCCCTGGGCATCGCGGCCACGCGCTCGCCGAAGCTCGAGCGCCTCGTCGTCGGGGCCGCGAGCGTCGTCCAGACCATCCCTGCCCTCGCGCTCCTCGCCGTCATGGTCCCGCTCCTCGGCGCGATCGGGGCCCCTGCCATCGGCGTGTTGCCTGCGCTCATCGGCCTCACGTTCTACTGCGCGCTTCCGATCCTGATGGGCACGGTGACGGGCGTCCGGGAGGTGAGCCCGTCGATCCTCGAGGCCGCGCGCGGCGTCGGCATGACCGAGCGGCAGGTGCTTCGGATCGTCGAGCTGCCGCTCGCGTTGCCGTTCATCGTCGCGGGCACGCGGACGGCGGCCGTCTGGTGCGTGGGTATGGCGACGCTCTCCACCCCGGTCGGAGCGCCCAGCCTGGGGAACTTCATCTTCAGCGGGCTGCAGACGCGCAACCACGCTGCCACGCTCGTCGGCTGTCTCGCTGCCGCGACGCTGGCGCTGGTGCTCGACGGGCTCGTGCTGGCGGTCGAGCGCGGCATCCGCCGTCGCCGTCGCGCCTCGCTCGTCATCGGAGCGGCCGGTCTGGGCGCGCTGGTGCTCTTCACGTTCGGCGGCCTCCTGATCGCGGCCGCCAGCACGGACCCGCGGCCCGTCCGTGTCGGGACAAAGCCGTTTACCGAGAGCTTCATCCTGGGGCACTTGCTCGCTGGCGAGATCGAGTCGATCGGTGCCACGGCGACGGTGGCCGAGTCGCTCGGCTCGACCGTCGCGTTCGACGCGCTCGCGGCCGGTGATCTCGACGCGTACGTCGACTACTCGGGAACGCTCTGGACCACCGTGCTCGGTCACCAGGACTCGCCCGGCAGTCGAGAGGAGCTCCTGCGGCGCGTCGAGGCGGAGCTCCTGGAGCGACACGGCGTCGTCGTCGCCGCCAAGCTCGGGTTCGAGAACAAATATTGTCTCGCGATCCGAAACACGGAGGCCGAGGCCCGGGGCCTCCGGTCGCTGACGGACCTCTCGAAGACGGCGCGAGGCCTATCCATCGGCGGCGACTACGAGTTCTTCTCGCGCAGCGAGTGGGCGGCGCTCGAGCGCACGTACGGCTTCGCGTTCCGCGAGCAGCGCCCGATGGACCCCGCGCTCCTGTACGAGGCGGCGAGGGACGGCCACGTCGACGTGGTCGCCGCCTATTCGACCGACGGCCGCATCGACGCGTTTGGGCTCACCGTCCTCGAGGATGACCAATCAGTCATTCCACCGTATGACGCGGTCGTCCTCGTGAGCGCGCGGCTCGCCCGCGAAGAGCCGAACGTTTTGGCACGCTTTCGTGCGCTCGAGGGGACGATTGACGCGGCGCGCATGCGGGAGCTGAACCGGGAGGTCGACGAGCGTGGCCGCACGCCGCGCGACGTGGCGCGCAACTCGGGGCGGTGACGTGCGGTGACAGGGTCGGGTGAGTCGGCTAGGGTGCGCTCGCCCTTCCGGAGGTGTCCCCATGCGTGCTCGACATTTCGTCCTGGCATTGGCGCTCGGCGCGGCCGCAACGTCGTGCGGCGAAGACTCGGAGAAGCAGCCGTCCAACGAGCCCCAATACGAGCCGAACAAGGTCTACGAAGAAGCTGACGGCATCGTCTTCACGACCGAGGAGTTCGAGATCCCGGTGGGCGACTCGTTCACGTGCTTCTACACGAACCACATCACCGAGGAAGAGCTGAGCATCATCGGCGCGGACGGGCTGCAGGGGAACGGCGGTCACCACATCCTCGCGTATTACGCGGAGGAGCCGCGAGAGCCCGGCTACCACCCGTGCACCGACACGGACATGGTCAACCTGCACCAGGTGGCCGGGAACGCCGGCGAGGGCGGCCAGGTCTTGAACCTTCCCGACGGGCTCGCGCTCAAAGTGCCCGCCGGCAAGCAGATCGTGCTCGAGGCGCACTACATCAACGAGACCGGCAAGCCCTACCGCGCCTTCGACTGGGTGAAGCTGGTGAAGGGCGACCCGGCCAAGATCCAGCACTACGTGAACTACCTCGTCACGATCGACGAAGCGTTCGAGATCCCCCCCAACGCGCCGCTGAAGCGGGTAACGGAGTGCACGCTCGACCGCGACTTCAATGTGGCTCTTTCGCTCGGGCACATGCACGAGCTCGGATCCGCGTTCAAGCTCGAGGTGCTCGACGAGGCCGGGACCTTGATCGACGCGCCGCTCGACCACAAGTGGACCCCGTCTTACACGTCGCATCCGCCCATCAACACGTACGAGATCCCCACCCCCTACGTGCTCAAGAAGGGGCAGCGCATCCGCCAGACGTGCGAGTGGAACAACTCGACGGCGAGCCCCGTGATCTTCCCCCGAGAGATGTGCATCGGGTTCTTCTACTACTGGCCTGGCGAGGGCGACCTCACCTGCGAGACCGTCGAGGTCGGAGAAGGCGGATGATGCGGCAGCTCGGTTATGGTCTCGTCCTCTGTGCGCTCGCAAGCTTCGCGTGCGGCGACGACAGCTCCGACGGCGGCTCGGGCGGCTCGGGCACCACCACCGGCTCGACCTCGTCGACGACCAATGCGAGCACGGGAACCGGGCAGGGCGGCGGTCCACCTGCCGGCTCGTGCATCCAGCCCGGGGAGATGGGCAATGCGAACGGAGTCGGCGAGTACTGCTCGCCCGGTGGGGGGCAATGCCAGGACAACGCGCTCGCGCCGCTCTGCCTCGCGGACGTCGGCCAAGACGAATGGTTCTGCACGCGCATCGGCTGCGACGAGACGACCGATTGCGGGCCGAACGCCGGCTGCCTCATGGTGATGGGCCAGGGCTCGGCGTGCGTGCTCTGCAAATGTGATGATTCGGCCTTCGGCTGCGCCTCGAGCTCGACGAGCTCTTCGAGCTCGTCTTCGAGCGCATCGACCGGCGGCGGCTGAGGCGAGGAGCGAGCTCGCCGAGCTCGCTCCCTTCAGACCACGACGGCGGCGGATCACTCCTTGCGCACCACGAGCTCGTAGTCGAAGGCCTTGCCGTCTTTGGCGTCCACCTTGATGACGACCATGCGGTCGCGCGCGCCCGAGACCGAGAGCTTCTTCGTCGCGCCCTTCTTGGCGTCGCCGGCGAAGTTCACCTCGTCTCCCTCGACACACTTGTTGTCGTCGCCGACGAGAGAGAGGCTCACCGTCGCGGGAGCCTTGCCGTCCTCCTTTTTCACCTCGACGGTGATCTTGTCGGCGTCGACGACCGGGTGAGTCGTCACGAAGATGCGCTCGCCGCCCGCGACGATCTTCCCGTCCAGCTTGCCCTCGAAGACGACCTGGCGCGGACCGATGGTGGCCCAGCCGTTCCCGGCCTGCTCGTTCCAGAAGCGAACCATCTCCTTCACGATCGCTTCCATCTTCGAGCACTTGTCCCCTCCCTTCTTGCAGCCGGCCTTCTTGAGCTCGGCGCCGTACTTCTCCCAGATGGCCGTCGTGACCTTCGCCGCGGACGTGCACTTGGACTGCGCGACGGCAGGCGAAGGCGACAGCGAGAACGCGGCAAGAGAGAGCGCGAGAGCGGGGACAAAGAGCATCGTGCGCGTGAGATTCATGGTTCCTCCTCGTGATCGCCCGCCGAGCGGGCCCGGCGGCCTTCCGCAAGCCGCGCGCCAGAGGGCAAGGCCGCGCGGCTTGCGTGCTTCGTCCTGGCCGCCCACACGACCTTGCTCGACCAAGCAAATCTTGCTCGACGCCCGTTGCGCAGCGCCCCTGCCAGCGGCGCCGCGCGGCGCTCTCAGGGCGGCGCGGCGGTTGCAAGCCCGTCAGGCTCGCGACCGCACAGGCGCGGGAACGGCGCACCACCCTGGCAAAGTCTGTCGTAGGATTCGAGCCTGGACCTGGAGCGCGCGCGAAAGGACGAAGACATGACGACACGGCATGGGCTTGCTCGATACTCCGCACTGATCGTCGTGGCCCTCTCGTCGGGGTGTCTCCCCGAAGAAGACGCGCCGGCCGAGGAGGTCGACGCGGCCGAGCTGGAGATCATCTCGGTGCCGTTCGCGTTTCACGGGATCTGCTCGACCGTCGGGCAGATCGACTTCGGCAGCGAGCGCTGCGAGCCGTCGGATCTCCCCGAGCTCCTCGCGTTTCTCCAGCACTCCGATCCGCTCGTGCACGAGTTCCTGACGACGACCGTGGCGGGCAACGCGCAGATCCAGTGCACCAGCTACGTCGCCCCCGGCGGCGAGACCGCGCGCTGCGCGGACGTCGTCGAGCGCGACCCGCTCGGCGTTCCGATCGAGCAGATGGCGGGCGGCAACAAGAACTTCTTCGTCGCCTACGCTCCGAATGCGCCGCCTCACCCGGAGAAGCCACACTGGGACGCGCACCTCGCCGGCGCCGTGCCGCCGATCGACTACCGCCTCGCCCCGGTCGAGCTCTCGGAGGCCGGCACCTTCAACCCGTCGGGGATGTGGGCCCCGGCCGGCGCGCCCCCCTTCGATCACGCGCGCGTGCTCAAGTTCGATCCGCGCGACTGCACCGGCTGCGGGATCTACAAGGGGCCCGGCTACGACTCGCTCACGTCGACCGGCCAGCGCCAGGTGAGCTACGGCTGGTGGCCCGGGCTCTCCACCTGCGACATCGAGACCCAGTCGGGCGGCAGCTTCGCCCGCCTGAGCAGCGCGGTGTGTACGTCGGAGCTCTTCTACCGCACCACGGGCCGCTGAGCGCCGCCGATTGCCGCTTCAGGGTGGCCAATCTCTCGAGTAGCCTCGTCGCGGAGAATGGCTCCGCCACGAGGCGAATCGAATCCCTCCTCGGAGCGTGCCCCCCGCCGAGCGCTCGGACGGATCTTCGAGGAGCACGCGCCCCTCGATGGGCCTGTCGCGGCTCGCTTGGGCATCCTGCTCGCGCGCGCCCTCGAAGCGCGGGGCGCGGCATCGAAGCCGCTCGCGCCGAGCGCGTTTGCCCTCGACTGGGTCGACGGCGCCGTGCGCGTCGAGGTCCTCGATCTCACCACCGATAGGGCGAGCACAGGGAACGACGCGGTCGCATCCCTCGGGCGCGTCCTGTTCGAGGCCCTCTCCGGGCGAACGCCTCCCGAGCCGAGCTTCACCGCCGCCGACCTCGTGCGCGTCGCGCCGTGGATCGAGGCAGCGCTCGCCGGCGTGGTGGCGCGCGCCGCGTCCGGGGGGACCGATGCGATTGCATCGCTCGGCGAGCTCGCGACCTCGCTCGAGCCGTACGCGGGCGACGAGGCTGATGTGGCCCGACTGGTCGCGCGCACCGCGCACGATCAGGCAGACGCGGCAGCGGACGCGGACGAAGCGCCGCGCGCCTCGGGCGCATCACCTGGAGACGAGCAGCGGCCCGAGGCCTGGATCGGGCGGACCATCGGGCGCTTCCGGATCGGCGAGGTGCTCGGGCAAGGCGGGATGGCGACCGTCTTCGGCGCGAAGGCCGAAGACGGGACCGAGGTCGCGATCAAGGTGATGCGGCCGGAGACGGCGACCCCCGCGGCGCTGCGGCGATTCGTGCGCGAAGCGCGGTGGGCTTCACGAGTCGAGAGCTCCCACCTCACGCGCGTCCTCGATGTCACGTGTGACGAGGCCGCGCCGGTCCTGACGCTGGAGCGAATGCGGGGGCGCGACCTCGCGAGCGTCCTCGCGACGGACGGCCCGCTCCAGCCATCGGTCGCGGCGCGAATCCTCGCAGACGCGTGCCTGGGCCTCGCAGCCGCGCACGAGGCAGGGGTCATCCATCGCGACCTCAAGCCGAGCAACGTCTTCCTGCACGAGGAAGCGAACGGAACGATCACCACGAAGGTCTGTGACTTCGGTGTCGCCAAGCTCGGCGGTGAGCTGCACGTCCAGGAGACGGTCCTGACGCGAGCCGGCGGCCTGCTCGGGACGCCGGCGTACATGTCGCCCGAGCAGGCGCGCGACGCCAGGAACGTCGATGCCCGCACCGATGTCTGGAGCCTGGGCGCGACGCTCTACGAAGCGCTCTCCGGACGCCGTCCCTGGCACGGCGCGGCCAACGTCGGGGATATCCTGGCGGCGCTCTCTTCTCGCGACGTCCCGCGCCTGGATGCGCTCGCTCCCTGGGTAGATCGAGCGCTGGCAGCCGTCGTGGACCGATGCCTCGCACGTGATCCGTCCGCCCGGATCGGGAGCGCTGCGGCGCTCCGAGAGGAGCTCCTGCCATTCGCGACGAAGGAACCGCTGCTTCCCTCGCATCTCCGCCGCGATCCGCGAAGCGCGCAGCCCGCGGTCGCATCGCCGAGGGCCGCGACCGCGAGCACGGTCCGCGAGGCAGACCAGCCGAGGCCGAGGCGCGGATGGCCGAGCGCCATCCTCGGGGGCTTCGCGGCGGCGACGCTCGTCGGTCTCTTGGCGGCAGCCTTCCGAGAGCCCGAACGACAGGCGCCCTCCCCTGCCCCGGCGACGTGTCCCGGCGCGAAGGTGTGCACCCAGACGCTGGTTGAGCCGGCGCGATGCGGCCCGAGCGGCGCCTGCGTCGCGCTCGGCTCGGCCCAATGTACGGTCGACGCCGATCCCGCTGCGATCGAGAGCGATCGCACGCTCTGGCTCGGCGCGATGTTCCCGGCGGATCACGACGACGCCTACACCGCGAGCTTCGGTCGAGGCGCGACGAACGCGGTCTCGCTCGCCGTGCACGAGATCAACTCGGTGAGCGGAGGCATTCCCCTGCCCGACGGACAACCCCTGCCCCTTGGGCTCGTGGCCTGCAAAGACGCGAAGGATCCGACGGCCGCCGCGCGACACCTGGTCGAGAACGTGGGCGTCCCCGCCGTGATCGGCTTCGGATCGGGCAAGAGCGTCGTCGAGCTCTCGTCGAGCCTCTTCCTCAAGGAGGACGTCCTGGCCGTCGCGTCGATCAACTCGAGCGCGCTGCTCTCCTCCATCCCTCATCCGCCCGATCAACCGCGGTTGGTGTTTCGGACGGCGGCGAACACCGCGACTCGCGCGGCGGCGCTCGCCAAGATCATCCCCGAGGCCATCGAGCCTCGCCTCCGCTCGCGACCGGCGTCCGCGGACCGCGACCTTCGGGTCGGCGTGGTGGTGCGCCAGACGTCCGCTGGGATCGCGTTCTCCGAGGCGCTCGCGCAGAACCTCTCCTTCAACGGAAAGTCGGTGCGCGACAACGGCCCGAGCTTCTCCGAGGTGCGGTTGATCGGGGAGGACGAGGCTTCGATGAAGCCTGCCCTCGCGGCATCGGCCCTGCTCGCGGCGGCGCCCGACCTGGTCGTGATCCAGGACACGAGCGATATCGTCATCGGCCGTGTCATCGTGCCGCTCGAAGAGAGGTGGGACGCAGCGCGCGGCCCTCGCCCCACCTACTTGCTCACCGGATCGATCGAAGCCGAGGCCGTCGGAGAGCTCCTCCGGCGCCACCCCACCGTAGGAGAGCGCCTGCTCGGCCTCACGCCACCCTGGCAGACCCCCGCGAACGTGTCCTTCACGCGCGCGTACAACGCCGCGTTCCGGGAGAAGCTGTCGGAGGCCGAGTCCCCGGGCGCCCCCTACGACTCGGTGTACCTCGTCGCGTACGCAGCCAGCGTCGCCTCGGAGCCGAGGTCCGGCGCTTCGCTCTCCCTCGCTCTGGCCAGGCTGTCGCCGCCCGGAGAGCCGATCCAGGTCGGCCCGACAAGCTGGCTCGACGGGACCGCGCGGCTCGCGCGCGGCGAGCGCGTCGATCTGTTCGGCACGTTCAGCCGTCTCGACTTCGATCCGCAGACAGGCGAGTCCCCCACCGACTACGCCCTGGTGTGCGGGCAGCTCCGGGAGGACGCGCTCGCCATCTCGGCTGCGGGCGTCGTGTACGACGCGGGAAAGGGCCACGTCGTCGGCACGCTCGGCTGCGGCGTCCCGAACTGATCCTGCTGAGCAAGCCACGACTACGCATTCGATTGCGTAGTCGCGCCGTCGGCGGCGTTCAGCGACCCGCGGCAGGCCCACCGTCGGGCGCCCGCGTGCCTGGCTCGACCATTGCCAATGCCGAACCGAGAGGAGAACGAGATGAAGCGTTGGCTCGTTGGCTTTGTGATGACGGCGGTGATCGCGAGCGGCTGCGGCAAGACCGACAAGGGCTCGGGTGAAGCCGGCGAGGAGGCCGCGGCCTCGGGCTCGGCCTCACCCAAGAAGAAGAAAGGTGGCGCCAAGGGCGCGCCGACGCTCGCGTCGAACGCCACCGTGCTCGAGCACTTGAAGAAGATCGGCGACGGCTGCACCGTCAAGACGGACTCGGCGGCCGTCTACGGGTGCAAGGCGCACGAGGACGCCGATCTGGTCGAATGGGTGGCCAAGGAGAAGCCCAAGGACGTGTTCGACACGTTCGCCGGCGCCATCGCGGGCAAAGACGACAAGGCCCGAGCCGCGGCGATCGCGCTCTCGAACCGGGTCTTTTCGCGTATCGATCACGATCTCCGCAAGGCGAACGCGACCGCGGGCGCCGCGACCGTGTTCCTCGACGCGCTCGCCAAGGACGACGCCAGCGCGCCCGCCCTGGCGGCGACCGCGACGCACATCGCCAACCTCGCCGGCGAGAGCGAGCGGCTCCTCGATGTCGTGGGCGCGCTGAAGAACAAGAACGCGCGCAACGAGTCGTACCGGACGATGATGACGTACGGCCGGCTGGACGTCTTTCCGGCGATCAAGGAGGCCGCCAAACAGGCGGACCACGCGGTCGCAGCGCTCTCCGCGCCACGCGAGATGTACGACTGGAAGCCGGACGAGGCCGCTCAGGTCTGCCCGTGGGCCAAGGGCTACCTCGGTGACGAGCGGATCCCGGTCGCGGCCGCGGCCGCGCAGGACATGGTCCGCTGCAAGGGCGAGTACATCGACGCCCTGCTGGACGAAGGCGAGAAGCGATTGGCCGCCAAGGCCTTCAAGGCGCCGCTCTCCGACGCGTACCGCGAGGTCTGCTTCGAGATGATGAAAAACGTGACCGGACAGGCGGGCAAGAGCGCGCAATGCACGCGCACCTTCGCCTTCCTGGAGAAGGTCGCGAACGACGCGTCGGTCGAGTCCAGCGTCCGCGGCCTGGCGCTCTGGAACATCTACTACCAGAAGCGAGATCAGGAGACGCTCGACCTCATGCGCCGGTACGAGAACCACTCCGACCCGGAGGTCTCGAAGCGGGCGAAGGAGGCCATCAACTCGTTGACCACGGTCTACAAGCTAAAATGACAACGGTGCTAGGATGACTTCGGCTGCTGGGCGTAGCCTAGGCGCTTCAGGCCGTGTGTCTTGATCTTGTGGACGAGCGTGCGGAGCGGCATGCCGAGCCGGCGGGCCGCGTGGGTCTGGTTCCAGTCGCACGCGCGGAGCGCATCGAGGAGCACCTGCACCTCGAGCCGATCCATCTTCGTCCGGAAGTCTTCCGGGTCGGGCCGCGACGCGTCCGCGGCGTCCGACTCTGCGCGCTCGGCCGCCGCCGGGGTCGCGACGAGGGACGTCGGCAAGTCCTCCACCGAGACGAGCGGGCCGGCGGCGACCACCACGGCGCGCTCGATCACGTTCTTCAGCTCGCGCACGTTCCCCGGCCAGTGGTGCGACAGGAGGATCTCCATCGCCTCCGGGGTGATGCCCGTGACGGACGTCCCGTTCGCCTGGTTGGCCTGCACGAGGAAACGCGCCGCGAGCTGCGGGATCTCCTCCCGGCGCTTCCTCAGCGGAGGGATCGCCACGGTCATCGTGTTCAGACGGTAGAGAAGGTCCTGCCGGAAGAGACCGGCGGTGACCATCTGCGCGAGGTCACGGTGGGTCGCCGCGACCACGCGGACGTCGACCGGCACGTCTTTCGTCGAGCCGACGCGCTGAATGGTCTTCGTCTCCAGCACACGGAGGAGGGCGGCTTGCGCGGGTGGAGGCAGCTCCCCGATCTCGTCGAGGAAGACGGTCCCGCGCGCAGCGCTCTCGAAGACGCCGGCGTGTTGGGCGCTCGCGCCCGTGAAGGCGCCCTTCTCGTGTCCGAAGAGCGTGCTCTCGAGCAAGGACGCCGGGATCGCTGCGCAGTTCACGCTGACGAGCGGCGCGCTTCGGCGGGGGCTCGCGTCGTGGAGGAACCGCGCGACCACCTCTTTCCCGGCTCCCGTCTCGGCGAGGAGGAGCACCGGGATGGCGGCGCGCGCGACCTTCGCGACGCTCCGGTAGAGCTCCTTCATCACGGGGCTCTCGCAGATCGGCCCTTCCGTTCCTTCGGGAGCAGGAGGTAGGCGCACGGCCTCGTCCCGTTCGGCGATCACGACGGGGTCCTGGGCCGTGGCGCGAAGGAGCGCTGCCCGGGTGACGTCCAGGAGCTCCTCCGCCGACGTCGCGGACGACGGGAAGGAGCCGATACCCAGGAGGAGGGCCACGCCGGGCTCGGCCAGCAGCCCGCTCGCGAGGCTCGCCGCACCGGACCGGTCGAGCTCGGGGAGGAGCACCTCGACGACCTCGTCCGAGTAGAAGCTCATGGAGTCGATGGGGCGCAGGCGCTCTTCGATCTTCGGGAGGAGCTTGCGCATCGCGCCGGGGGAGCGCACCTGCGGCATCGCCATGATCGTCGCGAGCGGGCGTCCGAAGAACCGCGACCTCCGGAGCTCGACGTCGAGCGCCTGCCGGAACGTCTCGTGGCCGGCGAGCGCGCGACCGGCGTCGTCCGCCGTCGTGAGCACGTGCACGGCCGCGATCACCGCGCCGAGCTCGGCCTCCGCCCCCGGAGCGAGCTCGCCGCGCGTCACGGCACGCCCCCCGATCCGCGTCCCGTTTGTCGAGCCGAGGTCCTCGACCTCCACCCGTCCCGTCTCGGGCGAGAGCCGAAAACGAGCGTGGCGTCGAGAGAGCGACGGGTCGTCGATGCACGCCGAGGCCTCTTCCCCGCGGCCGACCTCGACCTCCTCCCCCGGCACGAGCGGGACGATGCGCGCCCCGCCCGCGTGGTGCAAGACGAGCGCCACGCGCTGGACACGCGCCGCGTCGGGGGCGGGGCGCTTCGGATCGGTCAGCTCGAGCGTCGCGTCGGCCGGGCGTTGGCTCATGGAGGCCCGCTACTGCTTCTTCACCTTGAACTCGACGCGGCGGTTCTGCGCCTTGCAGACCTCGTCGTCCGTCCGGCAGACCGGCGCCGTGGCGCCATACCCGGCCGCGAGCACCTGCTGCTTCACGCCCTTGCCGACCAGGTAACGCACGACCGCGTTCGCGCGTCGCTCCGAGAGCTTGCGGTTGTGCTCGAAGCTGCCCTGGCTGTCGGTGTGGCCTTCCACCGTGATCTGCGTGATCTCGGGGTGCGAGCCGAGGATCTGCACGACCGCGTCGAGCGTCGGAAAGCTGTCGGCGCGGATCTCGTCCTTGTCCACGTCGTAGTGGATGTTCTTGGCGATCGTGATTCGGTCGTTCTCGAGCGTGGCCTCCGCCATCACGAGCGGCGGGCTCGAGCTCGCCGCCGGCGGCGCAGAGGCGGGGCCTGCGACGACCGCCTGGACCGTCGGGATGTTCCGGACGTCGGCGCCGACCTCGATATCGGCGGAGCCGCAACCGACCAGGATCGCGAGGGAGGCCAAGGAAGCGGCGCGATACGCGTGCATGGTTCGACCGCTACCACGTCACTTCGTCGCCGCACAGCCGTCACCCGCGGGCAAATTGAAGTGTTCCGGTATCGAATCGGCGCCTGGCTTGGTGTAAGGCCCGGAGAGGAGCTGAACCATGAAGTCGACGTTGATCTCGCTGCTTGCCTTGTCCTCCGCCGCTTTCCTCCTCTCGACCGCCGCGTGCCGTGAAGACGACTCGGACGGGTCGGGCGGCTCCGGGGGCGACACCACCTCGAGCACCGGTACCAAGGGCACCGGCTCGACGACGACGGGCACCCAGAGCACGACGTCCACCTCCAGCTCCCCGACGACCACGACCGGGATGTGCGCGATGGGTGAGGAGAACACCGACGCCGCGTGCTCGGACGGCTGCGACAACGACGGCAACAACTTCATCGACTGCGACGACTTCGACTGCGAAGGCCACGCCGACTGCCCCGCAATGGGCGTCGAGGCCAACAACATCGACTGCCAGGACGGCATCGACAACAACGACAACGGCTTCACCGACTGTGAAGACCTGGACTGTCAGGATCTCTCCGCGTGCACCCGCGAGCAGTCGAACGCCAAGTGCTCGGACGGGATGGACAACGACAACGACGGCGACTCCGACTGTCAGGACTCCGACTGTCGCACCGAGGGCATCGTCGTCTGCAACGGCATGACGCCCGTCAACGTGGACCCGGCCGACTACGTCATGCTGACGAACGACGAGTGCTCGAACGGCGTCAGCGACGACTCGAACATGTTCATCGACTGCAACGACAACGCCTGCCTCGTGAACCCCGACGCGACGATCTGCCAGGGCATCGAGAAAGAGCAGACGAACGCCGCCTGCTCCGACGGGATGGACAACGACATCGACTCGCTGACCGACTGCGCCGACCCGGGCTGCCGTCGCGAGGGCATCGTCGTCTGCAACGGCATGACGCCGGTCAACGTGGACCCGGGCATGTACACGACGCTCGCCAACGCGCAGTGCATGGACGGCGACGACAACGACACCAACACCTTCACCGACTGCGACGACTTCGGCTGCGAGATCAACCCCGACGTGACGATCTGCCCCGAGGCGAACGACATCCAGTGCTCGGACATGATGGACAACGACGCCAACACGTTCGTCGACTGTGATGACTTCTCGTGCGCGAACAACCCGTACATCACCACGTGTGATCACGAGCTGAGCTTCGCGGAGTGCTCGGACGGCATCGACAACGACAACAACGGTCACGTCGACTGCGACGACTTCTCCTGCAACCCGCAGAACGGGCCGAAGAGCCCCGCCTGCCTCTGACCTCTCGACGAGGCTGAGGGCGACACCGACATCTTCGACGTTTGTGCCGCGAATTCACCCCCCCGGCCCCCCTCACTGCGTGAGGGGGGCGCAGCCATCGCGGGGGTGAAGGCGTCGCGGTCGGGGGAGGTCAGGCGGCTTTCTTGGAAGCGACGCGGGGGACGACGACGCGCGACGCGGCGGCGCCGGTCGCGGCGGCGTAGGCGAGACCGGGGAGGGTGAGCCGGACGCGGTCCGAGTCGACGAGGCCCGCGCGGTCGAGCGCGGCGAGGGCCGACTCGACCTCCGCGCGGCTCAGGCCGGTCTTCTTGGCGACGCGGAGCACTGTCGCGTGGCAGTCCTGGGAGGCGAGGACGAAGAGCGTGTGGAGGACGTTCTGGAGCGACGCGTTCATGGCTGTACTGTTAATCAGTACCTGTGAGCCCGTCCAGTTTCCGGCAATCAGTCTTTTCACTTCGATAAGCGCTTATTTTCCGCTCGTTTTCGCGTCGTCTTGCTTCCGATCTTTCATCGCCGTGAAGTACGCGACGATCGCGTCGAGATCGGCTTCCGTGAAGCTCGGGTGCGCGGGCATCGTCGAGTAGCGGAAGGTGAGCGGGTCCTTGATGTACGCCTTGATCTGATCGACAGGCCTGTACTCGACCACGCTCTGCGGGACGTTGAGCTCGGGGCCGACGCGACCGCCCTCGCGGTTGATCGCGTGGCAGTGGATGCACTGCTCGCGAAAGAGCGCGAAGCCCTTCTGCGCCGGGGAATCGGCTGCGAGGCCCTTCGGAACGGTGCGCGGGAAGACGTCTTCGAAGCGCGCGATCTCGATCGCCGCGAGCTGATACGGACGCGGGTGCGTCTCGAGATCGGTTTGGTCCTTGCCGGCCCAGACCAGGTAAAACGGCGCGGGGTTCGCGCGCTGCTGGCCGATCGGCTCCCAGCCGGGTGCTTCGAGATCCTGGAACGCGATGAACGCGCCCTTCTCGAAGACCTTGGAGCCGCGGAGCGGCACCGTGTAGCCGTCTTTCGCGCGGAGCACGTACTCCTTCTGCGGCAGGTCCTTCTCGCCCTTGAACGCGAGCTCGACAACCGCGGCGAGCGGCACCGCGCGGTAGCTCTTCTCCTTGTTGTAGTAAGGGTCGAGCTGCTTCACCGTCTCGGCAGGGATCGCCTTCGTGAGGTCGCTCAGCGTGAGCGTGACCACGCGCTCTCCCTCTTTGCGGAAGGTGATCTCGGCGGCCTGCGTCGCGTCTGCGGACGAGGGCCCCGACGCGGGCGCCGCGCTCTTGGCAGACGCAGAAACGGACGCAGCCGAGGCCGAGGCGGACGCGCACGGCGGACACTCGGGCGCCTGGGAGCCGCAGCCCCAGAGCGCGAGGAAGAGAACACACAAAGCTCTCGTCACGGGCTCGGGGTAGCCCGTCCCCGGCGCCCTGTCTCCCCCCTGCCCGGCTGGCTTGACGCCCTCCTCGGCCGGGGTAAAGCTTCGCACACGAAATATCCGAGCCCGACCCAATTTGGGCGGGCCACGGCAGGAGGTTCATCATGTCGAGCGAGCTCCGCTTCGATGGCCGCGTGGCCATCGTCACCGGCGCCGGGAACGGTCTGGGCCGATCTCACGCGCTGCTTCTGGGAAGCCGAGGCTGCAAGGTCGTCGTCAACGACCTCGGGGGCAGCATGCATGGCGGGGGCGCCGACAAGAGCCCTGCTGAGAAGGTCGTCGCGGAGATCAAGGCCGCCGGCGGCGACGCCGTGGCGAACTACGACTCCGTGGAGAGCGGCGACAAGATCGTCCAGGCTGCGATGGACGCGTTCGGGCGCATCGACATCGTCGTCAACAACGCCGGCATCCTGCGGGACGTCTCCTTCCAGAAGATGACGGAAGAGGACTGGGACCTCGTCTACCGCGTGCACGTCCTCGGAACGATGCGCGTGACGAAGGCGGCGTGGAACGCGATGCGCGACGCGAAATACGGCCGCATCATCAACACCTCTTCCGCGGCGGGCATCTACGGCAACTTCGGCCAGGCGAACTACGCGATGGCGAAGATGGGCCTCATCGGCTTCACGCAGACGCTCGCGCTCGAGGGCAAGAAGTACAACGTCTTCGCGAACGTCATCGCGCCGATCGCCGGCTCGCGCCTGACGGAGACGGTGCTTCCCCCCGAGCTCATCGCCGCGCTCAAGCCCGAGGTCGTCTCGCCCCTCGTCGCCTACCTCGCGCACGAGAGCTGTACGGACACCGGCGGCACGTTCGAGGTCGGCGGCGGCTTCATGGCGAAGCTCCGCTGGGAGCGCTCGGCGGGCAAGGTGTTCGCCAACGGCCGGCCCTTCACGGTCGAGTCGGTGAAGAAGGCGTGGAGCGACATCAGCGGGTTCGCCAAGACCTCGCACCCGACGAACATCAACGAGTCGATGCAGCCGGTGCTGGAGAACGCGCAGAAGACGAGCAAAGGCGGCAACGATTTCATCGACGTCGACCAGGCCCTCGGCTTCGAGATGCCGCCCTTCCACACGAGCTACGACGCGCGCGACCTGGAGCTCTACGCGCTCTCGATCGGCGCCGCGGCGAACCCGCTCGACGACAAGGAGCTCTCCTACGTCTACGAGATGAGCCCGAAGGGCTTCCAGCCCTTCCCCACCTACGCGGTCACGCCCATCCTCAAGGGCATGCTCGAGGCCGCGAAGCGCGGCGAGCAGGTGCCGGGCCTGAACTTCGGCTTCGAGCGGATCTTGCACGGCGAGCAATACACGATGGTCACGCGCCCGCTCCCGCAGGAGGCCAAGCTCACGCACAAGTCGCGCGTGAAGGACATCTGGGACAAGGGCAAAAACGCCGTCATCGTCTACGAGACCAAGTCCTACGGAGAAGACGGGGAGCTGCTCGCCGAGAACGAGTTCTCCGCCGTCATCCGCGGAGCCGGCGGCTGGGGCGGCGAGCGCGGCCCCGCGACGGAAGCGAACGCACCGCCGGACCGCGCGCCCGACAAGACCGTCGAGCAGAAGATCGATCAGCACCAGGCGCTGCTCTACCGCCTGAACGGCGACTGGAACCCGCTCCACGCGGACCCGGCGTTCGCGAAGAACTTCGGGTTCGACAAGCCGATCCTGCACGGCCTCTGCACGTTCGGCTACGCCGCGCGCCACGCCGTGAACACGTTCTGCGACGGCAACGCGGGCCTCTTCAAGAGCATCCGCGCGCGCTTCGCGGAGAGCGTCTTCCCCGGCGAGACGATCGTCACCGAGATGTGGAAAGAAGGGGACAAGGTCATCGCCCGCTGCAAGGTGAAGGAGCGCGACAAGGTCGTCCTCTCGAACTGCGCGATCGAGCTCTACAAAGAAGTGCCCAAGCCCAAGGCCAAGGCCGCCGCGCCCGCGGCTCAGCCCGCTGCTGCTGCCGCCTCGCCGCAAGCGATCACGAGCGCGCTCTTGGTGGACGTCATCAGCTTCTTCGTCGAGAAGAACCCCGACGTCGCGACGCAGACGAAGACGAGCTTCCAGTTCAAGCTCACCTCCCCCGACTCGGCGTTCTACATCGACCTCAAGAGCGCGCCCGGCAAGGTCGCGCAGGGCACGCTGGCCTCGGCGGACGTGACGCTCGAGCTCTCCGACGCGAACTTCATCGGCATGGCGACCGGCAAGCTCAACCCGCAGAAGCTCTACTTCGGCGGGGAGCTCAAGATCTCGGGCAACGTGATGGCCTCGCAGAAGCTCGAGTTCTTGAAGAAGATCGACGGCGAGAAGCTGCGCGCCGAGATGATCGCCGCGGGTCGGCTCTCGGCTTCGGCCGGCGCCGCGCCCGCGGCAGCCGCTGCCGCACCCGCGGCCGGCTCGGACGAGCTCACGAGCGCGGACATCTTCGTCGCCATCCGCGACTACATCGAGAAAAACCCGAACCTCGCCGGTGAGCTCAAGACGGTCTTCCAGTTCCGTCTCGCCAATCCGGACAGCGCGTACTTCATCGATCTGAAGGAGGGCAAAGGCGCGGTCGGTTCGGGCAGCCACGCCGCGCCGGACGTCACGCTCGACCTGTCGAACGAGGACTTCCTCGCGATGACGACCGGCAAGGCGGACGCCCAGAAGCTCTACTTCGCCGGCAAGCTGAAGATCTCGGGCAACGTGATGGCTTCGCAGAAGCTCATGTTCCTGAAGAAGCTCGACCCGAAGGCCGCGCAAGACGCGATCACGAAGGCGCGCGCAGCCGGCGGCGGGCAGCAGGCGCAGCAGGCCGCAGCCGCTCCGAGGACCGCGCGCGCGCCCGAGATCATGAAGGCGCTCGGCGAGCGCCTGCAGAAGGAGCCCGCCCTCGCGAAGGAGCTCGGCGCCGCGCTCGCCATCAAGGTGGGCTCCGACACCTGGCTCATCGACGAGAAGGGCTCGGTCGGCAAGGGCGACGCCGCTGCGGCAAAGGCAGTGGTCACCGTGAGCGACGACGACCTCGCGGAGATCGCCAAGACCGGCGACCTGCGCGGTGCCTTCATGCGTGGCAAGCTCCGCGTGGACGGCGACGTCCGCGTCGCGCAGCGCCTCACGTTCCTCAAGGGTCTGGCGAGCTAGGGCTCGGCGAAGCAGGAGACAAAGACAATGGGACAACGAGTCAACGTTCTCGGCGTCGGGATGACGAAGTTCGCCAAACCCGGAGCCAGTGACGACTACCACGTGATGGCGACGCAGGCCGGCAAGGCCGCGCTCGCGGATGCAGGCGTCGATTTCAAGGACATCGAGCAGGCGTACGCCGGCTACGTCTACGGCGACTCCACCTGCGGACAGCGCGCCGTCTACGACCTGGGCCTCACCGGCATCCCGGTCTTCAACGTGAACAACAACTGCTCCACCGGCTCCACCGCGCTCATGCTCGGCAAGCAGGCGATCGAGGGCGGAATCGCGGAGTGTGTGCTCGTCGTCGGCTTCGAGAAGATGGAGAAGGGCGCGCTCGGCTCCAAGTTCAACGACCGCACGAACCCGCTCGAGGGCCACGTCGGCGTGATGAGCAAGGTGCAGGGCTTCAACGCCGCGCCGCCCGCCGCGCAGATGTTCGGCGGCGCCGGCCGCGAGTACCGCTGGAAGTACGGCACGAAGAAGGAGACCTTCGGCAAGATCAGCGAGAAGGCCCGCAAGCACGCGGCGAACAACCCCCTCGCGATCTTCAACCAGGTCCTCTCGCTCGAGGAGATCATGGCCTCCGAGGAGGTCTTCGATCCCCTCACCCGCTTCCAGTGCTGTCCGCCGACCTGCGGCGCGGCTGCGGCCATCCTCTGCAGCGACAGCTTCCTCCAGAAGAAGGGCAAGAAGGCGAGCGTCTACATCGCCGCGCAGGCGATGGCGACCGATCTGCCGAGCACCTTCGAGGAAGACAGCATGATCAAGATGGTCGGCTACGACATGGCGAAGCGCGCCGCGCAGCAGGTCTATGAGAAGAGCGGCCTCGGCCCGAAGGACGTGGACGTGGTGGAGCTCCACGACTGCTTCACCGCGAACGAGCTCCTCACCTACGAAGCGCTCGGCCTCTGCAACGAGGGCGAGGCGGAGAAGTTCATCTGGGATGGGCAGAACACCTACGGCGGCAAGGTCGTCACCAACCCCTCGGGCGGCCTCCTCTCCAAGGGTCACCCGCTCGGCGCGACCGGCGTCGCGCAGTGCGCCGAGCTCGTCTGGCAGCTCCGCGGCCAGGCCGACAAACGCCAGGTCCCGAACGCGCGCGTGGCCCTCCAGCACAACATCGGCCTCGGCGGCGCGTGCGTCGTGACGATGTATCGGCAGGGCTGACGTCCCGCTGAAGCTGGCGGCGCCTCTGTTCTCGATGACGGAGGTGCCGTGGTGTCACCCCCCCTCCCCCCTCGGCCGAGCCGAGGGGGGTTTGGTCATTTGGTCGCCGTGAGCGAAGAGCGCACGTGCGCGAGGAGCTCGGTGGCGGAGAACGGCTTCTGCAGGAGCGACCAGTCGGACGACTCGAAGCTCTTCTTCAAGACCTCGTCGTCCGTGAAGCCGGAGATGAAGGCGATCTTCAGGTCCCCACGACAGAGACGCGCGCGCTCGGCGAGCTCGCGGCCTCCCATGGCGGGCATGATGACGTCGGTCAACAGGAGGTCGACTGGCTCCGCCTTCTCGAGCAGCGCCAGCGCCTCGAACCCCGAGGAGACGGCGAGCACGCGGTAGCCCCGTCTCGCCAGGATTGCGGTGGTCGCACGACGGACCGCGTCGTCGTCGTCGACGAGCAGGATTGTCGCTTCCCCGTCGCCGGCGCTGACGGGCGCGCCTCGGACCTCGTCGGGGCCAGGTGAGGCTGGCGCGGCGGGGCGGGACGTCTGCGGACGTGCGATGGCCGACAGCTCGCGGGTGAGCTCGTAGCCGCGCTTCGCCGCGGTCTCGATCTCTTCGAGCGCCCGGCGCTTCTCGTCGTCTTCGCTCACCTCCTCACGGAGGAGGGACGCGTAAGCGAGGATCGCGGCCAGCACGTTGTTGAAGTCGTGTGCGACGCCCGCGGCGAGGCGCGCGACGGCTTCGCGCTTGAGCGACTGGCGAAGCGCCTCCTCGGTCTCTCTTCGCTGGGTCACGTCCGCGAGCACACCGAGCACGAACTCGGCTCGCCCGGCCGCGTCGCGCACCGCGAGCGCGGTGTTCTGGACCCAGATGACGCGACCATCCGTCCGGACCATGCGGTACTCGACCTCCACGGGGGTCGTCCTGCGGATCGGGTCGAAGAGGGGTTGGTCCTTGAGGACCCACTCCCGATCGTCCGGGTGGAGCATGCTCCGCCAGATCTCCGGGTTCGACAGGATCGCGTCTGGCTCCAGGCCGAGGAGCTCGCGAACCTGCGGGCTCACGAACCACGCGTCGCCGCCGGGCGCGTCCAGCCTGCGGTAGTAGGTCGTCGTGGGGAGCTGCTCCACGAGCGTGCGGTAGATCGACTGCTGGGCGCGAGCGGCGTCTGCTTGCTCGAGAGCGCGCTCCGCCTGCGACACGAGGGCGCCCAGGATCATCACCTCGCGCGCTCGGGCCTCATCGAATGGACCTTCGCTCCTCGCTGCGACGAGCCAACGGTCCGATGCGGGGATCCGTACGACGAGGGCGTGCCGAGCCGAGCCTTCCCCCTGCAAGCCGAGCCCGGACCGCGGCACGTCGCGACCGATCCACGGCGACGCAGCGTCGGGTGGCAGCCTTTCGGGTCTCGCGGACGAGATCCCCACCTCGGCGTCGAGGAGCATCGCGGCGGCACGGGTGCCCTCCGAGAGCAGCGCGTCGACGTTCGCTGCCTTCGCGATCCGGTCGAGCGCCTCCGCGAGAGCGATCATCGCCCTCCGGAGGTGCGTGCGTCGCGTTGGATCACCACACGGTCATTGTCGCTCAATTTTCTCGCCAGTCGATGGCGAACACGCCGCCTGCCCCGGCCTCTGGCCGAGCTTCAGCCCTCGGGGACGAGCCAGGCAAACACGAGCGCCCCCGTCTTGGCGTCGATGTAGCCGAGGATGGAGTTGAAGCCGCGGACCGCGACGATCTCCCAGCACGGCCCGGAGCGATCGAAGGCCTGGATGGACGAAAACAGCACGAGATCGGTCTCATTTGGGCCGAGGGTGTCCCTCACCCGGGCGTGCCCCTCCGCACAGTCGACCCGCCTCGCGTCGAGCTTCTGGCCGGCGATGACCTCGCTCCAGCCCGAGAGGAGCCGCCTGCGGCCCTCCGAAGTCGCGCCCGGGACGATCTCCTCGTTCCAGGACGCACGAAACTGCCCGATGGCCTGGACCGCGCTCACGGGAGCCCCACGAGGCTTCCCCACCTGCGGTGTGGGGGCCTCGACGGAGCTGGAAGAGGATGGCGGGGGGACCACCGGCGTGCGCTCCGAGGACGACGCCGGCGGCGGAGCCGACGAGGGCGCGCTCGACTCCGGTCGCGTGGTCGGGGCCGCGTCGGGCGACCGCTCGGGCGCCGAAGCACAAGCGGACACCAGCGTCGCGCAGACGGCCCAACGCGCCGCCGAACCGATCACTTCGTCACCTTGAAGTCGAAGGGGTACGTGACATCCATGAAGCCGTCCAAGGGCGGGGGGAACTCGATCTCGGAAACGGCCTTCACCGCGCAATCTTGCAGGCCCGAGTCGGGGATCGTGGCCCCGGTGAGCGTGACGCCGTAGGCGTGCCCCGACGGGGAGAGCCGGAAGCTCAGCTTCAAGCTGCCGGCAAGCTTGGGCGTGCGCGCCAAGGCCTCGTCGTAACAAGCCTGCAGCTCGCCACGCCGCGCCTCGAGGAGCTTCCGGAGCGGCGTCGCCGGGTCGTCGGGTCCGCGCTTGCACCCGCCCTCGATCAGCGTCACGTCGAGCGTCCCTCCGGGGGCGCACTCGCACCGGCCCGCGGCGTTGCCGACGAGCCCCTTGCCACAGCAGACGGTTCGCTTCCCCTCCGGCGTGCACCACCCGAAGCTTCCTTCGTCGCAGCCCGCCTTCGCGTCTTCGCAACGACGCGCGTCAGCGCGCGCGGAGGCCGGGGGCTCGCCCGGGGCGCTCGCGGCGCTCGACCCTCGCGCCGACGCCGCGGTCTTGGGCACCAAGGTGTGCAGCGCCGCTTCGCGCTCGAGCGTCGCCTTGTCCGAGAGGCCGAGGATCGGCGCGCCGGCCGTCGCGACGCTCTTGTGCTGAGCACGTGCGCTCTCGAGGAGCCCCACGAGCATCCACGTGCCGAGGGCGAGCACGACCCCGGCGCCGACGAGCACAGGCCACGCGCTCGGGCGGCGCTTCCCCGGCGCCGTGGCCGGTCGCGCGAGCGCTTGTTCGCGGGCCGCTCCGGAGGCGACGGAGGAGAGGGCCTCGCGAAGCTCCCTCATCGACGAGAAGCGGTCGTCGGGCGCACGCGCCAGCGCGCGCTTCACGACGTCCGCCACGCCTTCGTCGACCGCGCTCGCGAGCTCACGCACATCGCGTGCGTCCTCGTTCATGATCTTCGCCGCGACCGCGAACGCGCTCGAGGTGGTTCCCCATGGGAGCTTCCCCGAGAGCAGCTCGAAGGCGGTCACGCCCCAGGCGAACTGATCGGCGCGTGCGTCCACAGGCTCTCCTCGGAGCTGCTCGGGCGCCATGTAGGCCGGGGTCCCGATGACGGTGCCGTCACGTGTCAGCGCGACCTCTGCCTTCGCGGTGGGCGCGGACGGATCGACGGGAGCCGGCGCCGCGCGAGCGATCCCGAAATCGACGAGCTTCGCCTGCCCCGACTCGGTGACGATGACGTTGTCCGGCTTGACGTCGCGATGGACGAGACCGGCATCGTGTGCGGCCTCGAGCGCGCTGGCGACGTCGAGCAACCAGCCGAGGCGATCGCTCGACGAGACGGACGGGTCGCCGACGAACCGGCGGAGCGGACTGCCGTCGAGCAGCTCCATGACCAGGTACGGCGAGCCCTCGTGGACGCCCACGTCGAACACCGTCGCGACGTTGGGGTGGTGGAGACTCGAAGCCGCCTGCGCCTCGCGCTTGAAGCGCAGGACGGCCGCGTCGTCGGGCTTGTCGGCGATGACCTTCAGCGCGACCTCGCGCCCGAGCTCCGTGTCGAGCGCGCGGTAGACCTCGCCCATCCCCCCTTTGCCCAGCTGGGCCTGGACGCGGTAGCGACCGACGTGGTCTCCGGTGGCGAGCGGCATGCGCCGCGAGCGTAGCGCACCTGGCAGGCGGATCGAGCGAGAGCGCGAGGCCAGCCGGCCACGCCTCTCACTCGGGGTTCTTCACGAAACACTCCCCCTCGCCGCGGTAGTGACCCAGCGTACGGGAGAGGAACCGGACGAAGTCGCCGAGGTTGTTCACGTCCGATGCGCCGCCGGTCCCGTACTGATCGGCGGGCAAGCTCGTCAGCTGCACCGCGTCGAGCTCGGACAGCTCGACGACGCCGTCCATGTTCGCGTCCGCGTTGACGATCGCTTCCGCTCGGACGACTGCGTCAGCCGACTGCAGGTCGTCGTAGAAGAAGTGGTCACCGTGGATCGTGAGCTCGACGGCATCCGTTCCGCCTTCGGTCACGACGGCGCCCGGCGTCAGCTTGCCGTCGCGCTCTCCTTCGCACTCGTCGAGGAGCGTGGGCTCGCTGAAACCCCACTTGAAGGTCTTCGAGACTCCGCCCTTCGAGATCGTGCCTTCCACGTAGGCGTGGTACTGGTTCTGGGCCATGAGGTCGGCGTCGGCCGCGGTCACGCTGCCCACGAGCTTGATGGCTTCGCGGGCCGCGGGTGAGGTCTGGTAGCTCACCAGGGTGTAGTTTCCGGCGGCGAGCCCGTCGAACGTCGCGATGTCCTTCACGCCCGGCTCGACGTGGTTCACGAGGTAGAAGCTCTCGTCCTGTGCGGCGACCTCGCCCGCCTCGTCCGCGACGCGGATGTCGCCGACGAGGACCAAGAACTTGGAGTACTTGACCGCGTAGCCGTCCTCGAAGACGTCCGCGGGGATCTCCTCCTCGATGTACTCCTCGCCCCAGCTCGTGAAGGCCACGCTCCCGGAGCCTGCCTCCTCGTCGCAGGAGGCGCAGAAGAGCGACAGACCGACACCAACAGCAAATGACAGATTTGTTTTCATAAAAGACTCGCTCTCAAGCGAAACTGAAGTGACACGCGGTGGACTTCTTCAGGCCCCGCGCGAAGGCGAGGTGGACAACGTCGCCCCGCGGGACCTCGGCGGGGGCCGCTCCATCGGGGAGGCCTCCGAGCTCGGCCTGGTCCAGCCAGACGGCGGGATCGATCTTCACGACGACGGTGCCGTCAGCCTCGACGTCGACCTCGTCGAAGACGCAGCCCTCGAGCACCGGCTCCCCCTCGGCGTCGAGCACGTCTTCCAGGAGGGCGACCAGGCGGAAGGTCTTCGTCACGCCATCTTTGGCTGCCGAGCCTTCGACGATGGCCACTGCGGAGCCCATCTGGGAGGCGAGCGCACCGGCCGCCGGGCTCTGGTACGTGAACCGAGCGGACCGAAACACGCCGCTGACCCCCTCGCCCGTCCCGAGCGTCGCGGGCCCCTCGACGAGGTCGTAGCTCGCCGCTTCGAGCATCTCGCCCTTGGCGTTGCCCTCCTTGTAGTGCCCCGGGTGTGCGTGCGCGACGCCGAGGAAAAACGAGCTCGCCGGAGAGGGCGACGGCGCGCGTGCGACTGACTCGAGCGGCTCGCCGTCGAAATAATAAAGCGCGCCCGACGAGATCTGCACCTTGGTCAGGGTGAACGCCCATCCGAGCGCATTGGTGAAAGAGGCTCCGCTCCTCAGCTCGGCCCGCGTCGCGAGCGTCACGCGTTTGCCCGTCGTCGAGTCGCCGTCCTCGTCGGTGCCGACGCAAGCGGCCAAGAATGCCGAGCCGGCGGTCGCGACCGCAGAGAGGCCGGCTCCGAGCGCGGCAGATCCGATTGTGCGAAGGAATGTTCGACGCATGACGAGCTCCTCAGAGATAGACCGATGCCGTGCCGAGCAGGGTGAAGGGGGCGCCGACGGTGACGTGTGTCTGCGGCACGAGGTTCGGGGCTGCGCCTCGGTCGAAGTTGGAGGCATAGGAGAACTGGCCGTCGAACCAGCGCGCATCGAGCAGGTTGAAGACATCCGCTCGAAGCTCCACTTCTTTCCAGCGGAGCCCTACCGTCGCGTCGACGAGGAAGATGTCGTTGCCGATCTCCGAGAAGGGCAGCGGCCGCGCGCCCAGGTAGCTCAAGCCCGCCCCGGCCTTGAGGACCAGAGCGCGATTGAGCAAGGTCGCGAGGCGAGGCTCGAAGGCGATGTCGCTCCGGGCGACGACCTGCGGGGCGTACGGGAGCAGATCGCCCTCCGCGCGCTCGGCGTCGCTCTCGGTGAAGACCGCGCGCGTGAACGTGACGCTGGTGGCGCTGACGAGCCACGGCGCGGGGCGCGAGGTGACGTCCAGCGTGAACCCGGTGCGCGCGGTGGGCGGCGTCGGCTCGTTCCGCGCGACGACCTCGTCGAACACGAGGTCCTTCGACAGACGCGTATGGAACACCGCGGCCTTCACCATGAGCTCGGGACCGACCGTGCCGCGCGCCCCGCCCTCGAAGGAGATCACCTCCGTGAACGGCGTCTTTTCGCCGTCCGCGAGGCTCCGGGCCTGAGGCGAGCGAAAGCCGGTGCCGAAGCTCGCGAGGAAGTTCAGCCCTGGCACCGCCATCACGTCGACGAGCGCCTTCGGTCCGAGGTGAAAACCGAGCGAGCTGCGTTCGACGCCGGCATTCTCGTCGAGGCGGTCCAGCGCCGAGTAGAAGAGGCCGTCGGCGCGAAAGCCGGCGCGCATTCGCAGCCGGTTCCAGGCCGTGAGCTCGCTCTCGACCCACCCCGCGACATTCGACGCACGAACCTCCGCATCGACCAGGCGGGACGTCGTTCGATCGTCGACGCGCGAGAGTCGGACCTGCTCCTGATCGATCCAGTCGCTGCGAGCGGACACACCGATCGACACCTCGTCACGGGGGGAGAGCCAGTCGAACCTGCGCGTGTACGAGCCTGTCGCGCCGACCGTCTTCGACTCGTTTCGCTGCTGGGTGTTGTCGCCGCTGTCCGGGTCGACGAGGTAGCCCGTGAAGTCGTGGCGCAGCTTCATCGTGCGGGCGACGAAAAACGGGGCGAGCGACCAGCGGTCCCTCGTCTCCTCACCGCCCGCCTGCTGGATCTCCGCGACGACCTGCGCCCGCACGGAGTCCCCTCCCTGCTTGGGGTCGTAGGTGGAGAAGGGGTCGACGCGCTCGGAGCGCACGTCCTCGAGCAAGAGGACGCCGGCCGAGTCGAACCGCGCAGCATAGAAAGACGACAGGATTCGGAGATGCGCGACGTCCCCGAGCTCGAGGCCGAGCTGCCCGACCGCGGAGATGCGCCGCGCAGCGCGCGAATCCCCGAAGCCGTTGGACGCTTGAGCCTCCACGGCCGCAAACGTCTCGCCGTCCCCGCTCGGCGGCGCGTAAGCAAAGAAGAGCCGGCGCTCCCCGAACATCCCCGCCGTGCCCGAGGCGGTGAACCCCGGCTCGTCGTAGCCGAGCTTGAAGCGCATCGTCCCGGCGACGGCGAAGTCACCTTGCCTCACGTCGTAGTTGCCGGGAGAGCTCTCGATGCGATCGATGATCTCGGGCATCACGAAGTGAAGGTCCGCGTAGCCCTGCCCGTGCAGGTTGCTCACCTCGTTGACGGGAGCCCCTCCGACCCAGATCTCCACGTCTTGCCCATGAGAGGCGTCGAAGCCGCGAAAGAAGATCTGGTGAGCCTTGCCCTGCCCGCTGTGCTGCGTCACCGCCACGCCCGGGACGAGCGCCAAGGTGTCGCTCGCCGTTCGATGGGGCGCAGCGCCGACCACGTCCCGCTCGACCACGGTCTCGCTGGCAGAGCCCGCCCGCTTCTGGCCCTGCACCCGCACGGTCTTGACCGCGTCGTCCTCGCCGGCCTCCGCCGGCGCGCTCTCCGGCGCCGGCGCGGCGTCGGGCTCTCCCCGCGCGCTTCGCCCGGCGCTCAGCGTCGCGACGAGGGCCGGCAAGACAAGGAGTGAAGGAGACCGCATGGCACAACCGAGCGAAGCAGTAGCACGCGCCACAGCCAACGTGCTACCATCTACGTTCGAGCCCAATCTCCGGATCGCACGATGAGCGTCCTGCCAGTCCTTTCCCTCGGATTCATCCTCGGCATGACCCATGCCACGGACGCCGATCACGTCGCAGCCATGTCCACGGTGGTGGCCGAGCGAAAGCGTCTCCGAAGCGCCGCCTGGGCCGGGGCGCTCTGGGGCCTCGGGCACACCATGATGGTCGTGTTGGTCGGCGGCGCGATCGTCCTCTTCCGCCTGGCCGTCCCGGAGAAGCTCGCGCTCTCGCTCGAGCTCGGCGTCGCGATGATGCTCGTCGCGCTGGGCCTTCGAGCGCTCCTGCGGCTCCGGCATGAGACCAATGGGCACCCGCATCCCGCGCCGCGGGACGGGCTACGCGCGGTGGCGATCGGTCTTGTACACGGCCTGGCGGGCAGCGCGGGCGTCGCGCTCGCGGTGCTGTCGCAGGTGGAGGGCGCGGCCCTCGGGGTCGCCTACCTCGGGCTGTTCGGCGTCGGCACCATGGTGGGGATGGCGCTCGTGACCGCGCTGCTCTCGCTTCCGTTCGTGATGGCGAGCGCGCGATTCGGGCGCTTCACCCGTCGGCTCGTGCCGCTCGCGGGGTGCGCCAGCGTGCTCCTCGGAGTGCTGCTCGCCTACCGGATCTGCGTGACCGAGGGGCTCCTCTTCTGAGGAGCCCTGGATCGCAACCGGGAGAGCCGACGAGCTCAGATCGGCTGCGTGCGCTCTTTGCCGGCCCAGCCGTGTGAGACCGTCACGACGGGCTTCGTGTCTTTGCTCATCCACGTGCTCGAGAACCCGATGCGCACCGGCCGCACACGCGCCTCGTTCTGACCGAACGCCGGCAGCGCCCCGTGCAGCGACAAGACGCCTGGCTTCTCCGACTCGTCGTCGTTCACGCCCTTGATCTCGAGGACCGTCTCGGTCTGGACGACCGCGCTGACCGCGACGCCCTTGCCGGTCTTCAGGTTGAAGGTGACGGGGCAGCCTTCCGAGCTCGAGCTGGAGTGCGAGCCGTTCACCATGACGGTCAGCGCCCCGAAGTGGAACCGCTCCTTTTCGTGTTTCTCGCGACGAACCAGGAACGTCACCTGGTCGTCGGCCTTCGTTCCCCAGACCTTGAGCTTCCCCGGCAGCTCCTTCACCAGCGAAAACTCGGTCGTGCTGCTGGAGACCAGCCGGACGCCCAGCGTCTCGGCGTCGACGTACGCGACCTTCACCTCGTAGGAGAGCTTGTCGGCGGTCTCCTTGACCACGCGCTCGCTCCGAACGAGCTGAACGCTGCCGTATTGGCCGCCGTAGCCGTAGTTCTGCTTGGCGTAGTTCTGGACCGTGGTGCTCTGGCTAAGGCTGCCCGACCAGTTCACCTCGGTCCCTCCGCTCGGGTAGGAGGCCGTGAAACACGTCGGCGCGCCGGGCAGCTGCGTGCCGCGGTTGCGCGCCTCCGCCTGCTCCTTGGAGCCCGAAATCATGACGTATTTGTAATTGTCAGGCTGCCGCTTCAGGTGCTCCGGGATCTCGGTGAAGAACCCCTCCACCTTCTCCGTCGCGGGGATGCTCTTGGGCATCGAGCTCACCGAGGTGGGGAGCGCTGGCTTGGCGGACTTGGGCAGCTTGTCGATGAGCGACGTGGGCGACGCTTGACCGGCAGCGCTGACGCCGGGGACGGCGACGGCGGCGAGCGCGAGGGCGAGACCGGCAGCGCGGGTGACGTGTTTGTTCATGGCAGCTCTCCTCGGTGTCACAGCGTCCGGAGATAGGCCTCGAGCGCGTCCATCTCCTCGGGCTTGAGGTGCTTGGTGTGGCCCATCATCCCGTCGGACTGGACGAGGAGGTCGCGGATCGACTCGAAGCGCCCGTCGTGGAAGAACTGACCGCGGCCGGCGAGGTAAGAGAGCGCGGGAGTGTTGAAGCTCGGCTTTCGGTCGGCCTTCGCCTTCGACCCGAGATCGTGGACCTTGTTGTCCGTGCCGCCCTCGTGATGGCAAGTGCCGCACTCGGCCTTCTCGGAGTGGAAGATCTCCTTGCCCTTCGCGACGAGGGTGGGGTTGTCCGCGGCGGCCTTTGGCGGCGCCGGCATCGACTCCAGGTACGCCACGAGCGCCTCGAGCTCGACGTTGCGCAGGCCCTGGCCGTTCAGGCGCTCGAAGGTGTGGCCGAGGTGATCACGCAGGTCCTTGCTGGTGCCGTTCCAGGCGAGCGGCTCGGTGCCGGCGATGCGCCCGGCCAACATGATCGAGCGGCGGGGACCTTCGGGCGTTGCCCAGGTGATGGCGTCGTCGCGACCGTCCGGGTGGCAGCTCGCGCACGCGCGTCCGTCGTTGGAGATACGTGCGTCGCCCACCGCGTGGAAGATCTGGCGCCCCAGCACGAACGCGAGAGGGAGCGGCTCGGTCATGGAGTTGATGGCGACGCGATCGTGTTTCTTGCTCTTGGTGTCCTCGGGCTTGTCGTCGAGCGCGATGATCTCCATCGACCGCTCGAACTGCGACCACACGACGGCGCGGCGCTTCGGCCCGTCCACCGCGATGCCGGTGGGGCCGGACCCGACGTCCCAGCGGGCCTTCTCGATGCTGACGGGGTTGGCGCTCGCGGCGTCGTAGGCGACGACGGAGTCGATGCCGAGGCACGTCACGAGGACGGTGCTCGTCGCGTCGTCCACCGCGGCGGAGCGCGGCAAGAGGCACTCGCCGGCGGCGGGTTCGCGCGAACCGCCGAAGAAACGCTGATCGGGGACGCTGCCCACCGAAGCGTTCACGAGGCGGCGGGTGCCCGAGTCGATGACGGCAACGTTAGCAACCTCGGTCGGCTGGTTCCCGTCGCCGTAGCCCTGCGCGCGGTTCTCCGGGTCGCCGGGATCGACGAGGATCTGAGGCGCGAGGATGCGGCCCTTGGGCTCGACCGACTTGACCATCGGGAAGCCCTGGCACCCCATCTTCGTGCCGAACCGGCCGGGGATGGGCGTCTCGCCCTGACCGACGGCGCCGTTGACGGCCGAGGCCAGGCTGAAGGGACGATCTTGCTCGGCCTCGTTCGCGAGGTTCGGGTTCACGAGGAACGCGATGGGCTGCTGGGCCTTCATCGCGCCGAGATCGACGACGCTCGTCTTGCCGCCGACCGCGTGTGACACGTAGGCGTATTTGCCGTCGTCGTCGACGACGACCTGACGCGGCTCGCGCGGGAGATCGATCTTGGCCTTCTTGGTGAGCTTCGTGGTCTCGAACGACTCGAGCGAGCGCCCCCAACCCGAGGTCACCAGGAGGGTCTTGTCGTCCGGCGTGACCGCGAGCGCGACGGGCTCGGCCGACGTCTCGACCGCGCAGCCAGCTGCCAGCGTGCCGTCGGTGGCGGCGTGCATGACGACGACCTCGCTCGACCCGCGCACGCTGACGAGCAACCGCCCGTCCGCCAGGATCATGACCTGGCCCGGAGCCGCCTCGAGCTTCTTGCTGGAGAGCTGCTTCTTCGCGTCGACGTCGACGACGAGCACGCTCTTGTCGTCCTCGTCGGCGACGAACGCGATCGTCTTGCCGGCGAGCGGACCTTCGGAGAACGTGCCGAGGGCGACCGGGTTCGACTGCTTCAGGTTGCCGATGGGCTTGAGACCGCTCGCACCCGCCTCGCAGGTCCCCGCTTGCGGGTGTGAGGCGTTCGAAGCCGCCTTCGGCCCGGCGTCACCCGGCCCAGCGCTGCACCCTGCCGCGGCCGCGAGGCCCAGGGTGGTCAGAACGAGCGCGACGGAGGGAAGAGTCGACCGGGAGGGTTTGCGCATGGCCTACCTATTACGCCTCGGGTGGGGGGCCGCTTCCCAAGGGGTAGCGACGGAGAAAGACGGGTTTTGCGGAGAAAATGGCGATCGAGGGAGCGGACCGCGACCGTCCCCCCGTGTCGCCTAGGACAGCGCGTTTGTGACGTCCTTGGGAGAAGAAAGTTCCGAGTCGGGAGCTTCGTTTCGATTCCGAAGCGATCTCGAGCTCGTCACCTCAGGGCCGGCCAAGGGCGAGCGGCGCGGGCACGGCCAGCTCGACCTCGCCCTCCGGCACCTGGGCCTCGAACACCGCTCCACGACGGTCGGCGAGGCCGAGACGCATCGTCCCATCCGGAAGGACGAGGGCAAACGGAGCGCGCCCTTTCGGCTCGGCCCCGCCGTCCGGGACGACGAACACCACGAGGGGGAATGTGCGAGAGCCGCCCTTGCTGCCGTCCATCGACTCACATGTTCGGGCAACGCGGTGCACGCGCTCTTCGCCGACACAACGACGGAGCGCGCGGGCCGCTGCGGGCTGCTTCGCGGCGAGCCGGTGGAGGTGCCTTGCTGCAGCGGCGCGCACCACGTCGGAGGGATCGTCCGCGAGGAGCTTGGCCTCGGGATCGCCCCCACAGTCGTGCCCGGCCAGGTCCAGGCCCGCGAGCGCGTTCGCGCGCACGTAAGGCCTGGGGTCCGAGAGGGCCTTGCAGAGGCCCGACGCCATGTCCGCCTTCTGAAGTGATCGCGCGAGCCGGCCCAGCGCGGCAGCGGCGTTGCCCGCGACGGCGGCGTCGGGATCGCGCAGGAGGTTGCCGAGCAGCTTGCCGGCCTCGGCGTCGCCCACGAAGCCCAACGTCCACGCGGCGTTGGCGCGAACCCCTGCGTCGGGATCGCTCGCCATCTGGACGGTGAGCTTCCGCGCTCGCTCGCCTTGTCCGGCGAGCGACTCGGCGACCTTCCTTTTGTCGTCGACCGCGCCCGACGCGAGCCGCCCGAGCTCCTCTAGGCTGGCGGCGGTGCGCATCCGGCCAAGCCCCTCGATCAAGGCGTCGCGCGCCGAAGATGGCGCGGCGTCGACGGCCTTGCCGACGCGCTTCGCGAGGCCGGCGTCGGCGCTCTTCCCGAGCACACCGGAGAGCGCGAGGCCGACCGCGGCGCGATCCTGCTCGGCCGACTTGAGCAGGCGGTCGAGGAGCAGCGGGGCGGCGGCCTCCGTGCCGACGCGCGAGAGCGCCACGGCCGCTTCTGTCCGGGCCGTGCCGAGATCGTCATCGAGCGCCGCGACGAGCTTCGCGTCGATGGCGGCCGAGCCCTCACTCAGATTGCCCAACGCGGCGAGGACGGCACGGCGAACCGACGCCTGTTTGTCGCCCGCGTGTGCGAGGAGCGTCGCCGCGCCGCGTGGTGAGCCGGCGCGACCCAGGAGCTCCAGCATCCCCGCGCGCTCTTCGATGGTCAGCCCCGGCTCCGAGAGCGCATCGACCAGGGGATCGACAGCGCGCCCGTCGGGCCGCGTCGGGTCGAGCAGCTCGCGAGCAGCGCGGATCGCCTCGAGCCTGACCGACGTCGCTTGCCCGGCGACGAGCTCGAGCACGGCGGGCAGCGCGTCGCTCGAGCCGAGATCGGCCAGCGCGGAGAGGCCCGCCGAGACCGGGACCACGCCGCGCTGCATCCCGCGGACGATCGGCTGGGACGCGGACGGATCCCCGATTGCGCCCAGCGCCTGGACGGCGCCGATAGCCGCGTCGGTCGACGGCGAGCCGGCCAGGAAGGCCACGAGCGGCTTCACCGCGCGCGGCCCGACCGAGATGAGGGAATCACGCGCCGGCGTCCGCGCAGCGTCCGGCTTGTCGCCCGAGAGCGCGGCGACGAGCAGGTCGATCGCGCGGGGCGACCCGATGCGGCCCAGCGCGCGCAAGGCTGCCTGCCGCATCGCGTGCGCCGACTCGGAGGACGGTGAGCCCTTCGTGCCATCGCCTGCGGCTTGTGCGTGCGGCGCGAGCGCGAGGATCGCCTCGTCTCCGCCGAGGCGACCGAGCGCGAGCGCGGCTTCGACGCGGACCTCGAGCGAGGAGTCGTTCAGCGCGAGCACGAGCGCGCTCGTCGCGCGCATGTCCCCGAGCTCCCCGAGCGCGCGGGCGACCACGCGGCGCACCCCCTGGTCGGTGTCCTGGACCTTGCCGACGAGCGGCAGCACCGCGCGCGCGTCTCCCAGCCGGCCCAGCGCGACAGCGACCTCTTGCCGGACGTCGGGCGCGTTGTCGTCGAGGTGACCGAGCAAGAGCCCCGGCGCCTCCGTCGAGGTGGACCGGCCCATCGCGCGCGCGGCGGAGAGTCGAACGTCCTTCGAGGGGTCGGCGAGGACACGGCCGAGCGCGGCCACGGCGCGATCGCTGGGCGAGACGCGGATGACCTCACAAGCGGCCAGCCGGACCCGCGCGTCGGGCTCGACGAGCCAGGGCGTCACGAGGTCCCCCGCCCCCTCCAGCTTGATCCGGACCGCCACGGCCGAGGCGAAGACGCGGACCTCGACGTCCTCGTCCGCCAGGGCCTTGAGGATGAGGGGCTTGGCGAGCGCCGCCGGCAAGCGGGAGAGCTCCTGCGCGGCGAGCCTGCGCTCCGCGGGGTCGGCGGAGCCGAGCTGCTTCTCGATCCGCTCGGGGACGTTGGGCCAGACGAACGCGTGGGCCGGGCTTGGGCCCCCGACCGCGCCGAGGGCGATCGCGAGCGCCGCAGAGCGAAAGAGGTGCCGAGCCCGCATGTGCGAAGCGAGCGTAGCACGCTCGGCCGCCCGCCCAACTGGGCGGAATGGCCCTCCGCGAGCTAGCGTTTCCGCAGACATGACGCTGCTCGGACGATCGCTGATCACCTCGTCGTTGGCGCTCGCGCTCTCGCTCGGGCTCGGCCCCGCTTGCACGCCGACCCCACCAGCGACCGAGGGCTCCACGTCGCTCGCCCGCTCGAGCGCCCAGACGTCCGCGCCGCCGGCGGCGCCGCCCTCGGCGGCCGACGCGGCGCCCTCGGCGTCGGCGAAACGTGCGGCAGAGGCGGAAGCAAAACGCTTCTCCGACCTGGTGAACGATCTGTCGGAGCCGGACACGTATTTCTTCTCCGACAACCTCATCACGAACGAGACGAGCTACCTCCAGATCGCCGACGAGCTCCAGGCCGAGGCGCCCGCTGGCAGCGTGTACCTGGGCGTCGGCCCCGAGCAGAACTTCTCCTACATCGCGCGGGCGCGCCCCAGCATGGCGTTCGTCGTCGACATCCGCCGCGCGAACACGCTGCTGCACCTGCTCTACCGCGCGGCGTTCGAGTCGGCGGAGTCGCGCGCGCACTTCGTGGCGCTCCTCCTCGGACGGGCACACGACACCGAGAAGACCAACGCAGCCGACGCGAGCGTCGACGCCGTGTTCGCCGCGGCGACCACGGGCGACGCGAGCGAGGCCACGTTCACCGCCGCACACGACGCGCTCATGAAGCGGGTCCGCGCCTGGGGCGTCAAGCTCACGAAGGAGGACGAGGCGGCGATGAAGAAGATGCACCACGCCTTCTTCGAGGATCAGCTCGCGATTCGCTTCGAGCTCCACGAGAAGAACGGCCGCGCATACCCGACCCTCCGCGAGATCCTCCAGACGCGGAGCCCCTCCGACAAATCAGGGAGCTTCCTGGCGTCCGAGGACGACTTCCGCTTCGTCCAGACGATGCAGCGAGAGGGACGTGTGGTCCCGATCGTCGGCGACTTCGCGGGCGACCACGCCCTGCCTCAGCTCGCGAGCTACCTGCAGAGCGAAGGCAAGTCGGTCGGGGTCTTCTACGTCTCCAACGTCGAGCAGTACCTGCTCGAGCCCAAGGCGTTCGCCAAGTGGGTCCGCAACGTTCGAGCGCTGCCCAAGACCGACAAGAGCTTGTTCGTCCGCGCGTACCTCGACCAGGGACGCAAACACCCCGAGCAGATGAAGGGGCACCGCACCGCGACGGTGCTCGCCCGCATCACGGACTTCGAGAAGTCGTTCGGCGACAAGGCGACGACGACGTTCTGGGCGCTCTGCACCGAGAACAAGATCGCCAGCCGCTGAGCGGGCTACTCGCCGCGAGGCGGGGCGTAGAAGTCGACCACCGGGATGGGCGCGTGGAGGCGCGCGTGGACCCGGGAACGCTCACCGAGCACGTCGCCCCCGACCTGGAAGCTCGTCGGCGGGTCCATCTCGATTTCCACCTCGTCGACGAAGAAGTCGAAGAGCTCCTGCGGGTTGTAGTACTCCCCGCGCCAGATCTCGGGGAAGTGCTTCACGAACGAGAAGGTCCGGACGGTCGAGACGCGCAGCTGCATCTTGCCGGCGCGCTCCTCCGCGTACGGGAACATGCGAAAGCCGAAGCCGTAGTAGGGGATCGTCGCGACCGCGGCGATGGTCGCGGGTCCCTCGTAGAGCACCTTGCCGGCGCGGATGGGCGGGCCGACCGTGGCGCCCCGCTCGCCGATGCGCCAGGCGTCGCCGCCCCTGTTGGTGATGCGGCAATGGGATGCCGGACGCAGCAGGTAAGACGGCAAGGTCCGCGTGACGGCCGCGATCCCGTAGGCCGTGATGCCCGGGAGCACGTGTTTCAGGGGGCCGCGCGCGATGGCCTTCTTCGTGGCGTTGTAGTCGCGCAGCACGGTCGCATCGACGCCGAAGCCGCAAAAGGGCGACAGGATTCCTTCGGCCTCCACGAGGGGCAGCAGGCGGCTGCCGGCGTCGGCGCGCAGCCGCGCGATGTCCGCGGAGAGGGCCTTGGCCACGCGAGGCCCCCGCCGGCCGGTGACGCTCGCCCCGACCACCCAGGCCAGCGAGTTCCCCGTGCCCAGCCGGAGCAGGCCGAAGCGGGGCAGGCGCTGGGGCGCTCCGCCCGAGGTCGCGCGAGCCCTCCGCTCGGCTTCACGCACGACCGAGGTCACCACCACGGTGAACGTCCCGTCTCCTCCCCCGGTCAGGATCGTGTCGTAGCCCCGGTCGAGGAGGTTCGTCGCGATCGCGTCGGCGTCCTCGATTCGCCTGGAAATATAGAGGTCTCCGGCGTCGAGGATCTGGTCGAGCGTGGAGATGACCTCGTCGCTGACGCTCTGCGCGTTGCCGTTCACCACGACGGCGATCCGCCCAGCCCGGGCGCGGGGCCGGGTGTCGGCCGCGTCTTGGGGGGGGCGTTGCGAGGGGCGGTCGTCGGACGAGGGGGGCATCGCGGGGCAGTTGGGCAGGCGACCCGGACCGACCGAGGCGGGCCGACAGTAGCACAATGGGAAGGATTTCTCGCGCAGCGCACTGGACGATGGGCCACTTGATTTGCTAAGTCGTCGCACCGACTCGGAAGGCGACATCGCACCCGATCTCTTGCAGAGGGGGGTGCGAAAGCCCGGGGCCTGGGGCCCATGCTCGTGGGCGATGGTTCGCACCCCTCAGGGTTGCGGATTGGAAGAGAAATCGATGGCGAAGGCGAAAACTGGCAAAGATCCGAAGAAGGCGGCGGCCAAGGCGAAGGCCGCTCCCGCCAAGAAGAAGGGCGGCAAGCCCGAGCCCGCCAAGGACGCGAAGGGTGCGAGCGCGGGAAGCTCGAGCCTCCCGCCGCTGCCTCCGCTCAACCCCAAGCGGAAGCTCGGCCTCCGCGGCGCGGCCCCGTGGGCAGCGCGTCACGCCGCCAAACATGCCGCCGAGGCTCGTGCCCGAGCGGCGGAGCCAGCCCCGCCGGGCAGCGCTCGCGCCACGATCCGGACGCCCTCCGGCGCCGAAGAGATCAAGCAGAAGATCGCCGAGCTCCACACCCAGACCCAGAAGATCCGGACGCTCCGCAAGCGCCTCGAGAAGGGGTTCTACGAGATCGGCCAGCTCCTGGGGGACATCCAGCAGCGCGAGCTCTTCCAGGCGAAGGGCTTCGGCTCCTTCGAGGCCTTCATCGAGCGGGAGATCGATCTCGGCAAGATGACCTGCCTCAAGCTGATGAAGGTCCCGCAGATCTTCCAGAAGGAGGCCGCGCTCGACTTCGGAATGGATCGCGTGTTTTCCGCGATCAGCGCGCTCGAGGGCGAGCTCATCCCGAAGGCCATCCCGTCTGCTCCGGGCTCCAAGCCCGGCCTGCCGTTGAAGCCGCCCTCGCGGCTCGTCGGCTGACGCAGGCCGATCCCCGTCTCACCCGCCCGGCCCCCCTCACCCGTGAGGGGGGCCGAGTCGTTTTTGTCGGGCCTCGCGGGGCGGAGCGTCAGGCTCCCGGCTCTCCGCCGCTCCGGTGGGCCGGCAAGATCACGCTGACCGTTGTCCCTTCGCCCGGCGAGGAGGAGAGCGAGACTCGGCCGCCGTGTTGCTCGACGATCTTCCGCACGATGGCCAGGCCGAGGCCGGTCCCGGCCGGCTTCGTCGTGAAAAACGGATCGAACACCTCCGCGCGGATGCGCGGGTCGATGCCCTTGCCGGTGTCCGCGATGCTCAAGATGACCGACTTGTCATCTTGACTGACCGCTGCGCGGAGCGCGCCGCCCTCCGACATGACGTCGAGCGCGTTCACCACCAGGTTGAGGACGACCTGCTTGAGCTTCTCCACGTCCCCCAGGACGAGGCAGCCGGGCGAGAGGTCACGCGTGAGCTCGACCCGGCAACGCAGGACGGCTTCGGTCTCGAGCTCGAGCACGTCCCCGACGACACGCGCGACGTCCACAGGCTCGCGCTTCTGCTCGCGCGGCCGCGCGAGCTCGAGGAACTCCGTCAGGAGCCGCTCGAGGCGCTTGATCTCGGAGACCACCACGTCGACCCGCCGGCGCATCGGATCGCGCACCGCGGTGTCGTCGATTCGCTCGATGGATCGGCCGAGGAGGTGCAGCTCCAGGACCGCCGCGTTCAGCGGGTTTCGGATCTCGTGGGCCAGGCCGAGGGCGAGCGGGGCCATGGCGTTGAGCGCCTCCGCGTTGGCCGCGCGCCTCTCCAGCGCGCGGCGCGCGGTGATGTCGACGCCGATGGCGTAGACGTGATCCGGCAAGCTCGGCGCGTCCTCGCGGACGGCCCAGAGGTGCCACCGGACCGTGCGCACCGCGCCCTCCGCGTCCACCATGCCGACCTCGAACTGGGTCGCCGGCTCACCTCGTAGCGCCGCGGCGTGGGCGGCCTCGAAGCGCCGACGATCCGCCTCGTCGACCCAACGCTCGACGAAGCGGACGCCGACCGGATCGGCGTCGGGGACGCCGAGCATCTCGGCGAGCTTCGGGTCGAAGAAGACGACCTGGCCGCCCGCGTCGATCCCGACGAGGAAGACGTCCGCTGCGTTGACGAGCGCCTGGTAGCGCCGCTCGTATTTCTCACGTTCGCGCCGGAGCGCAGCCGTCTGCAGCGACTGCCGGACCGTGGCGACCAGCTCCTCCGGGCGGAACGACTTGAGGACGAACCCCGACGCGCCGAGCCGGAGCGCGCGGATGGCGCTCTCGACCGTCGCGTTGCCCGTGAGCAAGATGACCTCCGAGGGCGGGTCCGTGGATCGGAGCGGCGCGATGAGATCGAGGCCCGACGCGCCCGGGAGCTTCACGTCGACGATGGCCACGTCGAACGGGCGCGCCTTGGTCAGGTCCAGGCCCGTCGCGGCGTCGTGCGCGACCGTGACCTCGACCGGGGCCAGGTCGGGGGACCCCAAGAGGACCTCCCGGACGCTCTCGGCCAGGTCGAGGTTGTCGTCGATGACGAGAATCCGCGGAGGCACGACTCGCTCTATGGTGCCGCCCGTCCCAGCTGTCGAGTGTGGTAAAGCGGAGTCGAGATGCGCTTTGTCGACCAGTGCCGCATGCGTGCCATCGCCGGCGACGGCGGCAACGGCGTCGTCGCGTTCCGACGCGAGCGGTTCCGCCCGTTTGGTGGTCCCTCCGGCGGCGACGGCGGCCGTGGCGGGGACGTCGTCCTCGTCGCCGCGAGCGGGCTGTCCTCGCTCCAGGACGTCGCTTACCAACACACGATCCGCGGCGAACGCGGCGGACACGGGCAAGGGAGCGACTGCTACGGCCGCGCCGGGGAAGACGCCGTCGTTCGGGTCCCGCTCGGGACCCAAGTGATCGACGACGAGACCGGCGAGCTTCTCGGCGATCTCACCGAGGACGGGCAGCGCCTCGTCGTGGTGCGCGGCGGCCGTGGCGGCCGCGGCAACATCCACTTCGCCACCCCCTTCGACCGCGCCCCGAGGCGGGCGGAGAAAGGTGAGCCCGGCGAGCAACGGAGCCTCCGGCTGGAGCTGAAGGTCATGGCGGACGTCGGCCTGCTCGGCTTCCCGAACGTGGGCAAGAGCACGATGGTCGCGTCGCTCAGCGCCGCTCGACCGAAGATCGCGGACTATCCCTTCACGACCCTCGTCCCGTCGCTGGGTGTCGTGGCGGTCGGAGGTGGCCCGCGTCTCGGCGGCACGAGCTTCGTCATCGCCGACATCCCCGGCCTCATCCCGGGCGCGAGCGAGGGCGTGGGGCTCGGCATCGAGTTCCTGAAACACGTCGAGCGCACGCGCGCGCTCTTGCACCTGGTCACGCTCGACCACGCGGACGGCCGCGACCCGCTCGCGGACTACCTCGCCCTCCGCAAGGAGCTCGAGACGTTCAGCCCGGAGCTGGGGAAGCGCCCCGAGGTGGTCGCGCTCTCCAAGGCCGATCTGCCGGAGGTGCGGGAGGCACACGAGAAGCTGGCTGCGCGCTTCGCCAAGAAGGGTGTCCGGCTCCGACTGGTCAGCGCGGCCACGAAAGACGGGCTCGACGATCTCGTGCGGACGCTCGTTTCGACCCTGCGCGGGGAGACGGACGCGCTGACGACTCCGCGAGAAGCTGAGCCCACAAAGAAGAAGGCCGCGCCCGCAACCGCAAAGAAGAAGGCTGCGCCCACCAGGAAGAAGGCCCCGCCCGCCAAGAAGAAGGCTGCGCCCACAAAGAAGAAGGCCGCGCCCGCAACCGCAAGGAAGAAGGCCGCGCCCACCAAGAAGAAGGCCGCGCCCGCCAAGAAGAAGGCTGC
>WBZM01000267.1_pt1 | contig 50283 bp, 58 predicted proteins | sample 5204271 | NCBI WGS metagenome assembly WBZM01 (sample SAMN12344346, study PRJNA552823) | activated sludge metagenome | biome: Activated sludge suspended growth; feature: Nitrification reactor; material: Wastewater; isolation source: activated sludge from nitrification reactor of wastewater... | reverse complement strand
TCTTCTGAGAGTTCCTCCATTCCTAAGATGGCAATAATATCTTGCAAATCCTTGTATCTCTGCAAAATTCTTTGTACTTCACGAGCAACTTCATAATGTTCTCTTCCCACAATATTTGGATCAAGAATAGTAGAAGAAGAGTCTAGTGGATCTACTGCTGGATATATACCTAATTCAGAAAGTGAACGATTTAAAACAACAGTAGAGTCTAGATGTGCGAAAGTAGTAGCTGGAGCTGGGTCTGTTAAGTCATCAGCTGGCACATAAACTGCTTGAACAGAAGTAACAGAACCCTTATCTGTAGAAGTGATTCTCTCTTGCATCGCTCCCATTTCAGAAGCTAAAGTTGGCTGATACCCCACAGCAGAAGGGATACGACCAAGCAAAGCAGACACTTCAGAACCTGCTTGAGTGAATCTAAATATATTGTCTATAAAGAAAAGTACATCCTTGCCCTCTTGATCGCGGAAATATTCCGCCATAGTTAGTCCAGAAAGTGCTACACGCATACGAGCTCCTGGTGGTTCATTCATCTGTCCAAACACCATGGCAACTTTATCTAAAACTTTAGAATCTTTCATTTCGTGGTAAAGATCATTTCCTTCACGAGTACGCTCTCCAACACCAGCAAACACAGAGTACCCTCCATGATTACTAGCAATGTTGTGTATGAGCTCTTGAATCACCACAGTTTTACCCACACCAGCACCTCCGAAAAGCCCGACCTTACCACCCTTAAGTACAGGACATATCAGATCTATAACCTTTATACCAGTTTCTAGAATTTCTACTTTGGTAGATTGTGAAAGGAAATTTGGGGCTTTTCTATGTATTGGTAAAGTTTTTTGTGAATTAACACCGCCAGCATCATCAATAGCTTCTCCTAATACATTAAAAATTCTACCTAGAGTACCTTTACCGACAGGAACAGATATAGGATTCTCTGTATCTAGCACATCCATACCTCGAGACAATCCATCAGTAGAGTCCATAGCAACAGCACGAACTAAATTACCACCGATGTGTTGTTCTACTTCTAGTACTAAATTTTTATCTCCCTTTTTTACTACTAGTGCATTGTAAATATTTGGAAGATATTCGGTAAACTCGACATCTACTACTGGACCAATGATTCTTTTTATTTTTCCTATTTTATTCATCCTGTCTTTAAATAAAAGTTATTTTTTCCTTTTACTTCTAATAAATTGATAATTTTATAATTAACTAACTGAGGCCATACCGGCACTTATTTCACTTATTTCTCTCGTAATATTTGCTTGTCTTGCTTTATTAAATACTAGAGTTAAATCATTTATCATTTCACTTGCTGCATCTCCTGCATTTTTCATGGACAACATTCTAGAAGATTGTTCAGATGCATTTGATTCTAACAATAATTGATATATCTGCATTTTTACCAACTTCTCTGCAAGTTTTTCTATTAATTTACTTATATCCCCCTCTAAAAGATACTCACTGCCTTTTTCTGAAATACTTTCTTTTTTATTTAAATCACCTTCTGGACCAACTGATTCGATTGACTCTTTTAATTCTTCTTTAGATACTGGCAGTATTTGTCTTATTTGTGGCTTTTGTGTTAGAGCCGAGATAAAGTCTGTGTATGCAATATAAACTGCTTCATATTTATTATCTTTATATTCTTGAGTTAAAAACATAGACAAAGGTGTTATATCTGATAGAGATATATTGTCAGGCAAAGTAAAGAAGGAAGCCACGACATTTTGTCCTATTCTACGCATAGCAGAATCCCCCTTCTTTCCTATTGTTACAAAATCAATTTTTTTATTTTCTAAATTTTTTAGCTTATTTATTGTTTTCTTTATTACTTGAGAATTGTAAGCTCCACAAAGCCCCCTGTTTGAGCTTATAAGAACAATTAAAACTTTATCATTCTCATTTTCTTGTTTTGATTTATTTAAAAAAAATGGGTGAGAAATATTTTCTATTTTTTCTGCAACAGAAGTTAAAAGGTTCCAAGAATAATTTGCATAAAGCCTAGAAGCTAGAGTTTTAGAAACTGCTTTTTTCATTTTTGAAGCAGCTACTAACTCCATCGCTTTAGTGATCTTCTTTGTGTTCTTTACACTCTTTATTCTTCTTTTAATTTCTTTTGTTCCAGCCATAATTTATTTGTTGAAAGATAACTTAAAATCTTCTATTGCTTTCTTTAATTCTTCTTCCCCAGTATCTGACCACATTTTCTTTTCTACGACCTCTTGTATAAAATTTTTAGCATTTCTTAGTGAGTACTCCACCAACTCTGCTTCAAAAGTTTTTATCTTATCTAGAGCTATATCATCCATATAACCCTTAGTAAGTGCATAAAGTACGACTACTTGCTGTTCTGTAGGCATAGGAGAGTATTGTGCTTGTTTCAAAACTTCTACTGCTCTTTTACCTCTTTCCAATTGTCTCTTGGTTGATTCATCAAGATCAGAGCCGAATTGTGCAAAAGCTTCTAGCTCTCTAAATTGAGCAAGATCTAGCTTTAGTGTTCCAGAGACTTTTTTCATAGCTTTTATCTGAGCAGAAGAACCAACACGAGAAACAGAAAATCCCACATTCACAGCAGGGCGAACTCCTTTATAAAACAAATCAGTCTCTAGAAATATTTGCCCATCTGTTATTGAAATAACATTTGTAGGAATATATGCAGAAAGGTCTCCAGCTTGAGTCTCAATAATAGGCAGAGCGGTGATAGATCCGCCTCCATATTTTTCATTTCTTCGACAAGCTCTTTCTAAAAGTCTAGAGTGTAAATAAAATACATCTCCAGGGTAAGCTTCGCGGCCTGGTGGTCTTCTTAGGAGTAGTGATATTTCACGATATGCTACTGCGTGTTTAGAAAGATCATCATAAATTATTAAAATATCTTTCCCTTGATCCATAAAAAATTCTCCTATAGAAACTCCTGTATAAGGAGCTATGTAAGACAAAGCCGCTGATTCAGATGAACCAGCAGACACAATGATTGTATAATCCATTGCACCACCTTCTTCTAATCTAGTTTGTATTTTTCTAAGCTTTGAATCTTTTTGACCTATTGAAACATAAATACAAACCATATTTTGTCCTTTTTGATTTAAAATGGTGTCTACAGCTATAGCGGTTTTACCGGTTTGTCTGTCTCCAATAATGAGCTCGCGCTGACCGCGCCCTATCGGTATCAATGCATCTATGGCTTTTACCCCAGTAGATACTGGCTGATCAACTCCTTGTCTGGTCACGACACCTGGAGCGACTTTTTCTATTGGTTGAGTAGTCTCTGCTTTTATAGCTCCCTTGCCGTCAATAGGATTTCCTAATGGATCAAGGACTCTTCCTATTTGTGAGTTAGATACAGGCACTTCTAATATTCTACCAGTAGCTTTTACTTCATCGCTTTCTTTAATTTTTGAAAAATCACCCAAGATGATAACTCCAACATTATCTTCTTCAAGATTTAAAACCACACCTACTTCTCCTTGAGAGAAGGATACCATTTCAGAAGATTTTACATCTCCCAATCCTGAACATTTAACTATGCCATCAAATACTTCAATAACCTTACCGACTTTTTCAGCTCTCGTATTGAGAGAAAATTGCTCAATTTCTTTTCTTAAATTTTCTACTATATTATTGTTGGACATAATTATATTGTTAAATGTTCTTGTAATTTTGTTAATCTTCCTAAGATTGTAAAATCAACAACCTCGTCATTTATTTCTAATTTGATACCTCCTAAAGTTTTTTTATCTATTTTTTCTTCAAAAAGGATACTTTTAACTTTATACTTATTTAGTAAAGCTGATGACAATTTCTTTTTAAAATCATCTTTAAGCGGTACAGCTGTATAAATCTTCACTTTTAATATTCCTTTTTCTTTATTTTCTAAAATTTCTAATTCTTTTAAAATATTTTTACTTTTAGTAAATAACTTTCTTTTAATTAAAAAATTAACCACTTTTGACAAAGCAACCTTATCAGAAGATTCTTTTAAAGAAAGATATATAGCTTCTGCTATGTTTTTGTTGGATAAAGTGGACATGATTTTAATTAAACTTTTTCTAAGACTTTTACAGCTTTGTCGTTAAAAGAAGGAGGAACTTCCCCATCTATCACTTTTTTAGTAGTGTCTATAATAAGAGCTACAATGTCATTCTTTGCATCGCTCAACATTTTTACCTTCTCAGCTTCCAATGTTTTTTTACCAGACTCAACCATAGCATTCACTTCTAACTTTGTCTTTTCTACTATTTCTGTTTTATCTTTAATAGCTTCATTTCTTGCTTCTTTGACAATATTATCCGCTTCGTTTTTTGCTTTAGTTATGATAGCTTTATACTCTTTTTCTGTATCTTCTAAAAGTTTGGCATTTTGCTTAGCATTCAAAAGACCGGTGTTAATTTCATCGGTTCTTTCTTGTATTATCTTTTTTAGTGGTTTTGCTGCTAATAAATAGAAAGCACAAAATACCAACAAAAAGTTGATAATTTGCGCTATCATTAACTTCCAATCTATGTGAAATGTTGATATAAGGCCTTCCATTTAAATATTTTGTTAAATTTATTTAATTGAGAAAGCAATAACCAATCCGTAAATAGCTACAGCTTCAGCAAAAGCACTAGCCAAAAGCATAGGCACCAATATTTTACTTGCTGCTTCTGGGTTTCTTCCGATAGATTCCATAGCTTTGCTACCTATCATACCAATACCTAGAGCTGCACCAACAGCTGGTAAACTGATTGCTAGAGACTTTGCTAATGGAGCTAAATTGATAGCTGTGTTGATTGTTTCGTTTTCCATATTTTTTTGTCCTTTTTAAAAGGAACTGATAATTAATTTAATAATACTTTCGACTAATTTTATAATTTAATAAACAAATTTATGCTTCGACTAACTTAACTTCTTCTCTATCTTTATGCCCTTCTTCGTGATTATCGTGTTCATCATGATCCTGTGCAGCTATGGTGAAGTACACAGTTGTCAGAAGTGCGAAAATCAAAGCTTGGATAACTCCAATAAAAACTTCTAAAAACAAAAATGGAGTTGGCAATACAAAAGCTAATATCGCTGCCATAGAAGAAAGCAATACTTCTCCTGCAAATATATTACCAAATAAACGAAAAGATAAAGAGGCTATTTTAGCTAGCTCACCTATAAATTCTATAATACCTACAAAGAACGAAATAGGGGCTACAACCAAAATACTTGGATCCTTCTTCACTTTCTTTGGAATTGACCCTAATTCCTTTAGTTTAACATACTTATTTAAAGTTTTCCAGAATCCTAGAACTAGGATACCAAATATATTAGAAGCTACCACAGAAAAAATCCCCAGAGCCAAAGTTGTGTTTATATCTGCGGTTCCACCTCTAAACAAAGGTACAAATACGGAATGCCCCTCTTCAATTAAAGTAAAACCCATAGATCCAACAAACGGCAGGATACCTAACCAATTATTAAAAAGTATGAATATAAATATTGTAAGTACTACTGGAAATATTTTTTCAGAAATTTTTCTATCATTTGTTACCTGATCACAAAGAGAAAGTGAGCCATCTAGTAAAATCTCAAATACATGCTGTATCTTGCTCGGAATTTTGTTTAATTTTAATCTTAAAATTAGTGATACGATAAAAACAACCAAAACTACAAGCCAAGAATTTAATAAAGAATTTGTTATTTGAAAGTTACCAATATGAAAAATGGGCTCAGCAAATATTGTCACCTCATGACCCGCTGACTCTTCTGAGTGAGTTTCTTCTGTCGTGATTATTTCTGTATTAATATCTTTTTCTAAATTATTTGTTGCCATTTTCATTTAAATCTTTTTTATAATTTTCTTCTCTCTCTATATCTAATTTATACTTTTTTATTTCTTTGTAAATACCAAAGCAAGTGACAAGAAAAGCTGATGTTAAAACAATAAAAAAAAGAATCTGGCTATTTGCTTCTTTATTTAAATATTTTTCAAAAATTAAAGCAAAAATTAAAGGGAGGATAACCCAAGATGTAACTTTAGCGTAAAAAGTAAGCACAGGTTGCCATATTGAGTTGTTTTTATTTTCCATAGTGAGCGTGGATGGAATCGGACCATCGACCTCTGTCTTATCAGGACAGCGTTCTACCACTGAACTACACGCTCAATTATCTAAGCAATATAACAAATAAAGGATATATTCGCAAACTCTTTAAGTACTAAAAATAGAGAGGACAAACAAAAAAGTCACCAATGGTGACTTTTTTGTTTCAAAATTTAAGATTTAGTATTCTCTGCGACCACCTGAGCGGCCTCCTCCATATCCACCTCCGTTACCACCTGTTCTTGGTGGACGAGCTTCCATTGGGCGAGCTTCATTAACAGTTAGCTTTCTGCCTTCAAACTCTTTGTCGTTAAACATTGAGATAGCAGTTTGAGCTTCTTCGTTTGTTGACATTTCAACGAAACCAAAACCTTTTGAGCGACCTGACATCTTGTCCATTATAATCACAGCAGAAACAACGTTTCCAGCTTGTGCGAAGTACTCTTTTAGAGCATCTTCATTAGTTGCGTAAGGTAAACCCCCTACATATAGCTTTGTAGCCATACTATTTATTTCTCCCGTTTTTAAAAAAAATCGGGCAAAAACTAATTATAATACTTACTTATAGATTTTAACTAAAGTAAGTGTAGAAACACCGTCTCGCTCATGGTCTCTTTGATGCAATAAACACAAGACTCACAACTAAACAAAAAAGCTACTCGAGAAACTACACCACAAGTATCTCATATATACAAATAAAAAGCAATTATTCTTCGTCTTCGTCCCCCACCTCTCCTTTACCAATCGAATCTATTATTTCACTTATATCGCCTTCCATTACTTTTGGAAGATTATGCCAAGATTTTTTTATACGATGATCAGTGACTCTATCTTGAGGAAAATTATAAGTTCGTATTTTTTCACTTCTATCAGCTGTACCAATTTGTGATTTTCTTTCCCCCGCATACTTTTTTGCTTCCTCTTCTTCTTTTAATTGTTGAAGCTTTGCAGTTAGAATCATCATTGCCTTTTCTCTATTTGCGACTTGACTTCTTTCGTTTGTAGAACGCACATCAAGCCCAGTGGGTTTGTGTATTATACGCACAGCGGTCTCCACTTTGTTTACATTTTGACCTCCTTTACCTCCAGAACGGGAATATTCGAGTTCAAATTCAGCAGGATTTATTTCAAAATTTACTTTCTTTTTTATAGGCAAAATAGCAACAGAAGCAGTAGAGGTGTGTACTCGTCCATTTTTTTCAGTAGCAGGAATTCTTTGTACTCGGTGGACACCCGTTTCATAACGCATCATTTTATAGACATCTTTACCTTTTATTTCAAAACTAGCTTCTTTGTAACCAGATAGATCGCTCTTTGACTCATAATTAGTTTTCCACTGCCAACCTTTTTCTTCAGCAAATCTTTCATACATATGAGCAAGTTCCCAAGCAAAAAGAGAAGCTTCATCTCCTCCAGCTCCAGCTCGCACTTCAAGCACTATCTCATTTGGAAATTCTTCTTCATCTTTTTCCTTATCTAAAATATCTTTTACTTGTTTTTCGATACTTTCTCTTTGTTCTTGTATAAGTTTTAATTCAGCTGCTGCCATATCGTGAAGATCATCGTCCCCACCCATCATCTCACGAACTTGTTCTTCTTCTCTAGTTAAACGCTCCAAAATACCTGCTAAATAGCTAGTATTATGGTTCTTTTTTAATTCTTCAATATCAAATGACATAAAGTTAAATTCCTTGAAATTTTTAATTCCGAGGGGTCCTAATTGGTAATCCAAGAAGGGTCTAGAATAAAAATTTCAAGGAATTTTTTAATTAACTCTTTACTTTTACAGATGCAGCTTTGCGCTTATTGAATCTATCTACTCTTCCAGCAGTATCCATTATCTTTTCATTTCCTGTGTAAAATGGATGACAAGCACTACATATTTCAACATTTATTTCTGACATAGTAGAACCTATAGAAAAAGACGCTCCGCAAGCACATACGGCTTTAGCATTAGTATTATATTTTGGGTGAATTCCTTTTTTCATTGTCTTAGTAGATTAACACAACTTTAATTTGAAAGCAAATCTATATCTGCCTGTATTTTCTCCACTTTAGACATTACGCTATCTCCATAAAAAGCATTAGCTTTTTTATTCCAATTACTACCAGCATAGTACTTCAGCGCAGCTGTTCTTTCAGCGGTAAAACCACCTTTGCTTGCCCCTAGCTCACCTAAGTATATGGAAGAAGCCATAAAAGCATGTTTTGGTTCCCAAGGATTCGGCATCCCACTTATACCTAAAGCATTTGCTACTTTTTTAGAATAGAGTTCCCAAGTAGAAGGAATAAATTGTGATGGACCCATTGCCCCTCCCCATCCACCATTCCAAGGACAGGAAAGTGGTAATCCTTCCCTACTCAAACCAAGAGCATCTGTAATTCTCTTAAATGGCTCGATATCTCTTTCTGGTTTCATTATCTTAGACCAATTTTTTGATTCAGGATCATTGACACGGTTACAAGTACCGACATTCGCACCTAGGTTTGTTTCTTGAGTCAAAATAGCCAAAACAAAAGCTGCTCTTACTCCAGTTTTTGCTTCCGCTTGTTGTGCATATAAAAGTGCAGTACCAAAAGGAATTGCCTTTGTATCACGCAATTGGAAAAGAGCTGACCTTATCTTATCTGCCTTTGCTTTTTTTTCTGCTGCAAGCTTTTTATAATCTTCTTCTTTTTTCTTGCTTATAGAAAGGAGCTTCTGCTTTTCAGCTTCAGTTTGTGCTACTTTTTTCTGAGCATTTTCTAATTCTATCTTTGCATCTGTTTCAGCATTTTTTTTATCCTCTAATTCTTTTTTTTGAATTTCCGTCTCAGTTTTGACTCCTTTTATTTCATCTACAGATTTTTTTATTGCTTGTTTTAAAGATGCATAAGATTCTAAATCAGAATAAAAAGAAGAAAGTGCTTCATCAGACAAAAGCAAATGAACTAAATTTTCATTATCAAAATCATTTGTATTCCTTATAAGCTGAGCCAATGAATCATACTGATTATCTATCTTATCTTCCAGTGATTCTATTTTTGAGCTTTTTTCCGAGATAGAAACTTTAAGAGAAGAGATGGCCAAAGACCGAGCTTTTACTTTAGTTTTTAAAGCATTTATTTGGCTGTTTAGATATGTAATATCTCCTTTCAGGGTGCCTGTATTTTTTTGTTGTTCTTTTTGTTTATTTAATAAATCTGCTAATTCTGCTTCGATAGAAGATAGCTCTGCCCTACAATAATCTTTCTCTGATTGACTAGAAGCTATAGTTAAATTTAGGCAGTCAAAAGCTGCAAATCCACTTAATGGTTTGATTAAGAAAAAAACTATAAGAACAATAAAACCTATGACTTTTGTTTGGGTCATAGGTTTTATTATAACATATATTTATCTTTGATATAGATTATTCTGCAACAACTTCCTCTTCTTTCTTTCCTTTCTTTTCTACTTCAATAGCAGATATATACAGGAGTTGTATCTTCTTTTTCTTCTTGTTGTACAGCGATAGAAGCCACTACTTCAGAGTCTTTAGTCACCAAAGTAACACCTTTTGGCAATGAGATATCAGAAGCTAGAATAACATCATCTACAGTATTCAACTTGGATATATCTACAGAAATATTTTGCGGTAAGTCAGATGGCAATGCTTCTATTTCCACTTCATAAAGAACTTTTACCAATATTCCAAGACCTCCTTTTACAGCAGAAGAAACTCCAGTAAACTCTAGTGGTACTGAGACTTGTATAGCCTTGTTCATATCTATTACTAAAAGATCTACATGTATAGGCTCTCCACTTATAGGGTGTAATTGAACATCATGTATCAAGACATCTAGTTTATCATTTCCTAATTCTACCTTTACGGCTGAAGATTCTCCTGCTTTACTCCAAACTTTTTTAAAATCAACTAAAGGCACAGAAATGGAGGTTGTTTCCTTGTTACTACCGTAAAAAACTGCTGGTATTTCTCCTGCCTTCTTTAAATCTTCACTTTTAACAGTCTTATCTCTTTTTTTAGCTTTAATTGTAAACATGAGGGTTATTATATATCAAAAATCTAAAAAAGCAAATTAACCATGGCGAGAATCACCTTTTTCTTTATAGATATGAGACAAGAGGTACTCTTCGGTGCCTATCCCCTCGTTTGAAGCCACTTTTTTACCAGGATTGAATATGTTCTTAGAATCAAAGATATTTTTTATTTCCTTAAATAAGGATATGGTTTTTGCGCTATACATCTTTGGTAAAAATGGAGTTCGTACTAGTCCATCATTGTGTTCAGCTGTTATAGAGCCTTCATATTTTAATACTAAATCATACACTTTCTCTGAAAGTTCCATTATTACCTGGCCCATATCAGAACGAGAAAAATCCATTAAAGGTATAATGTGAAAATTACCATCACCAGCATGACCTGCTATTGTATACACAAGATCATACTTACTAAGTATTTGATTTAATTCAGGAATAAACCTTGGTAGAAACTCTGGTCGAACAATAATATCGTCGATAAAAGGAGCAGTGTGTTTCCCTGCGACATGCTTGCGTAAAAGTGAAAAACTTTCTCTTCTTATATCCCAATACTTTTCTGACTCAGCAGAAGATTTTGTTATATGAACATTTAGATTGAAATGTTTTATTTTTTCTTTTAAAGATAGACACTGCTTATTTACATCTTCATCGTTTTCCCCTGCAAATTCAACTAAAAGAATTAATTTTGGGAAACCTCCTGTGATCATCATAAAAAGTTCTGGCAAGAAGCTCCACATAAACTTTATCATTCCTATCAGCCCTTTATTCTTCAAAAAATCTGGAAAAAATCTAACTGCGAGTTTCATAGTCTTGTCGTCATAAGCTTCCACTGTCTCTGGATTAAATTCCAAAATCTCATCCACTAATTGCCCCAAAGGAGACAAATCGTTCATAAATACAGCTACTAACTTAGAGTATTTTGGGTTTGGTACTAATTTAAAAGTTATTTCTGTGACAATACCTAAAGTACCCTGGGAACCTACCAATAATTTATTCAGATCAAAAACACCTTGATCTAAAACATTCCATATATAGTACCCGGCTGAATTTTTATGGACTTTGGGTTTAGATTTATTTATTTCTTCAGAATTATTTTTTATTACTTCTAAAATTTCCTTATATATTTTTGCTTCGAAAGAATTTTCTGAAGCTTTTTTCTCTAACTCATCTAAAAGTAATGGTTTTACTGTGTACTCATTTCCATCAGAAAAAACCACTTTTGCTTCTTTTATATAATCTTCTGTCTTTCCATATTTCAAAGTCTTTTCACCCGCAGAATTATTTCCATACATCCCCCCCACAGCGTTCAAACTTTTTGAAGCAGTGTAGCAAGGCAAAATCATTCCTTCTTTTAAAGTAATCTTTTCAAAATCTCTATAGAACATCCCTGGTTGGACTGTGATGGAGTCTTTTTCTCCAAAAGAAACGAGATTATTCATATATTTAGTGAAATCTAAAATAATAGATTCCCCTACTGCACCACCAGACATATCGGTACCGGCACATCTACAGGTAATAGCTAAATCTTTGTATTTCTCCTTGTTTTCATTCACCCATCTCACAAGGTTTTTTATATCTTCTTTATCTTTTGGAAAAAGCACCAACTTTGGTGTCACTTCAAATATACTTGCATCACGCGAATACTTTGAAAGTACTTCCTCGCCATCTTCTACATCTCCTTTAAAAAATTCTAATATTTCTTCTTTCATTATTTTTTAACTAATTTTATTAAAAAGTTTTAATCTAGTTTCTACGACTTGTGCAATAGCATTTAATGCTGGCTGTAATATTTTTGCTGGGGTTATTTCATTTGGATTTTCACTGATAAACTTCTCTACTGCCTGTTTAAAGGCTAGACGAATTTCACTATTTATATGCACTATAGATACACCAGCTGAAATTGCATTTGTAAAATCTTCATCCCGCAGACCTGATCCTCCGTGAAGCACTAGAGGAATACCTACAGTATGACTTATCTCTTTTACAAGCTCTGCATTTATGTGTGGCTTGCCGGACTTGATAAGCCCATGAATAGAGCCTACAGATGGCGCTAGTAAATCTATGCCAGTATGTTCTACAAACTTTTTTGCTTCTTCAGGCTTCGTTAATACTCCTGCGCCTTCTGGTATACTTTCTTTTATATTCGATCCACTTCCTATATAACCAAGTTCAGCTTCTATTAAAATATCTCGTCCTGTATTTTTTGAAACTTCTCTTGCATATTCAACACATTTTTTTGTTATAGATACATTTTCTTCATAAGGCAAATGCGCTCCATCTATAATAACCATATCAAATCCTGCATCTATACAAGCCTTAACTCTCTCAAAACTACTATGGTGATCTGCATTTAAGAAAATTGGATAATTATCTCGCTCCCGAATTGTCTGCACAAGGGCGACCACTTCTTCAAGTCCTACAAAAGTTTCTTCTCCTTCTGATACGCCGATAATTACAGGTAAATCTAGCTTTTTCGCAGCGTTGTAAATACCATGCAAACCTTCTAAGTTTGAAATATTAAAATGCCCTATCGCCACACTCTTATCTTTTGCTTCTTTTATATATTGTCGTAATGTTTTCACTTTTTTATTTTATCAATTCCTTTAATAATTTAATAACTATCTGAGGATTTGCAGAGCCATTTGTGGCTTTGATTGTTTTACCAACGAGAGACATAAGTGCATTTTCTTTACCACCTTGATATATAGCCACCACATCAGAATTTTCATCAATAATATTTTTTACTATACTTCGAAGTTCTCCTTCATCATTTTTCTGTAATATATTTTTATCCGTTGCTATCTTAAGAGGTGATTCATCTTTTAATACAATCATTGCCAAAATATCTTTTGCTCCACGAGAAGATATTTTATTTTCTACCAATAATTCTATAAGCTCAGCAAAATTTTCTGCACTTGGAAAATGAGCTTCTGTATTACTTTTCTTTAACCCAATATAATCTGTAGTTATATAATTTGAAGCTATTTTTGCTTTTTCTTTGTCTTTCAAAATAGACACTATTTTTTCAAACCACATAGCAAGTTCTGTGTCGTTTATATAGCTTTCTATATCTTCATCTTTTATTCCAAAGTTTTCTTTATATCTAACTCTTTTTTGTGCTGGAGATTCAGGTAGCTCTCTCTTCATCTTTTCTAAATCAAAAGCCTCATGAAGTTTCATTTTTGGTAAGTCAGGATCTGGGAAATATCTATAATCTTCACTAGATTCTTTTTTTCTCTGAGATATTGTTTTTTGTTTTGCTTCATCCCATCCACGAGTCTCTTTTACTATCTCGCTCTCCTTGCCTTCTTCAAAGAGTTTATACATTCGTTCTACTTCGTATTTTATAGCCCTCTCTACACTCTTAAATGAGTTTAAATTTTTTACTTCCACATACTGAGACCATTTTTTATCTTTATCAGGAGAAATAGATACATTTGCTTCTACTCGCATTTCACCCTTTTCCATATTTGCTTCTGAAACATCTAAATACTTTAGAAGTAGCTGGTATTCTTTTGCAAAGTTGCTTGCCACTTTTGCTGCTTCTTCACTCGTCTCAAAAGTATGTGGTTCTGTCACAAGCTCCATTAGAGGCACTCCTGCACGATTAAAATCAATCAAAGAAAAATCTCCTCTATCGTGTTTGTTATTTGCTGTATCTTCTTCTAAATGAATTCTCGTGATATCCATATCTGCAAGATGACCTCCTTTTACTATTGGATACTTCAGCTGAGATATCTGATAACCCTTTGGTATATCTGGGTAAAAATAATTCTTTCTATCAAATTCAGAAAAGTCTGCAATTTGAGCACCGATAGCAAGCCCTACTTTTATTACATTTTCTATTGCTTTCTTGTTTGGCACAGGCAATGCCCCAGGGTGAGCCATACATACAGGACAAATATTTGTATTTGGCTTAATTTCATCAGGATCATTCTTGCAACCACAAAACATCTTTGTGTTTGTTTTAAGTTCTGCGTGTATCTCAAGCCCTATTGTAATGTAATATTTTTTCTCCATATATTATATTTAAGCCTTTTTTAATATTTTTATCAATTCATCACTAAACTTTTTTATAGAATCATCATCAAATAATGATATAGTGAGTATATCTTTTTCTTCCCCTTTTTTAAAAGTTTTTTTGAATTCTTTAATTTTCTTCTCTATCATTTTATCATCACTTAAAGCATCTGTTTTGGTCAAAACAATCAGTTCTTTTTTAGAAGCAAGTCCATCACTTTTTAATCCAAGCTTTTTGTCATACTTTTCTAGCTCTTTTCGTATGTCTTTATAATTTGAAACCATATTTTCATAATCCTCAAAAGATATAAGATGAGCTAATATCTTTGTCCTTTTTATGTGTTTCAAAAACTTTACACCTAACCCCTTACCATCTGAGGCACCTTCTATGAGCCCTGGAATATCTGCGATAATATAACCATAAAAGTCGCCAAGGTTTGGATCTAAGGTAGTGAAAGCGTAGTCGGCTACTTTTGCTTGTGCATTAGTCAAAGAATTTAGAAGTGATGATTTACCTGCATTCGGCATACCGATAAGACCAAGATCAGCAAATATTTGTAGTTCTACATGAAAATCAGCGTCTTCACCTATAGCACCTTCATTTGCTTCTTTTGGTGTAGTATTTGTCGAGCCTTTAAAATGCTCATTACCAAAACCACCATACCCTCCTTTAAGAACTTTGATAACTTCTCCTTCTTCTAAAAGCTGCCATTCTTCTTCTGTCTTTAGATTTCTCACTATTGAACCTATCGGTAACTCTAGAAAAAAATCTTCACCGTTCTTGCCATGTAAACTTTTTTTACCACCATCCTCTCCGTTTCCGGCAGCAAAGCTTTTTTTAGCTTTATATTTTGAAAGTATGTTTATATCTCTTACTGCTTTTATAAAAAAGTCTCCCCCGCGTCCTCCATCTCCTCCAGCTGGTCCACCTTTCGGTATAAATTTTTCTTGTCTCCAGCGCACCACACCATTACCTCCACGACCTGCTCCTGCATGAAAACTTATCTCATCAATAAATGCCATAATTTAATTCTCTATTGCTAATTTTGCTAATGTAAATGCACCTTCTTTTGATTTCACTGTTAAAAGAAACCCACTTTTGTGACAAAATATTACATCGCCCACTCCAGTGATTTCTGCTAAACGACTATCCCCATTCAAAAATCCTCTCCAACTTTCAGGAAAATATTTTCTACTCTCTAAAGTATCAGGAGATTTTACTACTGCTTCTACTTTCCAATTATTTGTATGAGTGCTTTCATAAACTACATAAATAGGTTCAGGAAAACGAGAAAGAGTTTTTTGATACAGATACCTAGGAAAACCATTTTTTGGTAATTCTATTATCTTTTTATCTTTTGCATCCTCGTAAGCTTTCACTATAATACTCATACCAAGGCTATCACTCTTTGCTACTTCTATTTCCCTCCTTAATACTTTCATAACATTTTTTACCTGCTCTCTAAAGATATCATCGGTCTTAGATTCGTCTTCTTGCCAAGTGGGGGTAAAAGATAAAAACGGCTGATCTCCACCATAGGGCATAATATCTTTGAATTTTAAAGATATTATATCTACTCCATTGTCTATAGCATCTATCGGGCATGCTATTTTTCTATCTATTATCTCCCACGCACCTCTATCACCATCGCAAAGTTCGAGTCCAAAATGCTTCCATACTAAACCAAGCGAAGAATATGGTATACCATTTTCTCTCTCGCCTGCTCCTCCTTTTTGATGATGATCAAAACGATTTATATCTGGATTATAAATACCTCCCACATCAAAAACAAAATCTCCTGCTTTTATGACTTCTTCATCGCGAGTACGGATAATATCAAAACTTTTATGACCGTCTTCCATAAGCATAGATAATACTGCACAAGCAAAAAGATCATCGGAGTGAAAAGATCCGTTATGTGTTACAAGTTTTTTTGGTATTATTTTTTTTATCCTGTTTATCATTAAATTAAAACATTGTGTCGACTACTTGCTTTACCAATACACCGTCTGCCTTACCCTTTAGCTCTTTCATCACATCTGACATTAAAGCACCTTTTTTAGTTGCATCGGTTATATTTAGTACTTCTTTTCTTTCTCGTACAAATTTTTCTATTTCTTCTTTTTCCATCAGCTTTGGTAAATATGTCTCGAGGATTGCAAGCTGTGCTGATTCTTCTTTTACCAAATCCTCTCTACCTCCTTTTTTAAACTGCTCGATAGAGTCTTTTCTTTGCTTAGCTAGACGAGTTATTACAGCTATTGCCTCTTCATCAGAAAGCATTTCATTTGGTTTTCTACCCTTAGATACAAGCTCATTCATGAAAGCAGCAGAAATACCACGCATAGTCTCTAAGCGTACAGTGTCTTTTGCCATCATTGCTTCTTTTATATTATTTTTTATTTGTTCGTGTAACATAAGCTAATTATAGCAATAAAACTAGAAAATATGAAAATTAATAGACCCGAGGGTCCCGCTTAGTTTACAAAGAAGGGCACAGGGTTAGTTATTTTCATATTTTCTAGTTAAATTATGATAGAATATAGATATGAAAAAAATCATATTTTTTGATACAGAAACCACTGGAAATACTGAAAAAGATTTCCTCTGTCAGATAGCTTATAAAACTGATGGAGAAAATTTTTCTGGTATGTACAAACCTCCAATGAAAATACCCCCAGAAGCTTCTGCTGTTCACCATATATCAAATAAAATGCTTGAGGGTAAACCACCCTTTTCTGAAACACCCGACAAAGCAAAAATAAAAGAACTTTTTGAAAAAGAAGATTCTGTCGTCGTGGCACATAATGCTCCATTTGACTTGATGATAATAAAAAAAGAAGGCATTCTCCCTACAAATTTTATTTGCACACTCCGAGTAGCTAGGCACTTAGACCCAGAAGAAAAAATAGAGAGATATAATCTGCAATACTTGAGATATTTATTGGAGATAGAAATAGAAGCACAAGCACACGATGCGCTGGGAGATGTTTTAGTATTGGAAAAACTTTTTGAAAGATTAAAGAAAAAGATAATGGAGCATGATAGCCTAAGTGAACACGAGGCAATAGATGAGATGATAAAAATCTCTTCTCATCCATCGCTTTTTAAGAAATTCAAATTTGGTAAACACAATGGTAAGTTTATAGAAGAAGTGGCTCAGACTGACAGAGGATACCTAGAATGGCTACTCTCTCAAAAGCTCGATGGCGATGAAATAGATGAAGATTGGATTTATACATTGAAACATTACCTAGGAAAAAACTAGCCAAAAACAAGAAAACCACCGAAACAGAAAGTAGTTTTCTTGTTTTGGTGGTTAAAAATTAACAATCATCTGCATACCGACTAATATCAACAAACTCTGGCTCTTTTGGTTGTTCCACTGGTCGTTCATTAACAGAAACGGCACTACTCGTTAATTTAGAAACTTTTGCAACAAAGTTTTGTATAGCTCTTCCTAATCCCCTCTTCTTATTAGAGTCTCTGGAAGTAGCTCCATCATCATAAGTTATAATGATCTGCCTTTTCATGATTTATTTTATTTAAAGTTCAAAAATTGAGAATTTCACCCTTTAAACTACTCTCTCTCTCTTCTCAAAAGTCAATTTATTTATAAAGTGATATAATAGAAAACATGCAAAATATTTTATTTATAATTCTTGGAATTGTGGCAGGGGTGGTTATAGCTTATTTTTTGTTTGTTAGAAAAGAAAAAGAAAATCCTCAGAATGATGTAGGTCTTAATTTAATACTCACTCAACTCAACGAACTTTCAAGAACTGTAGACAACAAGCTCGGCGAAAGCCACAAGCAAGTAAATGAAAGCTTGAAGTTTCATTCTAGTGAGTCAAATAAAATAATAAGAGATGTCACCGAGAGGTTGACTAGGCTCGATGAGACGAACAAACAAGTCATATCTTTTGCTGACCAACTTCAATCATTGGAAAATATTTTAAAGAATCCAAAACAACGAGGAATCCTTGGCGAGTATTATCTCGAAACAGTTTTAAAAAATGTCTTACCCCCAGGAAGTTACCAAATGCAGTATCCTTTTCCTGACAGCACCATAGTGGATGCTGTGGTATTTGTAAAAGATAAAATAATACCTATAGATTCAAAGTTCTCTCTGGAGAACTACAACAAGATGATAGAATCTTTTGACCCATCTGAGAAAAAAAGACTGGAGACAATATTTGTAAATGATTTAAAAAATAGAATAGTAGAAACTGCAAAATATGTGAAGCCTAGCGAGGGCACTACAGACTTCGCTTTTATGTTTATACCACACGAGGCTATATATTATGACTTGATTACAAACAAAATCGGCGGTTTAAAAGATGAAGAAAATGAAAACCTCATACAGCGAGCTGCTGGCAAATACAAAGTCATCATCACTTCCCCTACTTCTTTCCTCGCATACTTGCAGACTGTCCTCCAAGGGCTCAAAGCGCTCCAGATAGAAGAGTCCGCAAAAGAGATAATAAAGAGAGTCGAAGAGCTCGGAAAACACTTAAAGTCTTACGATGAATATCACAGCAAGCTAGGTAATGCCCTAGGCACAGTGGTCAATCATTATAACGCTTCAAATAAAGAATGGAAGAAGATAGACAAAGATGTATTGAGAATATCTGGTAGTAGCCCAGAACTTTCTCAATTAGAATTAAAAAAACCAGATACAGAATAATATGAATGGGAATATGGAAAAGTTAATAAACAAAAAAGAAACTTACAACCATTATTGGCGAAGGCCTGATTATTTGATTGATTTAGGAAATGAGAAAGTCTCTATGAGAGAGCTTTATGAAAGGATTACAGCTGAATCAAAAAAGCTTTTTGAAGATACAAAAAAGTTAAATAAAGAAAGTATCCCGGAAGGTAAATTTGTGCTTTATATAAACAATGTCTTAGGTGGACCTGTTAAAAATCCTGAGATGGAAAACATAGACAAAGATAGATATGAGCTTATGATTGAGTCAGAAACAGGAAGCAAGAATACCTCTAAAGATGACTTCCAAAGGGCAAATATGCAGTATTGCCTGGGTTTTGAAACAGGAGACTCTAGATTTAAAGAATTTATTCCGTTTGATGAAAATCAAAGAATAAATGACATAGACTTTGCAAATTGTGTCGGTGTGGTGCTTAGTGGTTCAGAGATGAATGTGCTTGAAGACACAGATGAAATTCACAAAAAAGCCACAGTAAAAGCACGCGATATAATAAAAGCAGCGAAAGAAAAAGGCGTACCGATAATGGGTATATGTTTTGGTGGACAGCTTTTGGCAAATGAGAACGGCGCAAGAATTGAATATGTAAAGGATGAAAGTGGAAAACAAACTAGAATGATCGGCGCACAGAATATAAAAGTTACAGCAGAAAAAATAGCTCAAAGTAATTTATTCCCGGAATTAGAAGTTTGCCAAACAGTAGTTGAAAATCACGGACAACAAATGGGTAGGGCTAGTATATTTAACAGAGGTAAAGTTTTAGCAGAAAACCCCAAAAACCACGCACCAGAGATAGTGCTATTTGGGAAAAATGAAGTCGCTTTGCAATTTCACCCAGAAGTAGGTTCTTTAAGAGTTGAAGCCGTCACAAGTATGACTGGAAACCCTCAAAAACCAGACAATATTTTAAAGACTGATCTAATAAGTACTAGAAAAATATTCTTTACCCAATTTTTGCAGATGGTAAAAGATAATATGAAAAGTTAGTAAGCCCCACTTCTCACAAACATCCCGAGCCGAGTAATGACCACAAAACCAAAGCCCCACACTAGCGGAAGCCAATACGGCACTCCGTAAAAAGATGCATCAGTCCACACTTGTTGGTATCCGAAATACCTGAGTCCTATCTCTATAAAAGAACCAAATGCTATACCCAAAAAGAACAGCAGTGCTTCCCTTCTGTGCAATTTTAAAAAAGCAGTCAAAATACTCACTGCCACTATAAATATAGTTAAAGCATTTTCACTCATTGAGCCTTTTGATTGAAACACGAAAAATATTATTAGTGCAGTAAAAGGAATTCCCAATTCTTTTATAAATTTTTTCATACTCCTTTAATAATATCACGAAATCTTCTTACCCACCCCAGATGGACAGAAAGATGTTTTTGTGTTAATTTAAAGCTGACAAAATTTCTTTCACAAAAACATTAAGTAGCATGAAAAAGCTATTTTTTCTCGCAGTTTTTTTTGGATTTTTCTCAAAAATCCAAGGGCAACAACTTAGTTCTAGTATATATGGGGGTGCTTTAAATGGAATACAAATTACAGCTACCCTTGGATCATTTGATATAAGTACTAATGTTGATATTGGGAAAAACTTTGGTATATCTTTAATATACTTTTTCCCAAAGAATGATAAATTTGATATTTACTTATTTTACTCGGTTGGACCAGAAGGTGCATACAAGAGCTTTGGATTAGAGTACTCTTGGGAATTGAAAAATTCTTGGGTTATATTTTTTACTGATTTTAGTAAATACCCAAATTGCGGCTTAATTTTTGATTTGCCATTTAAAAACAAATAAGGTTGAGGCTAGAAACTGTACCAACAATTTCTAGCCTCTTTCTGCTTCTAGGCTAAAATTCTTTATCTTTCCCCAATTCATCCATATTATCAGAATGGTAATCACCCTTTTCTTGATTGGTAAGTCCAACAGAAGGAATTTCTCTTAAAATTTCCTCTGGAATTTCTTCACCTTCTGGGATAGGGTTTTCTCTATATTTTAACTTTGGACCCAAATCGATTTTTTCTCCATTTTTCATACTCTTATTATAACAAATTTTCTTTTTGACAAAAATATACCTATGGGTGTATTCTGAAAATGACATAGAAATTCTTTCACAAAAATGGTGAATTATGAAATTTGGGAGATGTCCAAAGTGTCATAAATTTAGATTTTTGACACTTCACCACATTTACCCCAAGCGCCACTATCATGGGCAATTTTCTTCTCATAAACTCCCCATATGTAGAAGTTGTCATGACAATCTTGAGCGATTAATACCGCAAAAAAGAATGGTGCATTCTTTCTACCAGAAAATAGTTGATTACTTTCTAAGGAGAAAGAAAAATAAACCAAAATACGAATTTTTTAATGATGGTACCTAATTAATTTAATAAATGAATTAATTAGGTATTTTTTTGTCTAAAATATATTTATTTTAAATTTTACCCCCAGGCAAATCGTATTTTTATTTTGTGTGTTCCTAGAGGGGGTTATAACATAGTAGAAGTTTTTAAAAATTAATATAGACTTAAATATGAAATGGTATACTTGACGTATTAGTCAGTATGTGATACAGTAAAATACGATAAAAGATCTTTTCACTATTAAAAATAGGGTTATGTCACATCAAGAATTAGAAAGAGCAGAAAAAAGCTCGACAGAAATTTGCAAAATGTATTTTGGGGATTCATGACTTATACAGGTTTCCACACTGGTCTTCTAGGCCTTTGTGGTTATGCTGTTTCAAGTTCAAAAGAAATTTCAGAATTCGTAATAGGGTTAATTTTATTGACTGGTGGTTTAATTCTTCACATATCATCAATCATGACTATCAATTCTTATAAATCGAAACTTAAAGTAAACGAACGCATGATTTGTGAGATTGAAGCAAAGATGAATGATTATCAACAAAAGGAAGAAAATGAAGCACCAACACCATTTTTGTCTAGTGCAAGTAAAGGAAGAAATTTGATTCTGTGGTCATTATTTTTAGCAGAGTTGATTTTCGGACTATTTTTTATGCTTAAATAGCATTAAACCCACAACACCAAAGGAGGAATCCACAAGTGTTGTGGGTTTTTCCTTTGGGTAAAAGTTATCGAAAACATTTAAATACTATATTAGTATGAACTTTCTCGTGCGATTGCAATTTATTTATTTTATTTTTAGATTAAATTGATTTTTTTGCTGGTATTGATGTAATTTTTCAATAAAGTTCATTTTCTTTTTTGAAAAAATGTTATCTTCTGGTTTTAAAAATTCTCTTATACTTTTTTCTAATGAAAGTGATATTTTTTCACAAGAAAATAAAATTAAGAAGAAAAATAACACTACTGTTGGGTTTGATACAGAAAAATCTCCCGAAGACCAAAGATGACCAAAAAAGAAAGACAGAGAGGAAAGTGTTATGAATAATAAAAAGAGTATATTTTTTGATATATCAAAATACTTAAAAAATGGATCTGGCTCTTTTTCTTTTACAGGAAATGACTTCTCTCCTTTTTTAAAGTGATATAAATTCATTGAGGTCTCTAAATGATCATAGTGATATTTTACTAACCAAAAAAATATTTTAAGAATTCCACTGGCAAGATAATTTAATTTTCTTTTCCAAAAAAGACAATCTGAAAGATGATTAAATACAAGAACATCAATAAATTGATTTAGATTAAATTTCTTTTTGGATTTAAGATGAATAACTTTTTGTAAACTTTGATCAAAAATGAATTCATTATCTTCGGTATTAGAAATAAAATTTGTAATACTTTTCTTATATTCTCTTCCATCTGTAAGGATATAACTAAAATCTTCTCCTCTTTTTTCTGGTTTTGTCATGTCTACAGAATAGAATAGACTATTATTAATAATAGCTACTTTTATAAACATTTTCTTACCATCTTTTTGATAAGGAGTTCCTTCGGGGTATTGGCGCACAAGAGAAAAACCTATTTCACCATTAAAAGAAGTTACTTTTTCATCAATATCTTGCTTAATATATAAATTTGTAAATTCTTGTATATTCATAGGTTTAATAACTTTCCCGTGCCAGCACTAATACCGTGAGCCACAATAATTTACTCGCCGTCGCTCGCAAATTTTCCAGCCCCGGACTCGGCTATTTTTATACTGAAAAATTAAGCCTCCGTCTTCACACTTCGCTCGCAGGCAAAGCAGTTTGCCTGCTTTACGCTCGTGTGACCTCACGGAGAATCGAACTCCGATTAGCGGATTGAGAACCCGCTGTCCTAACCGTTAGACGATGAGGCCGTAAATTTTTATTGTCCTAAACGTTACCTGCCAGCCCTCGCTTACTCGAGAGCAGGCTGGGACGATGAGGCCAATTGTTTTTAATATAACATTTTTAATTTTAAAAAGTCCACCTAAAAATAGTTCAGCCCACAACTAGGTTGCGGGCTTTTACTTATAAACTTTCTTCTGATATCTCTCTAAGAATATCATCTATTTTTGGTTTTTCTAATTTAGGGGGAGGAGGTTTTGACTGAACCTCTTCTGTTGAAAAAATTATTACTACGACAAGTGGTTTAGCCGTCTTCATAAGATAACATTTTTAAGGGTGAACAAATTTAAATTAAATGCTATCACTTTATGGCAAAGTGTCAAAAGAAAAAGTGGATTACTTTTTATCTAACCATTCTTTGTCTTGGCGGACAAGGAGTGTACTTTTGTGCGCTTCATCTTTTAGTATCGCTTCTACTGCCCTCTCCATACGCATACCTTGCGAGCCTTTGATAAGCACTATATCTCCACTTTTCACAAACTCTTTCAATGATTCCCCTGCCAAAAATGAATTTGAAAATTCAAAAATACTTTTTTCATCCATCCCTTGTTCTATCGCCCCTGCTTTTATGGATTGTGCTCTAGCGCCTACAACAAACAAAACATCTGCATTTTCTTTTACCAATTTACCTATATTCTTATGTGCTTCTTCTGTATGTTTGCCTAGCTCTAGCATATCCCCCAATACAGCTACTTTTCTCAAAGATTTTATTTGCCCCAAAGTCTTCAAAGCAGACTCACAAGCAAAAGGCGAAGAATTGTAAGTGTCGTCTATGATTAGAGTATTGTCTATGCCGTCTAGTAGCCTCATCCTCCCAGCTGGCACTTCATAGTGTTTCAAGGCATTTATAACTTCAAGCATATTGAGCTTCAAATTAGAAGCGAGGGCCAAAGCTGCGAGTGTAGCATATACATGATTCCTCCCAAACACATCTTCTATCACCACAGGCAAGCTACTGCCTCCCACACCAATTCTAAATACTACCCCTTCAGGTACTTCTTTGTTGTCAGAGTTCTTTGAATACAAAATACTATCATCAGATGCTAGCAAATCAGCTCCGTCGCTAAATCCATAAGTAGAAGTTATATTCTTTGTCTTAGAAGACATACTCATCACAGCTTCATCATCTTTATTTAAAATCAAAATACCAGATTTTTTTAGAGTTTTTATAAGCCCACTTTTTTCTTCTATCAAATGTTTGCGAGAAGTAAAAAATTCTATATGCGCTGGAGTCTCCCCAATAGCAGTGATAACGACAAAGTCAGTAGAAAGCCAAGAAGCAGTCTCCTTCATATCTCCTGGTTTGCCCACTCCCACTTCAAGCACTAGCCATTCTGGATATTTGTGACGAAAGATTATAAGTGAAAGTCCTTTTAGAATATTTTTAAGCCAGACAAAAGGATCATTCCAACCATTTGGCACACCTAGGATAGTGAGAGGTAACCCTATCTGACTATTGTAGCTTTTCTCACTCTTACGAACATAGAAGAATTTTGAAAGTACAGCATACACAGCATCTTTTGTGGAAGTCTTTCCTACAGACCCAGTAATAGCCACTACTTTAGGCTTGTATTTAGCTAAGATAAGTCTTGATTCTATTTTAAGTATATAAGATATAAATTTTTTAAAAATGTTTTTCATATTATCTATCTGGTGGTACTTCGTAATAATTTAATAAAAACTTTGTGATGTTCAAAAATGGATCTGCCCAAGTCTGCGATGCATACGGCACACCTTTCGGATTTACAGCATATAAAAATACAATAAACTCCGGATCATATGCCGGAAAATACCCAAAGAATGAATGAGTATGCCTGTCTTCATAGTAACCTCCATTCACATTGTCTGCAACTTGCGCTGTGCCTGTCTTCACTGCCACACTGTGGTGCTCTATCTTAGCATTACCATTTTTGAGAGATTTATCCATAACTGTCACAAGCATACGAGTTATCTCTTCAGAAGTTTCTTTACTTATTTTTGTAGGAGAAGTCGGGTAAGTTATTTTTTCTTCTTTACCATTTTCATACTTTATTCTATCTACTAAGTGTGGAGTCACCAACACACCATCATTCCCAAGTGAAGCGAGAGCTCTTACCATCTCGATGGGAGTGAGTGCTATACCTTGCCCGAAAGCAGCGTTTGCATACTCTATATTTCTAGGACTATTCAAATTTGATACAAGCCCACTAGTTTCATTTGGTAAATCTATACCAGTACGATCTTTTATACCAAAAGAAAGCATATAATCTCGCATTTTCTCTTTACCTAGCTTTTGATAAGCAAGCACCATACCTGTGTTTAAAGATTGATTTAGTACATCTTGCATTGTAGTACCTGGGCCTCTGCCTTTCTTGTCGAAATTGAATATCTGTTTGTTTTCCACTACCACTGAGCCTGTGTCATTGTAAGAAGTGTCTGCTGTTAGTACTTTTGCATCAAGAGCAGAAGCCATAACTAGCGGTTTTACTACAGAGCCAAACTCAAGTACATTTTCAACTATTGGATTTGCATACAAAGAAGTATCTTTTACTTTAGAAAATGCATTTAAGTCAAAATCGGGCTTGCTAGATATAGCATATATAGAACCATCCTTTGGATTCATTATTATTCCACCCACAGCATCAATCTGATATTTATCTTTTACATTTTGTAGTTCTTTCTCTAGAAAGTTCAATACATTTGGTTCGATAGTGGTGATGATGTCACCTTTTTTATTTTCATCATTGAAAAAGTTTTCATTTATGTTTGAAAAAACCTCAGCAAAAAAGTTTACATAGGGCTCATCTTTATCTCTAGCTAAGACTTTTTGGTACTGCCTCTCCAGCCCGTACCTCCCAGAAAGATCATCTCCTTTATAAGCTACAAAACCCAGAGTATTTGAAGCCAGATTTGCACCTGGGTAAAAACGCCACTTTTCTTGTGCTATTTTTACATAAGGTATTTTAAGAGAAAGTACTTTGTCTGCTTCTTCTTTTGTTAACTTATAGGCTACTTCTTCGTATGGATCACTTTTCTTACCCGCTTTAACTGTAAAATCTTCATAAGATACCTTATCTGTCACTGTAGTAAGTTTTTGAAAAATTATTTCTGGATCAGATATCTTGCTAGGGTCTATGGTTATCTTATAGCCAGTGTTTTGCATAGCAGCAGACACTAGCTCTCCATCTTTATTTTCAAAAAATATAGTACCGCGTTCCAATATATTGCTAGAATTTGTAGAGTACTGCCTATTGGCTAAGTTTGTATACAAGTCTTTATTTACTACTTGTGTAAAAAAAATTTTGCTTATCAAAATCAAAGCAAAAAATAAAAGTAAAATAGAAAAAATCTTAATTCTGAAAAGAAAACTAGATTTCATTTTTAGCCAACTTTACAATACTAGAACCACTTATAGAAAAATTATTAGAAGAATTTACCCCTAGAGATTTACGGGTAGCAAAATCTGGCTTTATCTCATAAAATCCCATCTTACTAGATAAAGATAAATCAACTTTATTAAACATATCTAGGTATGTAAGCTCCAAATTACCAACTTCGTTTGAAATATTTTTTGCTTCTGCCTCTAGGCTTTTTCTCTCCACAATATTCCAAACCATATTGCTCAACATTAAAACATACAAAAGTGCAAAAGCACCCAAAGTATAAAGAAGTGCATTTAAAACTCTCTTCTCAATATTGTTGTTTGAGACTATGTCCACCTTTGCGTAATTTTTAATTCTAAATCCTACTTCTTTCATTTTTTTTAATTTACTTTTTCTAATATTCTTAATTTTGCACTTCTTGATCGCTTGTTAAATTTTATTTCTTCTTTACTTGGTAAAATTGGTTTTTTATTTATTAAAATTGCTTCTTTTTCTGATACTTTCTTTTTAAAAAAATTTTTAACTATCCTGTCCTCTAAACTATGAAAAGATATTACTGACATCCTTCTCCCACTTTTTAAAAGTTCGAAACCTTTCTCCATTCCCCTCTCTAGCGTGTTCAATTCATCGTTTACTGCCATACGCAATGCTTGAAAAGTCTTTGTGGCAAAATGTGTCTTTCCTTTGGTATATGCAAATGGCACAGCTTTTCGAATTATTTCTATTAAATCAAAAGTCGTTTCTATCTTTTTTTCTTTCCTAGCTTCTACGATAGATTTCGCTATCCTTCGGCTAAATCTCTCTTCGCCATAACCATAGATAATGTTTGCCAAATTCTCTTCTTCCCAGCTATTTACTATGTCAAAAGCTGTAACATCATCTTTTTTTGGTTTTTCTTTCATTGTCATCAGCAGTGGTTCATCTTTCATAAAAGTAAATCCTCTACCAGAGTTATCTAGTTGGTCAGAAGAAAGTCCTAAATCAAAGATAATACCGTCTACTTTTTCATCATTTTTTAAATCTCTAAAATTACTATTTATAAAAGTGATACGAGACTCAAGCCCTTCAAATTTTGATTTCGCTCTATCCCAAGCACCTTTATCTTGATCAAAAGCTATCACTTTAGACCTGTCGTAATTCTGTAATATTTCTCTCGAATGACCGCCGCCGCCAAAAGTGGCATCTATGACCAAAGAATTTTCTTTGAGATTTAATCCTTCTATACTTTCTTTTAAAAGAACACTTGTGTGAACGCTTTGCATACTATTTTCCAGACTCTCTGTTACCTAATTTTTCTGCTAACTGATCAGCCTCTTTCTCTATATTTTGTTTGTATTCCTCCCAGACTTTATCGTTCCAAATTTCTACTCTATCTTCTACTCCGACAACAGCAGCACTATTTTTCAAATTTATTCTTTCTTTCAAAAAAGTAGGTATCAATATTCTTCCGATAGAATCTATCTCCACTTCTGCTGCACGGCCAAACATAAATCTATTGAAGCTTCTTTTATCTTTTTGCAAAAATGACAAGTCAGAATCAGTATTTGATAGTCTTTTGCTTACTTTTGTCCATTCTTTAGTAGTAAATACAAACAGACACGAATCAAGTCCAGGTGTAATAACTACTTTCTTGCCTAATTCTTTTCGGAATTTGGAAGGCAAAGACATTCTGCTTTTTTCATCTATGGTATGTATGTATTCTCCTATCAACATCTTTTTTAAAGTTATTATTACTTAGAAACCTAAAAACAAGATTTCCCACTTTTTCCCACTTGCTTAATATTATATTCCACTATCTCCCACATAGCAAAACACCCATCTGTGGATAACTAGACGGGTGTTTTGCTATTTTTAATTCTTTTTTATTTAATCTTCTTTATCTTTAATTAAAATCTTTTGGCCTATAAGTGTAAGGATAGAAACTACTATAGCTCCAAGTACCGCTGAGAAAAATCCATCAACGGTAAATCCTTTTATAAATGTAGAAATAAACCAGAAAAGTAAACCATTTAATACAAAAGAAAACAGGCCGAGCGTAAGAAGTGTGATAGGTAAAGTTAATATTTGCAAAACTGGTTTTATAAAGAAACTAACAAAACCCCACACCAGAGCCACAACGAGAGCAATAAAAAAACTATCCACCGCTATCCCCGGCACTATATAAGATGCACCAAGTACTGATAATGCTACTATCAACCACTTTAAAATAAATTGCATAAATATAATTCGTTATTTTTATAATCTTATTCTTGTCTTGGCTTCATAAGAGGAAACATCACAGTCTCTCTTATAGACTTTCCTGCAAGGACAGCAAAGAGCCTTTCTCCAAAACCAAAACCACAAGTAGGAGGCATACCATGCTCAAGCATTTCCACGAAATCCCATTCTGGCATCATCGCTTCATCATCTCCTCGCTCTATCAGCTTTTGCTGTAATTCAAATCTTTCTCTTTGATCTACTGGATCATTTAATTCAGAAAAACCATTGCCGAGTTCACTTCCTGCTATTAGTGGCTGAAATCTTTCAGTTAGTTCTGGATTTTCTGCTAAAGATTTTGAAAGTGGAGAAACTATCTTTGGATGATGTACCAAAAATGCTGGTCCGCTTATAGTCTTCCTGCAATATTTCCAAAGAGTATCTATAAGTCTTTCTCTATTACCTCCCTCGTATTTTATATCAAGTTTTTTAGCAGTAGCTTCCATTTCTTCCACACTTGCTTTCAAAATATCTACTCCTGTCTTTTCTAAAACAGTGTCTCTGTAATCAATCCTAGGCCAAGGATTTGCTAAATCAAATTCATACCCCCTTACAGCAAACTTTGTAGTACCGAAAACTTCTTGAGCAACATATTTATAAAGTCTTTCTACTAATTCCATACCATTCTCATAAGAAGCATAGGCCCAATAAAATTCCATATTTGTAAATTCTTGTAAGTGTTCTGGGCTAGAGCCTTCATTTCTGTAAACTCGCCCTATCTCAAATGTTTTTGGAAAACCTGCTGCCATAAGCCTCTTTTGCCAAAGCTCCCCTACTGATATTCTAAGGTACACTGGTATATCAAAATCATTGTGATGTGTTTTAAATGGTCGTGCTTCTGCACCTCCAGTAGTCACCTCAAGTGTAGGTGTCTCAACCTCTAAGAATCCTTCACTTAACATAAAGTCTCGAGTAGCTTTCCAAAATTTGGATTTCTTTTCCAATAAAGCTCTTAAGTCTTTGTCAGTCAAAATATCTAAATATCTTTTTCTGTATCTTTCATCGTCATCAGTGAGCCCGTGCCATTTTTCTGGAAGAGGTAAAATAGTTTTAGTGAGCACTCCCCAATCTTTTGCTTCACAAGTTTTTTCTCCTCTCTTTGTGGCAAAAAAAGTTCCTTGTATTTCTACAAAATCTCCTATATCTATAGTCTCATTGAATAAGTTCAACTTTTCTTCACCTAAAACATCTTTTTTTAGAAGACCTTGAAAAGTAGCTGTGCCATCAAATAATGTGATGAAAATAATAGCCCCTTGTCCTCGTATAGACATAATTCTTCCAGAAATCCATTTTATTTCATTATTAGCTGAAAGATTTTCAAATCTTTCATTCGCTTCCAAAAGCGATATTTCCCTTTTAGATACAGCTGGAAAAGGATTTATACCTTTTTCTTTTAAAAGATTTAACTTTTTAATTCGTACATCTTTTATATCGTCTATAGATGACATATTTTATGACACATTTATTATTTGATAATCAACGGCTCCTTTAGGAGTAGTAAAGGAAACTTTGTCGCCTTTTTTCTTACCAAACAAAGCTTGCCCAAAAGGAGATTTATTGGAAATTTTACCTTCTGCTATGTTTGCTTCTTGATGCCCCACTAGCATATAAGATATATCTTCATTTGTACTTATTTTTTTTACAACTACTTTTGAACCCACACTGATGGTATCCCCACCTTGAGGTACTACTACTTTTGAATTTTGTAGTATGTGTTCGATCATCTTAATCTTTGCTTCCATTTTACCCTGATCTTCGCGAGCTTGGTGATATTCTGCGTTTTCAGACAAATCGCCTAAAGACTTTGCATACTCTAAAGCAGCAATTATTTCTTTTCTCTTAGGGCCTTTCAAGTCTTCCAATTCTTGTTCTAGCTCTTTTTTCTTTTCTTCTGTTATATAATCTAATTCTTTTTCCATTAAAATCAATTTATTGTTATTAAATAAAACCGACTAAACCCGTCTTATATACGGGTCTTATACACAAATAATAACTTTTTTGAGTGTAAAAGTAAACATTTGAGGGCTTGCCTTATATAGGATATATGATAATATATACCGTATGTCAAAAACAGTAATTGAAATCAAGAAGAACCCAAACGAAAACAACGCAAGTATTTTGCGAAGATTTTCTCGTAAAGTTCAAGAGTCAAGCATAATACAAAAAGTAAAAGGTAAAAGATACAACGAGAGACAAGAATCTAAGTTGAAGTTGAAAAAAGGTACTCTAAAGAAATTGGCAAAGAGAAAAGAAATAGAGAAACTAAAAAAACTAGGTAAAATGAGATAATTTTTCTTAGCAGGAAAATGGATAGTAATAATCTAAGTATAATAAATAAAACAAAAGGTAAGCTTATAAGCTTACCTTTTGACGCTATAAAGAAGGATATTTTAGGTGAAGAATATTCTCTGTCTATTGTATTTGTGGGAGAAAAGTTTTCTAAACAATTAAATTTTAAATATAGAAATAAAAATAAGCCAACAAATATTCTTTCCTTCCCTTTAGATAAAAAACAGGGTGACATATTTATTTGTTTAAATACAGTAAAAAAAGAATCGAAGGATGAAGAGAAGAATTTTGGTAAAAATTTTAGAGAATTCCTTGGATTTTTAGTTATCCACGGAATGCTACATTTGAAAGGATACGAACATGGAGCTATAATGGAGAGAGCAGAAACAAAATATGATAAGAAATATTTCGGTGGGGATAGACATAGGAACCTCGACTACAAGAGTGGTCGTAGGAGAATTTATCAAAGGAGAAAATTATCCTAAGATTATTGGTATTGGAGAAAGCCCTACTTTAGGTCTTCGTCATGGCTATGTGGTGTCTTTCAATGATGCCGTAAATTCGGTAAAAAAAGCAATAGCTCTAGCAGAAAAAACTTCTGAAATAAAAATCAATCGTGCTTTTGTGTCTATCGGTGGATCTACTTTAAACGGTAGCATAGCAAGCGGTAGCGCAATCATTTCTAAAGCGGACAGCGAAGTGACAATTCTCGATATAAATAAAGCACTAGAAGACTGCGAAAACAATCTAAGCCTCGGCAATAAAAAGATTATTTATTCTGTGCCCATATCTTACAAACTAGACGGCAAAGATGTACACGGCCGAGTAGAAGGAATGCACGGAAACAAGCTAGAAGTAAAAGCTCATTTTATAACTTGTTCAAAACCTCACTGGGAAGATCTAATGGAAGTTGTGGAGGAGTCAGGAGTAGAAGTCATTGACTTTATTGCTTCTCCTGTAGCTGGCAGTAATATTGCACTATCAAAAAAACACAAGATAGTGGGTAGTGCTCTTATAGATATCGGTAGTGAGACTACCTCTCTCGCTGTGTATGAAAACGAAATTCTCACTTCCCTTCACACTTTTTCTATCGGTGCAGGAGATATTACAAACGACATTGCTCTTGGGCTCAAAGTTACACTAGAAGAAGCTGAAGGTATAAAAATAGGAAATAGTAATTTAGAATTTTCTCAAAAGAAAGTAAACGAAATAATAGAAGCAAGGCTTTCCGACATATTTGAATTAGTAGAAAACCATCTTAAAAAAATTAAAAGGAATGAGCTCTTGCCTGCAGGTATAGTATTTATCGGAGGTGGAGCAAATACTTCAAATCTAGGAGAGCTTTCTAAAAACTTTTTAAAACTTACTTCTAAAGTGGCCACCACAGATATGTTTGGGATGATAAAAACAAAATTAAAAGACCCAGCTTGGTTTGTAGCGCTTGGACTTTTGACTTCTGGTAAGACAGAAAATTATGGAAAAGAAAATGTTTTTAAAAACTTTCTAAAAGATATAAAAGATACTCTAAAATCTGGGCTAAAACAGCTGATGCCTTAGTGGTTTGCTTTTTCTAAATTTCTGGTATGATATGAGGTATATAAGTTAAATTTAATTTAAAGAAATATATGCCTAAAGTAAACCCAGAAATAGAGAGTTTTGCTCGTATTGTCGTAATAGGAGTAGGAGGATCTGGAAAAAATGCTATAAACCACATGATAAACTCTAAGGTAAAAGGAGTGACTTTTATCTCTATGAATACTGACACTCAAGACCTTCACAATTCTCTAGCTGAGAAGAAAATACATATAGGCAAGAATCTCACAAAAGGACTCGGTGCTGGTATGAACCCAGAAGTAGGCAGAAAAGCAGCAGAAGAAACAAAATCAGAAATACAAGATGTTATAAAAGGTGCTGATATGATTTTTATAGCTTGCGGTATGGGAGGAGGTACAGGCACAGGAGCTGCTCCTATCGTCGCTCGTGTAGCAAAAGAACAAGGCATTCTTACAGTGGGAGTAGTCACAAAGCCATTCTTCTTTGAAGGACAACATCGTACAAAACTTGCAGAAAAAGGTATTGAAGAATTAGCAAAAGAAGTGGATGCTATTATCGTAATTCCAAATGACAAACTTCTTCAACTCGCTGATAAAAATACAAACTTTAAAGATGCATTTGCTACTTGCGACAATGTGCTTCGCCAAGCAGTAGAAGGTATTTCTGATCTTATCACTACCCCTGGTATTATAAATGTAGACTTTGCAGATATTAAAGCAATAATGTCTGAAGCTGGAAATGCTCTTATGGGTATAGGACTCGCTTCCGGAGAAAAGAGAGCAGAAAATGCTGCTTTTCAAGCTATTAATTCGCCCCTACTTGAAGTCTCTATCCACGGAGCAAAAGGAGTACTCTTTGCTATTTCAGGCGGAGATGATATCACTATCCACGAAATTCAAGAAGCGGCAAAGATAATAACCGAGTCTATCGACAAAGATGCAAAAGTAATTTTTGGTACAATTCACGATGAAAAGTTAAAGAAAGGAGAATTAAAAGTGACAGTCATAGCTACAAACTTCCCTTCTGATATGCCAAAGAAAACTCTTTTTAGTAACATCCAAAAAGAACAGAGCCCAGTAGTAAAAGAAGAAAATGCTCCTATTGTAAGAAAAGAGATTCACAATACTATTCAAGCACAAACTCAAAATAATCATCCTGTGCATACACCTGTAAATTCAAACATAACCAACAATGACTTTATTAAAAAAATAGAAAAGAAACCTGAACCAGAAGAAATCATAATAGAAGACGAAGGAGATGATTGGAGTGCTGTACCTGCATTTTTAAGAAGAACTAAAAAATAATGATATACGATTTAATTATAATTGGCGGAGGTCCAGCAGGTGCTGCGGCAGCTGTTTACGCCTCTAGAAAAAGACTAGAAACTCTACTTTTGACCCCAGAATGGGGCGGACAAAGTGTAGTATCTGAAAAAATTTATAACTGGATAGGTAGTACTTCTATTTCTGGAAAGGACTTGGCAGACAGTTTTAAAAATCATGTCTTGGCAAATGCAAAAGGCGCATCTGTAAAAAATGAAAGCGGGTTAGAATCAACTCTAGAAGTCAAAGACTCCGAAAAAGTAATATCTGTAGTAAAAGATGGTGAAAATTTTAAAGTGAAGACTGAAAGTGGTAACGAATTTACCACAAAGACAGTGCTTGTGGCTACAGGATCTGGTAGAAGAAAATTAGAAGCAAAAAACGCAGACAGACTAGAACACAGAGGGCTCACCTACTGTGCTTCTTGTGATGGGCCACTTTTTTCTGGTATGGATGTAGTAGTGGCTGGTGGAGGAAATGCGGGTTTTGAAACAGCTGCTCAGCTATTAGCGTACTGCAACTCCGTGACCTTGCTCCACAGAAGTGATACTTTTCGTGCTGATGAAATCACAGTAGAAAAAATATCTAAAAACCCGAAATTTAAATCTATAAAAAATGTAGATATCCTAGAAGTAAAAGGAGAAAAATTTGTAGAAGGATTAGTGTACAAAGACAAAAATACAGGAGAAGAAAAAGAACTGAAAGCTTCTGGTATTTTTGTGGAAATAGGACAAATACCAAATACTTATTTTGTAAAAGATATTGCGCCTTTGAATGAATACGGCTCTATAAAAATAGATCCGAAGACTCAAAGAACAGAAACTACTGGCATATGGGCTGCTGGAGATTGCACAGATGTACTCTACCATCAAAACAATATAGCAGCTGGCGACGCAGTCCGCGCCCTAGAAGATATATATCTATATATTCATACAAGATAACTATTTACTTATTTTACAGACCCTGTTTAGCTCAGCGAGGTCTTCTTTTGTGATGATTTTTTCTGTACCAGAATTTAAATGATACATTATAGAATCTTTGTTTTCTGTATGCTCAAGCCCGAGTGCGTGCCCCATCTCGTGAGCCATCACTCTTGTGAGTTTTAATTTATTTTCAAATTGGTAAATATCTATGTATTGACCTGTCGTGTCTGATCTATACACTCCTTCTTCAAACTCTTCACTATATATTTCACCTATTTTGTTAAACCTTCTTACATTTAGATTTAGAGATTCAGCCAAATTATTTAAATCAGAGACAGCTTTGTTTAGAATGGGCACCATATTGTTCACTTCAGCTTGAAGTTTTTTTAGTGATTCGACTTGTTTGTTTATCTCTATTCTTTCACTCTCCAATCTAGAATATTCCTTACTATTTGCTCCGCCTTTAGAATTAAAGTAGCTGACTTCACTTTCATAAGATTGTTGCTTTTGTTTCAGAGCCTCTGCTTTTGTCTCAAAAGATTGCTTGAGATTTGAATACTCTTTTTGCAGGGACTCATATTTGGATTTTAAATTATAGTAAGAGTCTTTCCCCTCTTCTATCGTAGAATTTATATTTTTTAATTTATCTGTGGCTTGTTGCCGATCGTCATAAATAAGATTTATTTTCAAATCACCACCCTCTTTGTATTCAAATAAATCAAGCCCTGACTCCTTTTCCCACATACTTTCAGCTTCTTTTGTAATATCCAAAAATTCTTCTTTGGAAATTTGAAAATCATTATCAAAACCTCCTATCGTATAAGTGATAGGGCTTTTGCATGGTAAGTATGTATTTTTTAGTTGGGAAAAAGAACTCTGTATTTCATCTTTAAAAAGGTAGATTATCATAATCAATACAAAAACTTCCAGTAAATTTTTGATTAAATTTTTCACTTTTAAAGTATAACACGAAGGCGGAGGCGGTGAGATTTGAACTCACGATACTTTTTAGGTATGCCGCTTTTCGAGAGCGGTGGTTTCAACCACTCACCCACGCCTCCAACTAAAAAATTATACCACACCCACATCTTTACTTTTTACACTTTTAGGTTATAATCAATAAACATTAAAAGTTAGAAAATAACCAATAAAAACAATGAAAAAATATTCACTAATAGCAATTTTAGCCCTGACAGTATTTTTAGGTACAGCCTCATTTGTAAACGCTGGGCCTACATACCCTTATTATTTCAATAATAATGGTTCTTTGACTGGTGTAAACTTTTATACAGCAAACCCAAACACAACCCCTTTATACCCTCAAAATCCTCAACCAACACCAATAATTCCTACTATCCCTACTACTTACTACTACCCAAACACTCCTACCCTGACACCTACTTATCAAGCTCCTAATATCCCTACTTTTACAAGCGCTCCTGTAAATCCTGTACAATACAGCTTTATAAAAATAAATAATAATTCTTTTTCTCCAAGCTTCCTATATATCCAAAAAGGAACCATAGTATTTTGGAAAAATAAAACTTTGACTCCTAGAAAAGTTCTAGATGTCACAAGTGGTGTATTTTCGAGCCCTGTCATAAATGCTGGGGGTACATACTCTTACCAATTCAACAATACTGGCTATTATAAATATCAAGATTCTGTAAGCGGAGCTGTCGGTATTATTGTTGTTCAATAGATATCCTCTACTTCAATAATCAAGAAAGCCTCGTAAGAGGCTTTCTTGATTTAAAAGTATTACTTTTTTGGTTCTTTACCAGAACCTTTGCATTTAGGGCAAGTTTCACTAGCTTTACTCAAATAGCCATTACCTGACCTTTCTGTATAGACTTCGCCAGAACCACCACATTTACCGCATACTTCTGGTGTTCCTTCTTTCCAATTACCTTTTTCTAAACCCATAAAATATTTGATATAAATTAATAATTTATTTAAGACCTTATGCGTTATATTATACTACTTTGCGATTTTTTGAGAAATATTGTAATATATTTCTGTCAGACGGCCTCATCGTCTAACGGTTAGGACAACGGGTTTTCAATCCGTTAATCGGAGTTCGATTCTCCGTGAGGTCACCGCCACTGAAAAAAGCCCACTGCTGGGCTTTTTTCAGTGGCGGTGAAGGCACAGTTATATTGCATTAGCAAATGCAATTATAAGCCGGGGGCGCGAACACTTACATATTTTACGATTTTAAGAAGTAAAATATTTAGTGATTTGTGACCACACTTACTTTGTGTGCGAAGCACACAAACTATGGATTTATTCGACGAAAAGCAAATTATTGTGACTCACACTGACCTTGCACGCAAAGTGTCCAAATTTGAATTTTTAACTGTCGAATCTTGGACATCCGGAAATAAAATAGGCTTGTTTTTCAGCATTTTTTATACAGCTTTTTCTTGTTTAATTGTTGGCATTATTTAATTACTTTCTTTTTTTCTTTTTTCCAACTCAATTAAATTATATTCTTTACTATTTGGAAATAAATGCTTAACTGCAAATTGTAACATATAGGTTATTTGGGAAATAGTTACAGCAACCAATAGACGAAAACTCCAATCTTCTAAGTAAAAACCACTCGTTAATTTAAATCCCTGAAGAACTGCTAAAACAAATATAGCAAGTGTTTCTAATGAAAGAAAAATAAACAACCTGTTTAATGTTGTCTTTTTTAATTGCATGTTTTGAGCAAACTCTTCATTAAGCAATTGCTCTTTTTTAATTTTGTTCTGCTCTGTAATTCTATCGTCTAGACTTCTAGCATCGCCATAAGGAACATAACGAAAAACCTTTGATTGCTCATTCTTGTTTTGTTTTAATAGTAATTCTTTAACTCTTCTTCTTTGTGCTAAAAAATCATTTGAATAATAGAACATCCTTTTTGGTGGTTTTAATAGCTTTTTTTCTTTTTTTTCTTCTGAAGATTCCATGCAATTATTCTGAAATTAATTTCAATTTGGCTAATCTAATTGTCATAGCCAAGACGGAAACATTAAATACTTTCGCACATTCCTCTATGTTTTTTAATTCTTCCCAAGCTTTATAAACCTGATTTTCAGGCATAATCAGAGAAGCTCCAAAATTATTTGCTTCTGTTTCAATAAGGTTTGATTTTGCAGTATCTAATCTAAATAAAGTTCTTCCTTCAAGGATACTATCACTATCCACCAAAACTTCTTCTTCTTTCAAAATATCTTTATGAAGAAAATAATGACCTAGTTCGTGTGCAATAGTAAAATATTGCCTTGTCGGAGATTTGTTTTTATTAATGAGAATTGTAAATTCTGAACTTTCTTTATTGTAAGTTATTGCACCAGAAATATTACTATCTCCTATATCAGATAATAAAATCATTAAATCTTGATATTTTTCTTCAATTTTTTGATATGGGAAAGGAGAAAGACCTTCTGGGTTAAACTCCGAAACAATCTTTTCTGCCAAATCTCTACATTCTTTTATTTCCATAGATGACTTCATTATACTATTTCTATTTATATTTACTAGCACATATTTCTAATCCCAATAGGTAGTACTTATTATTACTTTACTGTAAGTTTTTAGGCATATTCTTTGTGTGCTATTATGCCTTTACCAAACTGGGACCAAGAGTTTAGTTCATTTATAAGCTCGTTCTAATTCTATCCCACTTGGGTCACCAAATACACAAAGTTAAAAGACCAGCCATCTTTTTTATAATATTTTGCTATAATATAGGGATATATGAGCAAAGAAGGAAAGTTTGGTATAAACCAGCCAATCAAAGATAAGATAGCTAAATTCCCTGAGCTTTTTGAGTCTTTTAAAGAACTTACGATTTACTCTATTTTGAGCGAGAAGTCATTGGGTATAATAATTGATATTTTAGAAACCAGAAAAGAAATTCCAGAACCATTATCAAGGATAATAAATATATATGATAGATTTTCAGAGTTATCAGAAGTTAAATTAACCCCAGAAAATATAGAGTTAATGAATAAAGCCATAAAATACTTTGAAGAATGGTTTTACTCTGGTGCTTGGACAAAGGTTACTAATAAACAAAATGAAAACCCAAATGCTTACGCATATTTTTCTGTGCCTGCAGTTCTTATAAATGCTATGGCTAAATTTAAAGAGAAGCCAGAGTATCTAGGTCAAATACAAGATTTTGACAAAGAAAAACTAAAAAGTTTGATAAGTGAAATAGATATATATGTAAGTAATTACATGTCTAAGGATAGATTGGAAGCATTACTTCGTGAAAATTTAAATGAGGATAAAAAGAGGAAGATCGAATATTTAAGTAAAAACAGAGAATCAATATTAAGAGCTTATGAAAATGCAAAAAGTTTTTATCTTACTTATTTAAATGGTAATAAGCAGATTGGAGCTTATAATGCTTCAGATTTATATTTTTTAAAAACCTGTCTTATTGCTGGTGAAATACGAAGAAGAGAAGAAAAAGTACAGAAAGATAAATATATTTTTTTGCCGGACAATAAAGTCTATGATGTTAAGGGAAGTTATGAAGTTTTTGATTTTAGCCAAGGATCAGATAAATACAGCTCTATGCATTACCCAAAAGAAAGGTTACTCTTCACTCAATTTGTAGTTGAATATCTAAGAAATAAAAAGTAGGAAACAAACTGGACTACTTATTATTAATTACTTTCCTTTATTTTCTTTATCTGATCTTCTACTTGCTCACTATTAAAATCACGCAGAGAAATGTTTTTATCTTGTTGTGGCATAAATAGATACAATCTTCTATTTTGGTTATTAAAATAAATATCCGTGTCCCCTTCTCTCTCTTTTGGACCAGTAATAACATTTGGACTGAAACCCAACTCTTGTTTTAAAATACTTGATATATATTTAATATACTTTTTATAACTATCAAAAATTGAATCTTCATCTGGGTTATTTTCATAGCTATTACCACCAAACAACAAACAGTCTATGCTTCCTGCTTTTACCTTATTTTTTAATTCTTGTATAATTGAAATAACTGATTTTTTGAATGACTCTTCATCTTCACTGTTAGCTAGTACTGCCTCAAAATCTATATGAGATATAATGGAAATATTTTCATCAGAATCCTTACTTTCACCAACCACAACTAATCCGATACAATCCTTGTAACCGTATTCATATTTATCTTTTGAATCAAGTTTAGAAATTACATAAACACTCGATATGAAATTTGACTCGTTTGGTTTACTTTCTGAATACAAATCCACATAGTCTGTTTTATCAGGATTAAAAATATCAGGACACTCTATACATATATTACTTTGAGTGTCCAAACAAACCATTATAGGCTTAAAACCTTTTTCTAGATGTTTAAACTTTTCTGAAGTTGCTCCAAAAGATTCCATAACAAAATTATTATATCAGAAAAGTTTTATTTTTATAAACTCTTTTAGTGAACTTAGGTCTTTCTTTTCGCTATTTTAAAAATAGCTTTATATATCAAAGAATGCGTTAAGTTCTATCTGCTGAACGCTCACCGATCTTTTAATCCTTATTTAATATAATATACTTTTGAACAACCTAAGGAGAAACTCCATAAACTTGGAAACTTTCATATAAATCTACATATTTACATAATTAAAATTATGTGTTACTTTAAGAGTAAATAACTCAGTAACTTTCTAAGTTTACTGAGCGGTATTTATTTACCAAGAGGAAATTCTCACCTCTTTAATTTGAGAAGTTCTTTTAAAAACACAGCTAATGAGAGTTGGTATTGGAAGTACTCGTATCGTACTCATCTTCTCAACATTTGTTGTAAAAATACCTAGGATAAGAATCTTTAGGTTATTTCAACGTACAGTAGAATTGAGGGTACAAAGCAAAAGTTTGCTATTAGAAAAAACCGCAAACTACAGTAAGAAATATAGAATCCTTGCTATTATCCGTTACTTGTTTATAGGAATAATTGCGAACAGGATGGAGTATCATTATTATCAAAAACACAAAAACTTTAAGGAACTCTTACCAGTTCGTTTATTGATTTTTGGATTTTTAGAGATACAAGAGAAAGGTAAGGTGATAGAAGAGAGCAGTTCGACTTGGAAAAATTTAAAGGTTTTATTAACTAAAGCTGGTGTAAATTGTATTTACATATTCAAGCCAGAAAATTTTTGCATTTGGAATGAAAGTTTATGCATTTTAGATTATGCAGACGAAGAAACTTTCATTACACTTGAAAAGAAGGTGTTTGAAATAATGATGATATTGAATAACCCACTAAAAGCAGAAAGCTCTTAGTGGGTTTTCTGTTTTTAATTGAAATTTATATGTAAATCCCTTTATTTGACTGAGTACGAGGTTCCAACCTTATGCAATTACGCTCACTAAAATTCTTATTTCCACCCCATTAACAAACTCTTCCCTTCCGCTCCTTGTTCATCAGGCTCTAAAAATGCATTTACTCCTTTCAAATCTAGCCCCGCACCTGGGCAGACTTTTTTCGGGCTAGCTAGAGTGAGACCAGATGCTTCCACTACTTTTTCTTTCACTTCATTGTGCCCTATTATGTTTGCCGTAGGTATCAAGAAATGCTTTTTTATATCATTTAAAAGCTTCGACAAAGCTATGACTTGTGCACTCGTAGGCTTGCCGTCTCCCCGAAAATCTCCACACAAAGCAATACCGATAGATCCAAAATCAGGGTCCATTCTATTCATCTTTTCAAAATGAACAATTAGCTTTGCTTTCTCTTCGCCTTCTGTATTAAAAATAGACTCCACTCCACCTTTCAAATACTTCTCTTCATAATCTTTCGATTCTTTTGTATAGCCAGCATGAAGCCCCATATGCGTAAGTGGACGGCCAGTATATATAGCCCCGTCTGTGGTTATGATGAAATTGTAAGCTATGTCATTAAACTTTCTGCCAATTATCTGAGAATCTCGTATAAGCTTCACTTGATCTAGTGACTCGCCTTCTGCTTTGAGTTCTGTATGATGCACCACTATTCTCTGGTAAACATTTTTTAAAATTTCTAAAATATCCTCTTTAGTCAGGTTTTTATTTTGTTCAAAATCTATATAGGAGAGGCTAGAAGCTCGCCTTGTTTGCTCTTTGCCTTTTATATCAAAACTAAAAGAAGCTCCAAGTTCTTTTGTATATTGAGCAGAGAGCTTTTCCCAAGAATCATCCCATTTTCCTCTTTCTATTATCCCTATATCTTCTTCACTTTCTATGCCATTTCTAAGCAAATGCTCAAAGGCAAAAGGAGTCATCCCGGCTTGCTTCAAAAAAGTTCTTCTACCTATATTTTCTGGTCCCATAGCTGTATTATAGCAAATTTGGCAAAAAAAATTGGCCGATACTGCTTTCGCAATACCAGCCTGTTTTTTGTGTTGAGTTTTCTCCGTTTGTTTTTTTGAAACTAATACCCTTTTTGGGCTGTCCTACCCTCCTCGTAGGACTTCTCAAGTTGCTTTTCTAGTTCTACTTCTTTACTTTTAAGTTCTTTATTTTCACTTTTTAACATTTCAATCTCTATTGAGAGACTTGAATTAAAAAATAACAATAATGCAGAAGCGAACAAAAGTAGAAAAGATGCTAAGATAAGAATCTTTATTAAAGAGTTTTTGTTTTGCTCTTTAATAGATCTTTGAATTTTTTCTTGCATAACCTTAGGAGGATTTTTGTGCTCAAAATAGAGCTTTTGAACACATTGAATGAACAAAAATTTATTACTAAACCAGTGTAGCACAAAAGTAGTACAATGTCAAATGGCACATGTCAACCTCATCACTCGCCCCGTCATTACGCGAATGACAGGGTCAATAAACCAATATTATATATATATATATATATATTTTAGCTTTTTGCCTCTTATTTTACCTGTATTCCGTGAACTTCTTGCTGTAGCTTCAAAGCAGTTTCAAGAGAAGGGGCTATGTAGCTATCTAGCGTCTCTTTTATGGATATATAAGGTATGAAATCTCTATTGTCTTTATAATTTATCTTACCCAAATATTCTTCATACTTTTCTTTTACTTTATTTATCTCAACAATAGACTCTTCCACAGAAGCTACTATGACTTGCCTTTTTTCAATCAAAAGTTTTTCTAATGGTTCTATGCAACCATCCACGCATTTTGTAGCAAGCTCTTCAAATTCTTTTTTATTGCTTTCTAGTTTTTTATACATATCCGAAAGACCTTTCATATCTGTAAGGTTTTCTTGGGTAAGATCATCTAACGCACCTTCTCTCCCTCTTTGCCCAACAAATCCTTCGTGAGCACCTAATCCATCTGTTTTTGATTGTTTGAACTCAGAAAGTTTAGTAAACAAAACCATAACAGGGCTCAACCTATTTTCTACAGTACTAGTGTGTTTTATAGAATTTATATCGGCATTATGTAAAGAAAATTCATTTGCTATTTCTGCTATATTAGCATCTGTGACATTTTCAAACTTAAATTCATCATCAACTCCAAACTTGCCTTCTTTTATAAGTTCTTCTCTTTCTCTTCTTTTGATTATCGCTAAAATATTATTGAGTCTTTGGGGGAATTTATTTTTCATACCACCTTCTTTTAGAGCATTGTCTAAGTGATATTTCTGGAGTTCTGCTGCAGCTATTTGTAGATAAAACTTAAAGTTCTCTTCCCTGCTTGCAAAATTTAGTTCCAGATTACTTTCCCCTTCTTGTTCTTCATATCGCATTATGGTCATCTTGTCATAACCCGGATTTGTCAAACCATTTTTAGGCATAGATGGGTCTATATTTTGAGAAAAAGCCTCTACTTCTACAAATTCATAGGGGTCATTTTCTTTACCACTCCCTACTCTTACCTTTGCATATATACGAGTACAGCCATTTGGACTTCCGTCTTCATTTGTTAATTTTATTGGTTCTAATTCACTAACAATACCCACTTTCTTACCACCAACCTCCACCACACCCTCTTCTTTTAACGATTTAAACTTTGCATATATTTTTTCATAATCAACATCTGCAAAAGCTATATCTATATCCACAGGCTTCTTTGCTGTCTCTGCTTCTAGTACTAATGCAGTAGAGCCGTGTATAGCCCAAGGACCATCTACTCCTTTAAAAATATCACTTATATGAGATAGGGCTTCTTTCATCTTTGGAGAAAAACTGTTAAAACTCTCCATGCGGAGTTTGTTGGCTAAGTCTTCGCCATCTCGGTCAGATACTTTTTTATATTCTGTTATAGATTGTGAATGTTCTAATATTTTAGACAAACTGTGTTCGTCTCTACCTTCTGCCCCTTTTTCTTTACCTATTAAACTTTGTTCTAAATCCATATTTCCCATATATGTAGTATACCAAAATTTTAGAGATTTGTTGGAAATAAGTGTTTTGTTGTTGTATAATCGCTTTACATGAAAGAAAAAATACAAAATGTGCAAATACTGATCCTAGCTGCTGGAAAAGGTAAAAGAATGGGTGGAGATGAGCCAAAAGCCCTTGCAATGCTTCACAATAAGCCTTTTTTGAAGCACATTCTAGACACATTAGAAACTGTGAATATAGAAATAAAACCTGTAATAGTAGTAGGGCATAAAAAAGAAAGAGTACAGGAAGTAATAGGAGCTCATCATACTTATGCAATCCAACAAGAACAGCTCGGCACTGGGCACGCAGTACACTCTGCAAAGGAAGTGCTTCATCCAGATTATAAGACACTTCTCGTACTTTCTACTGACCAGCCACTCGTATCTAAAGAAACAATAGAAAATCTAATAGCTGTACACAATAAAACAAATGCCACCATTACCCTAGCCACTGTGGTGTTGCCAGATTTCTCTGAATGGCGAGCAGGTCTTAAAAACTTTGGTAGAATAGTAAGAAATGAAAACGGCTCTGTGGAAAAGATAGTGGAGTTTAAAGATGCGAACGATGAAGAAAAAGAAATAAAAGAAGTAAACCCTGCATTATATGCTTTTGACGCAGAATGGCTCTGGAAAAATATAAATAACATAAAAAATCAAAACGCTCAAGGCGAGTATTATCTGACTGATCTTATAAAGATGGCTTTTGAGCAAGGTAAAAAGGTAGAGGCTGTGCCTGTGTCAAATATTTTGGAAGGACTTCAACCAAACACAAAAGAAGAACTTGAAGTTTTAGAAAATCTAACTGCTTAAGCTATAATATAATATGAATCCCGTACCAAGTTGATTTAAAATTTTGTTTCGGGAAAATAAATAATATTTATTAGTATAATTGAAAGTAAGAAGAACAAATAATTTTTACTTTGTAACGGGATGAAAAACCCATTTGAAAATGCAATGGCTCAATTAGAGAAAGTCGCAAAAATTAAAAATTTTGGAGACGATTTTATCTCTAGACTCAAACAACCAGATAGAGACATAAGAGTGTCTATACCAGTCAAAATGGACGATGGCACTATAAAGATCTTTGAGGGTTACAGAGTAGAATACAACAATACTTTCGGCCCGTACAAAGGAGGTATCCGTTATCATCAAGATACTGAGATAAATGAAGTGAAGGCCCTTGCATTCTGGATGGCACTCAAATGTGCTGTGGCAAACATACCTATGGGTGGAGGAAAAGGAGGAATCACAGTAAACCCAAAAGAATTATCTAAAGGCGAGCTAGAGAGACTTTCTCGTGGTTGGGTACAAAAACTTTCCGATATACTAGGCCCTACAAAAGATGTGCCTGCTCCAGATGTGAACACTACTCCAGAAATAATGGCGTGGATGGCTGATGAGTATGCAAAAATAACTGGCGACACTACTGGTGCAGTAATAACTGGTAAGCCTTTAGAAAAAGGTGGTTCCGAAGGCAGAGGCACTGCCACAGCCCAAGGAGGATTCTATATATTTGAAGCTTTCAAAAAAGAGCTAGGATTAGCAGATAAAGAAAAAGTAGCTATACAAGGTTTTGGAAACGCTGGATCATACGCAGCACTTATCTGGAGCAAAGCTGGGCATACTGTGATAGCTGTATCTGACTCTAAAGGAGGTGTATACAACGAAAGTGGTTTAGATATAGAAAAACTAATGCAATATAAAAAAGAAACTGGCTCACTTGCACACTTCCCTGAGGCAAAAGAGATAACAAACGAAGAGCTCTTAGAACTTGAATGCGACCTTTTAATACCTGCTGCATTTGAAAATCAAATCACAGATAAAAATGCTTCAAGGGTAAAAGCAAAGGCAATACTAGAACTTGCAAATGGCCCTATCAGCCCGGAAGCTGATGAAATATTGTTTACAAATAAAATACCTGTAGTTCCAGATATACTTGCAAACTCTGGAGGGGTGACTGTCTCTTACTTTGAATGGGAACAAAATATGAAAAGAGAACATTGGAGTGAAAAAGAAGTGTTTGAAAAACTTCAGCCCATGCTACAAGACGCTTCTATGGAAATAATAAAAAGGGCGAAAGAAAACAATACCGACTTCCGCCGTGGAGCATTTATACTTGCACTTGAAAGAATAAAAAGTAAAATGGAAATGTAGTAAAAAGGTTGGCTTTATGCCAACCGAACTGCGCGGTTAGCTCAGTTGGTAGAGCGACCCCTTGACGTGGGGTAGGCCAGGGGTTCGAATCCCTTATCGCGCACAATGATTTAAAAGAATAGCTGGGGGTGCGTAATCGAATCCTGTGCGCACAAATGATTTAGCGGAGCAAGTTTACAACTTGCTCCGCTATTCACCAATTACACAGTAATCGGCTTGTAAAAGATATAAAAAATACGAACAAAAAACAATTTTACCTTCATATAGTGGGTGGCACCAATTGGTGCCTCTTCAAGATTATGCCCGCGACCCAGGACACAAAATGGTCCTTGTTTTGGGTCCATCTTTCTGAGATGATTTTTCATGATGTACATTTTTTATTGCCCGCATTATACTACATAACACCCCTTTGTGTCAAAGGGTGAAGTTGTTTGAGTATTGGCAATTAAAGATTTTGAGTAGGTATGTATAAAAAGCCAGGTCTATACTTTATCTCTATATTTTCAATTTTCTCTTCCCTTTCAATCTCTGGAATCCACTTTTTTACACCGTGTTCCCTATCAACTTCTAGATGATTTACGACTTTAGCTGGTATCAACACAGAGTCTTTAAGAATCTCTTCATTTTTACCAAATATTACAAGAGGAGAACTTTTTAGATTTTCAAAATCAGCCATAAAGCTCTCAGGATTAGAATATTCTTTTAGACCATCTTTCTCAGAGATGATAAAGAAACCTTCAGCAACCCCTGGCAACTTGTTTAAAGTATCAATATCTAAACTATTTAAAGGAATAGTCTGGTCGTAAAAAGACACATTATTTTCTTGCAAAATATCTGCTTGCTTTAAGAAAAAATCTGTAGCTTCTTTGTTGTTAGAAATTCTTTTTATATATCTCTCAGTGAGTTCCATAGAAACCTTTTTCATTTCTTGTTTATCAGAAACTATTTTTTCTTTACCTTGAAGGTATTCTTTAGACGGTTTCCAGTCCGGATTCCAATCTGGTTTTTCTGCTTCTTTTAACTGCTCTTCTTCAGACTTAACAACCTCTGCTTCTTTCTTTTTAAATATTTTTTTTATTCTTTCAATCATTGTGTTTAAAAAAATTATAAGTTATATACACATTATACAACAAGAATGGCAAAAGTGAAAGATTGTTATATAATTAAGTACATTAGTTTAATATATCCAAATGCTAAATGTAAAAAAGATAAGAAAATATTTCCCTGCTATAACTTCAAAAAGGATTGTTTCAAACAATGCTGCAAGTACACAAGCACCAATACAATTGGTAAAATTACTTGAAAAGTTAATAATTGATTATGACAATGTACATAGAGGTCAATCAAACTCTTCAATTATTACAACAAAGAGATTTGAATCTGCCTATGACACTATCGCGCAATTCATAAATGCCCCCTCTCGCAATAACATCATCCTGTATAGAAACACCACAGAAGCAATAAACTCAATAATGTACTCACTTCTAACTGAATTTAAGGATGGTGATAATATCGTGACAACTTTTATGGAACACAATTCAAACTATGTTCCTTGGTATGGACTATGCAAAGAGATATTGCCGAAGTTTGGAATAAGGGTTGAATATAGATTAGTGAAATTTGACAAACAAACAGGTGAATTGGATTTAGAACACTTAAAATCTCTCGTAGACAAAAGAACAAAAATAGTATGCTGTACTGGTGCATCAAATTTTCTAGGCACTATAAACCCTATTGAAAAAGTAAAGGAAGTGGCAGATAAAAGTGGCTATATACAACCCGATGGAGAAAAGAGGTCATATTTGCTCGTTGATGGTGCTCAATTAGTTCCAAATACTTTTATAGATGTTAGTAAATTAAAAGTAGATTTTCTAGTCTGGTCTTTTCATAAGATGTTGGCTCCTTTTGGGATAGGAGCACTTTATGCAAATACAAAAATACTGAATAGAATAAAACCTTTTTTATATGGCGGAGATATGGTATCTGGTATGGGTGTCGGTATAAATAAAGTACACTACAACGAATTGCCTTGGAAGTTTACTGCTGGTACCCCAAATATCTTGGGTACCATCATTTCATCTGAAGCTATCAGACTCTTGATAGACTTTGGTTTAGATAAAAATAAGTATTTTACCTCTGGGAAAAAGCTAAATCAAAAAGATGTAAAAAAAGCTATGGATAATATCAGAAAGCATGAAATAGAAATAACAGAAATAATCTTAAAAGAATTGAGCAAAATACCCACTCTTAAAATATTTGGACCAAAAGACGCATTAAAAAGAACATCTCTTGTTTCTTTTATGGATAAAAACAAAGATCCTTTTAAAATAGCGAAAGAGTTGAATAAATTGGGAGTAGAATCTAGAGCTGGTTGCCACTGTGCGACTTTGGCACATAAGTTTTATAATACAAAACCATTGGCAAGTTGTAGAGTAAGCTTTTATGTTTACAATGACATAGATGATATTAAGAAAGTTTGTGAAGCTATCAAAAAAATATTGAAATATAAAGATGATTGCTGATTTAAGATTTTAATAAAATATGCTAATATTTATTATATTATAATGAAAATATTAGCAGTAGAGACAAGCTGTGATGAGACAGGGCTCACCATATTTGAGGCAAAAGGTAAAAGTAATTTTACTATTTTGGCAAATAGCCTCTCTTCTCAAGTAAAGATACACGCACAATACGGCGGTGTATTCCCTGCTATGGCAAAAAGAGAGCACCAGAAAAACCTGCCTATACTTTTTGAAAAAACACTAAAAAAATCTGGTTTAGGAAACAAAAAGAAACCTTTTGATTTGATAGTGGTGACTTCAGGCCCAGGGCTCGAGCCAGCACTTTGGACTGGTATCGTTTTTGCAAAAGAACTTGGAGAAAAGTATGGCGTTCCTGTAATGCCAGTAAACCATATGGAGGGGCACATACTTTCTGTATTTGCAAAAAGCAAAGGCAGTTTTACTATCCCTCGAATAAAATTCCCCGCTATTTCCCTGCTAGTATCTGGCGGACATACTGAGCTAGTGCTTATGAAGGATTGGCTTAAATACGAAGTCATAGGAGAAACATTAGACGATGCAGCTGGTGAAGCTTATGATAAAGTGGCTAGAATGCTAGAGCTTCCTTACCCCGGCGGACCAGAGATTTCTAAATTAGCAGAACAAGCACGAAAGTTTATTGATTTTAAAACCTCTACGCAGGCTGACAAGCCGAGCAAAGCAAATTTACAGCAGAAAATTATGCGTGGTGATAAAATCAATCAACTTTCAAAATTAGAAATACATCTCCCCCGCCCTATGATACACAGCAAAAATTTTGATTTTTCTTTTTCTGGCCTAAAAACAGCAGTGCTTTATCTTATAAGAGACTTAAAAAATGCAAACATCAAAATAGATGAAAACTTGAAGCAAAAAATAGCTTGTGAATTTGAAAATGCAGTAGTAGAAACTCTAGTGCACAAAACAAAAAAAGCCCTAAATAAATATGGAGCAAAAACCCTTATCGTTGCTGGTGGAGTATCTGCGAACAAGCATTTAAGAAAAGAAATTAAGAACTTATCTAAACAAGACCTAGCTAAAATAGAAATATTATTCCCTGATAAAAAATTGACTGGGGACAATTCTGTAATGATAGGTGTAGCTGGATACTTAGAATACTCGCAAAGTAAAACTTTAAAGACTCTAGATATAAAAGCTGAAGGAAACTTAAGATTGAAATAATACTTTAAAAAAGCTCCTAAAAATGTTATATTTTTTATATGGAAATCAACGAAAAGTTCTTAAAACCATATAATGCAAAAGACACAGAAGATAGAATTTACAAGCTCTGGGAAGAGAGCGGTTTTTTTAATCCCGATGTATGTGTAGAAAAAGGAGTCACAGAAAAAAACGCTGAAACTTTCTCCATAGTCCTCCAAATGCTACAGGGG
>WBZM01000555.1_pt1 | contig 50367 bp, 39 predicted proteins | sample 5204271 | NCBI WGS metagenome assembly WBZM01 (sample SAMN12344346, study PRJNA552823) | activated sludge metagenome | biome: Activated sludge suspended growth; feature: Nitrification reactor; material: Wastewater; isolation source: activated sludge from nitrification reactor of wastewater... | reverse complement strand
CCGTTCCTTGGGTAACATGGGATTGATAAAGGCCCACTGTTCTTCCGTAAGTTTCATAACTCACGATTTAATCAAATTTTCCAAACCAATTCAAAACGCGCCGAGGTATTTATGAGACCGGCTCTAGCAATTATGAGACGCATTTGATTCCTCCATTTATTTCTCTTTCATTTCAGATAAAATTACTTAATTTAGAATTGGAGAATGCCAAAAACAGACCAAATCTACTTCAAATTAAGGCCAGATAAGGGAGCTTAGTGCTTCTTATTACCACGGGAAGACATTAATTGTTTGACAGTTTGCCTTAAATTTATTCACGTCTTGTTCTTGGTATTACCTGATGGTCTCAAAGAAGTACGTCTTAACTTGAGATTCTGGACTTAAGCGGCTCCGATGACTTCGTGATCATAGAAGGGTTTTTCTCTGTCGGTCAAAAAAAGTTCCTTTATTTCTTTTGCTGTCCCTTGTGCTTTTAACCAGTTGTCCACGGCCATTTCTTTTAAGAAAATGGGAGTTCGGTCATGTCCAGTGGCGCTTATCTCAGGGGCGGGTTCATCTGTTATTAGTGCTGCCGAATACAATTGTGGTTGGCCACTTTTTTTCCAGCAATCCCAAATCACAGGAATAAACATATTTTCGACTCCCTTGGGCTCAAAGCAAATTACAATGTTTCTTTGATTTTGGATTTCGGTGGGAAGATTCTTTCGATTTGGATATTTTTCAATGGGAACGTTTTCATAAAACTTTTTAAGTACCATTATCCCTCGGCGCTTTAGCAGGGAATCATTCCAAAATCTCACTTTGGTAAGGCTGTCAAATCTTGCATTGTAGCAGCCCCCGTGGGTTGCATCGAAGCTTTCATTTTCATTATTGGGTCGCATATGATATCGCATGGGTCTGATGACCTTATTTCCCTCATCATCTAGGCATAATACAGAGACATAATTAAAAGGATAGATTCTTGATTCTGATTCATAATTCAAATTTTCAGTTTCGTGTCTTGCTATATCTAATTTGCATTTGGATATTTTGCTTGAAGAAATTCGTTTTTCTTCAAAAGCTTTTTTAGTTTCTTTTGCTTTGAGAGCTTCTTCTGCTTTTTTTAAGCGGGTTTCTTGTTTTTCAAGTTCTTCATTTAAGCGTTTAATTTCATTTTCGTGCCACTTTCTGATCTTGTTAGCTATCGCCTTTTCCTCCATGGAGCTTGCATTTTTCAGAAAGGGAATCTCCATGGCCTTGTTGATGGTGAGTTTTTCGCCATCTAGTCGTCTATCAAAAAGTTCACCGTAAAAATCTGTTTGAACTTTTGCATTGAACATTCTTGCAAGTTTTTTTGCATCTTGTTCCACCATTGCTGAATAGCACATTTTCTACCTCCCTATTTTTTTGTCCAGTATCATTTTATTCACCTAAATAAAGGGCCAAATGATGGCTAGATTTAGACCTAGCGTTGTTTATCTTTACTCACAGTTTCAATTTGTACAACCCATTGGAATTACTCATACTTTTCTATAACACACGAGCCTTTCTTAGAAAATTTTAAAAGTTAGACTCATTGACTTACATATAATTTACACCTATTCATGGAATTGACCTTTTTGCAGCGAAAGGAAAATTTCATGGGTAAAGCAGAACTCTTACAAAACTTACGACAAATCACCGGAAGTGTTATGACACTAGATAAAGAGTTCTGGACAGCTCCTGATTTCTCAGCAGGAATCGCCAAGGGTATTGTAGCTGAACTGCTTGGAAATGCACGCACGGAATGGTTGCTAAAATTTTTTGCGATGCACACTGAACAATATATTTTTTGGTGTGAGCGCGAATCAGCAGCAAACCCTACGGCTATCCATCAGCGTGGGGTAAATCTTGAGCGGATTAAATTTGTTAATTCTTCTGGGGATTTACAAGTCCCATTACGTCTTGCTTTAGAGTGTCAGCATTATCCATTTGTCGTCGCGCCGAATAGATTTAGTGATATTAAAATTTTTCAAAGGTTTCAATTTTTAGCGGAAAAATCCAAGAGCACATTGTTTCTTCTGGGGAATCAAAACTTTTCCCAAGCCTGGCCGATCGCTTTGCAATTGGAAATTAATTTTTCTCCAGATGGTTTTAATTTGTGGGTTCAAAAACAAAAATACGGAATGGGTCTATGAAGGCTCCATGGGGTAAGCCTGTATGAAGGTTGCTTGTCTTTGGTTTGATACCGATGTGCCAGTCTCAAAGTTAGCAGAACTTTTTTTGCGATTTAGTCCACAGATTGCCTTAAGGGGAACTAGAGCCATCTTCATTGAGATCGGAAAATGCAGTCGAATTTATTCAGAAGAAAGTTTTAAAATTCGCAGTGAAGTTCTTCTTAAACGAAATAGCTACAGGGCCCACCTCGGTATAGGAGCCGATATTACTGACTCCTTGCTGAGGGCTATGTTTAAGACAGAAAACATTAATGATTTACCTTTAATTGCATTGCTGGAATTGGGAGATCCTTTTGATCGCGACTTCGTACTCAGAAAGTCAGTACAAAATTTAATCAACGCATTTCAAGACTTGGGCATTAAAACATTAGGTCAATTTAAACGTATCCCTGCCAGTGAACTGTTATCACGATTTGGAATTGTTGGCCGTCATTGCTACAACCGCGCCCAGTATCTGGATCTTGTTACTTGGCCACAGTGGAGCCCTGAAGAAACCATTCAAGAGCGAAAGGAGTTTCCCTTCTTTGAGTTTTATGGTGAACTTGATCCGATTCTTTTTGAATTAAAATCTCAATTGGACAAAATATTTTCTCGTCTTTTTTCAAGGAGAAAGAAATTGATGAAGTTACAAGTCCAGATTTCCTGTGAAAAGATTTCGATTCATCCCCATAATGTTAGAGTTCTGGAGTTTGATTTTTATACTCCGCAAAGCTCAAGCAAAGGAACGTTGCGAATTTTAAAGGAACGCTTAACCAGAGAATTTGAAAAGCGCCCCATACTATCGCCCATTGAAATGATTGAATCTAAAGTTTTAAGAACTGTTGCGACGAATGAAGGTCAGAGGAATATTTTCGATAACGTTGAAGAAAAAATGGAGGAAATTTATTCTATTCATAATCAGCTTATTGAAATTTTAGGAAAAGAGAATATTTATCAGGCCGTATTGACAGAGGATCGTCGTCCTGAAAAATCTTGGATAAAAAAATACGATAACCCTCACGAGGTTGTTAGCCATGTTCCAAAAATTGCAGGTGTTATTCCAGAACGTACAACCTTCCTTTGCCGGTATCCTATCAAGATTGAAGTCACTGCTGGATATGTTCATATTAAAAAGAAAAAGTATCGCATTTTAAATTGGGACAATCAGGTAGAAATCATCACCGGGGGCTGGTATGAAAAACCAAATGTGGAAGTAAAGAATATTTTTGAGCGGTACTACTACCATGTAGAGATTGAAGGCCATCAGAAAATTTCAGTTTTTGAAACCCCCGCTCGAGAATATTTTCTTCATGGATATTATGGTTAACTATGTATGTAGAACTTAATGCCAAATCAAATTTTTCTTTTCTTAGAGGCGCTTCTGACACCCGTGAATATATCCTAAAGGCCAATGAACTTGGTATGACGGCAATTGGGATTGCTGACATCAATGGTGTGTATGGCCTTCCAAGGGCTTTTGAAACTATTAGAGATAAAGCTACTCATATCAAATTAATTTGCGGTTCTGAAATCACTATTGAAAATCATCCACCAATTACTTTTCTTGCTAAGACCAGAAAAGGCTGGGGCATTTTATGTAGAATTATTACTCAGACACATGCAGGAAAACCAAAAGGGGAAGGGTTTTTAAGACTTGATGAGTTAGAGTTTCTGATTCGTCGGAGCTCTTGCGAGGAAGACCTAGTTTGTCTTTTGAAAAATGAGGAAGCTAATCATTTTAATTTCTTTGCAAAAAATTTTGATTCTGTTTTTATTACTCTTTGCAGGTATCTGGATGGTCTTGATGGAAAGAGAACCCTTAAGGCCATGGAGCTTTCAAATCAATATGGCTTTCCTATTGTAGCTTCTAATGATGTTCATTATCATGACTATAAAAGGCGCCCCCTACAGGATTGTTTAACCTGTATTCGTGAGGGTGTGACTTTAGATACTGCTGGGTTTAAATTATTTGGCAATCATGAGCGCTACTTAAAATCATCCATGCAAATGGAACTTCTTTTCTCTGATTTGCCACAAGCGATTCATAATACGGTTTTGATCGCAGAGAGTTGTACTTTTTCATTGTCAGACCTAAAATACACCTATCCAAAGGAATCAGTACCACCAGGGCACACGGCAAAGTCTTATTTACGGGAGCTCGTTTTAGAAGGCGCTAAGGAGAGATATAAGGGGCTTCTTTCTCCTGAAGTAGACAAGCAAATTCGCAGGGAACTCGATTTTTTTTCCAAACGCGGGGAAGAAGATTATTTTTTAACAATGCACGATATTCTTAAAGAAGCTAAGGAGAAGAAAATTGTTTTCCAAGGGCGCGGTTCAGCAGCTAGCTCCATTGTATGCTATGCTTTGGGAATTACGGCCGTTGATCCCGTAGCAGCTCAATTGTTATTTGATAGATTCGCTAATGATGCCAGAAAAGATCCTCCGGATATTGATGTCGACTTTGAACATGAACGTCGGGAAGAGGTCATTCAAGGAATTTATGCTCGTTATGGCCGGGATCGAGCGGGAATGGTTGCCGCCGTTCATACTTATAAATCTGCCGGAGCTTTTCGCGAAATCTGTAAAGTCATTGGCGTCGAAGTCGGAACGCTTAAGGCCGATGTTGTCAGATCCCGTTTCACAGAGCTTGCCAAGCAATATGCTTATCGTGGTGTCTTTGTTGAAACACTCACCTCCGAGATTGCCGATTTCCCTAGACACATTGGAACGCACTCAGGAGGTTTTGTAATTACCAACGAACTTCTCGTTGAAACAGTTCCTGTAGAGCCAGCGGCAATGGATGGTAGAACCATTGTTCAATGGGATAAACATGATCTTGAAACCTTAGGCATGATGAAAATTGATATCCTTTCTATTGGGTTTCTCACAGCTATTCGCAAAGCCACAAATCTAATTGGAATGGATTGGCGGGATATCCCGATAAATGATGAGCGAACCTACCAAATCATTCAAAGAGCAGAAACCGCAGGTTGTTTTCAAATAGAGTCCCGCGCTCAAATGAATTCCTTGCCCCACACAAAGCCAGCAACTCCTTATGAAATGACCATTCAAGTCGCCCTCATTCGGCCAAGCATGAGCAAAGGTGGTATGAGTAGGTCTTATTTGCACGGACGGCTGCAAGCTAAAAAAGGATTTCCCTTTAAAAGTGGAAATCTTGCTATGGATCATATTCTTGGCAGAACTCACGGTGTTGCCATGTTTCCAGATCAAATCATGCAAATTGCCATAGAAGTTTGCCATTGGAGTTCCATCGAGGCTGATCAATTGAGAAGGTCCCTTGGTAAGGAGAGAAGTGCCTCCAGTGTAGATAGTCAGGGACAAAAATTATTTAAATCCATGCTTGCAAATGGAATCAGTGAAAAATTAGCAACTGACATCATGAATAGAACTCAGGGCTTTTCAAGCTATGGCTTCCCAGAAGCTCATGCGGCTTCCTATGGGTCGTTAGCATTTAAATCCGCTTATTTGAAGGCGCATTATCCTGCGGAATACCTGTGTGCGCTTATTAATTCTCAACCCATGGGTTTTTACCGAATTGATTTTCTTATTAACGAAGCTAAACGAAATAGCGATGTGAAGGTTTTACCTGTTCACCCTTTAAAGTCGGAGTGGGATGCCATCATGGAAGGTCATAAAACGATTCGGATGGGTTTTAGAAACATTGGAAGAATGAGAAAAGAAGATGTTGACGAGTTGATTTTAGAAAGAAAAAAAAAGCCCTTCCAATCTGTTGAGGATTTTATAGCTAGAACCAGTTTTGATAAAGCCGTTTTGAACAATCTCACTATTGCGAATGTCTTTGAATGTTATGGCATTGATCGGAGACACTCTTTTTGGAAATCACTTGCCTTTAAGAATTTAGTATCCCGAGGTTCATCTTCAGTTCAATTATCTTTATTTGATGAAAACTTAAAAATCGATAGTGAAGAGCTTTTTGATAAAATGACAGATCTTGAACAAGCCATCATTGACTATAGAATTATTGGGTATTCCCTCAAGGGGAGCTTAATGAAACAACTTCGTCTTGAAGTGCCCACTTTGCCGCCTACGAATTCCAAACTTATAAAACAAATAAAAACTAATTCCCTAGTAAGGTGTGCTGGGATCTTGTTAGTTGATCAAAGACCACCACCTGCAAAAGGTTTTGGATTTATCACTCTGGAAGACGAATTTGGAACTATTGATTTGGTTGTAAGACCTGCTGTTTATGAGGGCTTTAAGCAAGTATTTCGATCTTCAAGATTTTTAATCGTTACAGGAAGGCTTCAGCGAATGGATGACCATGTTACTGTTTTAGTAGATTCCCTCGAGTCCTTCGCTCCCACTGGAAAACTTAGAAGCCATCAACCCCATCCACGAATGTTAAACCGATTAGAGTGGTAGTCGAGCTAGTTCATTTAATTTTATCTAGTTTATATGAATTATATCTAGTTTATATGAATTTTATTTAGGGGCAGTGAATGGATTTAAAGAACTCTGCAACTGCTGGTTGATCGTTCTTGTCAGCATATTTTATCAAAGAAAAATCTGTCGCGAATCTTTTTTTCTGATCACAGACTTCATGAACGCTCCAAGTTATCTTCATAAGCAAATCCAGAAGACCGTTCTCAATTAAAAATAAAACGGGCCGTGTTTGAATGTGATCTTCTTGAAAAGGATCGGCCTGTTTTTCAATTAAGAACGCAGCTATTTTTTTCTTTTCAGATAAGGGGAGGGGACCAAAAACGGCGTAAGAAAGAGCATTGTAACCATATAAATCTACTAAATTAATATTTACGTTTTGGTTTAAGAGAAATTCAATGAGTTCCCATTTTCCATATCGACTGGCCATCATGAGGGCCGTCACCCCTACCTTCGATGAGAAGTCCCAGGGAATATTTAGATCCCCGTGAAGTTTTTGTAGAGTACCAATATCACCTTTGCGGGCAGCTTGAAACCATTGCATCGACTCATCGGGTTGAATTCTAAATTCTTTTAGTTGCGGAGAAGTCGGAGCGGCAACAATAGGGAGGTCTTTTTTTTGCTGTGAAGTCTGGCAAGAAAGATTTAAGGCCAATGGTAGAAGTAATAAAATAGATTTAAGATCTATCAAATGCGATCTATATGAATTCAATTTGAACCCAATACTTTCATAACTGAATCTATTTCAAAGGGTATTTGAAATGACTCTCCCGTTTTCATATTCTTGACAGCTAAAATTTTATTTTCAACTTCAGTGCTGCCAATAACAATGGCAAAATCGGAATTTTTACTGGCTGCCTTTTTCATCTTCTTTCCTACATTGCCACCATAAATAATTTCCGTTGTCAGTTTTATGAGAGTTGCAAAATTTCTGATTTTCGCAGCTAATTTAAGTACCTCGGGTTCTCCTGTCTCGTCGGCAGCTATCAAGGAAATAAGAGTTCTTTTTTCTGAAATGAGTTCCTTGTTGGCAAGATCGATGAGTCGCTCCACCCCAGCGGCCCATCCAACACCGGGGGTTCTCGGCCCTCCCATTAAACTGATTAGTCCATCATAGCGACCACCGGCTAGGACGGTACCTTGGGCACCAAGTTCTTGGGTGACAAACTCGAAAACCGTGTGGCCATAATAATCCAGCCCACGAACGAGGCTGCTATCGATTTGGTAAGCCAAGTTTATTTTTTCCAACAAGGTGATTAACGTATCAAAATATTTTTTTGAATTTTCATTCAGAGATTCAAGAAGTTTGGGCGCCATTTGATTTATTTCAATATCCTTCTCATCTTTGCTGTCAAGAATACGCAAAGGATTTTTGACTAAGCGAATCTGTGAGTCTTTTGATAAATCCTGCTTAAATTGAGAATAGTAAGAGACCAACTTTTCTTTATAAGAAGCTCGAGATTCAGGGTCACCAAGGCTATTTAATTTTAAAATACATTTTTGTTCGACACCAATAATTTGGAGTAAATCATATCCTAATTGTAAACATTCAACATCCACGCTTGGGGTATCAATTCCTAAAACTTCAATACCCATTTGGTGAAACTGTCTGAACCTTCCTTTTTGTGGACGCTCGTAACGAAACATGGGCCCACAGTAATAAAATTTAAGTGGAATCTTTTGGGCCAAGCCTTCAGAAATAAAAGAACGAGCAATCCCGGCCGTTCCTTCGGGCCTCAGAGTGAGGGACTCATCGGACCTATCATTAAAGGTATAGGTTTCCTTTGCAATCACATCAGAGCTTTCGCCCAGAGTGCGGTGAAAAACTTCAGAATGCTCAAACAAGGGAGTTTTAATTTCACCGAAGCCATAGGCGAGAGCTTTTTTGAAAAATTGTTCCTCCATGGAGCGAAAATAAAAGCTTTCCTTTTCAAACCAATCTTGAGTTCCTCTAACTTTTTGCATTGAAAAATCCTTATTGCTTGATACGAACTCTTCTACTAATATCAATCAATCTTTATGAAGTCGATATTAAATAAACCTTATTTTATTGCTGGATGTCTTTTTCTTTTTATTTTAGGAGGAGCTATTTTTTATGTTTTCTCTACAGGAAATTCCTTAAAAATTTCAGGGAAGGAAACAGAAGTTGATTGGCGTCTGCTAGGAGAAATGGATTATATTACGGGTAAATCTCCTGCGGAATTAGAAAAATTAAATCATAAAGAAGTTAAAGTTCCTGGATTTATGGTTCCCTTGGAAGATAATTCTAAAAAGGTAACAGAATTTTTATTAGTGCCAACTCCTCAAGCCTGTATTCATGTCCCAGCGCCTCCACCCAACCAAATGGTTTATGTAAAAATGAGAAATAGTCATGGAGCTGAAGTTCCTATGGGGCCAATTTGGGTTTATGGGGAACTAAATATGGTTACCAAAAAATCTATGTATGGTGATGCCAGTTTTGAAATTCTCGGTGATAGGGTCGAGCCTTACAAATAAGTGCCTGTAACTGTTTTTTGATACAAGCACTAAAGCCACACCAATAGCCTTCGAGTCATTTACAATTAAGCCGCTATTTTGACTTTATCAGCAGCCTCTGGTTCATAATCAGAATAGGGGGTGACAATGACTTCATACTCGCCATCTGGCTTTTTAAACCCTCTGATCTTATGGAGCTTCAGGGGTTCAGAACGACCTTTCACTTCGGCGGAACCCGCATACTCCGCCAAAAAATCGCTTCCGATTTTTTCGATGACGGTATCACTCACAAGTAGATCAGATCCAAATGCCTTTGTGGAAGATTCAATTCGTGATCCTGTATTCACTGTATTTCCAATAATTGTGTACTCCATTCTTTCTTCTGAGCCAATAGTACCAGAAATCGCAGATCCGTAATGAAGTCCCATTCCAATTTGAATAGGGGATTCACCTCGCGCCAGTCTTTTATCATTGAGTTCCGCAAGGGCCTTGCGCATTTCAAGACAAGCCCTTACTGCGTTGTGAGCATCTTTATTTGAGGATCTAGGAACACCCCACACAGCCATGATGGCATCACCAATAAATTTATCCACAATTCCACCATGAGCGTTGATAATTTTAACCATTACGGCGAAGTATTCATTAAGCATCTTAACTACTTCTTCAGGTTTCTTCTTTTCAGAAAAGGAAGTAAAGCCTCGGATATCGCTAAAGAAAACAATCACTTCTTTGCTCTGTCCACCTATACTGACATCTTTCTTCATTAAATCTTCAGTGATACTTGAACCATGGAATTTATTGAAAAGATTTTTTACCTTATCTCTTTCTTTTAAACCTTCAGTCATTTGATCAAATGCCACGGCGAGTTCTCGAACTTCGTCTTTCAAAAAGGAGTTGATTTGCAAAGCCGCCTTAACATTGAAGTTCCCCTTAGAAACGAGTCGGATCAAACTTGTTAACTTCTCAAGAGGCTGGGTAAGAGACATCGAAAATAGAAAAATTAGAAACAAAGTTCCAGATAAAAAATACCCAACTATACGAACAATATTTAGATTGAGCTCGTCAATAACTGCCAAAATAACATTTTCATCAAGCTGAGCAAAGACAATAGGGCCGAAAGATGTTTTTGAAAATGCCGAATAATAAGCTTTATGCGTTTTCTTGTCTTTAATATATTTCATCCCATTGGCCATGATGCTTTCCTTGGCATAAGAGACAATATCTTGATCTGAAATATTCACTTTATTTACAACTTTGGTTTCATCCACATCTGCCAAGGTGATCCCATTGGCATCGGTAATAAAAAAAGAACTGGTGGTGCCATTTTCAGAAACAGTTTTTTGTAAAACCGAAAGGGAAATATCGGCAATAACAACATGGGTAATTTTATTTGAGGCGTCTCTGATCAAGGGTAAACCAATGGTTAAAACAGGTTCATATCCCTTTATCGAACTATTTAACAAGATCAAATTTCCTTTACCTTCAACTATTTTAGTATAATAAATGGGATAGTATTTTCTGAAATACTTTACTGTTTGTTCATTATAAACCATGTTGGCTTCTGTTTTCGTTTTGTATTTGGCATTTAATTTGGTGGCCATGGAGTTTTCAAATTTATAGGCCTCAATACCTAGAATAAAGCTGTCTAAGTTAAAATTGTTATCGATATCTCTTTTTAAGTTATTATAGTTTTGCATGGCATTCGCGTTCGATGATTGTGTTGAGAGCATTTCTTCTGTCTCTTTTAAACTTAAAAGCAATCGGCCATTTAGGGAAATTTTGTCTTTTAGTCCAGAGAAAATGTGATCAATTTCTCGGGATTTAGCTTTGGCCAACTCTATGTTGTTGTCTTGTTGGGCATCAACTAGTTTTTCTTTAGTAATACTTGAAGTCTTTATGGAGACGGGAACGGTGACGCCAATAAGAAGAAGACTCGTGATAATGATCAGCTTTATCGAGATAGGTATTTTCATGTGTTCTCCTTAAAATGCGTATTCCGCAAAGAGGCTAAAGTAAACTCCACTGACACTTGTCGAAACATCTGTATTTGAATCGTATAGGGCATCCGCTGTGCCCAGCTGAAATTTTCCTTCGGAGGTAGAGTCGTCCTTGTACATGGCTTGATCTTTTTTGTAGGTTAACCCTAATAAACCAGTAAATTTTTGATTCACTTTATAACTGCCCATGATTCCATATTGATTTGAAATGGAAGCTTTAAAATCTTTTCCATTTTTAGGTAGCTTGACAGCTTGTGTGGCATAATACCATTGCGCATTTACTTGAAACCCTAACTTGGGAGTCAGAGAAAACCAGTACTCCATTCCCATTTGTGGCCCCAGCATCGAAACAATCTGATTGCTGGTACCTTTGAACCCATTAATGCTCCGGTTATTATTTTTAAAGTAAGTAGTGATTTCATCAAGGTCAGCCATTGTTTGAGGTATTTCCTTGTAGAATAAACCTGAATTCATTCTAAACTCATCGGTATTTCGGATAGTTTTTCTATAAATGATTGTCCCTGATAAGGAATGGTAAATAAATGAACGTTGATAAGAATCATCTTTTAAAAAACCGCTAATATCCCAGTAGCCATAGTAACCGATAGGATGGTTTTCTTTAAACCATCCGTAGCCAAGTCTTCCCGTACCCCCAAAAACATTGTATTTGGGATTTAAACCTTTATAGGAAGAAGTATAGTTAATCAAACTCAGGAACCAACTAGCTGTTCCAAAGTATCCATTGACACGATCTACAGATTTACGAAGAACATAGGTATATTCTGCTGATTCGGATCGATCTCCGTGCTTTACTAAAAAAGGGAGCACCGCTATGTCAGAATCGGGCCTGTACTTTCCTTTGGCTTTGATTAAAATTCTATATTGTCCACCTGGCCATTTATCATCAAAAACAATTTTATTTCCTTGATAGGATTTTTCTAGAACCTTGAGTTCCCATTTTTTATTTTTTGGATTGTATTTTTGTAATTCAACTTGGTAATTGAGGGTATTCGGAGACTCTTGCCATTTAAGGTCTCTGACGAATTGATTTTCTGGTGTTTCAATCTTTGGTTTGCTTAGCTTTTGACCATAGATAATCAGATTTCCCGTTGTATCACTGTCGCTGGTAAGGCCAGAGTTATCCAAAGCGATGAGGCTCCACAGGTAATTAATGCCGATGGGAAGATTCACTTTTGTTTCTAATGCATTAATCACTTCCTTAAAAAGTACTTGGTTAGTATCGCTATCGAGTATGGTGAGTTGATAAAAATCAGCTCCTAAGACATTCTCCCAAGAAAAAGAGACGGTTTCAGATTCCTCATTGTTGCTGGATGCCTGTAAGTGATCATCCTTTGGCTCAATCAATTTTACTTTATCCAAAAGAACAGGGAACTCGACTTCTTCGCTCCACACACCTGGAACATTTCGGTTATCAAGAGAACGTAAACTCATTTTGTACTTCCCTGGAGGAATGGATCCATAATAAGTATTGGATTCAGTAAATTGAGTGGTGATAACGGGTTCTCCATTTTTATAATTAATAAATTTAACTTCATACTTGGCGGCACCAGGAACTGGGTCCCATTCAAAAGAGATGGTTTTTTTATAAACCCCTTCGACCTTGGCTATCAATGAGGTTAAAATGATGAGAATGAAAATTCTGAGCGTCACATTCACTCCGAATTCTGCTTAATGTTTAAATTTTTCAGTTTGGGGGCAGACATTGTTGTAAATTTGGGAACTTCAAAATCGAAACTTTCACTCGAGGGCCCACGGCGGTTGTGTTGGTCAATGGGTGTGATTTTTATTTGGTATTGCCCAGGGGTGAGCCCCGTACCAGATTTACCTCTGTAATCAAGTAAGTTTTTATCAAGGACTAGTTTTTGATTTTCCGAATCAAGAGAGCTATTTAGTTCAACTTCATACTCTTTGACAAGGCTTTGAAAGTTCCATTTCAATTGTAAAATTCCATTTTCAAAATACACTTTATTTGTTTTTGCATTTCGCTTATAATCTGCGTTGCTAAAAATGGGCGCCTTTGGTAGTGGGAATTCATTGACTTCGATTTGTCTCGCGGGAAGATTTCCCAAAACAAGTCCATTTTTATCTAGAGCCTCAATAGAAATTGAAAACTTTCCTGGAGTGCTGAGGTTGGATTTAAATGAATTTAATGGAGTTCCCGTTGATGGAATTCTTTGCGTGATGATTTTCTCATTTTCTGCGCCTAAAACTTGAACATTCCATGAGAGAATTTCTTCTTTCCTGGATTGAGTCTCCCAATTTAATTCAATATGTGGTTGATTGAGGTAGAATTGTTTTTCAGGAGTTTTGATCCAAGACAAGAGAGGTGGGGGTTTCGGAGGTTCCTTAATTATTCGTTTGACAGTAAATTTTTGAATTTTTGTTTGAAAGGGAATATCTGAATCTGGATATTTTGTAGATAACCGCCAAAAATAATCTCCCTCTTTAAGATCTTTGACGGTATACTCCTGAGTTTGACTGACATTTATATTTTTTAATATTAAAAATTGAGGAAGCATCTGAGGATGAGTTCCTAATTCCAAATGAAGGCTTTTGGACGACTCTGGTTTTTGCCATTGCAAAAGAACAGAAAGTGGCATGAGTTCATTTTCAAAGAGTTTATTATTTTCTGGAGCAAAAAGGATGGCTGGGTACCGGCTTAAAATTTCTAGTTTATAAACATTGGATGAATGGACTTTGGTTTTTGTTTTTGGGTCTTTTGAAACAAGTTGCCAGTAATGAGTCCCTAATTTTAAGAGCGTATTCACATGGTCTGTATTTGCAGGGAGGACCTCTGTTTCAGTTAGTTCTTTTTTTGATTTTCCAGTTAACAAAGTGATCTCATGATTTTTCGGAAAACCTCGCCATTTAAAAGTAACAGTAGAATCTCCTTCAGGATTAATATAGTAAATCTGCGACAATTGATCCGAATCTTTTGTCAAATTGGGGGATATTATTTTAATTTCAATATTGTTTTGGGCGCCTTGATTTGTGAGAGTGACGGACTGGCCTTTATTTAGTTCTTTCATTTTTCCAGAGGAGTCATTGAATTTGCCCTGGCCTTCAAGGATATTCACCTGGGCCTGTTGTCCTTTGCTTTTTGACAAAATAGATTTGGAACCATCCAGGACAAAGCGGTTCTTTTCGGATTTGAAAACAAATTCATTTTTTGATTTTGATTTATTTTCAAGAGAATCTCGTGTGGGTGAATTTTCTTTTTTTGCATCGACAAAGAGAGACCCTTCCACCAAATCAAGCGAAATTTCATCCTTATTCTTTTGAATGACGATGGTAGAACCTGAATCTACAAGGATAGATCGTCCATCGGTAAAACTAATTTTCACCTCACTTTTATCAGAGGTTCTGATAGAGTCTCCATCGAACAAGGTATCCCCGTTTGAAATAGGGAGCCATTGGAGGCTTTGGGGTATTTTTTTTCTAGCATCTTCAGTGATATAAGTTACTTGGGCAATTCGCTCTTTTTCAGAAACAGTGGATCTCTTCTCTTGAGCTTGCAACCATAAAAATGTTGCGAGGAAACAACTTCCTGAAAGAAATAAAGCCCAAAATAATCTTCGAATTATAGAACCCATTTATTTAATCCATTCAATTTATAAGATCGCAGGGACTTCTTCGGTTGAATTAAATAGAAAGATTAGGGCTTAGGCTCTTTGGCTAGCTCCAAGACGAATCGACACAATGCAATAATTATAAACTAAAATTTTATGAAAAATATTCTTACTTTTTTTTTGATTTTACAGCCCAAGGTATTAAGGCTATCTTCAATCTCCTATTGTCTTAAAATTTAGTGTTCTAGGAAATGATTTGTAGAAATAGAAGCAAAAGTAAAAGCAGTATAAAACCAGTAAAGGATGTTGAATGACTCTTCCCTCAATGAAAATTAAAAATTATGAAGTGAAAGTGCCCATTATTCAAGGTGGTATGGGGATTGGATTATCAAGCTACACCCTTGCTGGAGCCGTGGCTTTAGAAGGAGGAATGGGTGTCCTCTCCAGTGCTGGTTTAGATAGAATTGTTTCGAAGAGACATAACAGAAAAATGAGGGCTCGCGAGGCCGCAGCTCAAGATGTCAGAGATGCTAAATTTCTTGGTAAGGGCGGGGCCATTGGAATGAACATCATGGTGGCGGTGATCAATCAGTATGAAGATTCTGTTTATGGAAGTATGGATGGCGGAGTAGATGCCATCATCAGCGGAGCGGGGTTGCCCCTTCAGCTGCCTGAAATTGCCTTAAAACACCCACGAGCGAAGGACGTTTTGTTGATTCCCATTGTCTCTTCAGGCAGGGCTTTGGATATTATTTGTAAACGGTGGAGCCGAGCGGGACGTCTTCCTGATGCTGTTGTGGTGGAGGGGCCTTTAGCTGGTGGACATATTGCCTGGAGAAACGTGGAAGAGGCGTTGGATCCTTCGAATAAGTTAGAAAATTTATTAACAGACGTTTTTGAAGTGGCTAAAAAGTGGGGAAATATGCCGGTCATTGCAGCGGGTGGAGTTTATAGCCATGAAGATATAAAAATGTATTTAGATATGGGTTGTGCCGGCGTGCAAATGGGAACTCGTTTTCTAGCAACCTATGAATCAGGAGCCAACGAGAAATACAAACAGTTGCTTGTGGATTCAAAAGAGGAGGATATTGAACTGGCCTCAAAACCGGGATCTCCCTGTGGGATGTTATTTAGGGTCTTGAAACAATCTCCATTTTATCAAGAGGCTCTAAAAAGGGGGAGGGAACCTAAGTGTGACAAAGGTTATTTATTAAATAAAGGTAATTGTCCTTCAAAATATGAAAATGAAAAAACCTTTTGTATTTGTAATGGTCTATTAGCTTCTATTGAATTGAACGTAAATGAAAAGGAACTTTACACGGTTGGTAGCAAGGCTTATCAGATTGATAGAATCATGTCAGTCAAGGAGCTTATGTATGAATTACAAGGGAAAAAATTAGACAGACATTTATTAGATCCAAATCAATTTCAAGTACGTCCTCAAGATCCAAGTCCATTGATCAAAGCCGGTTTTAATTTTAGCATGAATGGATTGGCAGAATTTAATCTTCAAAGTGTTTAATTGAAGATGAGTGCTAAAAACTATATCACTCCCCGTGGCTTCTCTCTTTTAAAAGCAGAGTATTTAGAGTTGTTTCAAAAGGAAAGACCTAAGGTGGTAGAAACAGTTTCTTGGGCAGCAAGTAACGGCGATCGTTCTGAAAACGCCGATTATCTGTATGGAAAAAAGAGACTCCGGGAAATTGACAAAAGATTGAAGTTTTTGAGAGATCGTTTAGACAGTTCTGAAGTAGTGGACCCACAAAAGATAACTTCCGATATAATTGTTTTTGGAGCCACAGTTACCTATAGTGATGAAGACGGTAAATTGTACCACTATCAGATCGTGGGTGAGGACGAGTTCGATGTGAAGTCGGGAAGAATTTCTTGGAAATCTCCTGTTGCCAGGAGTTTATTAGGTAGAAAAGTGGGCGATGAAATCACTTTGAAAAAACCAAAGGGAAATGATGAAATTGTTTACATAGAGAAGATTGAGTTTAAGTGAATTTGTCTATTTTGAAAACATAACTTATTTAGCTATTGATATAGCAAATAACTTAACAAAATAATTTAATAAGATGTTTGTCTTGGTAGACTAAAGGGCAGGTCTAGTTTTGCCGATACCCTTGTATGGGATTTTCGCCAAGAAAACTAAGTTGGAAGCTGTTTCAATTGCTACCTGAAAAAATGAAGTGTGGAATAATTAGAAATTCCATTTCTATTGATGCATCTCAACTTTCAGGCGTAGAAATCAGAGTGGCAAGCAGTAAAAATGAAATCAATCAAGCCTTTAAATTACTCTATGAGTCCTATCATGCAAATGGACTTATGAACAGTAAGGATCACGAACTTCGAATTACTAAATATCATTGTTTACCAACGAGTATAATTATCGTCGCCATTTATAGAGGAGAAGTTATTGGGACAGTCACCCATGTGCTGGATAGTCAGCTAGGGCTTCCTTCTGATGGAGCAGTAGACTTACGCAGTTTTAGAAAAAGAGGAAAAAGAATTGCTGAGGTTTCAGCCTTAGCTATAAAGAAGGAATTTAGAAGGTCTCATTCCTTGATGTTTTCATTAACTCGGTACATGTATCATTATGCGACACAATTTGCGGGAGTTAATTATTGGATTATCGGAGTCAGATCAAATGTGGCCTGTTACTATCAGGCCTTATTCTTTTTTCATCGATTTAAAACTAAAAAAATTTCCCACGGTTTTGTAAATAACTCGCCCTCCTACTTCCTTTATGCTAATTTGAGCGAGCTTGAAGGCCTTTTCTCTAAACACTATTCTCATAAAGAGGATTCGAAGAATTTATTTAAATTTTATATGCAACATGATCTTCAGAAAATTGGTAATTTCAAACAATTTAAATTTAATCTTCCAATTCATTATGGTTTTGAGCAAGAAAGTTTGGAATTATTTTTTCGTGAAAAGGAGAAAATTATCGAATCTCTTTGCGAAAAGGAAAAGCTTGAGGTTTTAAATGCTTACAAAGAAATATATCCAAATTTCTTTAATCATCATGAAACCGATATCTTAAAATTTAAGAAAGAAAGGAACGGAGCCAGGTACGTTGCCAATTATAAAATTGAGATTTTAAGATTAGATATTCCTGAGGGGAAAAGATACTCTTTAGATTTTAAAGATCTAATTCATGGGAATATATTAAATTTTTCTCGAACAGGTTTTATGATTAAAACCAGCAGCAAACTCGCTTCAAATGAAAGTTACCTGGTTCGATTTGTTAATGGAATGCCGATTAAAGAGCTTATTGAGATACGAATTTTAAGAGATTTAAAAAATAATATTTATTCTGGGGAGCTCATTAATAATCAAAGACCCTGGATCCAGTTTATTATAAACCTTGAACTTTCTATTCATAGTCAAAATTTCGAGGTTGAAAATCAGGAGATAAAAAATGAAGCCTCATAGCAAGACTAAAGATCAGACAAAGATGGTCAATTATCCATTTTCTGACTTGCCTTTATGACTAGATGGGTTGTTTTAAGAGCTAGGCAAAGTATTATTTAAAAGACATAATTTGAAAAATGGACAACCTGATAGAACTTAAAAATGTTTCTAAAAGATACCTTTTAGGTGACGCCTCTATTGAGGCCTTAAAGGATATTAATCTGACTATTAAAAAGGGCGAATTCGCAGCGATTGTGGGGGCCTCTGGCTCTGGAAAAAGTACCCTCCTAAATATGATTGGAACCATTGATGATCCAGATAAAGGAGAGATTCTTTTTCAAAATCAAAACATTGTCAATCTAGACGATAATCAGAAAGCTAAACTAAGAAATGAGAAAATCGGCTTCATTTTTCAAAGCTTTAATCTTATTCCTGTTTTGACTGTTTTGGAAAATGTTGAAATCCCCTTATTATTAAATACAAAAATAAAAGAAAAGGAACGTCGTGAGGCTGCTAAAAAATGCTTGATGGATGTTGGTTTGATTGATTTCATCCAGTCATCGCCAAATAAGTTGTCTGGAGGTCAAAGACAGAGAGTGGCTATTGCTAGAGCTTTGGTGAATCATCCTGATTTCATTTTAGCTGATGAGCCAACGGCTAATTTAGACTCTGTAACCACGGCAAGCGTAATTGATTTGATGATCAATTTAAATAAATTGAAAGGAGTTACCTTTCTTTTTTCAACCCATGATGAAAAGTTAATGAACAAAGTTTCTAGAATCATTCATATTAAAGATGGGCAGTTAATTTGATTTTTCTTAAATGGTCTTTTTTAAATCTGTATCGAAACAAACGCAGAAGTTGGACCACAGGTTTGGCTTTGATCTTCGGGTTTACTGGGATGTTGGTGCTAACTGGTTTTATCATGGCCGTTGAGAAGGCTATTCGAACCCAAACTATTTATTTAAATCATCTAGGGAATTTCAGTATCTATAAAAAGAACGCCGTTAAAAACTTGTACCGAGATCCACAGATGTATTTGTTAGGTAAACAGGACCAAGAATTAATCTCTAAAACTTTAAATGAATTTCAAAATAAGATAGAATTCGTCGCGCCAATTTTGTCTTCATTTGCTCTCTTGTCCTCTGGAGATAAAAATTTACCTTTATTTATCCAAGCATATCCAAAAGGATTTTCCGGCTATATTGGGAATCATACTGAACTCAAAGAGAATTTACCTACACTGCAATCTCAATTATCTGTTTCAGATGGGGTTTCCCTAACTTCTAATTTATATAATATGTTAGGGTTTACATTTCCACTGAAGGAAAAAATAGAAGTTCAAATTTTGGGTAAAACCATTGATGGTTATTTCAACGGAGTCACAGAAGAGTTAACAGGAAAACATTTGACGGGAATGGTTTTTTCAGAAGATATAAGCGCAAAGATGTCCCTAGAAAAACTACAAGAGTTAATGGCCACCGACAAAGTAAATAGTCTTGCGGTTTTTTTAAAAGATGTTGATGAAACAAAAAGTTTAATTAATATCATTTTGGACAAACTGCCGAAGGGGCAATATGAAATTTTTGCTTATAACTCAGATGAGATTGGTTTTTATTATACGGGAACCATGTCTTTTGTATTGAGCATAGGGATATTCTTTTATGTGCTAATTACCTTGGCCTCTTTGCTATCGATTATCAATACACTCACGATGAGCATCAATGAAAGAACAAAGGAAATTGGGACTTTGAGAAGCATTGGATTTACAAACACAAATATTTCTAGATTGTTCACTCTTGAAGTTTTGGTCTTAACTTTAGGGAGTATTATTGTTTCAAGTTTTTGCTATTTGATTATTTCCAAGATCATTAACAGCTTAGAAATACCCTTTGAGCCAGCAGGAAGTTCGAGCTATGTCTACTTTACAATTGTGACAAGTTTTAAAGTAGCACTCATTCATGCAGGGGTCCTTATCCTGATTACGTTTATAACTTCTTATTTTTCGTGTAAGAAAAAAATGAACTTTAAAATTTCCGAATTGTTAAATGAACAGGGGGTCTTTAAATGAAAATGATTTTAATTTTTTTGCTCAGTTTTTCTGGTGCCATAAGCCAAGCAGATAATATCCTTACGCTACTAAAAGAATCAGATCGATCAAGAGGAGGGGGAGGTCAGGGCATCACTTGGATGGTCAACATAAAATCTTGGGAAAACGAAGTTCAAACAGAGAGAAATTTTAAAGTGAAAGCTAAAGATAACAACGCCTATGTTGAAAGCGCCGATATGGGAAGATTTAAAGGAGAAACATTCTTATTTAATGATCGCACCATTTGGTTTTTTAAACCATCTCTGAAAAAGCCAGTCTCTATTTCTGCCAGAGAAAGGTTATCTGGTCAGGCAGCTAATGGAGATATTGCCAGTACCAATTACTTTAAAGATTATAATCCCACCTTGATAAAGAAGGAAGTAGTTGAAAATGGAAGCGTTGTTGTTTTGCTTTTAAAAGCAAAGAATAAGTCAATGACATATGATCAAATAAGATATTGGATTCGCGAAAAAGATAAATTAGGGTTAAAAGCTGAATTTCTTACGTTAAGTGGAAAGGTATTTAAAATTGCCAGCTTTAAATATAACAACATGATCCTTATTAAAAATAATAAAATTCCTTTTATTTCAGAGATGCTAATTCAGGATGCCAACCAATTGGCAAATAGAAGCATTCTCACCTACGCAAAACCAATTATCGATGAGATTTCTGATAATATTTTTAATGTAAATAATTTGAGTCGATGAAAATACTTTTTAAATTAGCTTTTAAAAATATAGTGAATTATTCGAAGCAAAGTAAATCTACCTTGCTGAGTTTAGCCGCTGCTTTTATTTCCTTAGTGCTATTTCAAGGGTATATCACTGACCTCGATTTATTTTTACAGGAGACTCATTCTCATAAAAGCATGCTTGGGGATTTTATTATTGAACACAAATTGAGTTTAAGCTCAGAGGCAAAAAAAGAACCTTGGAAGTTTTACTTGCAAGAGCCCACTCAGAAAAAGGTTAAGGAAATTATCAGAAACTATCATTCAGCGGATTGGCCAATTTGCTCGGTATTAAGAATAAGTGGAATGATTCAAAAAAAATCTCAACAATTCTTGTTTATTGGAAATGGTTTTGATGTGGAAAGTTGTCGAAGTTTGCGCCTCCCTTATTGGGAAAAAGACACCTTATATGGGAGATCCCTTTATCAAAGTCCATTGTCAGATAAAGTGCTGTTGGGACAGACTTTAGCTAAAAACTTTGATTGTGAAAAAAAAGACAAAATCAGAAAGCATATAGCTACCAGAAATGGTTATGATAAAGATGTTCATGAATTCGAATGTCTAAATGGTGATGAATTTAACTTGTCAGTTCTCACTGTAAATAGTCAAATTAATTCTCTCGATTTTAATATTTTAGGAATCATCGATGGTGGCTTTATAGAGATAGATGCCAGAACGATTCAGTTATCATTGGTTAAGGCTCAGGAACTTTATGATACCAAAGGAGTTAGTTACTTAACCTTTTTTAGTGAGAGTTTAAAAAATGATAAAAAATTATTTAAAAAAATTCAGGAAGAACTTCCTTCAGAGGTGAAAATTCTTTCTTGGAAGGATCACAAGGAGATTGGTGATTTTTATAAACGAACAATGGGATTGATGAAGATTTTCAAAACTTTCGTCATTATTATTGTTTTATTGATTGTCTCTTTGAGCATCATAAATTCCCTTCTTAAAAGTATTAAAGAAAGAACTAAGGAAATAGGAACTCTCAGAAGTCTTGGGTATACGAAGAGTTTAATTCGAAATATTTTTTATGTCGAAGTTGGCTTGTTAAGTTTGTTTGGTTCTTTTATGGGGGCAGTTATTTCTCTGACGGCGACTCTTATTATAAATAATTTAAATATTTCTTACAAAGCGGGTCAGTTTGTTGAACCTAATCTGATGTCCATAGCAATAGAGCCCTTTAACTATTTAGTTGTTTCTTTTTATATTTTAGTTTTATCTTTGGTGGGGTGTTTTTTTGTAGTTAAAGAAACTTTATCCAAAACTGTAGCAGAAAATTTGACCCATGGTTAAAGCGTACTTTAAAAGACCTCGATTGAGATTTTTTGAATTCGTTCTCATTTTTTTATTGTGGTGTTTTAGTGATGCAAGATCTGTCGGTGCACCTATGAAAGGATCTCTTAAAAAGCCTTCCGCTGTGGTGAAAAGTCTCTGGAGTTCTCGCTGGGCTCTGGAGTGGATAAATGGATTGTTACTTCGTGAAGTTGCCGAATCTGATATCAATCCAGATAATCAAGTTTTTAACACTCCAAGTGGTTTTGCAAGAACGGATATTCGTGGAGACTTTAAATTTAATTATAAAGATGACCTTAGATTTGTTCTCAGGCCCAGATTTTTAGGTACCAGTTCAGAAGTTTATTACCCTACCTCAGAGAAAAGACTAAATAAAAGTGAGGGAAAATGGGATATTAACGAAGCTTTTTTGGACTATGATGCGAGTTCTTTTTTAGCTTTCACATTGGGGCTACAAAATTTCCAATGGGGGCCAGCAGAGTCGTTAAGTCCTTCCAATATTCTATTTCATTTTGAAAGTGATCAGAAGTCGGTATTTTATCGAGCCAAGGGTAAAGTCTTGGCTAGGTCCAACTTAACTCTTTTTGGAAATCATAGTTTGATTTTAATACATGAGCCAGAAAGCAACAGAGAACCTTACTGGATTGCCAATCAAAATTTCGAAAAGAAATCTTTGATTAAGTGGGAGTCTCGGAAAAAAAATGATTCCAATACTTATTTCGGTCTCACCTATGGGATTGAAGATAGAAATAGAAATTTTTGGGGAGGGTACTTTAATTTTTTTTATAAAGATGCCTATTCATTCTATGCCGATTTTAAACAAAGCGATGGGTCCATTTCCTATTACCCCAAAGAAATCATTTCTGGACAATATAGTTTGCAAGAAAATCCACTTAAAAGAAAAGGTAAAGAATATTTAGCTGTTATTGGATTTCGCCTGGAGTCCAGGGGCGACCTTCGTGTTGAGTACTTAATTAATACCGCTGGATATAATCAAAATGAAATAGAAAATTTAGGAAAATCATTGGGGCCAACTCAAGTGTCTTACTTGAATAATCTTTCTTTGGCCTTAAGACCTGGATTAGAATTGTATACCCAAAATTATCTTTATTTAAGTTATCGGTTGCCAGATTTAGGGTCGCAAAAACAAGCGACTTTATTTTTGCGATATTTAAAAAGTTTTTTGGATGACTCAGGTACCTTCGAATTGAACTGGGAATCTCCATTGAATGACTTTATTAATTATTATGTCGAGCTTTCTGCTACGGATGGCAAACGAAATAGTGAATTTCGGCTTTCTGAAAATGCCACTTTTTTTATAGGCGCAAAGTTCTCGCTCTAAAAAAAGTCTAAAGGAGAGCTAGGAGTCCTAATTATATTTGATTCCTTGAAAGTTTTTACAAAACCAAAAATAAAAAGTTCGGGAAAGCTCATCAGCCCGATAAAATTTAAATTCTTCAGAAGTGCAGGAGTCGAATTTAGCAAACTCTAAGGGATTATCTGGGTACTTATCCGTCGTAAGAATCAGAGAGTTTGAGCCTATGTATTTTTCAAGCAAGTGCCATCTATTTTGAGTCACGGTATAGTGACTGACAAATTTATTGAGCATCAGAACATTTTCCTTTGTTCCCCAAAAACTCTGAGCCGTGGTTTCATATCTGATAGCAGATAGAAAAGGCTTAGCTCCTGTTTCTGAATGGATCTCTCTTTGACGTTTTAAAAAATATTGACCAGCTTCTTCCCATCCAAAAAATTCATTGGATAGGTCATAGCGTGGATTCCATGGGGAGGCTGTCAGAGCTCTATAGATTTTTGGGTAAATAGGATAAATAAATGGAACGTAAATAAATAGATTTAACGGAATAAGAAACGCTAAAAAACTGAGTTTCCATTTTTTATTCTTAGGCTTTAGAATCCAAATATCCTTTTTGTATGGACTGGTTTTAAACTTGTTGAAACTCCTGTGCCAACCAGAATAAAGCCAGCCAGTATAATATAGATGGGCCGCGAGAATGCAGACAAAAAAGGAGGCGGGGCCAGACCAATGGGGTTTGTAATCGGCAAAAAGTGGCTGAGTGTAGAATACCACGTAACTTGGAAGAGCTAGGAAAAATAAAAAACGAATACGTAGCTCTTTGAGATGAAAAAAAGAATAAATGAGGGAAAATAACATCAGAATGTAAACCGGTGGAGTGTAGAATAAAAATTGGGTAGAAAACCAAGTGAGCCATCGAGCGAAGGAAAGGGCCTCTCCTGTATGTCTTCCGTGAAATTGATATTTAAAGCCTGGCCAGTCAAACTCGATATTCCAAAGAAATATGGGAATACAAATAATCGTTGCTAGTAGAAAACCCAGCCATGGCCATTTAGAAAGCAAGTGTTTTCGGTGGTCTTTTGAAGACAAAAGAAAGGCTCCAAATCCAAAAGCCAACATGGCCATAATAAACTTAGAATTCAGTCCTAAACCCATGATCAAACCCAAGAAAATCCAAGTTTTTTTTAAGGACCATTGTTTTTCATCTGGTCGGATGGATTGCCAAAAAACCCAGGCCCCTAAGAGCCAGAAAAAAATAAAAACAGGTTCAGGTGAATTGACATAGCCACCAAATCCCCAAAAGGGAGTCCAAAGCATCAGCATACAAACAAAAAAGGAAACTTTTTCATTGAATAATTCTTTAGCTAATTTCCAAAGCATGAATAAACTTAAAGAGTAAAAGATAAAAGAGGGAAGACGTATGGCAAACAACGTATCACCCAAAAAGGAAGTAGATAACCAGTTGAGCCAAGAGATCATTCCTGGGTGGTCGTAGTAAGAAAGCATTATATTTTTAGACCATGACCAATGATAAGCCTCATCATCAATAAGATTGACGTTGAGAGCGAAAATAATTCTAAAAATAAATATAATACAAAATATGATGGAGTAATTAAACATTTGCCAAGGAAGCTAACAAAATAAACCAATACTGTCTACATCGTTATGAACTGTATCGTCAGTATGGCTATTTTGCTGCAGGGCTAGTTTCTGGTTTCTTTTCTTCGGTTTGACCAGATGTTGAAGGAGTATCAGGTCTTAAATCTGCGGCTTGGCCAGAGACTTTTTGTGCGAGAATAGGTGGCTCCTCAGCAGAGGCATTTGCCGGATCTAACTTAGGGTCTTGTTTGAATTTAGAATAATCGATGGAGGCATTTGCCGAGTAATTGTTTTCCGGGCGTGAGGCTGCACTCAGGTTCACTGTTAGATTCACAACTAAATTTCTTCGATTGTAGTCCCGAAAAGCACAAATTCTGTTAGAGTGATTCAATCGGTAATCTTCTTTGTAGCCATCAGATAATTTTTTAGCAAAATTGATAGATAGGTAATCATTGTAAGAATTCTTTAACTCCCCCGGAACTTCATTGATGTCGAATGGGGACCGAAGAATGACATTTTTGCATAAATTATACACGGATCTCATATTTTCTTTGCTAATGAAAGTGAGTCCTTGAATACACATGCGATTAAATAAATTCCGAGCAGAATGAAACTCATCATCAACGGAGTAAATCGTATCATCTTTTATTCCTAGAAATGTGCTAAAATTAACTGGGTACTTGTGATCATGCTCAGTCGTCACTGGATTGGGAAGAGTTTTTAGTGAATTCCAAACTCCGCTCAGGAACCTGGTTACTGCATTCCGGTCATCATTATAAGTCTTCTGCCAACCATCTTTCCAGGCTCGTTTCACTGAATCCAGAGTCACTGTTCTGGAATCAAAATAAGGTTTATTCGCAGCAAGTTTCAATTGAGCCAGGATGCTAATGAAGGACCCAGATAGAAGCATTTCCTGGGCAGCTAGATTTTCTTTATAAATTCTTAGGGCGCTATCTAAATCCAGATTAAACAAGGTGGGATTGCTGCCAGCCATTTGTTGTAAGCGATCATAAAGCATTTTCCCTGAAGCATAGGCAATTTCTTTATAGAGCAAATCTTTGGCTTCGGTGCTCTCATGTATTGAATTCCTAAGATAATTTTGAAAATCCCACTGAACAAGTGTTATCAATCGTTTTGCTAACAATCCTGACTTAGCTTGAAGGATATTAAATTGAGTGTAAATTTCTGATATTAAATCAATGTTCTTTTTTAAAAAATTTATTTTATAATCTTGTTCTTTCTCCTGAGTAAAATTGCTTTCGCTGATATTCTTGTTTTTTTCTACAAAACTTGTTAAATCATTGTAGCGATAGAATATCTTCCCTAATCTCATCCTCGTATCGTCAATCATTCCAAGAAGAGATTTTTCGATATTCTGCTGATTCATCAATTTGTTAGATAATATTTGTAAGTATCCGTCTATATTTTGCAAAGCATTTAAAGTGCTGTAAGGAAGCCCTACATAGGATTCTCCAACCAACCCGATGGGGTCAGCGACAAATCGTTCATTATAATAATTGATTGCAAATGAATTCGCCGAATCCATAAGGCCAGACAAGTTAGCACTAATAATATCTGGTATAGCGTCTGGACTATTAAAAAGAGGTATCGATCTATAATTGTTATTAAACCATGTTCTTGGTGACTGCATATCACCACCTAGTCGTACTTGATCTGGAACCTCCATCCCAATAAGTTTAAAAGGAATTTCGACTGGGGATCCTGCCTTTCTAAAGAAATTTTCACGATTGCCACCACCCATCGGCCCGTTGTCTGGCAATAACAGCGCGGTGATGTTGAAAATAAGATCTAAGGCGTAGGTTTTTTTTGTTTCTAATTCGGGAATGCCTTTGATGACATCCATTGCCGTGGTGATGGCGCCCTGAATTCTTACAGTCGTTTCAAGAAAACCTTGCATGTCTCTTAGAATTCTAATTTTATACTCTCCATCCTCTTGGACTTTTGGATTAGAACCAATTTGAATTCGAAAGAGCCAATCCGTAATGAGGGGCGAGAAATGGGTGAGGACGTAAAAGCCATAGAGAGGATTTTCAAACTTTATTTGCGAAGGAACGGGTGATTTTTTTTGTTCTTCAATATTTGCGTTTCTTATTCCTTGTTGCTCTTTCATTTGCGCATAGAGAATTCGACTGTCTCTGGCCGAGCAAAAAGAATCCGAAGTGGTTTCCATAATGCATTGAATGGAAGCCATAAATTCTTGTTGGTTGAGTTTTTTAAGAACACCAGCAAAATCTAAACTCCTCATCACGGAAGAAAGTTTGGCAATGGATCTCGCTGTTTGACTTCCAAGGGCATCTTCGCCGGAGGAGGCCAAGGCTCCGAGCATGCTTACTGAAGCAGAAAGGAGCTGTCCTGTAGCGTTTGATTTCATAAGACAGGCCTGATTTGCCGGCAAGGAATCGATCACTTGATTAAAAATCGAAAATCCACGACTGGCAACTCGATTCATTCTATCGCCAAAGCTTGAAATCAGCTCGGAACGTTGCTGATCTGTTAACTGGGAAGGATTTACAGAATTAAATTCGTTAGTGCCGGACTTTATCAAGGCGAATTTAAATAATTTAGTAAGCATATTGGAATAAATAATGGGTTGCAAGTTTGGATTATTGAGATCCGCTTCTCTCAGAGCTTGGATTTCCTTTCTCAAGTAGGTGGCGTTCACGTCGTTACCATTTAGGCCTTTGTGCATATTATCTAAGTCTCCTTGGATTTGCACAAACGACCGATCTAAAGATTCCCCCAGAGCCTTGCAATTGGGATCATCTCTGAGTTGGATTGTAATTTCTCTTAATCTATTTGTCTGAGTTAGGGCATCTTGAGTCCAAGCTCCTTGAGAGGAGCAGGGGCCTGTAAATAAATAGGGCTTTGAGTTTTCAATACTCTGTTGTTCATAACCTTGCCCGTAAGCTTGCTGCGGCTTTACTAGAGAAGTTAATAGAGTAAATAAGAGTAAAATATGTACTAGAAAAAAATTTTTCATTTCTATACCTAATCCCTATACTTGTCATAACCCGTGAAGCTGCTAAAAAGGAGATGCCCAATAGGGGTTATCCAACTTCATTTTAAACAGTTCCTTGGTCTTGACTGGTTCAACTCAATGAAGAACAGCTACAATCTTTAGGCCAAAGTCCTTCAGTAAATAAGAGGACTTATAAGTCTTAACTGTATTATTTTTTGACACCTGGTAACCTATTTTGTGATAGGGGTGCGATAGGAGTGTTATGAAATTACTTTTCTGTGCTATTATTCTTGGTGCGTGTCTGATAGCCTGCGGGTGTTCCACAGAACTAAAGGAGACTTCGAAATCTCATCCTGCAGGATATTTGGGAGATGTTTTTTCCATTGATAATGGAATGCCAATGAGGGAACTTCAACAGAAACAATTTTATTTTAAGAAATGTGAACTGGAAACCAGGCGACCTTTTCAATCCAGAGTTGAGTTTTCTTGCAATGAACCTTATTGATGAGTTTAGATAAGTCCTTTCTGGTCAATGCTTTGTATTGATTTTTAGTAATTTCATTTTTTTAAGAAGCGTGAAGTATTTAGATTTAACATGATCTGGAGTTTCCGCGGAGGCATAAGAAATTTGAATCCATAAGTCGAAGATTTCATCAATAGACTGAAAAAAAGGTGATGGATCGATTTTTTTAGAAGAATTAGAAGAGTTAAAAAAGTTAGAAGAAGTGCTAAAATGTTTTAGAATTCGTTTTTTCCATTCAAGAGGGCCCTCATGATGCCGTTTTTCTAAATGATAGGTCTCGGCCCATTCATTAATTTTATTAAAAGACAAAAAGGAGTAGGGCTTCGGTAAGTGAGAGCGGCCTAAAAGTTTATTGATTAAAGATAAGCCAACCAGGATAAAAAATAAAAGTAAGATCGCCGAACTTGTGGTTAAATTGAGTTCCTTTAAAAGCAGTTTCTGTTTGTCAAAGTCAAAATCTATTAAAAAAGCATTCCATTGATAATTTAAATTCTCAAGCCACATTAGAGTCTTATTTATAAAATCCTTTGAATTCAACTTGTTTTGAATTTCTTGAATTGTTAAATTGTCAGAAATATAACTTGAAAAAAGTTGCCCGCCCAGCTCGATACGGTTGGGTGCGATGATGCTGATAGGATCTGTTAAGACCCAAAAAAGAGATTCATTCAAATACTCAACCCAGGCGTGTGCATCTTTTTGTCGGATGGTCCAAAATTCACCAAGCGAATTATACTCACCACCTTGGTATCCAATCACGACTCTAGCGGGAACTCCAGAGTGTCTTAACAAGGCCGCATGGGCCGCAGCATAGTGCTCACAATACCCTTTTTTGGTTTTGAATAAAAAAGTTTCCAAGGATAGGTTTTTGTCGATTCCAGGGGAAAGAGAATATTGGAATCCTCCATTTTTGAAAAAGTTTAAAATTTGAGAGTTTATTTCGTTGCTATTATTTGATTTGGACTTAATGTTGCTTATCAATCTTTTCAATTTTTCATGATTTTGAGAGAAATCTTTACTCGGTTTAATGTCATTTGTTGTGGGCAGGAGTTCTAGATTGAGGGTCTTTGTCTCCTCTGGGGCTCTATTATTGGTGACACCAATTGAACCTCGAATAGAAACTCGCTTTTCAATCATACTGTCGGTACGGTAGACTTTATTGTGATCATAAAAGACTTTATGAACCTCAGAAAAAAGGCTGTTTGTGCCAGGGAGGGAATATAAATTCATTTGCTGGGAGGGCTCTAAGATCAGTTTATAGTCCATTTCTAAAACGGGAGTTGCAGGGCTTAACTGGAAGTGTTTGTTAGGGACTCCCCAGTTCATGCCTGAGGAGTTCTTTTCTAAAACAAGACCCTTAAGATACAGATTTTTATTAGTGAAGTATTTGTTGTGATAAATCTCTATTCTAAAGGCAATTTCATTGCTGAGGCTTAGTTCCGAAATGGAGCCTGGAGAGATAGTATCTGAAAAACCGGAGACGCCCTCTTTGGATGTGAGGCTCATGGATGTTAAAGTTTTAGTCATTCTTGGAAAAAGAAAAAACAATAACAAACTTAAGGGGGCTGCGAGAAAAAAAATTTTAAAAAGATATTTTATGGCTAGAATTTTATTTTCCTTGATCCACCTACTGGGTAAGAGGTTTAAGGTCAGAACTATATAAATAGGTACTGAAACAAACAAAAATAAGAGATCATAGGAGAAAAGAAATTTAGCTGAGGTTAAGAAAAAGCCTAGAAGGATAATGAAATCTTTTTCTTTTTCTTGAGTGAATTCAAGAAGTTTTAAGCTGGCGAGAATAACAATATAACTCGTTGCTGATTCTTTTCCTAGATATGTTTTAAATTCTAAATAAATTAGGACAAAGAAAAGAATAGAAAAGAACCCCGTAGTTACTTTTGAAGGGTTTGCTAATGTAAAAGAGAAAATCATTAGTTTCCAACACCAAAAAAAGGTGGAGACGGCAGTGATCCAAATAGGAATATCTGGAACCAAGGCCAAAGAACTCAGGGCGATGGCAAAGGTAAGCCAAAAGTAAGAATCAACAAATTTAGAGAGAGACATGCGCGACTTCTTTTCTGTTTGAACTAAGCACATTGGAATTATGGTTTTTGGAATCATGCCGTTCTAATGCTAATATTTGGAATATATTTTCATAATCTTTAGGAGTCTGCAATAGCTCTATGGTTTTATGTTGGACTTTAATAAAACAAGGGATATTGTTTTTCAGTGAAATGAAAATCCATATTGTAAGTTGATTGATTTTTTTTTCAAAGGAAGAGGGATCAAGATCCTGAAGGTGTTCTTCGAAATTGATGAAAAGAATTTGACGGGTCTCCTTATCGTAAACTTTGACATAGAGCTTGTTTTTTCTAGCAAACACTTTCCAATCAATTCTTTTAAAGCTATCCCGTTGAGAGTACTCTTTATGCATGGAAAAATCACCTTCAAGAGAAGGTTCGACAACTTTAGTTATAATAGTTGGATCTTTTGAATCACTAAAATCAGAGTAAGGCAAATCCTTATTGCCATCACGAAAGGGGTAAACAAAATAATTTAATTTTCGATTTACTCTTTTCCAACTGTAAAATATTCCAAAGGGAAAAGTAGTTTCCAAATTCAAGCGAGGGTAGGGAAATAAGCCCCTTTGTTTCGCCTCAAAATCAACAAAAAGCGTAATCGTTTCCAAAGGCTTAATGAGTGTAATTTCTTTTTTAATTTGAAACTCTTGAATCGAAAGATAGACAAATCTTGAATTGTATTTAGAATGTTCATTTTTAATTGTTAAAGAAAGTTTCCCTTTTTGATCTTGAAAGAAAGAAGGTATAAAAAATGATTCTATTTTTAGGTATTTCATATTATTATTTGTAAGATGCATAATAATAAACAAAAAACTGGAATAAAAAAAAGCAATTAGATAAAGAAGTTGGTTAGCATAAGTGAAAGCAAGCAAGATAATTACCAGTATTCCAGAGCCAAAATAGACACCAAATTTGGAAGGGACTATAAAGGGTTTTTTTTGTTCTCTAAATTTATTTTCAAACCGGGATTTGAGTTTGACTGATAATTTCTGAAACCATTTTTTTACCAAGTTTAACTCCCTCGCTAAGACCTAATCGATGACCAAGAACAGATGGGGCGATTTTTTGAACGTCTTCAGGCAAAACAAATTCTCTATTTTGGATGTAAGCATAAGATTTGGAAGCTTTGGCTAACGCCAATCCCGCTCGGGTGGATAAAGGGGAATAGAGAGAATTATTTCGAGTGAAATGAATAAGGCTATAAATATACTCTGCAATCAGGGGAGAAAGATAGACCTTCTGGGATTCTTGTTGGTGAAGAATAAGATCCTGGTTTTTCAAAAGGGGAGTTAGCTCTTTAATATATTTTCGAGAATCTTTTCCCTGAAAAATTTTTAATTCCGATTCTTTATCTGCAAAATTAAGTTCTAAAGACATTAAAAAACGATCCAGCTGACTTTCCGGAAGTTGAAAAGTGCCAATCTGAGTTTTTGGATTTTGAGTGGCAATAAGAATAAAAGGAATGGGTAAATTATAGGTTTTTTTGTCCTGGGAAACTTGAAATTCTTCCATAGCTTGTAGGAGGGCACTCTGAGTTCGTGGGTTGGCTCTATTTAATTCATCGGCAAGAACAAGATTAGCAAACAAAGGACCTTCAAAGAATTTAAACTCTTTTTTTTCCTGATCAAAAATCACATTGCCGATGATGTCAGAAGGTAAAAGATCATTAGTAAACTGAATTCTTGAAAATTGAAAATCTAAAAGTTTGGCAATGGTGTGAACCAGTGTCGTTTTGCCAACCCCAGGGACATCTTCAATAAGGAGATGTCCTTCGGAAAGAATACAGGTAAGACACAAAATAATTTCTTCAGATTTATCGAAGATGACAGTGCTAGCTTTTTCTATTAGAGACTGAACAATGGGTTTCATTGAATCTATTAAACATTAAAACATGAACCGCATCTACAACTATTTGAGGCATTTGGATTATTAAAAATAAACCCCTTGCCATTGAGTCCACCAGAATAATCCATGCCTATACCTATAAGATAAAGGAAACTCTCTTTATCACCACGACCTTAGTCCCGTAGGATTCAAAAGCTTTAGTCTAAAGGAGGAATTACACCTATTTTTTTAGTGTTTTGAATATAGATACGGCTTGAGCTATATCTTCGGTCGTAGTCATCCTTCCGATGCTGATTCTCAGAGTTCTGGCAGCTTCCATGGGGCTTAAACCAATTCCTTTTAAAACATGGCTGGATGCAATTTTCCCTGTACTGCAAGCAGATCCTGAAGAAACACCCAGACCCACCAAGCGGCTACTGAGATCCGTTCCAAGATACTCCGGGAAGGTTAGAGACAAATTCATAGGGCTTCTTTGCGTAAAGTCTTGTGGGCCGTTAAGTTGGACTTCAGGATAGAGGTTTTTAATTTGGGAGAAGAATTGTTCTGACAGCTGTCTCAGGTGTTGAATTTCTCCGTCTATGTTTTCACTGATGAGGGCGCACGCGTGGCCGATGCCCACAATACCAGGAACATTTAAGGTCCCTGAGCGTTCTCCATTTTCCTGTCCTCCCCCGAAAAGCAAGGGGTCTAGATGAACATGGGGATGGATTTTCCTTTTATACAAAACACCAATTCCTTTGGGGCCATAAATCTTGTGCCCTGACAAAGATAACAGATCTATTTTGTCGTTTTGCAAATTAATTTTAATTTTTCCAACGGCCTGGGTGCCATCGGTATGAAAATAAATTTGATGCTCTCTTGCCAGGGCTCCTATTTCCTCCATGGGATTTATGGATCCAATTTCATTGTTGACCCACATTAAGGAAATTAATTTAGTATGTGGTTTTAATTTTTGTTTAATTTCCTGTGGATGGATAAGGCCAAAACGGTTAGGTGTGAGCCAATCCACTTCAACTCCGAACTGTTTGAGGTAATTCAATGTGTTGACCACGGAATTATGTTCAATTGGTGAGGAAATGATATGAACCTTCTGATTCATTTTATGAAATTGATGAAAGAGTCCAAATAGGACCCAATTATTAGATTCCGTGGCTCCTGAAGTGAAAAAGATTTCTTTTGGATCGCAGTGAAGCAAGTTTGCAATTTGGCTTCTGGATTTTTGAACGGCATTCTCAGCAGTCCAGCCCCAAGTATGACTCTGACTAGAGGGGTTTCCGAAGTTCTCCATAAAATAGGGAGTCATTTCTTTTAATACGGCAGGGTCAACGGGGGTTGATGAATTGTAATCCAAATAGATCATATTTTAAGTATCCTTTATTCGTGCTTGTTCATTATAGAAGCATAACTTAGAATTTAAAAGGAAAAGAATGGGTGGGTATGACACAGGATTTCTTGATTGAAAGTTATTATACAAAAAATAAATCAGCGGAACTTTTTTTTAAGTGGAAAAAAAGGGAGTGCCATCTTGAAAACAATCAAGGTGAAACTTACTTTAAAAAAGGAGATTTGGAATTTCCCGAAGAATGGAGTCAATTAGCCATTGATATTACTGCCAGTAAGTATTTCAAAAAGAACAAAAAAGAAAAATCCTTAAAACAAATGATAAGTCGGGTGGCGGGCACTCTTGAAAAAGAGGCTGTTAGACAAAAGTACCTTTCAGCTTCTCAGTCAAAAACCTACTTGAATGAACTTAAATATATTTTGTATTCTCAGCGGGCCGCCTTTAATAGCCCAGTCTGGTTTAATTTAGGAATCTATGAAAAACCTCAAAGTTCAGCTTGCTTTATTCAAAGTCTGGAGGATTCATTAGAAGGGATTTATGATTTATTAACCAGAGAGTCCAAAGTTTTTAAATTTGGATCAGGAACTGGAAGTAATTTTTCAGTCTTAAGAAGTAAGTATGAAGATCTGGATCAGGGTGGGAAGTCCTCTGGCTTGCTCTCTTTTTTGGAGGTATTTGATCGTGCGGCAGGAGCTATCAAATCGGGAGGAACCACCAGAAGGGCTGCTAAAATGGTCATTGTGGATGCCGATCATCCAGAAATTGAAGATTTTATTGAATTAAAAAGTAAGGAAGAAAAAAAAGCCCGAGTATTAGAAAAAGCTGGTTTTTCTCTTGGTCTTGAAGGCGAGGTCACTTCCTCTTTGAAGGGCCAAAATGCCAATAATTCAGTAAGAGTTACGGATCGGTTTATGAGATCTGTGAAAAAGGATCTTTATTGGTCACTCAAATTCAGAACAAGTGGAAAAATCTTTAAAAAAATTCGGTCCGTTGATTTGTGGAATAAAATAGTGGATGCGGCCTATGAGTGTGCTGATCCAGGATTGCAGTTTCATGATACCATCAATGAATGGCATACCTGTAAAAAATCAGGAGAAATAAAGGCTTCAAACCCCTGTTCAGAATTTATGTTTTTAAATGATTCTAGTTGTAACCTGGCATCACTTAATTTATTAAAATTTTTAAATGAAAAAAATGAATTTTTGATTCATGATTTTCTACACACCATAAAAGTCATCTTTTTTTCCCAAGAGTTACTTATCGATTTTTCAAGTTATCCTTCTCTTCAGTTAGAGGCAAATTCTAAAAATTTTAGACCTCTAGGGATTGGTTTTGCTAACCTGGGTGCCTTTCTCTTGAAATTGGGATTACCCTATGATTCAGATTCATCTAGATCTTGGGCAGCATGCATCTCCTCAATTTTGACAGGATATGCGTATGAGCAAAGTAGTTTATTTGCAAAAAAAAAGGGAGCCTTTAAAGAATTTAAGAAAAATAAAAGTTCTTTTTTAAAGGTATTAAGAAAACACCAGAGTCATCTCAAAAAAATAGATCAGGAAAGTTCTCTGTCAGCCCTATTGAAGGACTCTCGTGAAATATGGGCTCGAGTTATTGTCAATGCTGATAAGTATGGTCTTCGCAATGCTCAGGCTTCAGTGATTGCGCCAACAGGAACGATTGCTTTTTTAATGGACTGTGAGACTACGGGGATTGAACCCGAATTTTCCTTTATTCGGTTCAAAAAAGTGGTCTCTCAGCAAAAAGAGCTTAAATTTATTAGTCGTTCTTTTTTAGAAGCCTTAAAAACACTTGGATATGAGGAATGGGAAAGAAAGACGATTCAACAACAAGTAATGGAAAATGGTGAATTAAAAAGAAGTTTTTTAAAATCAGAGAGTCACTACAACGTTTTTCAAACAGCACTTGGAAATAACTGTTTGTCTGCAATGGCCCATTTAAAAATGATGAGCAGCGTGCAACCCTTTATCAGTGGCGCCATTTCGAAAACAGTTAATTTAAATAGCCAGGCAACAAGAACTGAATTGTCTGAGGTTTATTTTGAAGCTTGGGAGCTAGGACTGAAGTCCATTGCGGTCTATCGTGACAGAAGTAAAGTGGTCCAACCACTGTCGTTGTCACCCGTGTGTCCCGAGTGTGGTAAGCAAACTGAATTACTTAGTGGTTGCTATCTTTGTAAAAATTGTGGCACCAGTCTATCATGTGGTTAAGTCACTGTGTTTGTGGTTAAGAGGCAGGGGTTACTTATATGACTCAGCTCTTTGTTCTGGTTGGCTTGGCTTCCTGAGGCTTGGCTTTACAAACCTCAGTTGCGACCCTTAAGAAGCTCTGATTTGCATAATGTATTTTGTTTAAGCTGTTTTTTCCCAATTCCAATTAGGATTATTCCAAACTTGGTTAGCTAAAGTCGTATGCGTGCTTTGTACCCAATTTTTTTGTCGCAATTTAGTCCAAATAAATTTTTCAACATCTTCAGGGGTTTTAGCATCAATGGTTAAAAGCATATCCCAGTCGCCCATTACCGACCATGCGGTATGAACTTCCTTCCACTCCTTTAGCCAGCTCCAGTCATTAGATTTTGGTGCATTTTCGTTCCATTTAACCCAAATTTGTGCCTGCCACATTATTTCCTCCATTTGTAATTTGTAATTTTTTTTCACGGTTTAAAAGAATCATTATCTAACTATTAGATAGATAAAATTGAAAACGGCAAAATATATTTTTTACGAGTTGGACGTAAGTCTACAAATTCAGTCTTAAAAGACGCGGCCTTATAGCTTAAAAAAAGCCGCCAAACAAGTATTATTTTTAATTCTGCCCTAAAGGGCCTATTTAAATTAAACAATTGATTATTAAGGTCTTTTTATATAATCCAGTAAGGATGAAGATATCTGATTTGGTTGTTAAAGAGTTTGACCCCACCGTAAGATCTAAAGGTTACAGTTTTTTTATTCGTAAGCAATTTAAGCTAACCGAAATTAATTCACAGGATATTCGATCAGAGGTGTATGGAATTCACAAGTACAATGTGGTTCTTCATTTTGATTCAGATAAAAACAATTTGAAATATGAATGTACCTGCAATCAATTTAAACAGGGATTTAATTGCCCCCATATTTGGGCCAGCCTTTTAGCTGTAGAAAAAAACACAAAAACAGAAGACTTTACTTCTAAAGTTCAGTACTCATTTCAGTATAAAAGAGCCCAAGAAGAAAAAACAGTTCCAGAAGTTAAGACCATGCTTGGTAAGAATTCCTTTGAACCTTACTGGAAAAGATCCTTGGATAAAGCAAGGGAAAACTTTCAAAGTAAGAAGGTGATTTCAGAGTTTCGTACGGCTCAGAATGAATTTTTGAAAAAAGGTTTTTACATTTTAGATATTCCTTCAAGTTTAAGTTACCGACAGTTGGTACTTCATTTTAGAATTCAGGAAAGAAAATACAACGGTGAGTACGGTCTATTTAAAAAAAGCGATCTCAATCAAGAAAAAATACCTTTTTATGAGAACCGTTCTGAACAAGAAATACTTTGGGATCTTATTGGACGAGTCGAAAAAAATTATTTTTCAAAATCTCAGGCCTCTGTTTTTAATGAATTTCTAATTAATCCAGATCAGAATGAAAGCATACTTTCTCGAATTGCTGAGATCGATCAGCTCTATAGGTTAAAAAAGAACAAAACAGGAATGTATGTTGATTTTCAAATTGCAGATATTGCATCTTATCCTTTAGTGAATGAAACATGGTACTTGGACCTTCACTTATTTGAATTTGATAAAGAGGATTATAAATTAACCGCCGTACTTAAGAATGATAAGAATCAGACCAGAGACGTAAAGGAAGTCTTAGGATACCTTGATCGATATATTTTCTTTGAAGATTTTATGGCCTATTTTGATTCTCCGAAATATGGGATGTGGTTCGAAGCCTTGAGCTTAAAGCCAATGATTATCTCCAAAGATGAGGCATTTGATTTTCTAAATACATACTGGTTAAACTACACCAACACTCCAAATATTCATTTGCCACCAGAACTAAAATTTCATGATGTGATCGATATTCAGCCACAATGTAAAGTGATACTGCATGTTTCTGAGGAATCGACAGCGCAGCTGGCAGAGATTCAATTTATGTACAATGACTATCAGGTGGATGGTAACTATCAAGAGTATATTTTGGATTTAGCTCAGAAAAATAGAATCAAACGAAATCACGAAAAAGAGTCTCACTTTTTAAATGAATTTTATGCGATAAGCCCAAATAAAAAATCAGGTTTTAAGTCTGAATTTAGATTTTTTAACTCTCAGCTAACAGAAATTATTGAAAAAATAAATGCTCAGGATTGGCAAATATTTTTGAACAAAAGTCAGCTTAAAAAAGCCAAAGAGTTAAACATAAAGGTCAACCATCACGTTGATTGGTTGGATCTGAAAGTGGATTTAAAAGTGGGCGATCAGACGGTTGATTGGCCTGAAATTCTTAAAGCCCTAAAAAATAATTCAAATTTGGTTCAGCTTTCAGACGGGTCCAACGCTTTTTTGACTCAAGAGATTTTGAATAAATTAAGGCCCTATTTTGAAGTGGGAGCCATTCAAAGAGATGGAATTCGCTTGAACCGACTTCAAACTTTGTTCCTAAAATCTTACATTGATAAAGAGTTTGCGATTCAAACAGATAGTAAGTTGGAGGAGATACTTCAGCAGTTATCCCAGTTAAAACCGATTAAACTCAATTCAGATTTTAAGGGAGAGCTCAGAGATTATCAGAAAAAAGGTGTTTCATGGCTTCATATCTTAAGTGAAAATTCATTAGGTGGTATCTTAGCAGATGATATGGGTCTTGGAAAAACCATTCAGATGTTGGCCGTTCTTTCTCAAGGGCATCAATCAACGAAACTTAACCTAGTTGTTGCTCCAAAAAGCTTAGTTTTTAATTGGAAAAATGAGATAGAAAAATTCACACCTTCATTGAAAGTTCTCACTTATTTTGGACCGGACCGAAAGAACGATTTAAAGAACTTGAAAAAATATGATGTTTTTTTAACCACTTATCATACCCTAAGAAATGATATTGAAATGTTAAAGGACATTCCCTTTTATAATTTGATTCTGGATGAAGCGCAAAACATTAAGAACCCTAAATCACAAGTCACTCTGAGTGCCAAACTCGTTCAAGCAACGAAACGTTTTGCTTTAACGGGAACTCCTATCGAGAATTCCGTAGGAGATCTTATTTCCATTTTATCTGTTGTGACGCCAGGTTTGATTTCAGATGCGTTGGCGCAAAAGTTTATGAGAGTAAGTGAGAATGAGGATTTAAAACGAATTTCTCGAGCGCTTTCACCTTTTATTTTAAGAAGAACAAAAGATCAAGTCCTGAAGGACCTCCCACAAAAAACGGAGCAGATTTTGTACTGTGAGCTTAGTGATGATGAAAGAGTCAGGTACGATGAAATTAGAAGCTATTACTGGCAGAAGTTAAATCCTAAGATTAAAGAGGGCGGAGTGAATCATACCAAAATAGAAATTTTGGGGGCCTTACTTCGGCTAAGACAAATTTGCTGTCATATGGGTTTAGTCGATAAGAAAAAGGTAATAAGTTCATCTTCAAAGTTGGATTTATTAATCGAACAAATCCAAACCATTATCAATGAAGGTCATAAGGCTTTGGTCTTTTCAAGCTTTACCTCTTTACTTAAACTGTTGTCCCAGCAGTTGCATGAAAAAAGCATTTCTTTTGAGTATTTAGATGGTCAGACGAAGGACAGAGAAGAACGCGTTCTCAATTTTCAGACAAACAAGGATATTAGCCTATTTTTATTAAGTTTAAAAGCGGGTGGGGTTGGTTTGAATCTCACGGCAGCTGATTATGTTTTTATTATCGACCCCTGGTGGAATCCGGCTGCGGAATCCCAGGCCATCGATCGTTGTTACCGGATTGGACAAACAAAAAAGGTTTTCGCTTACAAACTAATTGCTAAAAACACGGTTGAAGAAAAAATTCTTAAGTTACAAGAACGAAAAAAGAATATTGCGAATCAGATGATAAGTTCTGACGCTGGAATCCTCAAAGAACTTTCCCTTGCGGATTTAACTGATTTGTTTAGTTAAGGCTTTGAGCCCCGCTATAAAGAATGAGCTTTTTTCTAGAGGGGCCCTGAGGGAATTTATTTAGGTTATTGATTCTAATAACAAATCTGATTGAATCATTTTACTTTTAAGATAACTTTTCATTTCTACGGCGGTAAGTAACAAGTCGTAAAGAGATTCATTGGAAATGTGGTTTAGTTCATAGCCTAACAAAATTAATTTTTTTCTTAATTCAGTCAGTATTATTTTCAAGTTTTGCCACTGATTTATTTCAGTATGCAGTAAGATGATACAAATGGCGCTTGTTATGTTTAATTTATTCATGGGAATAGAGTCTCTTTTTGTGGGTTAAAGCTTCTATCCTTCAAGTCTTCATCGTAGATACCTTCGATGCGTGTGACTTCTTCATTGCGATAATTTTTAAATAGGGGAGTGCTTCCGTTGAGGTGTATTTCGTATTTTTTCAGAGGATTCGCTAAATCAAAAGGTGTGTCTTCGATCTCGTAATTTTCGCTATTTTTAATGTAAATTCGTTTTTTTGATTTTGAGTCATTTTTGAAGGAATGAGTAGTAAATAATTGATTAGGGCTAATGTCTCTGAAAGGAAGTAAGCTCATATTATCGTAAGGAAAAAAGCTAGGCAAGGACTCGCATCTTTCGGTGATCTTTCTCCAAATGATAGTTTCAGGAACCTTGGGATTTGCAACTCCTTCTTTGGTATGGGTTTGAGTGAAATCAAAGCCTTGATCAGACTCCATCCAAGAACATTGGTAGCGGTAGTTTGTTTCTTGATAATCGCCCAATAAACTAAATTGAAGGCTTGCATATTTTTTAAACGTTCTTCGATCATTCCAATGTTGTATTTTTACATGACGAACAGGTTGTTGGGCCACTTGAGAGAGAAAGACTTTGTCAGAAAAAGAATCATCTCGACCCCAGTAGGAGAATTTAATTTCAGAATCTATTTGATTTGGAACTGCAAAAAAAACGTGAGCTTCTCCGCCATAGGGTGCATTTGTTCGGTATTGATCTGGATAGTTCGTAATTTGGTGAATTCCTTTCTCAATACGAAAAGTTTCAGGGTACACATTCTCTTTAAGAATGGAAACTCCAGGTTCTGTAAAAACATCGGTTCTGTCATTGTCCACATCCTGAGCACTAAGGCTTACTTTGACCCATTTCCCTGTGCGCACACATTTTTTTAATCCCACATAGTGGGTATTTCTGACGCACATTCGTAAGGGTTCATTGATAAGTTCTTTTTTAGGTGTGATTTTATTAACTTCATTTGCGGGAGGAGTTGGAGGAGGGATGCTGGCGGCGGTTACCTGTGGTTCAGCAGGAGGGTGATTTTCAGCAATCGGAGCGGGAGGAGGAGGACTTTCTGTTTTGTTATTCTTATCTGTGATTTTCAGGCATCCAGTGAGAAATAAAATTAGTCCCAAGGCTAATGAATGAATTCCAATAGCCAGTATCCAAGGTTGTTTTTTCATAATGACTCCTTATGTTTATATATGAAAATGATGTGAGTCGTCTTTTGACTTACGAAAAAATGGGATTGCAATTTGAGTTACCCATAGATGAGGGGATATATGAGAATACAGTTCCGAACCTTGAATTTTTAAATTTCAAAAAAATCAATGGCCTTTTCAATGGCGGACTTGCTTTGGTTTAGGACCTCGTCGCGCCATTGGAAATCTTTTGGGTAAAACATCTCGGAAAAGAGATTTTGAATATATTTTTTATCTTTTTCATTTTGATAGCCATTATTAAAGCCTTTGTTTTCAGAGATCATTCGGTACAAGGAATCTATTGAACCTAATAATTTCTGAGAGTCTAATGTTCCAAATTCAAAGGCCAAGGCGTAAATATCCTTACTGGATTCGTATTTTTTTTGAAAGTAAGTCGTCAAGTCTCCAGAGACTTGATAAAATTCTTTATCATCACCATAATCGATAAGAAGGGGGTGGAATATTTTTTTTAATTGATCTGCATTTTTTATTTTGGAGGAGTTTGCTAAAAGATGAAGTTTGTTTCTTTCTCCGTATCCTGTGTGAATGTCTATTAATAAAATCCGTTCATGGGGGGCAACGAATTTATCCCAAATTGAGTTCAAAGCAAAAAATTCAGGTTGGTAGTCCTGGCCTGAAAAATAGATTCCTTTAGAATGATGAGATTGCCCTTTAAGGATGGCTCTTTTTAGGGTGTCTTTTGAGTGTTTGACAATTAACTTTAGGGAATCAAAATAAAAATAGAGTTTGGCAAGAAATCCACTATCAAACATTTCCGTGGGGTTTAAGAAATAATCCACTTGAGTGTAACCAGGACTGTCTTCGTTAAAGCCAGTTTTTTCTATCATAAAGTTACGGTTTAAGTCGACATTGTTGAAATTGACCCTTCGATTGGTTTCGAAACCGAATTGGTTGATTCCATGGATAAACAAAAAATTTGTTCTTTTGAGTGATTTCATTTGTAAAAGATCAATTATAAAATTTTGCACACCACTCCCAGTGTGACCTTCCACTCCGTGGGTGCCAGATTGAAGGATGATTAGATTTTTAGCTATACTTGCATCCTCAGATTTGGCAGGAAGGAAGAAATAGGAGATTTGATATTCTTTTCCATTAGCATGACGATAGACAAGATTATTCAGTTCGATAGTTTTTGGTGACGAGCTAGAGGTCATACCGGCGTGTTTTGTGAGAGCGTTGGCCCGGGATAAGAAATCATTTTTGGCTTCATCAAAAGTATTTTTAAAATAAGATTGAGAGTTGATGGCCATAGATGGAGTCATAGAAAAGAAGTTTAAAAAAACAATAAAGGTGCCGAAGTATATTGATAGTGATTTCATTTCTCTATTGAGTGAGGAGAGCTATAATTTGTCAATATCAATATGATAATTTACACCATGCCATTCTATTCTAAAAAAGGAGTGAAAATCGTCTGCAGTATATTCAAAAGGAGTTTCAAAGGGCTCCTCATAGAGAGAAAATTCTTCTTTTAAAATAAATTTCATTTGATCGGAACTAAGTTTTTGTGTTTCACCCTCAGGTGGAATTTGAAAGAGGTACACGTTCGATGCATGGAGATGAATTTCAGCACTTCCCGTTTTTTGTTTGATAAAATTTAGAAAATAAGTTGTTGGATGAATCGAAACACTTTGTTGATTCATAAGCATATGTTGATGGATAATTATTTTCATAGGACTACATTTCTTCAGTGGTTACTTGCAACCTCTGACTTTTCTTTATTTCTTTTTAAATAAGGACTCGGCAAGTTTTCGCTGTGCTGAAAGGGGAGTCGTTTCCCCTTTGTCTTTTGAATGGGACATATTAAAGAGATTATATTTTTCAATGTCCTTGTCGTAGGGTTTTTGCGCTAAACATTGAACGCGCTGTTTTCCATCAATGAGCCCTTCGTTGTAAAATAAAATTCTTAAAGAATTGAAGGCTTTTAAGACTTCGTTGGGTTTGAAGAACATGTTCTTATAGTTATCCTCTGGGCCTAGGATCTCGTTCATTTCGTCAATTAAAAAAGATTCGATAAGGACAGTCCCACCATATTTTAAACTGCGCTGGATTTCATCATAAACTCGACTTACCTGGGGCTTGTAATAATTCATTACAATGGTATCAAATTGTAAGATGCCAAACAAGTGTAATTCCATATCTGTTTTTAAGAACTCGGCTTTAAGATTTTTGTTTTTTTGCAGGTTTGCATTTTCAAAAAGTGTTTTGGTCTTATGAATAGCAACTTCTGAACTATCAATTCCCGTAACTTCGAAGTCATTGGAAGCAAGAAATAAGGAGTTTGTTCCTTTTCCCATGCCTAAATCTAAGGCTTTTCCTTTTTTGAGTCGATAGAGTTGTGAGTTTAAAAAAGAATTTTCTTTTTCAGATAAAAATTCGATAAAAAGTTCATTCTGAGGACGGCTAAATGAATAAAATTGGTTCCAATAATCTTCGGCTTTTGTCATCTTTCCATTTCGCCAGAAGAATAAAGTGTTGTAAAGAAAAAGTAAAAATCTTATTGAAAACCAATTGAAAATGAAAGAGAATCTTCGTTGAAACAACAACAAAAAAGGACAAAATATGGATTGTAAACAAAATAATTCACGACGGAATTTTTTAAAATTATTTGCCCAGGCTACCGGGGTGAGTCTTATTGCTGGACCCGCTTTGATGAAAACAGCTTTTGGCCAAGAAAAAAGACGTGGCGACGCTCCGGCAGCGGCGGCGGGTGGAAGTCAACTTGATTGGCCAGTAGTTGTTCCTGGAAAAGATTTGGCTCTAGCGATGGCTTACCATCACAGTCATGCAGATGCTGAAAAGGATGCCAAGACAGATAAAAAAACAGACAAGGGTTTGCCATGGGAAAAGCGTTTCTGTGACAACTGCAGCTTTTACAAAAATGTAGGGAACAAAAAAATCGATGGAAAAGAGGAAGCAACTGGGACTTGCACTATATTTCCTAAAGCTTTAGTTGCCGGCAAAGGGATTTGTAATTCTTGGGCTAAAAAAGCTTAGGCTGTTTTATTTCTCAATGCCCGTCGTAGAATTTTGCCGATATTGGTTTTTGGCAATTCGGATCTAAATTCTACGATTTTTGGTATTTTGTAATTAGTTAGTTTGGTTTTTGCGTGGTCGATTACCTCTTGCTCTGTCAAATTGGGATCCTTTTTGACGATAACCACTTTGACGACTTCGCCGGAAGATTCACTGGGCTCCCCAATGGCAGCCACCTCTAGAATTCCGGGATGACTTGCGAGGGCGTCCTCTACTTCATTGGGATAAACGTTAAAACCTGAAACTAAAATCATGTCTTTTTTTCGATCGATAATTTTAATAAAATATTTTTCATCATAGCTTCCGATGTCTCCCGTTTTAAGCCAAAAATTTTTGTCTAGAACTTTATCTGTTTCATCTGGCCTTTGCCAATAGCCCTTCATGACTTGAGGGCCTTTGATGCAGACTTCCCCCGCTTCGCGAACTTCGTTTCCATCCTCGTCAATAAGTTTGATCCATGTATCTGGTAAAGGTAAGCCAATGGTTCCCCTTCTATCGGTTCCGTCAATGGGATTGCAGCAGGCCACGGGTGAGGATTCTGTCAGGCCATAGCCTTCAACGAGTTTTGACTTTGTTAAGTGTTGCCATCTTTCTGAAACAGCATTTTGCAAGGCCATTCCGCCGGCAACAGTAATTTTAAGTTTCGAGAAATTAATTTTTTTAAAATCAGGATGGTTCATTAGTGCATTGAACAGGGTATTCACTCCAGATAGAAGTGTAAAGTGACTTGATCGCATTAATTTGATAAAAGAAGGAATATCTTTGGGATTGGTAATCAAAATATTTTCTGCCCCATATCGCATAAAGGAAAGGCAATTCACCGTGAGGGAAAAGATATGATACATGGGTAGAGGGGTGAGGGCGATCTCTTCTCCCTCTTTGAGTTTGGGCAGCATCCAATTGGCAATTTGAAGCATATTCGCAATCATGTTCTGGTGGGTGAGCATAGCGCCTTTAGAAATACCAGTAGTGCCCCCCGTGTACTGAAGAAAGGCAATATCTTCTTGGCTTATATCTGTAGTAGTCACTTCGTTGAGAGCGCCAATTTCTAAGGTTTGAAGGAAATCATAGGATTGAGGAAGGTGGTAAGAGGGGACCATTTTTTTTATATACTTAATGATAAAATTGAGAATGATATTTTTGGGAAAGGAAAGCATATCTCCTATTTCGGTTAGGATAACGCTTTCAATGGAAGTGTCTTTAATAATTTCCTCTAATAAATGAGCATAATTTTTTAAGATAACGATGGCTTTGGCTCCGGAATCTTTAAATTGATGTTTCATTTCGTGGGCAGTATAGAGCGGGTTGGTATTGACGATGATAAGACCAATTTTCAAAGAGGCAAACAAAACAACGGGGTATTGTAAAAGATTTGGCAATTGAATCGCAATCCTATCTCCTTTTTTAAGCTTAAGTTCGTGTTGAAGAAAAGAAGCAAACTGATTAACATGTTTAGCTAAATCTAAGAAGGTGAGGGAAGTAGAAAAATTACTAAAGGCCTTTTTATGGGGGTATTTTGAAACAGCTTCATCAAAGACCTCGGGAATATTTTTATAAAGAGAAAGATTGATATGCTTTGGAACGGCTGAGGGGTATTGGTTTCTCCACGGGTCATTTGTCAAAGAAGGCATGGCTGTATCCTTGTTTGTTGTAGTTGTCACAAATACTCCTTTTTTTATTCAAATTCTGCTGGTACTATTTTAGAGTGCTAGAGTCGTTTGTCTATAAAAAAAAGAACCTTCCCGTCTCTTATCTGTTAATTTTTATAATGATGAGTATTTTTTCTTTGGCATCTAAGGAAGTCAGATCAAATGATTTAGAAAAGCTTGATGGGAAAGCAATGTCGGCTAAATTGAATTCTAGGTTAATGACAGCCAAAGAACTGCTTGAAAATAAGAAATGGACCCATGTTTTTCAAGAGGCTGATGAGGTTCAGAAAGAAATAGTGTGGCTACTCACAGGGAATCGGCCATTATTTAATAAAACACTTTATGGAAAAGTCTTAAGAGCTAAAAATCAATATCAAAAAATTAAATTAAAAGATAAAAGTAGGCATCAATGTGATGTCTATGACTTGAAAGTCTTTGAAAAATATTTTCAAGTTTTTGAGTACTGTCAAAGATATCGATCTCCCGATTTGTTAGCTCAGGTGAGTATTCTTGGCCCTTTGCAAATAAAAACAGTATTTTATGGGCAAAACTATGCTGACAGCATTGGACTGAGTGCCTCTCTGGTAGCGCCACGTATTGATTGTGATTTGACAATAACGCCTTTATTTTTTTTAAAAAGCATGGAATGTTCTTCATTTAAAGTTTCTAGAAAGGATGAGGTCATAGAGTTGTCTCGGTTTGTTTATGATAAAGATGCAAAGCCAACTATAAGTCTTGAAGGGCAGGTATTGAAAAACATGTTGCCCTATTCCAAACTTTCGGTCTTGGTGCCGGCTACTGGTAAAATTACCATTAAGGAAACAAAAATGAGACCAGATTCTGATGAGGTAGATAAAAACAAACCTCAGGTGACTCAGACAAAACCCCATGCGACTCAATCAAAGCCTCAACCAACTGAGACAATTCAGGTCAATCAGGAAATTCACGCGAATCCACTCAGTGTGGCACCACCGACAAAAGATAATGGCGAAGGAGAGACCGTTTCGCCAAGAGAAGATGAAAAAAAAGTTAAACAATCTGAACCAGATATGATTGAATTAAAGGAACAAGAAAATCAAATACCATACACAAGGTAAGAAAAAGGAACTCACATGGCAAAGAATAAAACTGATAAAAAAACTGTAAATAAAACAGCTAAAAAAACGGTAAAAAAAATAACTCCAAAGGCGCCTAAAGCTGCTATGAAAACCGCAGAAAAACCTAAAGTTATCGCGAAGGCAAAATCGATAGCTAAACCTTTGACTAAGGGTATAGCTAAACCTGTAGCTAAAAATGTGAAAAAAACAAAGACAGATGAATCGGCTAAGTTAGCTAAGACGGTCGCTCCTTCAGAGGGAGCTTTATTAAATAAACAATGCCCCTCTTTTGCTTTAAAAAATTCAGATAATAGAGAAGTCACATTAGAAAGCCTCAAGGGGAAAAAAGTAGTCTTGTATTTTTACCCAAAGGATAGCACTCCTGGTTGCACTCTTGAAGGGCAAGAGTTTTCACGCCTACATAAAGATTTTCAAAAAGAAAATACAGTTATTTTAGGGGTTTCAAAAGACTCCGTATCTTCCCACGATAAATTTAAATGCAAATACAATTTCCCATTTGATCTTTTGGCCGACGAGGAAGGGAAGTTATGTGATGCTTTTGATGTGATCAGAGAAAAAAATATGTACGGGAAAAAATATATGGGAATTGAAAGGAGCACTTTCATTCTTGACGAGAATCAGAAAATTATCGGTGAGTTCCGCAAGATCTCCTTAGCTGGCCATGCCAAATTTATTCTTGATCAGATAAAGTCCAAAACATAAGGGTCTAAGATGACTCTCAGGATTTAGGCTCATTTTGACTCGTTTTTTGAAACACATTTTGACAAATGAGTTGAAACTTAATTCATTTCAGAGTGATTTGGATATTGTAGGACAATGGCAACTTTTGCCATTAATGTGGGTGGATGTGGTCTCAGGAGGTTTTCCGGAGAACCTGTGTTTGGTGGATCTTTGGGGCTTTTTGTGATTGCGCCTAATTCGCAAAAAGTGGTGTTTGATGGCTATTTAGAGACAGAGGGAAGAGTTGAATTATTTGTTTCCTGTGGACAGCACAGGAATAAATAAAGTGAGCAGCTAGGGGGGCTTTGCACGGAATATCCTTTCAAATCACGATGTCACCATTTTTGCACGACAGACATTCTAAAAAATTATTTCAGCCTGTATTTTTAAAACCGACGTAAGTGACCGAACGATGAGTCAAACAGATTTGTACTTCCCTTTCTTCTTTTACCGTTGGGAGCAATTGATTCGCACTGGTTAGAAGCATTTTGAATTTTTCATTTAACTTTAACTCTAAAAGATCTCTGAATTTCTTATATCCATCTATCCCTATGAGAGATCCTTGTTTTTTAGGTACCTGATACTCTTTGATTTGATTGTTAAAAGATTGAGAGGGATTAGGCTGACCTGGATATGCACCCTTTAAATAAGAATCCGTAGTGGCACTGTAGTTTTCAAAATAATTATAATCTGTTTGGTTCAAGCGGAATCTTATTTTTCCGTCCTTTAAAAGATAGGCCTTTTCAAATTTATAGACAAGGCCATCAGTACTGGAGAATGCATGAAATGAACCACTAACTTTATCTCCGAGAGTGAGCATCTCGGCAGAAGGATTGCTGTGGACCCCTGAAAATTTTGTTAAAATATCTGCGCTTCCAAGACCTTCAAAGTCAATATTCGGTTGACTCTGTGATTGGTTGACTTCATTGAGACAGTTTCTGACAGCATTAGGCACCTTTATTCCGACAAAACCACACTGTTTCTTTTTGGTGAATTCCAGATTACGCATACTTGTTTTACTGTTTCCTTTAAATAAAGAATCAAGACTTTTAAAAGTTCTATCTGAATTAATTTTTGATGTGGGCTCTTGAGTTAAACTGGTAATTAAAAGGTCATTTAATTTTTTGGGATCCGACAAAGAACCACAAGTGATGGCAACCATTTTTTTTCCAGGAGATTCTGCTGGTCGTTTTGTAATGCCATCATGAGTGCTTTTTTTTCTATCTTGCAATTGAAAAACAAACGAGTCTCCTTTTTTTGGACTGAGTGGATAAATACCATTGTAGGCATAGGCCAGTGATTTGGTAAAGTGGTGTTCTAGAAAATGACAGCTGCAGATTCAAAAATGGCCTTGCGCCTTTAAAAACAAATCTCTTAAAAGTTGACCCATGTTTCGTCGGTATGAAAATCGCAGCGTCACCAATAAGGATAGCCTAATATTAGGGTAATGTTTTTTTGGTTATGAAAGCTAAGATGAGGACAAATAGATGAAATTATTAAGAAACTTATATGTTTTGGTTGCTCTAGCAACAGGCATACCCGTAGGTATTGCTTTTGGACAGGAGTGTCTGAGCTCTTATTCTGGTTCCAGGCGAGACGATAGAAATCACTTAAGGACATCCACGATTTATACCTCCAAGGGAAGTGTGGTTTTACCTGCAGAAAACCCCTCATTCGACTTGCCTGAAAATTTACCAAATGATGTTAAGGAATTGATGACCTGGCTGAATCAGCGCAACCCCCAACAGTTATTAGAAATAAAGGAAAAATTGACAGAAACTTTTGCCGAAGAAAAGGCAGGTTCGTTTGCTAAAAAAGATGAGAATGGAAATACGGCACCTTTTTATGTCACTACGAATCCTATTCCTTTGCCGATTCCGCGTTCTTATTACGAAAGTTTAGTTCAATCGACCCGAGGGTTGTTTGAGTCTAAAAATCAACTTTTGCGTTTATTCTATTCAAAAGAAACCGTTACTGTTGAGGATCTTAAAAAGATAGCAATTAAAAATACTCCGGAATCAGTTCTTCATGATGTTATTAGTTACATTTATGGAAATCAGTATTTTGAAAAAGGAATTGTTAGTGAAGTTCTGAAAGATTACCGATTTATATCAGTTGTTGGCATTGATCACGCTCTAACAACTATCAAGGAAATGAAAGCTTTAGGTTTTGAATTCAATGGTGGAAGTCCCAGTGGGGTTTCTAATACCAGGTCCATTTTTGAAGCCTATAAAAAAGTTCTGCCACAGTTTGCTAGAGCCGGTCTCATAAATACCTCGGCGCGTTTTGAATTGGTTTGGAAAATTTGATTAAATCGTGAGTTATGAAACTTACGGA
>WBZM01000554.1_pt1 | contig 50380 bp, 48 predicted proteins | sample 5204271 | NCBI WGS metagenome assembly WBZM01 (sample SAMN12344346, study PRJNA552823) | activated sludge metagenome | biome: Activated sludge suspended growth; feature: Nitrification reactor; material: Wastewater; isolation source: activated sludge from nitrification reactor of wastewater... | reverse complement strand
TGATCGCCCTGATGGCGGCGGCGATCGGGGTCGGCCTGGTCAACCTGGTCGTTGCCCTGGCCATCCTCGGCATTCCCCCGATCCTGACCAACACCTACGTCGGGATCAGCCAGGTCGACCGGGCCTCGGTAGAGGCGGCCCGCGGCATGGGCATGACCGAGCCGGCGATCGTCCGCCGGGTCGAGCTGCCGCTGGCGGTGCCGACCATCATGGGCGGGGTCAGGACCGCGGCGATCAACATCATCGCCACCGCGACGATCGCCCCGCTGGCCGGGATCCTGACCCTCGGTGACTTCATCATCGCCCGCAACGTCTACGGCGACGCCGGGGTTCTGGCCGGGGCGATCCTGGTCGCCCTGATGGCCCTGGCCCTGGAGGGGACCCTGGCCGGGATCCAGTGGGCGATGACCTCGAAGGGCCTGCGTCAGCAGGGCCGCGGGGCCTGAAGCTGAAGCTTTCCTGAAGCCAAACTTGCTTGAACGCCCGCCCGGGCGGATACGGTCTCAGGGAGAGACCCACTCAGTCCAACCCCAGTCAAGGAGAGAAACGACATATGCCTGTCAAGAAACTGCGCTACCTGCTGATGGTCGCGCTAGCGGCGATGGCCCTGGGCCTGGTCGCATGCGGATCGGATGATTCGAGCGATGACTCGGGCAGCTCCGGCGGCACGATCGTCAAGAACGACGCCAACGGAGACACCCCGACCCTGACCATCGGCTCGAAGAACTTCACCGAGCAGATCGTTCTCGGCGAGATCTACGCCCAGGCGCTCGAGGCCGCCGGTTACAAGGTCAAGACCGACCTCAACCTCGGTTCGGAGACAGTCGCCCTGGCCGCGCTGAAGAAGGGCGAGATCTCGGGCTACCCGGAGTACATCTCGACCGCCCTGACCTCGTTTTACGACACGGCACCGGAGGATGTTCCGGGTGACGTGAACGGCGCCTACGAGATGGCGAAGAAAGACCTGGCCAAGGATGGCATCGTCGCCCTGCCGCCGACCCCGTTCGCCAGCGCCAACGCGGTCGGCATGCTGACCTCGAAGGCGAAGGAGCTCGGGGTGACCGACATCTCCGATCTCCAGGGCAAGGACAAGGACCTGAAGCTCTACGGCTCGCCGGAATGCCGCCAGCGGATCGACTGCCTGCTCGGCCTCCAGAAGTACTACGGGCTCGACCCGCAGTTCACTCCGGTCGCGATCGACCTCCGGTACGAGGTCCTCGACAAGGGTCAGGCCGACGCCTCGATCGTGTTCACCACCGACGCGCAGCTCGGCGCCAGTGACAAGTACACGATCCTCACCGACGACAAGGGCGTGCTGCCGGCCGGCAACGTCATCTTCCTGACCAAGCAGAAGACGATCGACGACGCGGGATCCGATTACGCGTCGACGATCGAGCTGGTCCAGGAAGGTCTGACCGAGAAGGTGATGCAGGAACTCGACGCCAGGGTTGACCTGGATCGTCAGCAGCCCGCGGACGTCGCCCACGAGTACCTCGTGGCCGGCGGTTACATCGAGGGCTAGCCAGCAGTCAGCAGTCAGAAGTCAGCGACCGATGTGAAATCCGATCAGCTCCGGGATCCTGGCGATCGCGGAGCTGATCGGGTCCGGTCGTCCGCCGGCCCATTCGGCTTCTTCCTTGCGGCCGATCGCTTCGCGGATCATGGCGCCGCCAACCCAGCGGAACGGCTCGGGCGGCACGCGCGTCAGGGCGCTCGCCGGCTCGATGAAGGGAAGGCTCGAGTACTCGTCGTCCCGCTCGAGGACCAGCGAAGCGAGAGTTCGACCGACCATTTGTGACGGGCCGACCCCGTTGCCGGTGTAGCCGAAGGCGGCGAAGGCCCGGCCGGAAGGCAGCGCCACGACATGCGGCAGATGGGTCGGGGAGGCGTCAATCGGCCCGCCCCACGCATACTCGAGCTGACGGTCGGCCAGCATCGGGAAATACCGCTTCAGGCCGGTGATCACGCCCTCGATCACCTCGGCGTCGAGCTCCGCCCGGCCGAAGCGGCGGCCTCCGGCGGCGATCCGGCCACCGCCCCAGCCGAAGGCGATACGGCCGTCCGGGGTCGTCCGGAAGTAAGTGAGCAGGGCACGGCAATCGCTGATCGCCTCGCCCCCGGTCCAGCCGAGTTCCTCGATCACCTCGGGGACCGGTTCGGTGATCACCATGTGGCTGGAGGCGAGCGTGACGGCGCCGCTGAGGGGCGAACCACGGCCCGCGAGGGCGGGCCCGTTGGAGAGGATCAGCTTCTGTGCCCGGACCCTGCCGCCGGGGGTCTCGACCAGGACGCCGCCCGGCCCGTCCTCGATCCGGATCGCCGGGCTGTTCTCGAACAGCTCGACGCCGAGCGCGGCGCAGGCGTCGCGGATCCCGAAGGCGAGCCGGGCCGGCTGCACCGTGGCCGCGACGCCGTAGTGGACTCCGCCGCGAAAGGCGGGTGAGGCGCAGATCTCCTGGACCCGGGCCGCCGTGAGCTCATGGGGACCGTCGATGATCCCGGCCTCGCGCATCGCTTTCAGGTTGCCTGCCCAGGTGCCGTCCTGGGCCGGAGCGGTCGAGACGTTCAGGTACCCGGAGAGGCGGTACCAGGCATCGACCTCATGTTCCTCGCAGAACTGCCCCACCTGCCGCACCGACTGCTCGGATGCCCGGGCGAGCCGGAGCGCCGGTTCGCTGCTGTAGCGCTTGACCAGGCTGGCGAAACTGACCCACATCGCGTCGACGAAGCCGCCGTTTCGGCCACTGGGCCCGTGGCCGATGCGGTGGGATTCGAGCAGACCGACCTTGAGCTCCGGTACGGCCGTTTTCAGGTGAAAGGCACTCCAGAGTCCGGTGAAACCGCCGCCGACCACGATCACGTCGAAGTCCTGGTCGCCTTGAAGCCCGGGGAAGCCGGGCTGCGGCCCCGCCTCGTGAATCCAGTATCCGAGTGCCTTGTGGATCACCTCGGCGCAGGCTACCGGTAGGCCGATTCGTCCGCCCGCGAGTTCCTCAACCGGACCGCGGAGCCCGGCCCGCTCAGGCGGCTTCGAGCGCTTCCCGCCGCTGGCCCTGGTTGCTGATCCGCCAGGCGCCGGCGGCCGCGATCAGTCCCGAGATCGAGGCCAGAGCGAGGGCCAGCCTCGGGTCTGCCGACTCGGAGATGAAACCGACCAGCGGCCCGCCGATCGGGGTTGATCCGAGGAAGACCACCGAGTAGAGGGCCATCACCCGTCCCCTCATTTCGGGTTCCACCGCCAGCTGGATCGTCGAGTTGATCGCCGCCGCGAAGGTCACCGCGGATGCCCCGAGCAGGGCTAGGATCGGGATCTCCGAGGCGAGGCTTGGCATGACCGCCGCCGCCATCGCGAGACCTCCGAAGGCGAGCGCCGACATCGCGATCACTCCCATGCCGGTCTTGCCGCGGGCTCCGGTGATCAGGGCCCCGATCACCGAGCCAGCCCCCATCGAGGAGACCAGAACCGCATACGAACTGGCGCCGCCCTCGAAGGTGAGCCGGGCCAGGAGCGGCAGGATCACCTGGAAGTTCAGGCCGAGCGTGCCGACCACCGCCATCAGCAGGAGGGGCATCGCCAGCTCGGGGGTGTTCCGGACGTGACGGATCGCCGCCCGGACCCGGCCCGGCTCACGGTCCGCCTTCGGCGGCTGGCTCAGCCGCTTCGGATCCATGCCGTGAAGCGCCCAGATCATGACCAGGAAAGTGGCGGCGTTGAGACCGAAGCAGGGCGCCACCCCGACCGTGGCGATAAGGATGCCGGCCAGCGCGGGCCCGGCGACGCGGGCCGAGTGGATGATCACGCTGTTCAGGCTGACCGCGTTGACGATCCGGTCGGGGCCGACCATCTCCATCACGAACGCCTGCCGGGCCGGGTTGTCCACGGCAAGCAGGGTTCCCCGTACGAGGATCAGCCCGAGGACCATCGCCGGCGTCACGATTCCCGTCAAGGTGACGCCGAGCATGATCAGCGGCGGGATCATCATCAGGGCCTGGGTGACCATCAGAAGATCACGCTTCGCGAAGCGGTCAGCCAGCGAACCGCCCCAGGCGCCGAGCACCATGATCGGGAGGAACTGAAGGGCGGTGGCGATCCCGACAGCGAAGCCGGAGCCCGTCAGGCTGAGGATCAGCCAGACCTCGGCCACGGTCTGCATCCAGTTCCCGGAGAGGGAAACGACCTGTCCCTTGAAGTAGCGGCGGAAGTTGGGGACCTGAAGAGAGTCGAACGACCGCCGCAGCGCCGCGGTCACCGGTCCTCCGGCAACGAGAACTCGCCCGTCTTGTGCGACTCAAGGGCGTGAGAGAGGATCTCGGCCGCCCGGGAAAGGGTGTCCGCGTCCTCCTGTGGCATTTCCTCGATCAGGTTCGCGAGCCAGGCGCTCTTTCGGGACCGATGGGCCTCCAGGTAGCGATGGCCCTCCTGGCTGACCGAGATCAGCGCCGAGCGACGGTCCTCCGGGTCTTCACGGCGGTCAATCAGACCGGCATCGGCCAGCCGGCTGATTGCCCGGGTCATGGTCGGCCGCTGTACGCCCTCGATCCGGGCGAGTTCACCTGGAGTTACGACCTTGTGGCGCTCGATCGAGGCCAAAGTGGCGATCACGGTCGGGGAAAGTCCCCCGCCGGCCTCCTGCCGAAGCCGCCTGGCGGTGCGGGTGATCGCCAGTCGGAGGGCATCTGCTTCCTGCCTTCGATCGACTTCCAGTGGATTTGTCTGACGCATTGTCTGGCTACTTGTCTGACGATTTGTATCTGGCTCTGTCACTAGGTTTCACTGATCCTGACTCGATTTCGGGATCTCCGACCTGGCTGTCGACCAGGGAGCCTCACCGAACGATTGTTTGCTCTGCTAATTAGTTTAGCGAATTACTTTCCGTAAGTCAATGGCGGGATTAACCCTGCGGGAACAGGCTCGGCAGCCCGGATGTCGAATACGGCTCCGATGGCCGATCGAGAAGACGAAAAGCCGGCGGATAACCCGCCAGGTTCGGTCCGGCAGGGGAATGCCGAGGACGATCACCGCCTGCGCGAGTCCCTGAAGTCCGAGTTGACCGGCGGAACCCAGCCGGACAACGGCGTCGAGGGCCCACGGGCAATCAAGGCCGAACGGATCATGAACAAGCCGCTTATGGTCGCGGCTGCCCTCACTCTCCCCAGCGTTGCCCTCAGCGAGGCCCACGTCGGGGGCACCCTCGAGGTGATCGCCCAGGTCCTCAACTGGGGAACCTGGATCATCTTCGCGATCGAGTTCGTGGTGATGCTTGCGCTCGTGCCCGACCGCCGGAAGTACCTTCGTCACCACCCGGTCGAGATCGTCGTCGTCTTCCTGACCCCGCCGGTCCTCCCGGCCACCCTCCAGAGTCTGCGGGCGATCCGGCTGCTCCGCCTGCTGCGTCTGCTCAAGCTCGCCCAGCTTTCAAACCGGGTCTTTTCGAACGAGGGACTTCAATACGCCGCCCTGCTTACAGTCCTCGCCACGGTGGCCGGCGGCTCCGTCTTTCGCGCTTTTGAAGCCAAAAACCAGCATCTGACCGAATGGGACGGCATCTACTGGGCCTTCACGGCGATGACCACGGTCGGCTCCGACTTCTCGGCCACCACGATCGGCGGCCAGATCACCGAGGTCGTGCTCCTCCTCGTCGGCATCTCTTTCATCGCCATGCTCACCGGCGCGATCGCACAACGCTTCCTCAGGCCCGGCCCAAACCAGCAATAACCCCCAAAGCCCGAAGCACCCCATCAGGCGGGTCGGATTCCCGTCACCAGCCCCGGAAATCCGACCCACCCCCATCCCGGGAGCCGCCAATCCAACCCGAGGAGCCGTACACAGGCTCCGGTGGGTCGGATTTCCGGCCTAACTGCCGAGTATCCGACCCGCTGCGGCTATCCAGGCCCGGTTCGCATGGTCCGGTGGGTCGGGTTTCCGGCTGCTACGACGGAAATCCGACCCAGTGCGGTGGAACAGGGCGGGTGAAGGGGGAGTTGAAGGGACCCCGGGTCCGAGTTGACTCCAGGGCCGAACTCGCGTCTTGGTTCAGGCCGGTGCCGCAGGTTTGCAACCTCTGAGGTCGCAAACCTGCGGCACCGGTCCCCGAGTCACGGTCAGGAATCGATCGAGATGCTGTTTGTCGGCGCTATACGCCGACAAACAGCATCTCGCGAAAACGGGTTGACCACCAGCCGTGAGCGGGTCGTGCACTGGGGCCTCCAGCCGTTCGCTGGCAAGGAGACAGGCCGGAAATGACCGCGATAGTACGCGGGTACGTGAGCTGACGTTTCCGGCCGCCGACGAAGCCAGCGGACGGCTGGTGGCTCCTGGGCGCGTTGCCCGGGGGCCGTTAGAGGCCGGAGGGGTGGCGGGCTACGAAGGCCGAGGTGTCTTCCCAGCCGAGGTCGCTTGACCAGCTGGGGCCCGAGCCGCCGGTGCCGGAGGTGTCGAGGCTGATGCCGGCTACGTGCATGAAGGCGTGGCCGGAGTTGCCGTAGACGGTGATCCAGTTGCCCTCACCGGGCTCGCCCCAGGTGGTGAGGCCGGTCGAGTCGAGGGGGCTGGAGATCAGGCCGCCGCCGTGGAGCGCGTAGCTGACCGAGCCCGAGCAGTCATAGCCGGAAGATTCGAATGATCCGTGGCCGCCGCCCCAGACATAGGGCAGGTCGATGATCGCGTTGCCGGCCGCAATCACGTCCTTGACCGCCTGCGGAGCGTCGGCAGGCGGGGAGGCGGTGCCGTCGGAATTGATCACGGCGACCGACCCGGCGACCGGCGGAACGGCGCGGGGAGCCGAGCTGGAAGCGGGATCCATGGTCAGGTCAGGCAGCGAGTCCTCGAGGTTGCCGGCCTTCGCTTCGAGTGCGTCGATCTTGGCCTGGCGGGCCGCGCTCGATGCCTCGAATTCGGCCTTCTGCGCCTCGACCGCGTCGCGGGCTTCCTGGGCCTGTTTCGTTTCGGCCGCGATCTCGTCGCGGGCGGCCTGAAGTTTCTTCTCCTGGACCTTCATCCGCTGGACGATCGCCTCGATCTGGTCACGGAGGTCCTTGACCCGGGTGATCACCGATTCGTTGCGGTCCTGGATCGCGTCGGCGTATCCGGCGCTGGAAACGAGATCGCCAAAGTCCGAGGAAGCGAGAACCATGTCCTCGACATCTGGCGAACCGTTCATGTAAACGGCGACAAGCTGCTCTTCGAGGATCTTCAGGGCCCGGTGAAGCCGGGCGCGAACCTGGGCGAGGTGTTCCTTCTCACGCTCGAGCGCAGCCTCCACCTTGTCGAGTTCGGCCTGCTTGGCGGCCAGCTGGGCCTCAAGCTCGGAGGCCCGGGCGCGCAGCCCGGAAAGCTCGCCAATCAGGGCGTCGATCTTGCGGTTGTCGGCGGCGACCTGGGTCTTCAGGTCGTCGACCGAGCTGTTGATCGCGTCGATCTTCGACTGGGTCTGGTCAACCGTCAGCGCGTCGGCCGGGCGTGCCCAGGAGGCAAGCGCGATCACGAAAGCAGCCACGATCAGGGCCGCAGCAAGGCTGAAGCCGCGGGCACGGCCGCTGGATGTTTGCGGGAGTCTGGTCTGCATGAGGGTCCGCCGGAAGGTGCAGGCGGAAGAAGCAAGGTAGCGGGAGAAAGCCCGGCGCCGGAGGTCCCGACGGTCCGTGGGAAATACCGTGCAATTGAAGGAAAACGGCTCTACAGCGCGATGCCAGAGACGAGTTCGTAGGACCTGAGCCGGTCCTTTTGCTCGTAAACCATGGTCGAGATGATCAGCTCGTCGGCTCCGGTCCGCTCGATCAGGTCGACCAGTCCGGCCTGCACGGTTTCGGGGCTGCCGAATATATGGCCCTTGGCCACGGAAGCGACGACTGCTTCCTCATCCGGGGTGAAATCATGCGCCGCCGCCTCTTCGGGAGTGGGGAACCGGCCTGGCCGGCCGCTCCGGAGCCGGGCGAAAGCAAGCCGCGAGGGACCGGCCAGCCAGCGGGCTTCCTCGTCGGTTTCGGCGCAGATCACCCCCACCCCGATCATCACCTTCGGTTCTTCCAGAAAGGCGGACGGCTCGAAGCGGGAGCGGTAGAGCTGAACCGCGGCCTCGGTGTTGCCGGCGCTGAAGTGATGGGCGAAGGAATAGGGCATGCCGAGCATCCCGGCGACCTGAGCGGTGTAGCCGCTTGAACCAAGCAGCCAGATCTCCGGCATGGCTCCTTCTCCGGGAACCGCAGTGATCTGCCGGTAGGGATGGCCGGAGGGCCATTCACCGGTGAAGAAACCAAGCAGTTCGCCGAGCTGCCGGGGCAGATCCTCGTCGGAGAGCGGGTCGAGTCCGCGGCGCAGGGCGGCGGCCGTGACCTGGTCGGTGCCCGGCGCCCGGCCGATCCCGAGGTCGATCCGGCCCGGGTTCAGCGACTCGAGGGTGCCGAACTGCTCGGCCACGACCAGAGGCTGATGGTTCGGCAACATCACCCCGCCCGAACCAACCCGGATCGTTTCGCTGTTGGCTGCCAGGTGGGCGATGATCACCGCCGGAGCGGAACTGGCGATCCCGGTCATGTTGTGATGCTCGGCAACCCAGTGGCGGTGGTATCCGAGCCGCTCCGCCGCCCGGACCAGTTCGGTCGAGTTGGCGAGGGCGGTTACCGGGCTGGCCCCCTCGACCACCGGCGCCAGGTCCAGCACCGAGAGTTTCGGATTTCCGCGCGGCGCGGACGGTTCGCTCATCCCTCGAACATCCATTGTCCGTCGGCCAGGACCCCCTGTGCCTTCTTGCCCTTGGGCGGATAGTCGATCTCGAGGTTTTCTTCTGGCGAGGGATCGGCCCGCCAGCTCCACCAGCTGATCCCCTTCAGCCAGTCCGAGCCGGAAAGGGCCTTGAAGGTGGCCTCGTAGGCAAGTGCCTGAATGTTCTGGTCGGCCGGCTGGTCGGTCACCTCGTAAGGCTTGACGGTGGCACCCACCTGGCTCGGATAACCGACCTCGGTAAGCAGGATCGGCCGCTCCCACTGCGCGGACTTCGCCTGGAGCTGGCTGGCGATCCCCTGCCAGGCGGTCACCAGTTCCTCGAGAGAGGGCGCCTTGCTGATGTCCCGGGTCAACGGGTAGTAGGCGTCGACCCCGATCGCATCGAGGTCGTCCCAGAATTGAACCTGATCGACTTCGTCCCAGTTGGCGGCGTAGGTGATCGGGCCCGTGAAGCGGTCACGGACCGTCTGGATCACCGCCCGCCAGCGATCGGTCTCCGAGGACATCGTCTTGAGCTCGGTCCCGGCCACGAAGAGATCGACCGAATGGGAGGTCGAAAACGACGCGAAATGGTCGATGAAGGTGCCGTAGGAACGGAACCAGGCTTCGCGGTCGGCGGGCTGGATGTCACCGCGGTAGGAATCATCGATCACATCGACATGCGGCTTCATGATGACCTGCATCCCGGCCTGCCTGATCCAGCTGATCACCTTCGCGAGGCTCTCGTCGGATGGGGACTTTTCCTCGTCCGGCTCGATCGCGTTGGCGCTCGAACTCTTCATGTACCAGGTCGGCACCAGGGTTATTGCGGTTCCGCCCAGGTCAGCGAGGGTCTTTATCGCTTTGCGGACCGACGGCTTCGAGTAGCCGTCGCTGGTGTAGGCGGTGAGATTCACACCCAGCAGCGGTCCTTCGATCGGCAGCGTCTGGCCGAAACCGGCGGTCGTATCTGCTGCCGTCGGCCCGGTGGTCGAGGTCGGCCCGGTGGGCCCCGTTGGCCCGGTCGGAGTCAATTGGTCGGGCGAGCCGCTTCCCTCGTTCGTGTTCAGCAAGGTCAAAGCGAGCACCCCTCCGATCAGCCCTGCGGCCACGAGAAAGAGCAGAACCAGTCGGAGATGAATACGCACGCCCTCACCCTACGCAATGCCGAACCTGACGCAAAAAAAGAGGGGCCGGCTTTACCCGGCCCCTCCAAAGCGCAAGAAAGGCCGCTCAGTCGATCAGCTTGGCCTTCATCTTCGCGTACTCCTCGTCCGTCAGGCCACCGCTCTGACGCAGCTGGTCGAGCTTGTGGAGCTCGTCGACCGGCGTGGTCTGGGCGGTTTCCCGAACGTACTCGTCGAAATGTTTCTTGGCGTCAGCCTGTTCCTTGATCGCCCTTTCCCGCATCCCGGAACCACGGGCGATCAGGTAGACCAGCGCGGTCAGGAACGGGATGAAGATCAGGAAGATCACCCACACGGCCTTCCACCAGCCGGAGAGCTCATGGTCACGGAAGATGTCCATCAGGATCGTGATAACGATCCAGATCCAGATCACGAAAAAGAAGATCGCGAGCGTGGTGAGAAGCGCGTCACCAAGGTCGTAGGAGGCCAGGATATTTAGCAAGTCTGTTCCTTTCAGGAAAGAAGACGGGGACGAACACGCTCAGGCTACACCCGATCGGCCCGTCCCTCATCACCCCGGACGGGTGATCAGGGATTCAGCGGGTTTTCTCGGCCAGCTTCCAGGCCGCCGGCAGCAGGATCGCGCCGATCGCGGCCTTGATCAGCTCGATCGGGATGTAGAGCACGAAGCCGTCGTGGAAGGCGGTCGGGAAATCGAAGTTCATCACGATCATCAGCCCGAGGACACCGCAGGCGAAGATGATCAACTGGCAAAAGAGGAAGGAGACGAACGCGGTCTGGAACTTGCGGTCCCGCCCGTGCTCGGCCAGGTAGCCGACCACGTAGGCGGCGATCAGGTAGCCGAGGAAGTAACCGGTCGAAGCCGTGTTGAAGAGGACTTCAGCGCCTTCCCGGCCTTCGGAATAGACCGGCAGGATCAGGCCCATCATCAGGTAGAGGAGCAGGGCCGCAGCGCCACGCCGGGAGCCGAGTGCCGAGCCGATCAGAAGGACGCCGAGGGTGCCACCGGTGATCGGGGCCGGGAACGGCTCCATCGAGAACGAGATCTGCTGGAACAGCGCCATGAAGAGCGCACCACCGAGTACCAGGACGGCATTCTTGATCCAGGTATTGGCGAACAAATCAGCGAGGACGGGAACACGGGGAGAGTCAACCGTGTTGGAAAGCGTGGACATCGAGACCCTTTCTTAGGCGTGAAGAACGGCTGAAGCCTACCCGGATGCGAAGCTATAGCGATGCCCGGCACGGTCACCGAGAACGCGGTCAGTGAACTGAGGCGGGTCGACGCGATCCGCTACGTAACCGCGCTGCGCGAGGGCGGGTCGCTGCCAGGCCTGGTCGAGGGTGATGACGACGGCACCTGGGTGGTCAAGTTCCACGGTGCCGGGCAGGGCCCGGTCGCCCTGGTCTCCGAGGTCGTGGCCGGGGAGATTGCCCGCCGGATCGGCCTTCCGGTGCCCGAACTGGTGCTGGTCGAGGTCGCCCCGGAACTCGGCTACGCCGAGCCGGACCCCGAGATCCAGGAACTGATCGAAGCGAGCCCGGGGCTCAACCTGGGCATGGACTTCCTGCCCGGGTCGCTGCCCTTCGCCCTTTCCCCTGATGACCCGTTCGACCCCGAACTGGCCGCTGACATCGTCTTCTTCGATGCCCTGGTCACCAACATCGACCGCACCCCCCGCAATCCGAACCTGCTGACCTGGCACGGGCAGACCTGGCTGATCGACCACGGCGCGGCCTTCTACCGCCAGCACGGTGCCGCGCCGCTGGCCGAAACCGCGACCTCCCCCACCCCGGTCCTTCGCGACCACGTTTTGCTGCCTGTAGCGGGACCGCTCGCCGGAGCCGGAGAGCGGCTCACCGGCCGGGCCCGGGACGCAATCCGTCCTGCTGTGGAGCTGGTTCCGGATGAGTGGCTGGGGGAAGATCCGGCCGCAAGACGCGAGGACTTCGCGGCCTTTCTCGAACGCCGCCTGGCAGGGCAGGACCACTTCATCGCCGAACTCGAGGGTGACGATGACTGAGTCGCGATCCGAATCCCGGCCGTTCAGCTATGCGGTGTTGCGGGTCGTTCCCTGCCTCGAACGGGGCGAACGGCTGAACGTCGGGCTCGCCCTCTTCTGCCGCCAGCACGATTTCCTGGAACTGGAAACCAGCCTCGACCGCAAGCGGCTCGCGGCGATCGCGCCCGACCTCGACCCGGAGCCGGTCGAGAGCCGGCTGGCCGTGATCCGCCGGGTGATCGAAGGGGACGAGGCCGCCGGCGCCTTGGCCGAGCTCGAACCGTCCGAGCGCTTCGGCTGGCTTACCGCACCCTCCTCGACCATCATCCAGAGCTCCGAGGTTCACACCGGCCTGACTGCCGACCCGGCGGCGGAACTCAAGCGGCTCTTCGAGAGCCTCGTGTTGTGATCCTCGATGGCGCCCGCGCGGCGTTCGCGGCGGATCCCTCGAGAACCGCCGTCGCCGACGGCTCGGGCTCCTGGTCCTGGCGCGAGTTCCTCGAAGATGTCGAGCGAACCGCCGCGGACCTGGGCGAAAGCGCCGGAGAGCCGGTCGAGATCCGCCTGCCCTCCAGCAAGCGGTTCCTGGCGAGGTTCTTCGCGGCGGCCGAGCTCCGGCGCCCGGCATGCACCCTTCACACCGACTGGGCCGGACCGGAGCTGGAGGCCGCAATCACGGCTGCCCGGAGCTTCAGGCCGGAGATTCCCCCGCCAGAGGACGAGGACCCGGTCTTCTACATCGGCTTCACCTCCGGCACCAGCGGCACGCCGAAACCGTTCGCCCGGCGGTCGAAGTCGTGGATCTCAAGCTTCGAACCGGCCGGCGAGCTGTTTTCGATCGAGCCCGGCGATGTCGTCTACCTGCCCGGATCACTTCAGCATTCGCATTTTCTTTTCGGTGCCGTCCTCGGCCTGGACCGGGGGGCGACCGTCCGCCTGTACGAGCGCTTCGATGCGGCGAGGCTGGCCGAGGAGTTACGCGGGCTCTCGCGGGGAATCGTCTATTTGGTCCCGACCATGCTTTTTACCCTCGACGAGCTGGGAGTGGAACCGCTGCGCGGGATCCACTCGCTGGTCATTTCGGGGGCGAAGATGGAACCGCATCACTGGGAGATCGCCCGGCGCCTCTTCCCCGGGGCTGCGGTCAACGAGATCTACGGCGCCTCCGAGCTCAGCTTCGTGACGGTGAATTCCGGCGACGCCGGCCAGGCCGGTCCCGGATTCGTCGGCCGGCTCTTTCCCGGGGTGGAGATCGAGATCCGTCCCCGGGCAGATGAACCGGGACTGGTCTTCGTCCGCAGCCCGTATCTCTTTGAGGGTTACTTCGACGAGTCGGGAATCCAGTCGCCGATCGGGCCGGACGGTTTCATGACGGTCGGCGACGTCGGGGTGCTCGACCAGCGAGGGCTGTCACTGGTCGGTCGGGCCTCGAACATGCTGATCACCGGTGGCAAGAACGTGCACCCGGAGGAGGTCGAGGCCCTGCTGGCCGAACATGAGTCGGTCACCGAATGCGTGGTGGTCGGGGTTCCCGATCCCCGCTGGGGCGAAGAGATCGTGGCTTTCGTGGTCCCCGCGGACCGGAGTTCCGGCCCCGAGGTGGCAGAGCTGAGAGAACACCTGAAAGGGGGGCTGGCTTCGTACAAGGTGCCGAAACGCTGGTTCACCGTCAGTGAGATCCCGCGGACCCGGGCCGGCAAGACCGACCGCTCCCCCGAGCGGCTCTTTCAGTCGGCGACCGGGATCTGAGTCCGGCCACCTCCGGCTGGTTCAGGCGGCTGGCCGGTTCCGGCAGTCAGGGGTTGCGACAGTCGAGAGTGACCTTGCCGACGCCGGTCCGGGCCTCGACCGCCCGGTGGGCCTCGCCGGCCCGGGCGAGCGGAAAGGTCGGGCCCAGGGTCGGAGCCAGCTTGCCGGTTTCGACCAGCTCGAAGAGCCCGGCCATGATCTCCCGCAGTGACCAGCCTTCCGAGTAGCCCAGCCAGAGCCCGGAGACGGTAAGGCCGTTCTTCAGCAGCGCCCCGGTGTTGACCTTTGCCGGCTCTCCCCCGGCCACCCCGTAGATCACCGCCCGGCCTCCGGGACGGAGCTGCCGCAGCATCGCCTGAAGCGTCTCGCCGCCGACCATGTCGATCGCGAGGTCGAACCTGCGGCCTTCCAGCCCCGCCGCGAGCCGTTCCTGAAGCGTGTCGTCGCCCTCCGACCGTACGACCAGGTCAGCCCCGAGCTCGAGCACCCGTTCGGACTTCTCGCCGCCACTCGAAACGACCGCGATCTCGCCCGCCCCGCGGAGCCGGGCAAGCTGAACGACCAGATGCGTGACCCCGCTACCGGCCCCGCTGACCAGCACGCTCTGGCCCGGTTTCAGGTTCTCCAGCAGCCGCCAGGCGGTCGCCCCCTGGATCACCATCGCCAGGGCAACCTGATCGGACACGGAGTCCGGCACCGGAACCGTGTCGCGGAGGGGCGCGGCGACCCGTTGCGCGTAGCCGTTGCCGTCAAGCAGAGCGACCACCCGGTCGCCCGCCCCGAAGGCGCCGTCCGGGTCGGCGGTGAGCGCCTCGCCGACCACCTCCCAGCCGGGAATGACCGGCAGAGCCTTGCGACCGAAGTACTCGCCTTTCCGCACCAGGATGTCACCGAAGTTGACCCCGGCGGTTTCCACTTCGATCAGGGTCTGGTCGGCTCCCGCGACCGGATCCGGAACTTCCTCCAGCTTCAGGACCGACGGATCCCCGAAGTCGTCTATCCGAATCGCCAGCACAGGAAAGAGGCTACGACAGAAGGTCCGGGAGATCGGTGATCGAATCGATGGTGGCGGTGGGTTCGATTCCGGACTCGGCAACTTTTTCCGGTTTGTACTTGCCGGTCCGGACCAGGACCGAGGCGATGCCGGCTCCAAGTCCGCCGCCGATGTCGCCCTCGATGTCGTCACCGACCATGACCGCGCGGTCGGCGCTGGCGCCGGCGTCGGCGAGCGCCATGCGGAAGAAGTCCCGGGAGGGCTTGCCGACCACCACAGCATCGGTTTCGGCCGCGTATTCGAGGGCGGCCGAGAAGGCACCCACATCCAGCACCAGGCCGTCCTCCCGCTTCCAGTAACGGTTGTGCTGAAGGGCGATCAGTTCCGCCCCGTCCATCATCTGGCGGAAGGCATAGCTGAGCGTTTCGGCCGAGAACATCGGGCCGAGGTCACCGAGCACGATCGCGTCGGCCTGCTCGTCGGTGCCAACCACGTCGATCTCCTCGAGGTCTTCCCTGAGCGAACGGGCGACCATCAGGTTGACCCGGGAGAAGCCCCTTTCACGGCAGTAGCGAACCGCCATCGCGGCGGGCGTGAGGACCTCCTCGTCGGCCACCTCGAGGCCGGCGTTCCGCACCCGTTCGATCACCTCTTTGCGGGAGATCGAGCTGGTGTTGGTGACCAGCCGGATGCCTCCGGCCAGTTCGCGGAGCCTGGTCACGGCCTCCGCCGCGCCCTCGATCGCCTCACCCTGGATGTAGAGGACGCCTTCGACGTCGAGCAGGATCGCTTCGGGCCTTTCCGGCAGACCGGTCATGTGACAAATCTATTCCTGTGCACGGTCCACGAAGAGAATCTGGCTGGCGTTGCCGAAGTGGCCGGTTTCATCGTGGAGCCGGGTGGTGGTGAGTCCGCTGCCGTTGGGGTCGACTTCGGTGCGGGATTCGAGGCCGATCCACTCTCCGGCCGGCTCCCTGAGCAGCGAAACGGTGAGGTCGCAATTGATGAAGAGGTACTCGCCCCACCCGACCGGGTGGGCGACGCCGTTGCCGAAGTCCGCGGCCGCGACCGCACGCTGTGCACCGGTCAGTTCCTCGCCCGGTACCAGGGGGAAGTCGAGCCGGATCCAGACCATGCCCTCGGTTCCGGTCCGGTCCGGGCCGCCCTCGATCGCGACGACCGTATTGCTGGTCCGGTGGAATGCCTCGCTTTCCCCGTGCGCCCACAGTTCCTGCTCGATCGGCCGCCCCTGGTCCGGACCCGGCCAGGAATCTTCAACCACCCTGACGCCGTCCGGCAGGTCCACCTCGCCACGGCGGATCAGTACCGCCCGGCCTTCGATCAGGGTGCGTCCGCCAGCGTCGATCGCCACTGCGACGACCCGCTGGCGGCGGCCCGGCTTGACGACTTCCGCCCTGACCTCGATCTCGCCGAGGAAGACCGGACCGTTGAAGGCAAGAGAGATCGAAGCCAGCCTCAGGTTCTCGTCAGCCCCGAGGCTCTCGGCGGCGCGGGCCAGCAGACCGGCCGGGGCACCGCCGTGGGCGGCGTCTTCCTGCCACGGCCCGCGGGCCAGGGCGGTCAGTTCGTGGCGTCCGGAGGCGCCGCCGGCATCACCTGCCGGCCTGGCGATCGACCGTCCGTCGCTGGTCATTCAGCGTTGCTCGCGGCAAGGAGGATTCCGGCTGCAAGAGCGCCGGCACCCGCCACGGCCGAGGTAATCGCCACTCCGCGCCCCTCGATCCTGTCCCGGCCGATCAGGGTGGCCGCCACGTCGCCGAGATCCGAGAGCATCGAGACCGCGAGCCAGCCGCGCGGGTCGCCGTTCAGCGCCGCTCCGGTGACGCCTGCGCCGAGCGCGATGTCGCGGAAGCCGAGCGCCCGCAGGATCACTTCCGAACCGGGCCTTTCGGCGTCATCGCCGACCCAGGTCCGCCCCATCTGCACGGGGCGGGATGAGGCGAAGATTCCGAAACCGACCCGGGAGAGGCCGTAACCGACACTGAGGGAATTGCTCAAACTCATGCCCCGAACCCTACCCCCGTTCTATCCTTGGCCTATGCCCATCACCGAGAAGGTCACGCTCCACGCCCTGCCGCCCTCGCATCCCTGCAAAGCCGTGGGTGCGGCCCTCGAGTACAAGGAAATCGAGTACGAGTGGGTCGACCTGCCCTACGGCGAGCACATCGGGATGATGGAGGAGATGTACGGGGAGGGCAAGACCAGGGTGCCTGGCCTGACCATCGGCGAGGAGCGGGTGCACGGCTCGACCAACATCTTCCAGCGGATCGAGGAGCTCTCTCCGGAGAAGCCGCTCTATCCGGAAGGCGTCGCCGACGAAGTGCGCGAAGCCGAACTCTGGGCGGCCGGTGACCTGCAGGACTTCGGGCGGCGGGTCTGCTGGGGCGCCCTCTATTTCCGCCCCGAGTGCCTGGGCCGGATGAACGGCATTGACGAGCTCGACCCGGCCGGAACCGATTTCGCGATGAAGTTCATCCGCTCGACCTGGAAATACCACAACGTGACCTGCGAAAAGGTGGCCGAGGATCTCGGGCGCCTGCCGGGGATGGTCGACCAGATCGACGGGTTCGCCGAAGCCGGGCTCGTCGACGGCGAGAACCCGACCGCGGCCGATCTCCAGATCGGTTCGACGGTCTGGACGCTCGCCACAGTCGGGGATGTGAGGCCGGTCTTCGAGGGCAGCGCCGCGGCGAGAGTCGCCGAGCGCTACTTCGGCGAGATCCCGGAACTGGTTCCGGCCGGCGCCTTCCCGGCCAGCTGGGTCAAGCTCCGCGCCTGATCCTCACCCTGATCGCGTTCCGGTAGGAGCGCGCACCGGGGGCGGCGGCCCGGATCCAGAGTCGCCTGGTTCCGCGACCGGCGTGCCTGCCTGCCCGGATCACAATCCGCCGGGTGATTGCCCGGCCCCGGCCGAGCCGTGGCGCCTTGCGGCATCGGCTGCGGATTCGGAGCGACCTCGCCTTGCCACTGCAGACACGAACCCGGGCCGCCTTGCGCCGGCCGTGGTTGTGGACGGTGAGCCTGACAACCCGCCGCTCGCCCGGGGCGAGCGCCACGCTCGACGGCCTCGCCGTAACCACGAGGATCGCCGGCTCGGGTGCGTCCACTTCCGCCCGTACCGGCTCCTCGACCTGGTGTGCCCTCAACCGGCCCAGTTCCGCATCGCCTTCGGGACCGTCAAAGAAGGAGTACCGAGTGAAGGTGAACCGGTCCTCTCCTTCGGCTGACTGCGGAAGGTCGAAGACGGGCCCGGCAGCACCGAATGCGTGGCGGTCACCGGAGCAGAGCATCGGACTGCCGGCCGGCGGCTGCGCCCGGTCTTCGTAGTACGAGCCCTGGCTGGCCCCGGCCGCGCCCCCGATCGCTTCGGTGACGTTGGTTATCGAGCCCTGATCTCCCGCGAACTGTTCCCAGCCGAACGAGCCCGGTTTCAATTCGTCCGGCTGGCCGTCGATTCTCACTCCGTCCGGATTCTCCGAATTGCGGTAGGTCATTCCCTTCGCCGCACGGGAAAGGTCCATTGCCGAGATCACCGGCCCTTCCACTCGCGGCAGGTAGGTCCGGGTTTCGAGCATCCCGTCGTAGAACAGGTAGTCGCGCTGCGAGAACGGCGCCTCGCCCGTGTCGATCGCGGACCGGATCGCCCTGACCGGACCGTGAATGTCGGCGATCACGCCGCCCGCGCCCCGGCTGAAAGTCTTCTCGGTCCGCTCGCATCCGTTCTGGCCCGCGACCAGTTTGTCGCCGTCCAGAAGGTCGACGTCGGAACCCCGGGCGGCAGCGATCACGAGGTGATCGAGCATCCAGCGGCCGGGCATCCGCGTGTCATAGCGCGTGCTCAAGACCGTCGAATCCTCGCGGTTCGCCGGCCCGCGACCGGCCTTCGCGGAAGTCCCTTCGAAGTCATATCCGAACCGGTACCCACCGGCGAGCCGGGGCACGAATCTTCGCCTGTAGTTGACCAGCTGCTCGCCCGCGTCCTGGGCCAGCGACCCGTTGCTGCGGAAAAGGTAGATGTAGGCGTGCTCGCCCGGGTGGAGCGGATCGGTGAAGCGGACCGGTGTCCTCGAATCCGGGTCGGTGCCTTCCGGGGCAGGCCGGTCGCCGGCTGGCAGGCCGCCTTCGTAGGCCATCATCGCGATCTCGTCATTGCCATCCAGGTTCGGGTCACCGGCAGTTCCGGGGATCGCCGGACCGTGACCCGGGTCTTCCAGGTCGGTCGCCGTTTGCGGCACACCGTCGGCCTCGGCCCAGGTGTACGGATCGGCGTAGGCCATGCCCCGCAACCCGGGACCGTCCATGTCACTCTGGCTGATCGGCCGGTAATCGATCATCTTCCGCTCGTCCACCTGCACCGGGACCTGGAACCAGCCGGTCGGCACCTTGCTCCAGCCCTCGAACCAGGCGAATGCCACAACCTCGTCCGGTGCCACACCGAGGAGTCGCGGCGTTTCGTCTGCCGTCAGGACGACCGGCTCGACATCACGCTCGCTCAAAACATCATCCGCTTGCGCGGATCCGTATCCGATCCCGCTCAGACAACCAACCAACAGCATGGCTGACAGGACCCTGCAAACCCTGGCCATGCGGCCGAGACACCCGACGCACTTTCATTCAAACCGCTTCTTTGGCGGATGCCGGCGCCAGAGCGACGACTCTCGGCGAACGCGGCTTGGTCAGGAGCAGCTGGAAGTCGCTGTTTCGGCCGGAACGGAAACCGGCCTCGGCCAGGCAGAGATACATCACCCACATGCGGCGGAAGCGATCGTCGTAGCCGAGCGATTCGAGACGGCCGGTCACCGCATTGAACCGGCGCCGCCACTCGGCGAGGGTGCGGGCATAGTCAAGGCGGAGCTCGTCGCTCCAGGCGATGGTCAGGTCGGTCACCTGGTCGAGACAGCGGCGGATTTCCCGAATCGAGGGCAGGCAACCGCCGGGAAAGATGTAGCGGCTGATGAAACTCCGTGACGCCTTCTCCAGCTCGTAGGCGTCGTCATCGATCGTGATCGCCTGAAGCAGCATCGAGCCGTCTTCCGTCAGCAGCTCCGAGCACTTGGCGAAGTAGGTCGGGAAGTCGCGCCAGCCGACCGCCTCGATCATCTCGATCGAGACCAGGCGGTCAAAGCTTCCGGTCAGGTCGCGGTAGTCGGTTTCCACCACTTCGATCCGTTCGGAGAGACCCGCCGCCGCGATTCGCTCGCGGGCCAGGCTGGCCTGCTCCCGGGAGATGGTCGTGGTGGTGATGCGGCAGCCGGAACGCCCGGCCAGGTGGATCGAGAGGCCGCCCCAGCCGGTACCGATCTCGAGCAGGTGGGTGTCCGGCGAGAGGTCGAGCTGGTCGGCGATCTGGTCCATCTTCGCGATCTGGGCCTGTCCGAGGGTCTGGTCGGGATCACCCCGGAAGACCGCCGCGGAGTAGTTCATCGATTCGTCCAGAAACAGCGAGAAGAGGTCGTTGCCGAGGTCGTAGTGGGCGGCGATCTGTTTCCTTCCCCTCCGGCGGGTCGTTCTCGGCATCAGGGGGCCGAGTTTCTGGAAGGGCCAGAGGATGAAACGGAAGCGTCTCTTGATCCGGTCCAGCTGACCGAGATTGAGGCCGGCGATCGTGCCGAGCGCGACCAGGTCGTCGCTGTCCCACTCCCGCTTGATGTACCCCTCGGCCATCCCGGTGCTGCCCCGGACCATCCGCCGCCAGGCCCTGGGCGAGTGGACCTCGACCCGGGCCAGGGGCTCCGCGCCGGGCTCCCCGATCGCCGTCACCCTGCCGCCTTCAATGAATTCGATGCGGCCCTTCCGGAGGCGACCGATCACCGCCAGCACGAGGCGACGCCACATGATCAGCCTTCGCCCCTTCGCCTTTCGGCTTGGGGCCGGGTGGGAGAAGAGTGGTCCACAGGACAGAGATTGCCGTCTTTCGACCGATTCGGCAAGTCCTCCCGGGAGGTTTTCTCCGGGTGGGGGTGGTAACGGGCCCCGGCCAGCCAGGTCCGGGCCGCTTCAGCGTGGATGCCGCCCAGAACCTTCGCCGGCATCGGCAACCGGGTGAGGAGCAGCCGACCGAGCTTTGCCCTGGTCAGCTGTTGTCGCTCCATCCGCAGGGTGGCATCGAAATGGAGGTGGTCTTTCCTCCGGCTCGCCATGTGGACCGAGAGCGTCGGGCCGGGCTCGGCGAAGACGAGTTCGTAGCGGTGGTCCATCGCCATCAGCGGTGAAACGTGGAGCCGCTTGGCCACGTCGGCGGCGAGCACACCGGGCCGGCGCTGCCGGTTCACGAGGTAGCTGTGACGCTCACCCCAGGGAGTGTTCGTGACCTCGGCCAGCACCGACTCAAGCCGCTGCCCGAAAGGGTCAAAGCAGTAGTAGAAGGTCACCGGGTTGAAGCAGACCCCGAAGTAGCGCAGATGGGTCAGCATCCGGACCGGACCGGCGGGCCGCCTCCCGCAGCGGCTTTCAACCCTGTCCAGCACGGCCTGCTTCAAGGGTCGCTCGGCCGGGCCGAGGTAGTCCGAGCGCTTGAAGCGGGCGGGTGCTCTCGGCCTGGTCGACCAGAGTGGATGAACCGACAAGACTTCCGGCAGCTCGTCGAGGTCCAGGTAGACCATGAAGATCCTGTATTCGAACTCCCGGGTCACCGGTTCGAAGCGCCGGTGCCGGATCCGGCCTTCGTAGATCGCGCTTTCCCGGACCGGATTCATGCCGCCAGTGCCGCCTGCGGCGCCGCCTCGATCAGGTCCAGAACCTGGTCGGCCGCCCGGATACCACTGACCACGCCATCTTCATGGAAGCCGTTCCTCAGCCAGGCGCCGGCGTAGTGAATCCGGTCGGCGCCACTGATTTCACTCCAGCGGGCCTGCGCCCGGACGCCTTCCGGGGTGAAGACCGGGTGCTCGTAGTGAAACCGGGCCAGCACCTTCGATCGATCGATCCGGCGGGTCACGTTCAGGGAAACGAAGAACCGCTGGCGGCACTTGAGGCTCTGCAGGCGGTTCATGTCATAGGTCAAGGCGGTGCGGCCCTGCGCTTCGTGCCCGAGGTGATAGTTCCAGCAGGCCCAGGCCGCGCGGCGGACCGGCATGACCGACTCATCCGTGTGAAGGACGGCTTCGTTGGCCTGGTAGGGCACGGCACCAAGGAACGACTTCTCCTCCCCGGTCGGGGCGGCGATCATCCTCAGGGCCTGATCGGAGTGGGTCGCCACGATGACCCGGTCGAACCGCTCCGGTGAGCCGCCGCCGGCCTTCAACATCACGGAATCGCCGTAGCGGGCGATCCACTCGACCGGGGTACTGGTCCGGATCGTCGCGGCGATCGGACCGGTCAGCGCATCGACATAGGTCCGGGAGCCACCCTTGACGGTCCGCCAGCGAGGCCGGTCATTGAGCGAAAGCAGGCCGTGGTTGTCCAGAAAGCGGGCCAGAAAGCCAACCGGGAATTCATCCATCCGGGCGGGGTCAGCCGACCAGACCGAGGCCACGAGGGGAACGACGATGCGCTCGTTCAACTGGTCCGAGAAACCCTCGGCAGCGACGAACGCGGCCAGCGAAGGACCCTCCTCCCCGCTCCGGGCCAGATCGCGCAACCGGCGCTGCAGCTTCGGGACTTCCATCAGCATCCGCATGAAGCCGGGGTCGGCAAGGTGGCGCCGCCGGGCGAACAGACCCCGCAGGCTGCGCCCGGTGAACTCGAAGTCACCGTCGCTCACCGAGAAGCTCATCGAGGAAGGGGTGCTTTCGACCCCGAGTTCGCCCAGCATCCGGCTGAACTCCGGGTAGTTGCGATCGTTGAAGACGATGAAGCCGGTGTCGATCCGTTCGGTCCCGAGTTCCGACTGGACCTCGACCGTGTTGGCGTGGCCTCCGGTTCGCCTGTCGGCTTCGAAGAGGGATAGTTCAAGCCGCCCGTCGAGGTGAAGGGGAGCGAGGCGATGGGCGGCGGAGAGTCCGGCTACACCGGTCCCGACGATTGCGATCTTCATGCTTCGGATTACGGGAAGAAAGGCCGGTCGGATCAGTTTCCGGCGGCCGGCCCGGGCGGGTCGGTGGCACCGGTAGCCGGAGCCGGCGGCTTGACCCTGGGGCCGACCACGAAGAGGATGATCAGGAAGCCGACCGCAGCGGCAATCGCGTTGAAGCGAAAGGCGATGTGAAGGCCGCTGATCAGCCCGCTGGCCGAGGCGAAGAGCGTGGTTGTCAGGGCCAGCCCGACGGATCCTCCGGCCACCTGGAACATGTAGATGATCCCGCCGGCCAGACTGGACCGGGAGGGATCGACGGCAGTGACTCCGATCGTGGTCGCGGAAGAGTAAAAGAGCCCGACCCCGACCCCGAGAACCACGAGTCCGGGAATGATCCCCCCGATCGCTCCGCTTTCCTTTACGCCGAAGGAGAGCAGGAGCGGGCCGAACGCGATGCCGGCGGCACCGAGAGTCACGATGATCCGGCCGCCGACCCGGTTGTAGAGCGGCCCGGCGACGAACGAGGTCAGGGCGAAGACCGCCATGAACGGCAGGAGGCCGAGCCCCGACTCGAAGGCCGAAAGCTCCCCGGCCTTCTGCAGGTACTGCGGCACGTAGAAGAGAACCGAGAAGAAGGTCGCCGACACGAAGAGGATCGCGACACAGGCGGCCGAGAAGGCGGTGTTGCTCATCACGTCCCGCGGCACCAGGGCATGGGCGCCCGCGCGCCGCTCGATGAACCCGAAGATCGCCAGCAGCACCACGGAGATGAAGACCGAGATCACGATCCGCGGGTCACCCCAGCCGAGGTCCACGACCTGGTCGAGCGCAACCATGAAGAGGACCAGCCCGAACGAGACGGTGGCGATCCCGCCGTAGTCGATCTTCCGGTCCTCTGTTTCCGGCCGGGGCTGGTGAATCAGGAAGTAGACCGCAGCGATCGCGATCAGGCAGATCGGCACGTTGAGGAAGAGGATCCAGCGCCAGCTTTCGAACTCGGTCAGGGCGCCGCCGATCAGCGGGCCGAGTGCGTTGCCGATTCCGGCCACCCCGAGGATGAGCCCGCCGGCCAGCCCGGCCTTCTCCTCTGGCAGGAGTGCGAAGGTCATGCCGAGGACGGCCGGCCAGATCAGGGCGCCGCCGACTCCCATGACCGCCCGGGCGGCGATCAGCCAGGCTTCGGTCTGCGCGGTGGCTGCGGCGAGGGAGGCGACCAGGAAGATTCCGGCCCCGACGAAGAACGCCTCCCTCCGGCCGAACAGGTCGGCGAGCCTGCCGCCGGTGACGATCAGCACCCCGAAGACGAGGGCGTACGCGTTGACGACCCACTGGACGGTGGTGACGCTGGTGTCGAAGTCCTTTTCGATCGCCGGCAAAGCGACGTTCATCGCCGTGATGTCGTTGGCGATGATGAACACCCCCAGCGCCATCGCGACCATGGCGAGATAGGTCGAACGAGTCACACCACAACCTTACGGGCTGGCGGCGACGCTGAAAAGAGGCTCGCAACTGCCACTGATCCGATCCCCTGCCTCCCCCGTAAAACCGGTCAACGGCGTAAACAAACAGAGGAGACGCCATGCCGGTAAGGCAGGAACAAAGACAAGAGCAGGAAGAGCAGGAAGAGCAGGAAGAGCAGGAAGAGCAGGGCAAGCAGCAGGGATTCGGCAGAAGCGGGGTGTCTCGCCGCCAGTTGATGTCCATGGCCGGCGGTTCGGTCGCCCTCGGAGCGTTCCTGGCGGCCTGCGGCGACGACTCGGATTCCGAATCGAACCCGGCGATGTCCGGAAGCTCCGGCCAAAGCGGCTCGACCGGTTCGTCGATGAGCGATGACAGCACCGCGCAGTTCGGCGAGGGCGACATCGGGATCATGAACTACGCCCTGACCCTCGAGTACCTGGAGACGGCCTTCTATGACGACGTCGCGAAAAGCGGACTCTTCAAGGGCGCCGACCTCGAGACGATCAGGAAATTCGGTAGCCAGGAAGCCGAGCACGTGGCCGCGTTGACCGCCGCCGTGAAGAAGGCGGGCGGCAAGCCCGCTCCGAAGCCGAAGACCGAGTTCCCGCTGAACAACGCCCAGCAGGTTCTGCGCCTGGCTTCCACGGTCGAGAATCTCGGCGCCGCGGCCTACCTCGGCCAGGCCGCCCGGATCCAGAGCCCGGAAGTGCTGGCCGCAGCCCTCTCGATCCACAGCGTCGAAGGCCGCCACGCGGCGGCTCTCAACACGCTGCTCGGAAAGACGCCGGTACCCGACGGGCCCTTCGCCCAGCCGGCCCCGGCGGCGATGGTCCTGAATGCCGTCCAGCCCTTCATCGTCAGCTGAACGCTGGCAGGAAAGGAAACGATCAGATGACCGAAATCAAGACAGATACCGAAATGGTCCATCCCGAACTCGCCGCAATCGAGGTCGATGGAACCGAACGCAGCGACATCCTGATGAAGGGCGCCCTGGCCGCCGGGGCGATCTTCGGACTCGGGGCGGTCAGCCCCTTCGTGAAGGGTGCGATGGGAGCCGGCGGCAGCAAGGGTGACGTCGAGATCCTCAACTACGCGCTGACCCTGGAGTACCTCGAGTCCGCGTTTTACGCGGAGGCCCTGAAGAAGGCCGGACTCTCCGGGGAGCTGAAGGAGCTGGTGAAAACCATCTCGACCGACGAAGATGCCCATGTGAAGGCGCTCACCCAGACGATCAGGGATCTCGGAGGCAAGCCGGTCAAGGCGCCCAAGGTCGAGTTCCCGTACTCGGACACCGCCGGCTTCACGGCGCTGGCCGAAACGATCGAGAACGTCGGCGTCAGCGCCTATAACGGCGCCGCCCCGATGATCAGCTCGAAGGAAGTGCTCGAGGCAGCGGGGAGCATCGTCCAGGTCGAGGCCCGGCACGCCGCCGCGATTGCCCTTCAGAACGGCAATCAGCCGGCCCCGGACGCTTTCGACAAGACCATGACCCAGGCTCAGGTGCTGAAGGCCGTGCAGCCGTTCCTGGTCAGCTGAGATTCCCGGGTAGGGAATGGGGAACCTGACATGGAGATGAATAACAGGGTTCCCGCGCAGCCGACCGACCCGGACGAGGACCTCCTCGTCCGGGTCGGGGGCCGCGACAAGAAAGCCTTCGAGCTTTTCTACGACCGGTTCGAGCGACGGGCCTTTTCGTTGGCCTACCGGATCGTCGGCGAGCGGTCACTGGCCGAGGACATCGTCCAGGAAGGGTTCCTCTCGATCTGGAAGAACGCGGGCCGGTACGACCCGGCCCGGGGCAGCGCCGGAGCCTGGGCGCTGGGGATCGTGCGAAACCGTTCGATCGACGTGCTCCGGAGCCGTGCCAGTCGCACCCCGGACCTCGACCACGATGACGATTCCACCCTCGAGAACAGGGCTTCGGCTTTGAAGACCGAGGAACAGGCGCTTCAGCGCGAGCAGGGCCGCGAGGTGCGCTCAAGACTTTCGACGCTCCCGGAAAACCAGTCGAAGGTGATCGGACTCGCCTTTTACGGGGGTTTCAGCCAGACCGAGATATCCGAAATGCTCGAGTTGCCGCTCGGCACGGTCAAGGGAAGGATGCGGCTGGGCATGGAGAAGCTGCGGGTTGAGTTGGGCTCTTACGAAGGAGAGGCGAGATGACCAGCGGGCACGAGAATTTCAAAGGGCAATTGCCGGCCTACCTGTTAGGGGCGCTTGAACCCGGTGAACGGGCCGACCTCGAGCATCACCTCGAAGGTTGTGCCGAATGCAAGGCGGAACTCGCCTGGCTTGAGCCGGCTACCTCCACCCTGGCGGCCGACGTCAAACAGTTTGCGCCTTCCCCCGAGCTGAAGCAGAGGGTGATGGCGGCGGTCGACGCGGACCTCGAGCAGCACCCGCTGCCGGTGCCGGACCCGATCGAGGTTCAGGCGCCCTCCCGGAAGGAAAGGGAGCGCCGGAGCCGAGGCTGGTTGAGCGGGGTCTTCCGGCCGGCGGTGATCGGAGCCGTGGCTGCGGCACTCTTCGTCGGCGTCGTGGCCGGCGTCGCGCTGAACGGTGGCGGGGAATCGTCGCCGGAAGGCCCGACCCGCCAGGTCGTGACCGGTTCCTCGACGATCGGAGCCGATGCCGTCATGGTCGCTTCGGATGGAACCGGCACCCTGAAGATGTCCAATCTCAAGCCACCCGACGAAGACCAGGTCTACCAGGCGTGGATCCAGCGGGGTCAGGAAATCGTGCCGACCGAATCACTCTTCGTACCGAACCGGAAGGGTTCGGCGGTGGCGAGCATCCCTGACATGAGCGGGGTCACCGCCGTGATGATCAGCGCCGAACCGAAGGGCGGCAGCAAACAGCCGACCACCGCTCCGGTGATCACGGTCTCAATGGAGAGCTGATTTCCATCCAGTGCGAACGGCCCGGGCGATCCTCTCTCCAGAGCCCGGGCCGCCTCGCCCCCCGGGTAGGCTGCGTCCATGACTGATTCAGAGGAAACCGGCGAGTCGATCACCGCCGAAGGGCTGGCGCAGCTGAAGGCCGAACTCGAGGAGCTCGAGGGTCCGGCCCGGGAGAAGATCGCCGCCCGGCTGAAGAGCGCCCGTGAACTCGGCGACCTGAAGGAGAACGCCGAGTACCACATCGCCAAGGAGGATCAGGCCCACCTGGAAACGAAGATACAGCGGTTGCGCGAGCGGGAGAAGAACGCGGTCGTGGCCGAGGTTGACTCCTCCGGTGACTCCTTTGCCTTTGGCCGGACCGCCGAAGTGACCGACGATTCCGGCCGCAGCCACCGGTGGACCCTGGTCGGCTCGACCGAGGCAAACCTGGCCGAGGGCAGGCTGAGCGCCGAATCACCGGTCGGCCAGGCACTCCGCAACCGGAAGGTCGGCGAAGAGGTGAAGATCGCCACCCCCAAGGGCGAGCGCAGTTTCACGATCAACTCCGTTTCCTGACCGGAGATCACCGGCCGGACCAACCGGGCCTTATCCTCCAGCCATGGCAAAGAAGAAATCGAAGGCAAATCAGGCGGGGGCCGCCGTCGGCCTCGCTGCGAAGGCCTGGGAGTACGGCCGGAAGGTTGACTGGCCGGCCGTCTGGATGCGGGCCCGCTGGCTCACCCACCACACGCAGCGGCTCTACAACAACCTGACCCCGGCCGAACGCAAGGAATTTCTCGACATCGTCGTGCCGACCAAGAGTTCAAAGCTCGTCGCCAAAGAAGACCGGGCCCGGGTCACCGAACTTGTGACCAAGGCCTTCACCGGCAACCAGAAGTAGCCGGCCCGGGCCGAACCCTTAAAGCAGAACGCCGGCCGCGGACAGTCGCGGCCGGCGCTTTGCGTTGGGGCTTTCTCAGCCGCCGAGCTTGCCCAGGAGGCTGCCCAGATTGAGGCCTCCCGCACCGCCCAGCTTGCTGAGGATGGACGAGAGGTCAAAGCCACCGAGGCTCAGGCCACCGAGGTTGAGGCCACCGGTGCCGGCGCCGCCGATCAGCGACTTGAGCTTGGCGATGATGTCCGAGCTGCTGCCACCGGTCGGAACACCCGAACCGATGATGCCCTTGGCAGCGTTGCCGAGGCAGGAAAGCAGACCCTTCGAGCTGGTCTGGCCGCTGCAGCTGTTGTAGGCCGCGACACCCTGGTTGCAGGCTGACTTCAGCTTGGCGTTGCTGACCTTGTTGCAGAGCGCGCTCAGGTCACCCGCGCTCGGCAGGGCCGGGGCCGACGGAGCGGCCTGGGCCGGGGCTGCACCGATCGCACAGGCGACGGCAGCAGTTGCGACGAAAGCACCAATCTTGGCTTTAAGCTTCATCTAGTTATCTCCTCCTGGGTAAATCGTTCTCCCTACCCACCAGAAAATGTAGCGCAAAAACCGGCGCTCATGAACATTTGTTTCATGAAACTTGCCGTCCTCATGAACAAGTAGGTACGGAACGTCCGTGTCCGGCTCCAGCACTGGAAATCAGGACCTTTCCCGGCAAGCTCCCGATTTACCCCCGAAGGCGTGTTCCGGGCCGGATTTCCCGTCTTCGTAGCATTGGGGCAATGTTCCGAACGATTCTGATCGTCCTGGTCGCCGGTTCGGTGTGCGCCGCGGCCGCCCCCGCCGACGCCGTCGCGTACGGCAAACCTGGCCCCGGGACGGCCCTGGCCGGCTGCCCCGTCTTCCCCGCCGGCAACGCCTTCAACCGCGACATCTCGGGGGCGAAGGTCCACCCGCTTTCCGGCCGCTACATCGCCTCGATCGGGCGCGGTTCGATGCTCCATCCGGACTTCGGGTCGGGCCGGTACGGCAATTACGGGATCCCGTTCCGGGTGGTCAGTCGCAGGCAGCGCCGGATCCCGGTCCTGTTCACCGCCTTCGGATCGGAGAGTGACCGCGGGCCGTATCCGATCCCCCTCGACACGAGAATCGAAGGCGGTTCGGATGACCATGTGCTCGCGATCCAGCGAGGGACCTGCCGGCTGTTCGAGCTCTATCGCGCCCGCCGGGGAAAGGGCCGCTGGCTGGCTGATTCGGGGGCGAAGTTCAACCTGCGAAGCAACCGCCTGCGCCCGGCCGGCTGGACCAGCGCCGACGCGGCCGGGCTGCCGATCCTGCCCGGGCTTGCCCGGGCCGGCGAGGCTTCGAGCGGCAGGATCACTCACGCCCTCCGGGTCACCGTCTCGGAGACCCAGCGGGGCTACATCCTCCCCGCCCGCCACTTCGCCTCGAACTCGAACAACCGCTCGCTGCCCCCGATGGGCCTGCGGCTCCGGCTCAAGTCCGGCTACCGGCTGGGCCGGTTCAGCGGCCAGGCGCTCGCGATTCTCAAAGCCCTGAAGAAGTACGGCCTGATCGTCGCCGACAACGGCTCGGACATGTTCATCAGCGGCACCCCCGATCGCCGCTGGAATGACGATGTCCTCGACCAGCTGAAGACCGTCCCGGCCCGGGCCTTCGAGGCTGTCGCGACCGGCCGCATCCACCGCTGACCAGCAGATCCGCACCGCCCTGACGACCGAAGGAACCATTTGAGCCCCCGAACCCCGATCCTCGCCAAGGTCAAGACGACCGAGCCGCTCACCCCTCACATGGTCCGCATCGTCCTGCAGTCGGAAGGCCTGCGCGGATTCCCGGTCGGCGAGTTCACCGACCATTACGTGAAGCTCCAGCTGCCGCCACCCGGCGCCTCCTACTCGGCACCCTTCGACCCGGCGCAGATCCGCGAAAGCCTCGGCAGGGACCAATGGCACCGGCAGCGCACCTACACGGTGCGGGATGCCGACCCGGAGGCCGGCGAGATCACGATCGATTTCGTCACCCACGGTTCCGGTCTCGCCGGGCCCTGGGCCCGCGACGCCGCCGCGGGAGACCTGATCCAGCTGGTCGGGCCGGGTGGCGCCTACACGCCTGACCCGGAAGCCGACTGGCACCTGCTGGCCGGGGACGACGCCGCGATTCCCGCGATCGTCGCCGCCCTGCGCCGGATCCCTCCCGCAGTCCCGGCTCTGGTCGTGCTCGAGGTCGAAAACGAGCAGGAGCAGCGCGAGCTCGCAGAGAAGCAGGACATCGCCACGCCGGGAGACCTGCGGATCACCTGGCTCCACCGCTGCGGCGCCGGACACAGCGACGAGCCGCGGATCCTCAACTTGATCGAGCGGCTCGACCTGCCCGAAGGAAGGGGCCAGGCTTTCGTTCACGGCGAGGCCGGGATGGTGCGAGAGGTCAGAAGGCACCTGGTCAACGAACGCGGCATGGACCTGGGCGACCTCTCTGCGACCGGCTACTGGAAGTTCCGCCGGACCGAGGAAGGATGGCGCGAAGACAAGCCCGAGTGGAAGCGCCTGGCCGAGCAAGACGTTTCCTCCTGATCCGATGGCCGGAGCGCTAGCCCCTAGGTGACGGGAGGACCGGGTTCGGTCTGGCGGCTGACGACGTTTCGGGTCGGGGAAGCCGGTACACCGGACCCCGGCCCCGCCTGAGTCGACGGTTCAGATCCGTGCGACTTCATCAGCTTCTGTTCCTGGCGTTCGGGGGAGATGCGGACGACGTTTCTGGCGAGTCCGGTCTTTTCCATTGCCGTGATCACCCAGGCGCTGGGGTCCAGCTCCCACTTCTTCAGGCCGTGGTTGGCCGAGCGGGGAAAGGCGTGATGGTTGTGGTGCCAGGCCTCGCCCATTGATGGGAGCGCCAGCCAGAAGACGTTGGTCGAGTAGTCGTCGACCTCGAAGCGCCGCGTGCCCAGGAAGTGGCAGACCGAGTTGATCGAGAAGGTGACGTGGTGGACGAAGAAGACGCGGACCAGCCCGCCCCAGAGGAAGCCGCTCGCGGCGCCGGCCAGGGTGCCGGTCACCAGGTAACCGATCCCGGCCGGGATCAGCAGGCCAAGGACCACCCAGAGCACGAAGAAGTCACTGATGAACCTCATGCCGCGGTCCTCGTAGAGATCCTTCGCGTACTTCTCCTGCTCGGCCTTGCCGTGGTCGGTGAAGGTCCAGCCGATATGCGCGTGGAAGAGGCCCTTCAGCACGCCCTTGATGCCGCCGCCGTGGCCGACATGGGGGCTGTGCGGATCACCCTCCTCGTCGGTGTGGGCGTGATGCTTGCGATGGTCGGCGACCCAGGTGTTGACCGGGCCCTCCACCGCCATCGACCCGGCGATCGCGAGGAAGTATTCGATCGGCTTGAAGGTCTGGAACGAGCGGTGGGTGAGCAGCCGGTGGAAGCCGATCGTGATGCCGAAGGTCGTGAGCATGTACATGCCGAGGAACAGGGCGAGGTCGAGCGGGGTCACGATCTGGTTCCAGAACAGGACGATCGCCGCGATCGTCGCCAGAAACGGGATGACCACTGCGAACAGGTTCACGATCTGGTCCAGCAGGGGCATCTTGTGCTGCGTCATGCGCGGAAATCTATAGTCGAAAACCTAGTATTTCTTCTTGTTCTGCGAAGGTATCTGAAGCAGTTGTTATAAATCTTCTTATAAGAACTGCGCGCCAAGAGCCCTGGCGGGACCTCGATGCCGAGGTTGCCGACGTGATCGAACCGGAGCTTTCCGGGATCGCCGACGAGATCCTCGTTTCGATCGGGCAGCTGATCCCCGAGTACGCGATGCCGCTCGAAGGCTCGTTCGGCAAGGCCGTCTATCGCGGCGTCGGCGAGGCCCTCGACCAGTTCCTGCTCCTGATCCGCGACCCGGATGCCGACCGGCGGGCCAGCCGCAAGGTCTACGCGATCCTCGGCCGGGGCGAGCTTCGCCAGGGCCGGTCGCTGGATTCACTCCAGTCCGCCTACCGGATCGGGGCCCGCATCGCCTGGCGAAGGATCGCCGCGGCAAGCCTCGAAGCGGGCCTCGACGGCAAGACCCTGAGCCTGCTTGCCGAATCGATCTTCGTCTATATCGACGAGCTCTCGGCCGACTCGACCGAAGGCTACGCGGAAGCCCAGTTCAAGCAGCAGGGGGCTCGCCTTAGAAGGGAGCGGGGCCTGCTCACCCTGATGCTTCGCGACCCGGCCCCCGACCTTTCCGAAATCGAACAGGCCGCCCGGAAGGCCGCCTGGCAGATCCCCAAAAACCTGGCGGCGGTTGCCTGCCATGAACGCGACCTGGCCGAGGTCACCCGAATCCTCCCCATCGGTGTGATCTCGGCCACGGTCGACGGTTCCGGCTGCATCGCCCTGCCCGACCCCGCCGGCCCCGGCCGGGCCAGACAGATCGGCCGGTCCCTGGCCGGCCGGACCGCGGTCCTGGGCCCGTCGGTGGCCCCGAACCGGCTGGCCGAGTCCTGGCAGCTGGCCCGTAACGGATTCGAAGCTTCGGAAGCCGGGGCACTCCCGTCCGGCCGGCTGGTCACCGCCGAAGAGCACCTGGTCGACCTCGCCCTCTTCCGCAGCCGCGATTTGATCGACCGTCTGCGCGAGCAGACCATGGCCCCGATCGGCGGGCTCACTCCGAAGGCTCACGACCGCATGGCCGAGACGGCCCTGGCTTACGTCGAAAACTCCGGCAACGCGGCGGAGATGGCCCGCAGCCTCAACATCCACCCTCAGACGGCCCGGTACCGAATCGCCCGGCTGAGGGAGTTCTTCGGCGACGACCTCGACCGGCCCGATCGCCGCCTCGCGCTCGAACTCTCGCTGCGCACCCGCTGAGCCCCGGGTCACATCCAGGTTGAAGTTATTCGCACATGGAACGAATAACTTCAACCCAGATGGAGTCAGCCGGACCGGCCGGGCGAAATTACGGGGTTTCCCGAAGTTTTCGTCGAAATATTGCTGTTAGATTCCGTGCGCTGTTCGGTTATGCCGGACAGCCGCCCGAGTAACTGGAGAGACGGGCGCACCAAAAGGAGGCATGTATTGACCCGATTGGCAGCAGGACGCAGCACGCATCTGGAGCCGGAAGAGATCGCGGCAGAAACTCTTCGGCTGTTTGACCGCGGGGATGACCCCAGCATCCGGCAACTCGCCGCCGCCCTCAGCGTCACCCCTTCCGCGATCTACCACCACTTCGAATCCCGGTCCGAAATCGTCGAGGCCGCGGTCGAGCTGGTCTGGATCGAGATCCTCACCAACGTGGCAGAGGACGTCGGCAACACCTTCGAGGCCGATCCGGAGGAGGTCCTGGTTGCGGTCGGCCTTCATACCCGCCGGGCCTTTATCCTTCACCACACGATCGCTCCGTACATGACGGTCACTCCCCGCGCGAAGAACCTTCAGGCCGGCGGCATCGCCCTCTTCGCCAACGCCTTCGAGAGGCTCGGGGTTACCGGCGAGGCAGCCGGAGACGCCTTCCACCATTACGGGAGCTACTGCTTCGGCACAGCGCTTTACGCGGCCAGCCGGCTCAACGCCCGGGCCGCCCTGGGCCCCGACAGATCCGACCACGGCGAGTTGGAAACCCTGCGCGAGGAAGCCGGGGTAACCGGCACCTCGGACGAGAAGACCCGGGCCGCGCTCGACCAGGTGCTCGACCTTTCCGAGATCGATCCCGCCCGGGACGAGCATCTCTTCGTACTGGGCTTGAAGCAGATTCTCAAGGGATTCGCCAGAGTCTGAGGCATGTCACTAGTCAGAACAGAGCGCGACGGGCCGATGGCCGTGATCACGCTGAACAGTCCGCCGCTGAACCTCTTCGACCGGGCGATGACCGAAGAACTCATGGCCGCCTTCGAGGCGATCCAGAACGACCCGCCCCGCGGGCTCCTGATCCGGGCCGAGGGTGAGGTTGTCTCCGGCGGGGTCAACGTGAACGAGTTCAAGGACCTGACCGCCGCCGAGGGCACCCGGCTCTGGGAACAGCTTTTGGGGCTGATCGACCGGGTCGAGGGCTTCCCCTTCCCGGTCGTCTTCGCCGCTCACGGTCTGACCCTGACCGCGGCCTTCGAGCTCTCGCTGGCCTGTGACCTGATCATCGCCTCTGAATCGGCCCACTTTGGCCTGGTCGAGATCGTGGTCGGCCTTACCCCCTCGATGGGTGGCCCGCAGCGGCTGGCCGAAAGGGCCGGCTCGGGCCGCGCCCGGCAGCTGGTGATGACCGGAGGCCTCTTTGACGCGGCGACCCTGGAACGCTGGAACGTGGTCAACGAAGTCAAGCCGGACGAGGAGATCGATGCCTACGCCCGCAAGCTGACCAAACGCCTGGCCAACGGGCCAACCCTCGCCCACGCGATGACCAAGCGGATCGTCCGGGCCTGGCGCGATGAAGGAATGGCCGGCGCCGACCGGGTCACCAGGCGTGACGCGGCCGAACTCTTCGAGACGGAGGACCTGAAGAACGCGGTCGACTCCTTCCTCGAGAACGGTCCCGGCAAAGCGACCTACGAAGGCCGCTGACGAACCCTAGGAGAGGACCATGCAGTGTTCGGGGTGCCAGCCGATCCTGACGCGCTGGCCGACCTCCCACTGCTCCTCCGCCCGCATCCGGTAGGTCGCCTGCTCGAGGGCGACCAGCCGACCGCCGCCCGCCAGCTTCAGGGTGAGCTGGTTGCCGACCCCGAGGTAGACCTTGCTTTCGATCTCGCCTTCGACCGTGAACATTTCGGGCTCGATCCGGTAGGGCTCGACCCCGATCTCGTCGACCGCGACCTTTTCCGGCCGCACCGCGATCTGGACCGTTTCACCGGTGCCGCGACCGTCACCGAGGTCGGGCACCTCGAGGCAGTCCTCGCCGATCCGGACCCGGCCGCCGGTTTCCACCCTGCCTTCGAGCAGGTTCGAGATGCCGATGAACCCGGCCACGAACTCCTCCTTCGGATGTTCGTAAACCTCTTCCGGCGGGCCGCACTGGGCGACCCGGCCGTCGCTCATCACGGCGATCCGGTCCGACATCGAGAGCGCCTCTTCCTGATCGTGGGTGACATAGACGAAGGTGATCCCGACCTCCCGCTGGATCGCCTTGAGTTCGATCTGCATCTGGCGGCGAAGCTTCAGGTCGAGGGCGCCGAGCGGCTCGTCGAGCAGCAGCACCCGCGGCCGGTTGACCAGCGCCCGGGCCAGCGCGACCCGCTGCCGCTGGCCACCGGAGAGCTCGTTCGGCCGGGCTGACGCCCGGGAGGAAAGGTCGACCAGCTCGAGCGCCTCGGCGACCCGGGTCGTGATCTCCTCCTTCGGCACCTTCTTGCGCTTCAGGCCGAAGGCGACGTTGCCGTTGACATCGAGGTGCTCGAAGAGCGCGTAGCTCTGGAAGACCATGTTGACGTTCCGCTGATGGGGCGGCACGTTCTCGACCGGCTCGCCCTCGAGCAGGATCCGGCCCTCGCTCGGGACCTCGAAGCCGGCCAGCATCCGCAGGGTCGTGGTCTTGCCGCAGCCGGACGGGCCGAGCAGCGAGAAGAACTCGCCCTGGGCGATCGAGAGGTCGACCTGATCGACCGCGACGAAGTCACCGAAGCGCTTGGTCACCCCTTCGATCCTGATCGCCTCGCCGGCGCCCGCCGCCGGGCCGAGGCTGCCATCTTTGCTCATCTCACTCCTCCGCTCCGGTCAGAACCTTGACCCCGCTCTCGCGGCGTCCGAACAGCCTCGGGATCAGCACCGCCAGGGCGACCGCGCTGATCGAGACGACCATCATCAAAGTGCCGACCGCGTTGATCGTCGGCGAGACCCCGAACCGGATCATCGACCAGATCCGCACCGGCAGCGGCTGGGCATCCTCGCCGGTGGTGAAGAAACTGAGTACGAAATCGTCAAAGGAAAGCGCGAAGACGAGCAGCCCCGCGGCGACGATCGCCGGCCAGAGGGCCGGCACCAGCACCAGCCGCACCGATTCCCACTTGCTTGCCCCGAGGTCCTGGGCGGCGTCCTCGACCTCGACCCCGATCGTCGCCAGCCTCCCCCGGACCACGATCGTCACGTAGGAGATCGAGAAGGTGATGTGGGCGATCACGATGGTCCAGATCGACAGGCCGATCCCGAGCTGGGAGAAGATCAGGAGCGCCGAGATGCCGGCCACGATCTCCGGGGTGATCAGCGGGACCAGCATCAGGATGTTGAAACCCCTGGCAGTGCCGGAATGGGCCCGGACCAGGCCGATCGCGAGTGCGGTACCGACGATGGTCGAGATGACCATTGTCAGGACCGCGATCTGCACCGAGGTGACCAGCGAATCCATCAGGGTCGGGTCGTTGAAGAAGTCCGAGTACCAGCGAAGCGAGACCCCCTGCATCACCTGGAGCGACTTCGCGCTGTTGAACGAGAAGACGATCACGATGACGATCGGGATGAACAGGTAGAGGTAGACCAGCCCGGTGAAGACCCTCAGGAAGCGCGGCTTGTAAAACGGCGTGCTCAAAGGCAGCCTTTGGGTTCGCTTGCGCTCACAGGACCTCCGCCTCGCCCTTGCTGGCGCGCCGCAGGTAGAAGACCATCCAGATCGCGAGGAAGGCCATCATGATCACGGTCAGGGCCGAGCCGAAGGGCCAGTTCGAGGCGGCGAAGAACTGGTCCTGGATCAGGTTGCCGACCATGTAGGTGTCCGGTCCGCCGAGCAGCTGGGCGGAGACGAAATCCCCGACCGCCGGCAAAAAGACCAGCACGCAACCGGCCAGGATCCCGGCCTGGGTGGCGGGCAGGGTCACATGCAGGAAGGTCTGGAAGGGCGAGCCGTAAAGGTCCTTGCCGGCCTCGATCACGCTCGGGTCCATGCGTTCGATCGAGCCGTAGAGCGGCAGGATCATGAAGATGATGTAGCCATAGACCAGGCCGCCGATCACCGCGAAGGGGGTGTTGATGAACTGGATCGGCTGCTGGCTCAGGCCGAGGTCGACCAGCAGGTTGTTGACCAGGCCCTGGTCGGAGAGCAGGGCGACCCAGGCGTAGGTCCGGACCAGGTAGTTGACGAAGAAGGGGATGACCAGGGCGGCCAGCAGCGCGTAGCGGTACCTGCCCCCGAAACGGGCGATGAAGTACGCGACCGGGTACCCGATCAGCAGGCAGAGGATTACCGTCGCCAGCGCGTAGCCGACCGAGCGGAGCAGCACCGGCACGTAGGTCGCATCGAAGACGTCCCTGTAGTTGTCCAGCGAGAACCCGTAGACCCCGCGGCCGAAGTCGTCGACGTGGCCGAAGGAAAGCGCGAGCACGAGGCAGAGCGGGATCGCGAAGAGCAGGGCGATCCAGATCCCGCCGGGGAAGATGAACCAGTCCCAGAAGCGCTTGCTGGTCACCGGCTGCCCCTCACGCCTTGACCTCGGTCCAGATCCGGGTCCATTCCTGGCGGGCCTCGGGATTGTCGAGCCGGAACTCCATCGCCGAGTCGGAAAGCTGGTCGAGGTTGACGTCGATCGAGGGGTCGTCCTTGACCAGCTTGGCGAAGGCTTCGCGGCCACCGGCGACCGGCATCGGGTAGCCGTTCCACATCACGTTTTTGTAGGCGTTGTCCGGCCGAAGGATCCAGTCCATGAAGACCATCGCCGTGCCGGGGCTCTTCGAGGTGATCGGGATGCACATCAGGTCCGAGCCGACCGGGACCCCTTCCCTGCAGGTTTCGTAGGCGAAGACCGAGGGGTCGTCAACCTGGTTTCTGGCGTTGACCACGTCCCCGTTCCAGGCCTGGGTCACGGCCGCCGACCCGGAAACCAGGTTCTGGACCGAGTTGGTTGAAAAGCCGCGCAGACCCTCCTTCTGGTCGAGCAGCGTGCCCTTCGAGGTTTCGAGCTGGTCGGACTTCTCGGTGTTCAGGTAGAAGCCGTTCAGCAGGTTGGCCTGGCCGATCCCCTCCTGGAAGTCGTCGAGCATGAAGATCCGGCCCAGGGCCTGCTCGTTTGAAAGGTCGTTCCAGGAGCCGGTCATCGTGTCGACCTCATCGGTGTTCCAGGCGATCCCGGTCGTGTAATACGTGTAGGGCACCGAAAACTCGGAGTTGGGGTCGTACCAGGGGTTGTCGAAGTAGGGCGTCAGCGTCGCCGCGCTCTTCAGCTTCGCGCGGTCGAAGGGCCGGATCAGTTGCTCGTTCCTGAGCCGCTGGACGTACTCGGTCGAGGGGAAGATCAGGTCGTAGGAGCCTCCCGCCCTGAGCTTGGTCACCATCGCCTCGAGGTTGTCGAAGTTGACCTCGTTCACGGCGACCCCGTACCTGTCGGAGAAGGACTTCTTGATCGAGGGGTCCATGTACTGGGCCCAGTTGAAGATCAGCAGGTCGCCGTCGATCTTCGGCTCGACCACGTCCCCGGCCGCCGACTTGTCGATCGGCCGCTCGACCGTGCAGCCGCTGACCCCCCAGGCGGCAGCAGCCAGCCCCGCCCCGGCCAGCAGCAGCTGGCGTCGGTTCAGCTCTAGTTCACTCACCGGCCCGCACCTTCCCGATGTCGGTGCGGGCGGCGATCATTCGGTCAGCGCCCTCGGCTCGATTCCGAGTTCCCTGGCGATTCGCGTCGCGGCCAGCACCCGGACCCTTTCGACGTCCATGTCCGGGTCTTCGATCAGGGCCCTGATTCCCAGCCCGTCCAGCAGGCCCATCGCAACGTCGGCGCTGGCCCCGGGATCGTCCGTAGAGAACTCCCCGCGCTCGACCCCGTAGTTGATGACTTCCAGCATCCATTCCCGGTAGCTGGCATAGAGCCGCTGGCCGAGCGGCCGGGATTCCTGGTCGCGGGCGGCGCGCAGCCAGAGCTCGACCCAGAGCAGCCACTCCTGATGTTGCCGCCCCTCGATCGGCAGGCATTCGTCGATCATCACCTTGAGCCGGCCGGTCGCGCTGGCCTGGGGGTCGACCGGCCTGCCGAACCGGTCCCGGGCGGCCAGCTCGTAGGAATGCATCAGCGCTTCCTCGAGCAGCTCCTCCCGGGTCGAGAAGTAGTGGTGGACCAGCGCGGTCGAGGCTCCGGCCCGCATCGCCACCCGGGCGATCCTCACATCATCGATGCCGTCCTCGGCGATCGAGGCGCAGGCCGCTTCGAGGATCCGGTCGCGGGCGTTCGGGGTCGGGCCCGCAGACTGGCCGGGTGACGCGTCGGCTGGAGCCCCGGCGGTCAACCTGCCCCGGCTCCGATCCGGATTCCGGCATCCGCCAGCACGGCCTCGGCAGCGTTTCTTCCGTTCAGGGCGATCACGCTTCCCGCCGGGTGAGTCGCGGCGCCGGACATGTAGAGCCCGGCCATCGGGGTCCGGGCCGAGAGCCGGCCCTCCCACATCTGGTCCGGGGTCACTTCCCCCTGGAAGATGTTGCCGCCGGTCAGGCCGACCCGCGATTCGATGTCGGGAGGCCCGAGTACCTCGTGGCTGGTCACGCATTCACCATAGTCGGGCGCGAAGCGGCTGATCAGGTCGATGAATTGCTGCGCCACCGACTCGCGGGCGGCGTCCCAGTCGCTGCCGGTGATGTCGTACGGCGCGTACTGCCCGAAGACGCTCATCAGGTGCTTGCCCTCCGGGGCCACGGTCGGGTCGTAACCGGTCTGGATGTAGATCTCGGCGAAGGCGACGGCCGGTTCACCCGCGGCACACTTCTCGAAGGCGGCCTGGGCCTCATCCATCGTCCCGCAGGCGTCGATCGTCGCCTGGGCCGGCCAGCTCTCGCCGGGGGCCGCCGCCCATTCCGGCAGCCGCGAGAGCGCCGCGTTGAACTTGACCACCGGGCTGCGGATCTTCCAGGCGTCGAGGCGACTCTTGAAGGTCGCATCGATGCCACCGCCAGCTTCGCCTTCGAGCATGCCGAGCGTGCGTTTCGGGTCGGCGTTCGAGATCACGTTGCGGGCCCGGATCAGGCTGCCGTCCTCGCAGACCACCCCTTCCCCGGGGAGGATCCCGGCCACCTCGACCCCGCAGGCGATCCGGGCGCCGGCTTCCAGCGCGGCGTCGGCGATCGCGAAGCTGACCATGCCCATGCCGCCTTCGACGTAACCCCAGACCGGCCCCTGGCCTTCGAGGTCGCCCTGGTAGTGCATCAGCTTGATCGAGGCGGTCCCCGGTTCGTATGGCCCGCCCCAGGTGCCGATCACACCCTGGCCGTAGAGCGCGGTCTTGAGCTTCTCGTCTCCGATGTATCTGTTCAGCACGTCGGCGATCGAGTCCTCGAAGACAAGGTCGACCATCTCCTGGTCACCCAGGATCTCCTCGATCTGCGCCCGGGTCGGGGTGTCGCCGACCCAGGTGTCCCGTTCGCCCTTGCGCAGCCGGATCCGGGTCTGATCGAAGAGCTCCTCGTAGGCCCAGTAACCCTTCTGGTCGGCTTCGCTCACCCCGAGCGCGTCCAGGTTCGCCTTCGTCTTTTCGTCGTCGAGGAACTGACCGAAGGCGGTACCGTCCTCGAAAGGAACCCAGAGGTTGGGGTCCGCGGTGAAGAACCTGAGGCCGCGCCGGCGCAGCTCCAGTTCGTCGATCACCAGGTTGTCGAGCAGGCCGACCACGTAGGCGCAGGGGCTGACCAGGTACCCCTCGCCGAACGGTTCCTCGAGGGTGCAGGCGCCGCCGATCTGCTCGCGGCGTTCGAGTACCAGCACCTTCTGACCGGCCCGGGCGAGATAGGCGGCCGCGGTCAGGCCGTTGTGTCCGGCTCCGATCACCACCGCGTCCCAGTCCTTCGCCGCCAGGGCCGAAAGCGGCTCCGGCATCCCCAGCTTGCCCAGCTTCGCCGCGACCGGATTGGCGTTGACCGGATCACCGGTCGCCGCCAGCAGCCCGGACGGCACCTTTCCGTTCGCAGGGCTCGCCCCGTTCCCGCTCATGCCTTCACCTTTCCGTTCAGCGCTTCCATGTACTTGCCGGCAACCAGGTTGTCGAACTCGTGCACCGTCCCTTCCTCGGCCGAGTAGCGGCCGGCCGTGTAACCGGTGGTGCCCACCCCCTTCTGGGTCAGCTCGCAGACGTACCAGTCCTGCCGGTTGGTCTGGTCCCAGAACTCGATCGCATCCGAGGGGTCGAAGTCACCGGCCTCGACCGCGCGCCGCTCGAAGAACCATTCGCAGATCACCTCGGTCCGGCCGGGCGCGCGCGGGTAAAGGGTGTGCAGCATCACGTAATCGGGATGCATCGAGACCAGCGCGTTGGGAAAGAGCGCGAAGTAGAGGATGGTCTTGTCGTCTTCTTCGGTCAGTCCCTCGATTCGCGCCCGGTTGCCGGCGTGGCCACCGTCCTTGCCCATGGTCGCGGCGTCCTCGGCGGTGATGAACATCGAGCCCCCGCACCATGAACCGGAACCCTGCATCTCTTCCCCGCTCATGTAATTCGAAAGCGCGTTCAGCTCGGGGTGGACTCCGGGGCAGTGGAGGCATTCGTTGTAGTTCTCGGCGATGCCCTTCCAGTTCGCGGCCACCTCGTAATCGATCCTCCCCCCGCTGACCAGTTCGGCGGTGCGGTAGCGGTCGAGGTGTTCGATCAGCTCGCCGACGTGGGCGTCCGGCTCCGGTGCCTCGCCGCCCAGGTCGACCAGGACCAGGCCGCCGATCGTCGCCATCCGGACCGGGATCAGGCCGTAACAGGACTTGTCGAAATCCTCGACCCCGTCCATGTGCGGGGCCGCGACCAGGGTCCCGTCCAGCGCGTAGGACCAGGCGTGGTACGGGCACTGGAGCCGGCGCTTGACCTGACCGTCTGCTTCCTCGATCACCCGGGCGCCGCGATGGCGGCAGACGTTGAGGAACGCATGGGGCCGGCCGCCCTCGCCGCCGATCACGACCACCGAGTCGGGCCCGACCTCGCGGCGGATGAACTTTCCCTGCTCGCTTACCTGGGAGACATGGCCGAGGCAGATCCAGCCGTCATGGAAGAGATGCTTTTGCTCCCACTCGAAGACGGCCTGATCGACGAAGGCGGCCGGCGGCAGCATCGACGCATGTTCCAGGGGACGGAGCGCCCGGGCCACGTCATCCGGACTCAGGGGGAGCCCGCCGGAGACGCTGCCCTTGACGCCGTTGCCGCTGCCCACCTTCATCTCGATCCTCCGGTTGTGCCGACGGGCTCGGGATGGGCCCGCCTAGAGCGATACTAGCGCCGGTTGACCTTGTAGTCAATCGCATGTACTCTGGAGACATTCCGCTTGACCAAACGAGATCGGCGAGGGAGTACATGAACGAAACCGTCACAAGCCCCGATCTGGAGGGCCTCGACGAGGCGGCGATCGACCTCCGGCAAAGAGCCCGGAAATTCGTCGACGAGGTCCTGATCCCGCTCGAGCAGGAAGCGGAGCTTCTTCACGGCCGGCTGCCCGACGAGGCGGTTCGGATGGTCAGGGAAAAAGCCCTCGCGACCGGTCTCACCGGCGGCCTTCACAAGCCCGAACACGGCGGCCAGGGCTGGAGCAAGGTCGAGTGGTTCCTGGTCGAGGAGCAGCTTGGCCGTTCGACCAACGCGATCTCCTGGCACATCCCCAACGGTTACAACGTCTGGGATCTCGCCTCGGAGAAGCACGTCGAGAAGTGGCTGAAGCCGCTCCTGCGCGGCGAGACCCGCGACGCCTACGCGGTGACCGAACGGAATGCCGGCTCGGACCCCTCGGGGATCGAGACCCGGGCGGTCCGGACCGACGGCGGCTTCCGGATAAACGGAGAGAAGTGGTTCGTGACTTCGGGCGACGTGGCCGACGTGCTGGTCGTCATGGCCAACCTCGAAGAGGACGGAGAGCTCCTCCCCACTCTCTTCGTGGTCGAGAAGTCGCTGGGCGGAGTCGAAACGATCGAGGACCCCGGCTTCACCCACTCCTATCCGGACGGCCACCCGACCATCCGCTTCGTTGACGTCGAGGTCGGCGAGGACGATGTGATCGGCGGGATCGGCGGCGGCGACGAGGTCCAGAAAGCCTGGTTCGCCGAGGAGAGGCTCGGCATCGCAGCTCGCGGGATCGGTTCGATGTGGCGGCTGCTCGAGGAGACCGTCGACTGGGCCGCGAACCGCGAGCAGGGCGGCTCCCGGATCCTCGACTACCAGGGGGTTTCGTTTCCCCTGGCGGACTCGGCTGCCGACGCCGCCGCGGGCCGCCTGCTCACCTTCGAGGTGGCGCGGATGATCGACGCCGGCGCCGACCCGAAGATCTGTCACAACAAGGCTTCGATGGCGAAGCTGTTCGTCTCCGAAGCGGCCTGGCGCTGTGCCGATCGCTGTGTCCAGATCTTCGGCGGTCGCGGCTACCGGCGCGACAACGTCGCCGAGCGGTTCCTGCGCGAACTCCGGGTCGACCGGATCTGGGAAGGAACCTCCGAGATCCAGCGCCTGATCATCGCCCGCGGCCTCGAAAAGCGCGGCGTCGAGGCCCTCATCCACTAGTGGGTCGGATTTCCCGCAGCCATGACGACAATCCGACCCACCCCGCTCCTGGCCCCTCGTTCGGTGGCGGTGGTCGGGGCGACCGAGCGGCCCGGCTCCTATGGCGACACGGTGGTCCGCAACCTGGATCAGGCCGGCTTCGCGGGCGAGGTCTTCTGCGTGAACCCGGGCCGCGAGAGCGTTCACGGCCACCCCTGCTTCCCTTCCCTCACCGACCTTCCCTCCCCGGCGGACGCCGTGGTCATCGCCGTGCCTGCGCCGGCGGTGACCGCGGCGGTTCGCGAAGCGATCGGGATCGGCTGCGGCGGCGCGGTCGTGGTCTCGGCCGGCTTCGGCGAGACGCCGTCCGGCAGGGAGCTGGAAGCGGAACTGGCCGAAGTCGCCCGGGCTGCCGGCTTCCCGGTCTGCGGGCCGAACGGCAACGGGGTGATCGGCTTTCACCACCGAGCCCCGCTCTGGGGTGATTCGGTCCCGGCCGGAACCCTGCCGGGCCCGGTGGCGATGATTTCGCAGTCCGGCAACGTCGCCGTGAACGCGATCGGCTCGCGCCGGGGGATCAATTTCCACACCATGGTCTCGACCGGCAACCAGGCCGTGCTCGACACCGGCGACTGGCTCGCGGCGATCGCCGGACTCGAAGGGGTCCGCGCAATCGCCCTCTTCCAGGAAACCGACGGCGACGGGGCGAAGCTGGCCGAAGCCCTCGCGACCTGCGCCGAACGCGAGATCGGGGTCGCCGTGCTCAAGGTCGGCACCTCAACCGCCGGCCAGGCCGCGGCTGCCGCCCACACCGGTGCGATCGCCGGCGATCAGAAGGTCTTCCGCGCCCTGGTCGAGGAAGCCGGAGCCGCCTGGGCCTCCGACCCCCACGAGCTGCTGGAGATCACCCGGGTCCTGGCCGAACCCCGCGCCCGGCCCCGCCGTTACGACCCGAAGCTCCACCGGGAAGAGATCCTGCCCGGCGGGACCATCCGCGACACCCTGGAGGAGTCCGTCACCTACCGGCCGGGCCTTGCCATCCTGACCTGCTCCGGCGGCGATTCGGGAATAGCGGCCGACCAGGCCGGGCAGGCCGGTCTGCGGTTCGCCGAGCTTCTGCCCGAAACCGCTGGGAAGCTGGGGGATCTGCTGCCGGGGGCGGCCACGGTCGGCAATCCGCTCGACTACACCTCGCTCCTCTGGTTCGAGACCGACCGGTTGACCGAGATCGTCGAAACCGTCGGAAACTGCGAATCGGTCGAGCAAATGCTGGTCTTTCACGACCATCCGGCCGACCTGAGGCCCGAACATGAATCGGAATGGGTGGCGGTGCGCCGCGCCCTGGCCGAGGGTGTGCGCCGTTCCGGCTGCCCGGCCTTCTTCGCTTCCACCCTGCCCGACCTGGTCTCGGACGACGGCCGGCGGGAGCTGGCCGAAGAAGGAATCCCGGTGGCCGGCGGCATGCGGGCCGCGGTCGCAGCGGCCGCGGCCAGCCAGCGGCTTGGCCGGCTCGACCGGGCCGAGGTCGTCGGGCAGCTCAAGGCAATCGCCGCGGCGGCCCGCGTTCACGGGCAGGGCACCGGGCGCCCGAACGCCGAGCCGGGCGGTTTCTGGCTGGCCGAGCATCAGGCCAAGCAGGTACTGCGCCCGGCGGGGATTTCGGTGCCCGCCTTTCTCACTGCGACTTCCCCGGGCGCCTGCCTCGATGCGGCCGCGGGGCTTTCGTTCCCGCTGGTCCTGAAGCTTTCCGCCGGTTCGATCCGGCACAAGTCCGAGCTGGGGGCGGTCAGGGTCGGGATCGAAGACGAGGCGGCGCTGCTTCGCGAGGCCGAGGATCTGATGTCGATCGCCGGGCAGATCCATCTCGAGCAGGGCCTGGCCGGAGAGCCCTCGAATGATCCGCCCGTCTACCTGGTCGAAGAGATGGCCGGCCCCGGAGTCGAGTTGATCGTCACTGCCCGTTCGGATGCCGTGGTGCCCTCGCTCACCGTGGGGCTCGGTGGGGTCTGGGCCGAGCAGCTGGCGGACAGCGTGGTGGTTCCGTTGCCGGCCTCGCCGGAGCAGGTGCGGGCCGCGCTCGGCCGGCTGCGGGCCTTCGAAGCGCTGCTCGGACGCCGCGGAACCCCCGTCACCGACCTGGCCGCGCTGTCGGAGCTGGCCTCGGGCGTCGGGCAGTTGCTGCTCGACTACCGCGACGGGGAAGGCCGCCACTTCGACCTGATCGAGCTCAACCCGGTCGTTGCCCGTCCCGACGGCGCAATCGCCCTCGACGCCCTCGCCCACCTCGCCTGAGGCGTCGTCGCCTGAGGCGTTGCCGCCGGTCAGATCGGGCTGATCGAACTCTCGGCGGGAGCGATCGCGCCGGCCTGCTCGACCGTGATCTCCAGGCCCTCGCGGAGGATTCCCGCGATCTCCGTGAAGAGCTCCGGCTCGGCGACCAGGGGCGGGGCGATCTGGATGATCGGGTCGGCCCGGTCATCGAGCCGGCAGAGCAGGCCGCGATGCCAGAGGGCTTCGGAGAGGACGTTCTTGAAGAGGTGTTCGGCCGCCTTGCCCTTGAAGGGCTCCTTGGTCTCGCGGTCCCGCACCACCTCGATCGCCCAGAAATGACCGGTGCCCCGGATCTGGCCGACGATCGGGATGTCAAGCAGCGACTTCAGCGCTTCCTCGGCGACCGGGGCGTTCGAGTTCACGTTCTCGAGCACGTTCTCCCGCTCGAGGATCTCCAGTGACTTCAGAGCCACCGCCGAGCCGACCGGATGGCCGCCGAAGGTGTAGCCGTTGTTGTAATCGGCGCGACCGTCGAAGAAGGGTTCGGCAACCTTGTCGCTCATAAGCACCCCGCCCATCGAGAAATGGGCCCCGGTCAGCCCCTTGGCGAAGGTGACCAGATCCGGCACATAGCCGAACTTCTGGCCCCCGAACCAGGTGCCGATCCGGCCGTAGGCGCAGATCACCTCGTCCGAGCAGAGCAGGATGTCGTGTTCGTCGCAGATCTTCCTGAGGCCCTGCCAGTAGCCGTCCGGGGGCATCAGGCAGCCGCCGGCATTCTGGACCGGCTCGGCGATCATCATCGCGATCGTCGAGGGGTCCTCGAACTCGATCGTCGCCTCGACCTCGGCCAGCAGGGCGGCGCAGAACTCCGCTTCGGTCTCCCCTTCCGGCCGGTGATAGTTGCTGGTGTTGCCGACGTGGACGGTGGGGATCCCGAGCGGGTCGAAGGGAGTCCGGCAGACCGGGATGCCGGTGAAGGAAAGGGCTCCCATGGTCACCCCGTGATAGGCGTTCCTGCGGGCAATCACCTTGCGGCGGCGCTCGTGGCCGTTGGCCTGCTGCCACTGGACGGCCATCTTCCAGGCCGCCTCGACCGACTCCGAACCGCCCGAGGTGAAGTAGACCTTGTTCATCCCCTCCGGCGCGAGCGAGGCGATCTTCTCGGCCAGCTCGATCGAAGGCGGGTGAGCGACCGTCCAGTTGGTCGCGTAGGGCAGCTTCTTCATCTGCTCGTGGGCGGCGGCGCCGATCTCGTCACCGTGCGAATGGCCGAGCGAAGCGCAGTAGAGCCCGGACAGCCCGTCGATGTAACGGCCACCCTGATCGTCGAACACGTGGACCCCCTCGCCCCGTTCGATGATCGTCATGCCCTCCTCCGACAGTGACTTCATGTCGGAGAAATGGAGCATCAGATGCTGTTTCGCCGCGGACTGCAGGGCACTGCTCTCTCCCGTCATGGCCCGGAGTGTATTCCCCGGGGCCGCCAGATCGAGGGTCTGCTTATCAGTTGATAATCAGTGTTGACCTTGTAGTCAATCGCACTTTACGTTAAGGTCGCGCCATGGAGGCGAACACGACGACCACTGGCAGCGCCCCCGCGACTCCGGCCCCGGGCGGCGGAATTTCCTCGAGTTACGACGCGATCGTGGTCGGCGGCGGCCACAACGGCCTGACCACCGCGGCCTACCTCGCCCGGGCCGGCATGAAGACCCTGGTCCTCGAGCGACGGCCGATCCTCGGCGGGGCCTGCGTGACCGAAGAGGTCTGGCCCGGGGCCCGGGTTTCGCGCTGCTCCTATGTCGTCTCGATGCTGCAGTCCAGGGTCGTCTCCGACCTGCGCCTCAAGGAATTCGGCTACAGGGCCTACCCGCTCGACCCCGCCTACGCGGCGATGACCGAGGACGGTCCGATCTTCTTCTTCAACGAGGTCGAGCGCACGGTCGAATCGATCCGCCGCTTCTCCCCGAAGGACGCCGACAACTACGAAGCCTTCGAAGACCTGCTCGAACGGACGGCCGCCTTCCTTCGACCGATGCTGCTCAGGGAACCGCCGGCGCTCGGCTCGAAATCGCCCGGTGACATCGCCTCGCTGATCCGGGAGGGCGCGCGGGTCGCCGGGATGAGCCGTCGCGACATCAACGACCTGATTCGCATCTTCACCATGTCGGTCGGCGACCTGCTCGATGACTGGTTCGAGCTTGACGCGCTGAAGGGATCGATCGCCTCGACCGGCGTGGTCGGGGTCTGGGCCGGGCCCCGCACTCCCGGGACCGCCTACAACCTCCTCCACCACGCGCTCGGCGAGCTCGACGGCATGGGCGGGGTCTGGGGCCAGGTGGTCGGCGGCATGGGCGCGATCTCGAACGCGATCGCCCGCTCGGCCGAATCCCACGGCGCGACGATCCTGACCGACGCCGAGGTCGCCTCGATCGATGTCGAGTCCGGCCGGGCGATCGGCGTGACCCTCGCCAGCGGCGACAGCTACCGGGCCCCGGTCGTCGCCTCCGGAGCCCACCCGAAGACCACGATCCTCGACCTGGTCGGCGGCGAGCACTTCGAAGATGACGTGCGGACCGACATGGAGCGCTACCGCACCCGCGGCGGCTCGGTCAAGGTCAACTACGTCCTGAACGAGGCGCCGCAGTACGAGAACGTGACCCCGGAAGAGCAGAAGATGCTGCTCGGGGCCGGGGTCAACATCTGCCCCTCGATCGACTACCTCGAGGCCGCCTGGCAGGACGCGCTTCAGGGCCGGCCCGCCGCCGCGCCCTACATCGAGGCCGAGTTCCCCTCCTCAATCGATGATTCGCTGACCGACGACGACCGGGTGATCATGACCATGTTTACCCAGTACGGACCGTCGGAGGAATCGCAGTGGGCCGAAGGCGACCGCGAGCGCTACGGCGAGACCTGCGTTGACATGCTGACCCGGTTCGCCCCCAACTTCCGCGGCGCGATCGACCAGTACGAGGTGCTGGCCCCGCCGGACCTCGAGCGGATCTTCGGACTTCAGGGCGGCTCGATCTTCCAGGGCGAGCAGGGCATGAACCAGATGGCCTTCATGCGGCCGGTCCCGGACATGGCCCAGTACGCGACCCCGGTCGACGGCCTCTACCTCTGCGGGGCCGGCACCCACCCCGGCGGCGGCGTCACCGCCGCTTCCGGCCACAACGCGGCCCAGCGGATCCTCAAGGACCGCCGCAGGGTCAGGTGGCCCTGGCGCCGGGCCGCTGCCTGACTACTCCTCGACCGTGATGTCGAGGTCGACCAGGTCGGCCAGGTTCGAGTTGAGCGCCTGGTCATCCCGGCTGGCGACCGCCGGGGCGAGCACCGAGCACTCGTAGCCGAGCGAGATCCCCTCGACCAGGGTTGACCGCACGCAGCGGGAAAGGTCGACCCCACAGCCGACCAGCTTGGAAACCCCGGCCTCGCGCAGCTTCAGGTCGAGGTCGGTGCGGAAGAAGGCCGAGTAGGAAGGAGTGACGACGCTGAGATCATCGGGCCAGGGGTCGAGCCCGTCGACCAGTGCCGCGCCGCGGGTTCCCGCAACCGCGTACGGGTTCTTCAGGAACTGGGGCTTGCGGGCCGCCTCCACGTTCGAACCGTCATCCGAGTAGGCGCGGCAGACCCAGACGATCAGGTCGCCCTGCATCCTCATCCGCTCCGCCGCCGAGGCGACCTGCGGCACGATCTCGGTCGCGCCCGAGACCTGGCGGGGTGCTCCGGCCTCGACGAAGTCGTTCTGCATGTCGATCACCAGCAGGGCCGTCCTGGACCCTTCCGGCATCGGTGCCGCAGCCGAAACCTCAAGTGGCCCCGGAAGGCTCTGGGCGGCATACATGACTTGCGAACTTCCTCTCCCTAATCGAACATCATTGAACAGCGCGATCGGAGATTACCCAAAAAATCCCGCCCCGAAACGCAGAACGCCAAGTTTCTTCTAGTACGCGAATGGCTTTGGAAAGCCGAAACCTGGTCAGATCTTCAGATCCCGCTCCAGCAGCGCATTTCCCTGCTCCAACTCCTGGCGGGTTGCCTTGCTGACCGAGGCAACTCCGAGCTCGCGGTTTATGCGCGAATTGATCTGCTGGTAGGACTCCCCGGTCTTGCGGGACACGTCGGCGACCAGTTCCTTGCGTTCCTCACGCAGCCGCTCCCGCACCGCGAAGGCCGAATCGGACCTCGGGGCCAGGGTCTTCAACGGCTTCTTCGCCGCAGGAGCCGGGGCCAGCGTCTTCTCGGGTTTGGGACCGGAGTCGAAGGTATCGGTGGCAAACAGCTGCATCGTCGTCTGGGCGAGGATCGCGTCATCGAGCTCGGCGCCGCTTGAGCTGAGCGCCTGGAAGGCATCCCCCGGCTCGGAGCGTTCGGGCAGTTCGTGGTCGAGTTCCTCCAGTTCGTCGGCCAGCTCCGGTCCGAGCTCGATCGCGTGGCGGCGCTCCTTTTCGATCTCGAAGGCGAGCTGCTTGAGCCGGCTGTCGGCGGGCAGGAGCAGATAGCTCATCTGCCTCCGGGGCGAGGGGGTGGTGCGGATGAAGCGGCCGACGACCTGGCGGAAGAAGAGCTCGGTCCGGGCGGCCGTCGCGTAGACACCGACCCGGAGCCGCGGGATGTCGACGCCCTCGGAGACCATCAGCACCGAAACCAGCCAGCGGTCCTCGGACTCCGCGAAGGCCGCGATCCGGGCGCTCGCCCCGGGCTCGTCGCTCATCACGATCTCCGGTTGCTCACCGGTGATGAATTCCAGCCGCCGGGCGATCGCCCGAGCGTGGTCCTGATCGGAGGCGACCACGAGACCGCCGGCGTCGGGGTGGCCGGCCGCCCGCACCTCACTCAGCCGTGAGTCGGCGTCGCGCAGCACCTCCCCCATCCATTCGCCGTCGGCGGCCAGCGCGGTGCGAAGCCGCCGGGCCG
>WBZM01000553.1_pt1 | contig 50440 bp, 48 predicted proteins | sample 5204271 | NCBI WGS metagenome assembly WBZM01 (sample SAMN12344346, study PRJNA552823) | activated sludge metagenome | biome: Activated sludge suspended growth; feature: Nitrification reactor; material: Wastewater; isolation source: activated sludge from nitrification reactor of wastewater... | reverse complement strand
CCGCCGGCCTGGAACACGCGCACGCCGGCCATGAGCTTGTCCACCAGCTCGGCCAGCTCCTTCTCGGCGTTGCGCTGGCGGCTCTCCATCGAGCGCTGCGCGTCGCGGCCCTCTTCGGTGGACGGGTTGCCCTTCTTCTGCAGCGTGGTGCGCGCAGCCTCCAGCGCCACGATGGCGTTCGTCAGCTCGGTCTTGTGCTGGGCCGGCAGGAAGGCGAAGAGCGTGGGGTTGTCGGAGCTCTTGGCCTTGGACTCGGCGATGACCGACTTTTCTTCTGTCTGCCAGCCGTCCTGAATCCACAGGTACAGGCTCTTGTCGTTGTCCTTGGGCAGGGTGTCGTCGTAGGTGGGGCTGAGGGTTCGCACCTCGTTGCCCTTGCCTTGGGTGACTCGCACCTTCTTCAGCACCTCGGCAAAGCGGGTCTTGAGTAGGTCGGCACGCTTCTGCTCCACGCGCTGCGGCGCGGCCTTGAGCTCGGCCTCCTGGGCACGGAACTCGTCGTACCAGGCGCTGGACTCGCGGGTCTGCAGACGGTACTCGGTGCCGTTACCACCGGCCAGGGCCATGACCAGGCGGTCTTTGTTCTGCAGCTCTTCGAGCAGAGCCGGCAGCGACTTGCGCAGCTCGGACGAGCCCGCGGACAGGTCGGTGACCAGCAGGTCAGCCAGGGCCTCTTCGGTGGCCTTCAGGCCCAAGTCCATCGCTGCATCGGCGGGCAACTTGTTGATGAGATAGATGAGCTTGAGCAGCTTGGCCTTGAGCTGTGCGTTCGCGTCCCCAGCGGCGAATCGCTGTACGTTCTCGAACACTTCCTTGGGCAGCTGCGCCGTGGAGACCAGGTTGGCGGCAATCTGGTCGTAGAGGAAGTCACCCGAGACGACGTGCCCCAGTGGCGCCTCGGCGGTGGCCAAAACGGCCTCATGCACCACGCGCAACTGGCTGCGCAGCTGCGAGACCGTGCCGGTGGTGTCGATGGTGCGGAGAACGCGTTCCCAGAAGCGGCGGCGAACCGGCAGCAGCGGGTAGTCGGACGTCATGACGCTCTCGTCATCGGTGACGTGCTCGAGCTTGGTGCCGCGCAGGTGGCGGGAGATTTCGCCGAGGTTGTTGCGCCAGACCTTCTCGACCTCGGGCTGCACCGAGGGCTTCTTGGCCAGGATGATTTGGCGGGTGACGTTCTCGACGTCCCAGTCGCCCAGCATCACCTGCACAGGGAAGCGCCCCATCAAGCGCTGCAGATTGGGCATGCCAGAGAGCGCCGACTGGCCGGTGCCCACGAAGAGCAGCTTTCCGTTGAAGTGCTTGCTCAACGTCTCGGTGACCTCTTGGACCTGGAACGCCTTCTCGGCGTCGGCACCGATGTATTGCTGCACCTCGTCCAGCACGACCAGGGTCAGCGGGAACTTGCCGTCGTGCACCAGGGCGGCTTCGATGGCCGTGGTCATCTGCTCGCTGGTGACGTCGGTCACCTGCGGGAACTGCTCCTTGAGCAGCTTGCGAGCGTCTGCCTCGGTATGCGCCAGGTCAGGACGGCCCTTCAGCAGCGCCTTGGCCAGGTAGCCCGAGACGTACATGTGGGGCAGCTCCTGGGCCAGCGAACGGCCAGCGGTCTTGAGCTCCGCCTCGACGGCGTCCAGGATGCCCTCGCGCTTCATCCACAGGACGAGCTGCGCCTGGTTGTACTGCTCGGGCAGCCCCTTGGACTTGAACACGATGCCCAGCAGCGCGAGCCGCACCTTGTCGCCGGCACCGGCGCCCAGCTTGCCCGCTGCGGCGTGCAGGCCACCGTGGCGCTTGCCTTGGGTGGAGAGCTCCTTCAGGTGCTCGAACACGCCCGTGGGCAGCTTGGCGATGCTGCGGGCGGTGGCACCATCGGAGAACTGGTAGTCGGTCCACAGCGTGCGCAGCATCTTGGCCAGGTGCGACTTGCCGCTGCCGTAGAAGCCGGAAATCCACACACCCGGCTGTTCGGTCTTGGAGTCGAGGTTGAGCAGGAACTTGTCGAGGATGGTCTCTACACCCTTCTCGTACTGGCCGTCGCAGACAAAGGTCTCGAGCTCGTAGCGCAGGATGGCTTGCGCGGCCTCGGAGTGGTCTTCGGAGACCTCGGCTACGCCGTTGTTGACGAGGCGATTTTCCTTCGGGGGTTTGTTGTAGATATCCCTGTTCAGCATGGCGGTCCTTGCTTTGGTTTTCGGTGTGTCGTGTTCGTTCAGTCTTGGGCCAGGAGCGGCACGGCGAGGTAGTTCCAGCCGTCGCGCGCATCCAGCAGGCGGTAGGTGTGGTTCTCCGGGTGGTGTTCGCCCGGGAAGAAGACGAGCAGCCGGCCTTGGACGCTCTCCTTGATGCCCTCGACAACCGAAGACACCCGAGCGAGGCCAAACAGCGCTCCGACCCCCAGCAGGGCAACGACCGTGTCGGGGCCAGCCTCTTCGGCAATCCTGGTCTTCAGCTTCGCCGTCAGGTCGGCGACGAACTCCGTGAGCTCGCCGGTCTGGTAGCCGGCGAGGTCTTCCGGCGACTCGAAGTAGGCGTCGCGGTACTCCTGGGCCGCCATCCACAGCGGGAAAGCATTGGTCACGTCCAGCAGCAGCCACTGCTTGCCGGCCTGCTGGGTGGCTAGCTCGAACTCGCCGACGTTGGCGCGCAGGCGAAGTTCGTCGGCCTTGTCATACACCGCAAAGATGACGCGCTGGATAGCAGCCAACCCGGCCTGCCATGGCACGGTGAGGTGCTGACGGTAGGCGGACACCAGCTTGGCGACCTTAGATGACATGGGAGACCTCCTGGCGGATTCGTTCTTCTTCGGGCGTGAGGTACCCGGGAAAGCGCACTTCCTTGACGCCCCCGGCGTTCATGAAGACGAGCAGGCCCCGATGTGACGCCGAGTTTGCAAGTGCCTCTAGCTCATCAGGTGAGCCATCCATCAAGTTCATCCAATCGGAGGAGAACAGACGCTGCCCGGTACGGCCTTCCAGGTAGCCCAGGAACAACAGCAGCGTGATGGATTCCGGCTGCGCCTGGACAAGGGCCCGGGTCTTGCGCACCCGGCCGTGCAGGTGGCCGGATGCCGTCCAGGTACCTGCCACGTTCTGGGCAAAGGACTTCAGAGAGGCTGGGCTGAACCGGTCAGGTTCGGCGGCACTCAGGTGGGCCTCCACCGCATCTCGGGGAACGGGTGCCCCGGGAGCAAGTGACAGAATGAAGGGCTGGGAGCCTCGCAGTAGCGGGTCACGTGCCAATGCGACAGTGAGGGCCAACAGCGGCTGGGCGGCTTCATTAAGGGCCCACAGTCGCCGCAGTGCACGGAAGATGGGGTTGGCGGTGTCCAGGGCGTACAGGGTGGCCAGGTGCCGCAGCGAAAGCTCTCTCGCCTTGCGGGTGGCCTTGCCGAGAACGTTGGCGTCGACCACGGCCGAGACGTAATCCTCCCGTTCGGCATCGGCTGCCGTGTGGGCCAGCAGCAGGCGCAGGTCGTCCAGCATCATGGTCCGCGCGGCATGCGGCCCGTTGATTCCGAAGCGGAAGCCAAGTTGAGTCAAGAGGGCTTCACGTGTTGTCATTGGGCTTCGGCCTTGCTGCTGGGATAGCCAGGGGCCAACACAGCGGTCTCTACGCCGTACAAGGCAAGATGGTCCTTCAGCCAGAGGCGGTACTCGGGACCTCGCAGGCTGTGACCCGGGGAGCAGTCCACACTCCATTTGCGCAGTGCATAGCCAGCCAATGCAGCTCGCAATTTCAGCCGCAACACGCCATCTGGCATGTCGTAGTCCATGTGCGTGACTTCGGGATGAGGTTGGTCCGGGTGAGGCACCAAGTCCAGCTCGACGATGCGTGTCCACTGAACGTCTTGATCTGGGAGCTCATGACGTGCTGCCTCGTCGCCAAGCTTTGGAGTTGGCTTGCTGATACGGGTCAGTACAAAGTCTCGGAAAGTCTGCGACTTGCGATCAAAGGCGCGCACATGCCATCGAAGGCCTGTGTCCAGCAACGCAAAAGGCACGATCTCGCGCGACGACTCTCCGCTGCTCACTGAGTGGTAATCGATGCTAAGCACCTGACCCATGTGAATGGCGCGTGTGATGCAGGCCAGGGTATCCAGCCCCGGGTAGGAGAGCCTGGAAGGCATGAGGCAGGGCAGCAGGGCCTCAGACGAGGGGGCGGTAGCGTCGCCCAGCTGCTCAGTCAGCCAACCTAGAACTTGGGCCGATGGCACGGCAAACAGTGGCGAGAACCCCGCCCCTAGGAGGTAGCGTTTGCCACGGCTTTCGTAGTCAACGTTCTCTGGTGCCAGCTCTTTGTACAGCGCCAGATCCCGCGAAGCTGCCGCCGATTGGATGCCGAAGCGCTGCATCAAATCAGGCCGTCGAACCTCGCCCAGGAAGCGTAACCGCAGCTCGATGTGCTTGAGCCGGTCCCTTTGGGATTGGGGTAGTTCGGCTGTCGGATCAGCTTGCATGATGGGGAGGCGACGCTGAGGATGGAGGATCTCCACATTTTATCCTAAAGAAGCTATTTGAGCATCAAAAAGATACGCATATGGCGACCAAATGGCTGCCGGCTTGAGCTGCTGAACCACGTTCGGAGACGCGCTTTGAAGGCGAGCCTCAAAACTCGCGCAGCAACAGCCTTGAAATGGGGCAATGGCGCCTGCTATTGCCCCAATGACAGGCGCCGTTACCTCATTCAATGCGAAGTGCTGGTGTGCCCGGATAGAGGTTCGGGCGAAATGTCCTGACCGGCAGATCCGCCTCTATGCGTACTGGACGCAAGGCATGTCCACCGCGAGCTTGATGCGCCATGCCGTAGTGGCGCCGTGTTTTGGCGCTTCGATGGCCGAGACCACGACTGGTGGCATCGCCGTCGCCCGACGCCTTCACATCTGCGCTCCATTGGTGGCGAAAGCAGGTGGCTGTTATGGCGTGGCCATGTTTAGGCCAAAGCGCTCGCGCAAGGCGTTGAACCTCCGCCGTGAAGTTGCCCGGCTTGGTCACGTGCACTTCAAGCCGCTTGCCGGGCAATGTGTTGAGCCGTTTGACCATGCTCGCCACCAGCGGGTGCGGATCCTCCGTGGCAAATGCCATGAAACGGAAGCGCTGCCCTTGGCGCTCTTTGACCTTCAGGCCATGCACGTGGAAGCGCAGGGTTGGGATGCCTAGTTCTTCGTCAAGCTGGAGCCATGTGGTGATGCCTCTGACCAGTTCGCCCGGCCTAGCACCAGTGAGCGCTGACGCCAGCAGGGCATCGGCGTACTTGCCCGTTGAGCCGCGCGCGCACAGCTGTTCGCGCCAGCTCGGCGGCAAGCCCTTCAGCACTTGACGCTTGCTACGGCGCTTGCGTCGTGGCTGCGTCATGCCCTCTTCGCTCAAGGTCACCAAAGCACGAAGCATGTCGTGAAGCTGAGGCAGCACAGTCGCCAGCTTGTGCCAGTCGATGTCGCGTTCCTGGGAGCGAATGTCGAGGTGTTGGCGCACCAATTGTCGGCATGCGAAACGAAGCGCGGCGATGCGCTTGTGAAAGGTTCTGGGGCTCTGGGTGGCCTGCACAGCTTTTGCCAAAGCGCCTGGGATGCCGTCTGCACGGGCCATGAGCACCTCGGTCGTCCGCAGGTAGTCGGCTTCCGTTCGAAGTGAGCGATCAGTGGGCGGCGTTTGTGGCAGGGCGATGGGGAGGATGTCCAGGCATGCCCTGGCGATGGCATGCAACCTGTCGGCATCTTGATTCATGGCTGTCTGCCTTTGATCAAGTTGAGAAACGTCTCGGCGGTGACTTCTCGAACCTTGCCTGCCCGAAGTGCTTCAAGAAGCGGGCTCTGACCTAAGCGACCGTATCGTGGCTTGGCGATGTCCTCGCCCACGATGTGCTGCACGTACTGCCCGTCTGCCTGGATCTGGATGAAGTTGGTGGGCGCCCCGGATGGCCAGCAAAAGCAGCGCCCTTGCCAAACGGCCAGTTCGTCGCTTGAGGCTGGGGAGGGAAGGGGGCTGTGCCGATCGGTCAGTGTCAGCCCCTCTGCCACTGCATAGGCATAGGCGGCGGGGTCTTTCAGTGGTCGGCCGCATTGGAACTGCTTGCCGACTGCCTCGAGAATGGTTTGAGTGTCTGCCTTGGCAACGCCTCTGCGCTGAGCTTTGGCAATGGCTTCCAACACGACGGCCTGGCTTGCCTCGGGGATGCCCGACTTATCCACAGACGATGCGGCCGGCCCAGCTAGCGTTGGCGTTACGTTGAAGTTAGTTTTAGCGTTAGCGTTAGGGCAGCCAAAGTCGGATGACCTATCGATACCGTATCCATACGGTACCGATGGCACTTCTGCAGGGCAATGGCCACCCAGCAGCGCATCGAGCAACTGGCGATGTTCCTCGCTCAGCCTTGCCTTGTAGGCCTCCAGGAAGGGCTCGCGCCACGCTTCGGGGAGCAACTTGATGTTCTCCAGCGTGCGTGACCTGAGCTTGGGACCGAGGGTTTGGCTGGCTTGGTTGTGGTGCCACCAGACCCGAACCCAAACGAACATGCGAAGGGGCTCGAACCATACCAGGTCCTCTGCTCTCAACCGGTCGACCACTTGCAGCCATTGGTCTGGCGACCATCCGATCTCGACGGCGGCGATCTTCGGCATCAACGAATATGCGCCAATGACGTTGGAGGATGGGCAGGTGAGCAGGTGCAGCAGCGCCACCTTGTCCTCGGTCGTGCAGCCTTGCAGCAGCGGGCTGTGCCAGAACCCATGGTCGTTGACAGTGCGTTGGCGCCCCATGTCACTTCACCCCCTCGGGCTTGTCGCGCTGGGCGGCTTGCTGCTCCAGCCAGGCGTCAATCTCGTGCTCCAGGAAGCCGGCCACGCGGCCGCCTAACTGGATGGGACGGGGGAAGTCAGTGGTCTTGCACAGCCGCCAGAGGGATGTGCGGCTCAGGGCGATCTTGTCGCAGACGTCTTGAATTCGGATAACGCGCAGCATGTGGTGCTCCTCGAAACATCGTGAAAACACCGGTGATGCTGCGCGGCCGTGCTGCGCGATGCACGGACATCAAATGCCGCGAAATCGTCGGAATTCTTGGCCGACGGACTACTCGTTCTTGGGGCCGAACTGGGGCAGGCGTTCGAAGCTGCTGCTCCATTCCCACGTCATGCCGTGCAGGTTGACGGTGTACTCGTTCGGCTCTGGCTCGTAATCAGGGTGGTTGACGCATTCGGCAGGCCATTCGAGATGGGTGAACTTGCCCCTCAGTGGCTTCATGGCAGACAGTGCTGCGCTCTTGGCGCGTGCCTCGTTCTCTCCCCCGGCGACCAAGATGGCCGCAAGGCACATTACCGCGCCGGAGGGTTGTGGGTCAGCTTGCTGCTTCTCTGATCCACTGTGGGCTACACGCACGGGCGACCAGCCGTGCTTGTGACAGAGGAAAACAAACTGGCGTGCCGCCCAGCGCTCGGCGGTGTTTTCAGGGCGGCCGCGTCTGCGCGGTACGCACAGTCGCCTGGCGCCTTGCTCCAGCCATCGCAGGTCTTGCCACTGCAGCATGCGGCTCGCAGGCCGTGGCCCCCAGGGCTCGTCGAAGATCTCGTGTTGCTTGTCGAGGTCGTAGCCTTGGTGATCGTCCAAGTCGTCAACGTAGGCTTGGCGTGTGGCCCGTTGCGCGCTCTCCAGAACGCGCAAATCGCTCAGGTTGAGGCCTTCCATCGCAAAGCGGAGCTGCTGCGCGGCTTGGGCAACCGCTTCAAAGCGCCTGCGCCGGTTCTCGGCGTCTTGGGCCTGAAGCCTCAGTTGCATGTAGCGCTCTGCAAGGTCTGATGCCGCCGCCGTGAACGCTTGGCGCCTTGAGGTGTCTGCGTCACCGTCGTGTTGACTCTGCCTTGGAAAATGCGCTTCGATCACCCTTGCCAAGTGCTCAAGCGCAGCGGTGTCGCATGCCAAGGTAGCAGAACTATGATCGCTCATGAGCGGCAGCTCTCCATTGCGCGAGGTGGTCGGCCCAGTCCTGCATCATCACTTGGCGCTCCTCGAAGTAAGTGGCGTGGTTGTAGGCGCGGCGCACGTTGTTTTGGTCGGAGTGCGCGAGCTGGGCTTCGATGGCATCGGGCCGGTAGCCCATCTCGTTGAGCCGGGTGCTTCCCGTGGTGCGGGTGGCGTGCGGGCTGTAAGTGCCCGCCCAACCCAGAACTTTCAGTGCCTGCCGTAGTGATGCAACGGACATCGGGGTGTTTCGGTTGTCACGGCCCGGGAAGAGGTGCTTGCGCTGTCCGGTGATGGCTTTGAGCCCTCTGAGCATCTCCACGGCTTGCGTCGGCAGCGGCACCACGTGCTCTTTGCGGGCCTTCATGCGCTCTGCGGGAATGCGCCATTGGGCGCGGTCCAGGTCGATCTCGGTCCATTCGGCTTCGGCGACTTCGCTGGGGCGCGCCAAGGTCCACCACATCAGCTGCATGCAGTAGTTGATCTGGAAGGTGCAGCGGTGGTTATCAAAGTCGTTGAGTAGCTTGCCGATCTGCTCAGTGGTGAGCGCGGTCTTGTGCTGCGTCTTGTTGGCGGGCAAGGCCTTGCGAACGGGCCAGACGGGATCGCTGTCGGCACGCAGCGTGGCCACGGCGTACTCGAACACGGCAGACATGGTGCGGCGGGCTTCGGCGGCCACGGTAGGGGCGCCGCGCTTGACCGTGTGCTGAAGGATGCCCAGCACGTGGACGGGTGTGATGGCTCGGATGGGCATGTGGCCGATCACGCCAAACACCACGCGTTCCAGCATGTCCAGGCGGCGGTTCTTGGTGACGTCTTCCCAGTCTTTGGTCTGCAGCCACTCGCGGGCCACCTTCTCGAAGGTGATCTCGGCGTCGCTGGCTTGCTTGATGCGGTCGATCTGTCGCTGCTGGGCGGGGTTGATGCCTTGCTTGACGAGTTGTCGTGCGGCTTCGCACCGGTCTCGTGCCTCGGCCAGGCTGACTGCGGGGTACTCGCCCAGGGCGAACATGCTGGCCTTGCCCTCCAGCGTGAACCGGTAGCGCCAAGCCTTCACGCCGCTGGGCTTGACCTCCAGACACAGCCCCCGGTGGTCAGTGAGTCGGTAGAGCTTGGGCTTGGGTTTGGCATTGCGACAGTGGGTGTCAGTCAGCATGGCGGGTGCTCGATGAAGACGATGCACTCACTGTACTCACTTGATGCAGGCCTTGCAAAGACGCGTACTCACCTTTGTACTCAACTTGAGAGTGGCTGCCCGCGCAATTTCTGGCAACGTCCAGAAACGACAAAGCCGCGTAAGTACGCGGCTTTGTTGATATTTTTCTGATTTCAGAGTCTTTCCTGATGTTCCAGGAAAGAGGGTCTGCTCATCAGACGTTGAACAGAAAATTCAGCACGTCGCCGTCCTTGACGACGTATTCCTTCCCTTCGGCGCGCATCTTGCCGGCTTCCTTTGCGCCCTGCTCGCCCCTGCAGGCAATGAAGTCGGCGAAGCCGATCGTCTGCGCGCGGATGAAACCGCGCTCGAAATCGCTGTGGATGACGCCGGCTGCCTGCGGCGCCGTGTCACCGGCGTGGATCGTCCAGGCGCGCACTTCCTTCGGTCCGGCGGTGAAGTAGGTCTGCAGCCCGAGCAACTGATAGGCCGCGCGAATCAGACGGTTGAGGCCGGGCTCGGCAAGCCCGAGGTCGGCCAGGAAAGCCAGCTTGTCTTCGTCGTCCAGGTCACCCAGTTCGGCCTCGATCTTGGCGCACAGAGCAACGACTGGAGCGTTCTCGCCGGCCGCATGCTGACACAAGCGGTCGAGGTGTGGGTTGTTCTTGAATCCGTCCTCGAGCACGTTGCCGACATACATCGTCGGCTTGATCGTCAGCAGGCAGAGCGGCTTGAGCTGCGCCTTCTCTTCCCTGGCCAAGGCGAGCGTGCGCGCGGGCTTGGCTGCATCGAGATGCGGCAGCAGCCGCTCGAGCACGCCGACCAGGCGCTGCGCGTCCTTGTCGCCCCCTGCCCTTGCCTTCTTGCTCTCCCGATTCAGCGTGCGCTCGACGACGGCCAGATCGGCCAGTGCCAACTCGGTGAGAATGGTCTCGATGTCGGAAAGTGGATCGACGCGACCCGCCACATGAACGACATTGTCGTCATCGAAGCAGCGCACGACATTGACGATGGCGTCGGTCTCGCGGATGTTGGCGAGGAATTGATTGCCCAGGCCTTCGCCGCGCGACGCCCCGGCAACCAGGCCGGCAATATCGACGAACTCGACGATCGCCGGTTGCACGCGCTGCGGCCTGACCAATGCAGCGATCTGCGCCAGCCGCGGGTCAGGTACTTCGACGATGCCGACGTTCGGCTCGATCGTGCAGAAGGGATAGTTTTCGGCCGCAATGCCCGCTTTGGTCAAGGCGTTGAACAAGGTGGACTTGCCGACGTTCGGCAGTCCGACGATTCCGCATTGCAGGCTCATGGCCGGATTTCCTGTGATGACACGGTCTTGCCGTGCAGTTGGCGCTGCGCTGCCGCGTAGTCACCGGCCGCGAGTTGCGGCCAGGCAAGCAGACAGCGCTCGATCGCGCGCTCGATCAGTTCCCGCTCCTCGCGCCGGGGCGCACGGAGAACATGGTTGACAACCTCATCGCGCTCGCCCGGATGCCCGATTCCCAGTCGCAGACGCCAGAAGCCCGGCGTCGACAGGCGCGCCTGAATGTCGCGCAGGCCGTTGTGTCCGCCGTTGCCACCTCCCTGCTTGAGGCGAATGCTGCCCGGCGGAAGATCGAGCTCGTCGTGCACGACAAGGATTTCTTCCGGCGCGATACGGTAGAAATGCGCCAGACTAGCGACCGCCTGACCGGAAAGATTCATCCACGTGGTCGGCTGCAACAGCCACAGATCGCCGCAACGCGCCAGGCGCCCGTAAAACTTGCCCTGCGGAAGCAGCGCAGCGCGCAAGTCGTCGGCCAATCGATCGACGAACCAGAAGCCGACGTTGTGCCGGTGCTCGGCATGAGCGGCACCCGGATTGCCGAGGCCGACGATCAAACGTGGGGGAGGCATAGGTTTGTGCTCGACGCTGAAAAAAGGAAGGCCGCCGCCGGTGCCGAGCCGGCGGGCGGCCTATCGCGAACCGCGTCCGCCTCAGCTCGCCGCGGCTTCGCCCTCGCCCGTTTCGTCAGTTTCACCACCCGTCTTGCGCGCCGGAATCGAGGCAACGACAGGATCATCGTCGCCATGCACAAGCGCTTTGACGCCGGCGGGAAGAGCGAGTTGGGAAATGTGCAAGGCGTGACCGGCGTCGAGATCCTTAAGGTCGACCTCGATGTAGGCCGGCAGATCCTGCGGCAGGCAAACGACCTCGATGTCATTCAGCGCATGCGAGACCTTCCCACCACCAATCTTGACGCCGGGCGCGATGTCGGCATTGATGAAGTGCAGCGGTACCCTCTGGTGAATGACGTGCTCGGTGTCAACGCGCTGAAAGTCACAATGAAAGACGAGCGGCTTCCAGGGGTGCATCTGCGAATCGCGTAGAACAACGTTCTGCGCCTTGCCATCGACCTTGAGCGTCAGAACGGACGCGTGGAAGGCCTCCTTACGCAGATTGAGCAGGATTTCGTTGTGATCCAGATCGATCAGCTGCGGGGCCGCCGATCCACCGTAAATGATTGCCGGCACGCGGCTCGTACGACGCAGGCGGCGGCTCGCTCCGGACCCCTGCAGCGTACGCTGGCGGGCTTCAAGTTGAAAGCTCATGGTAACTCCTGTTAGGTGCAACAACCCCGCCCGCGACCAGGCAGGGGGTTAGAAAAAACGTGGTAGACGGAGGCAAAGGGACAGAACACGTCTTGACTCGAAGTTCTAAACCTTTCCCCTGCCCTACTCGATGAAAAGCGACGAGACCGAATCCTCATTGCTGATCCGGCGTATCGTTTCGGCCATCACTTCGGCTACAGAAAGCTGCCGTATGCGCGGGGACTCCTGCGCATCCTGGCGCAGCGGAATGGTGTCGGTCACCACCAGTTCGTCCAGATCGGAGGCGTTGATCCGCTCGACAGCACGCCCGGAGAGAACCGGATGTACGCAGTAGGCATGCACATGGCGCGCGCCGTGCTCCTTCAACGCGGTGGCCGCCTTGCACAAGGTGCCAGCGGTATCGACCATATCGTCCATGATCACGCAGGTGCGCCCTTCGACCTCGCCGATGATGTTCATCACTTCAGAAACGTTGGCCTTTGGCCGCCGCTTGTCGATGATCGCCAGATCGCATTCGAGCCGCTTGGCCAGCGCGCGGGCGCGCACCACCCCGCCGACATCGGGCGAAACGACCATCAGATGATCGAAGTTGCGTTTCCACACGTCGCCCAGCATGATCGGCAGAGAATAGATGTTGTCGACCGGAATGTTGAAGAAACCCTGGATCTGTTCGGTGTGCAGGTCCATCGTGAGGACACGGTGAATGCCCGCTGCGGTGAGCAGGTCGGCAACCAGCTTGGCGGCGATCGGCACACGTGCCGAGCGCACGCGTCGGTCCTGCCGGGCGTAGCCGAAATACGGTATGGCCGCCGTAATGCGCGCGGCCGACGCGCGCTTCAGCGCGTCGGTCATGACCAACAGCTCCATCAGGTTCTCGTTCGTCGGTGCGCAGGTCGATTGCAGGATGAACACGTCCATGCCGCGCACATGTTCCTGAATTTCGACGCTGATCTCGCCGTCCGAGAAGCGGCCGACCTTGGCCCGGCCGGGGGCGATGTTGAGGTGTTTGACGACATCGGCAGCCAAAGCGGGGTTGGCGTTGCCGGAAAATACCATCAGGCTGTCATAGGCCATGCTGTGCTTCCCCTGACGCCCCAGGCAAGCGGCGCCTTATAAAGCAAGACGGGCAGGCTAGGCAGCCTACCCGCTTTGACAGAATCGGAGTGGCTGGGGAGGAAGGATTCGAACCTTCGGATGCCGGAATCAAAATCCGGTGCCTTGACCAACTTGGCGACTCCCCAGCGGTAAAGCTCTCGCCCGGCCAGCGAGCGAGGGGCGCATTATAAAGGGATTTCGCCGAGAAAAAAAGCTGCTGCTCGGCAAGGCGCATGCTTGCCGGTCAGTCGTCCGCCGCCAGGTCGTACAGCGGATGCCGCTCGACGCCGGCAGCGACCCATGCGCGCAGCCCAGGCGGAGCCCGCCGACAGACATCCTCGGCCAGGTCGCGGTCGGCAAATTCGGCGAAGACGCACGCCCCGGAACCGGTCATCCGCGCCTCGGCAAAGCGCGAAAGCCAGTCCAGGCAGTCGGCGATTTCGCGAAAGCGGGCGCAGGCGACGCTCTGCAAGTCGTTCCGGCCAAAGCCCGCCGACCATTCGCCGACGCTGACTGGCGGCGTATCACGGCGAAGCTCGGGGGCTGAAAAGATCGCCGCCGTCGACACGCTCACCGCCGGTTGTAGAACCAGGTAGTGGCGCGCGGGCAGGTCAAGCGCCTGCAGCGCGTCACCGACGCCCTGCGCGAAAGCATTGCGCCCAAAAACAAAGAACGGAACGTCGGCGCCCAGCGCAAGGCCGATTTCCTGCAGCCGCTTGCGGCGCAGACCGAGCTGCCAGAGGTGATTGAGCGCGAGCAGGACGGTCGCCGCGTCCGAACTGCCGCCGCCCAGGCCACCCCCCAAAGGCAGACGTTTCTCCACACTGATATCGACACCGGGCACGCATCCCCTGCCCTGCGCGCTAGCCTCGGCCTGCAGCAGACGCGCGGCGCGTACACTCAGGTCGTCGTCAGCGCGCACCCCGGGCAAGGGCGTCATCTGACACACTTGGCCGTCCTGGCGGGGCGAGAAACGCAAGCTGTCGCCGCGCTCGATCAGCCGGAACACCGTCTGCAGCAGGTGGTAACCGTCGGCCCGGCGACCAATCACGTGCAGAAAAAGGTTGAGCTTGGCGGGCGCCGGGTAGACGCTCTGCCAGTTCCAGCGTGCATGCGCGGCGGACATGTGCGCCTGCTCTCAGGGTGCAAGCTCGGTCCATTCGTCGATGCGCAGGCGCAGTTCAAAGACTTGCGCGCGCTCGACGAACAGCCGGCCAGGCAAGGCCTGCGCGTCGTCATTGTCGTACTGGTAACGCAGGCGCCACTCCTGATCGACCACCTCGAGCGGCCGCCCGAAGCTGTCGTTGACCACCTGCCCGCCCGCTCCGCTTTTGCCGCGCAGCCAATCGACGAGCTGGCCGAGCGGTAGTGGATAGCCGAGCACCGCGACCAGCAACTCGTCGATCGTCGCTGCTTCGTAGATTTTCCCATCGTTGCCAAGCAGGCGCGCGCCGCCCGCGTTGCCAAACACCTCGGCAAGGGCTTGGCCAAACGGCGAGGAAATGACCAGGTGATCGGAATCGCCGGCATGTCGCCAGGCGATGCGCCCGGAATGGCTGCCCTCTTGCTGACGCAGCGCAAAACGCCCGGCGAGCGAGAACGCCTGCAGGCGGTCGCGCCCGATCGCCGAAGCAGCATCACCAACGCGGCCCGGCGTCGAACACGCGGCAACCAATAGCAGGCCGGCAAAGAGTAGCGGCAGGCGAGCTTCGAATGACCGCCAGGCTGCTCGGCGGTCGCGCTCGGAGCGACTGCTCACTGGGCAAACTTCCGGACCGCTTCGCTCAACACGTCGTTGCCCGGATGCTTCGTCTGTGCTTCGCGCAAGGTACGCCGCGCCTCGTCGTAGCGACCCAGCGTCCAGAGCACCTCGCCGACGTGCGCGGCGATCTCCGGATCCGAACGCTGCCCATACGCCTTCAGCAGCAGGGTCAGCGCACCGGCATGATCACCCTGGCGATAGAGCACCCAGCCCATGCTGTCCAGGATGAAAGGATCGTCCGGCGCCAGTTGCAGCGCCTTTTCGATCAACTGCCTGGCCTCTGGCAGGCGCAGGTTGCGTTCCGCATACGAATAGCCGAGCGCGTTGTACGCCTGCGCATTCTCCGGCTGCAGTTCGATCAGTTTGCGCAAGCGGCTTTCCATCAGTTCGAGACGGTCAAGCTTCTCGGCCAGCAGGGCAGACTCGTAAAGCAGATCGGGCTCGTCCGGTTGCGCCGCCAGTTCATTGTCGAGTAGCTCCAGAGCCGCCGCGTACTGCTTGTCCTCGCGTAGAACCGCCGCCTCGGCAATCAGCAGGCGAACTCGCTGCTGCGGGTTGGCCGACGCGGCGTCCTGCAGGAGGCGGCGCGCTTCGCCGATCTTGCCCTGGCTGGAGAGAATGGCGGCGCTACGCACCACGGACGGTACGACGTGTTCGCCCGTCCGGACCTGCCGGAAATGACTCAATGCTTCATCCGGACGTTTGCCGTCCTGCGCCAGTTGGCCGAGGTAGTAGTAGGCCGTGCTCTTGTCGGGAATGTCGAGCGTCACCAGGTGCTTGAGTTGTGCCTCGGCGAGGACGCGATCGTCTTCTTGCAAGGCCAGAACGGCGACCGGAAAAACGACATCGGGATTGTTTGGATAAGCGATGAGCAGGCGTTCGAACTGGCGTTTGGCGTCGGCGTAGCGCTTTTCGCCGACCAGCGCACGCGCCAGAAACAGGCGCACATCGCGTGCCATCGGATAAGCATCGACAAACGCTTGCAAGCGGGCAATCGCCTCGGCTGGCGACCGGCGCGCCAGGAGCTCGGCTTCGACCAGCACCGCCGGTTCCCAATCGGGGCGTAGTTCGTTCGCTTTGCGCGCCGCCGCCAGCGCGCGTTCGTTCTCGCCGGCTGAACTCGCGGCGACGGCCAGCGCGTAGTGCGCCTCGGGCAAATCGAGAAAAGGCGCGCACACCCGACTGATCAACTGGTACACCGCCTGCCGATCCGGGCTGCGCGCAAGCATCCGGTTCAAGCCGAGCAGGTTGCCGGGCAGCGCCGGCCGGTCGGCTTCGAGCATGCTGATCAACTGGGGAGCCAATCCGTCGAACTGATTGCTCATGATCATCACGCCAGCCAGCACCTGCTGCGCACGCTTTGAATCGGGTTCAACCTGTATCCACTGACGGGCAAGCTCGAGCACCAGATCGAGACGGCGCGCAATTCCGGCGACCTCGATTGCCCGTTCGAGGAGGGCGGGGTCGCGCGTACGCAGGGCCAGATCGGTATAGGCCTGGCTGGCGAAGTCGCCCCGACCACGTTGCAGGGCAACTTCGGCAAGCAGCACCTGATAGACGATCTGCGCGGTCAGCCCGCGTCCCAACAGTAGTGGATCGGCAGCACGCGCGGGCACGCCGCTCTCGCCTTGCCCTGCTGCCTCGCGCGTGACCGGTTTGCGCGGTCGGCCGTCAACTGCCTCGCCAGCAGCAAAGACGGGCACGACGCCGGCCAATGCCAACGTTGCACAGAGGGCGATGCTCTTCTTAGACTTCATGGTTTCCTTGCTCGCTGCAAACGGGAGCGTGGTCGGTTCGGGTTTGCGGGATAATCCGCTTTCCACATGTTATGGGCTTTTTGCGCCAGCGGCAATGCCGGAACTTCCAGAGGTTGAAGTCAGCCGCCAGGGACTGCTCCCGTTCATCGTCGGCCAGCAGGTCGTCGCCGCCGTCGTGCGCACGCCCCGCCTGCGCCATGCAATCACTCCGGGGCTGGCCGAGCGGCTGATCGGATTGCGCGTGGAAACCATCGACCGTCGCGGGAAATACCTGCTCTTCGACTGTGCAAGCCAGCAGGGGGGTGGCTGGCTGGTGCTGCATCTCGGCATGTCGGGCAGCTTGCGCCTGGTCACCGCTGAAACTCCAGCCGGCAAACACGACCATTTCGACCTCTCGTTCGGGGCAAGCGTTCTTCGCCTGCGCGACCCGCGCCGCTTCGGCGCCCTCGTCTGGCACGAAGGCAGCGACATCGAGCGGCTTCCGCTGCTTGCCGTACTCGGAATCGAGCCCTTGTCGGCAAGCTTTGACGGCGACTGGCTGTACGCCGCCACCCGTGAACGCCGTGGACCGATCAAACCGCTATTGATGGACAGTCGACTGGTCGTCGGTATCGGCAACATCTACGCTGCCGAAAGCCTCTTCCTGGCCGGTGTCTCGCCGCGCCGAGCGGCCAACCGGATCAGTCTGCAGCGCTACCGGGTCCTCGCCGAGGCAATCCGCTCGACTCTACGGAAGGCGATTGCGGCCGGCGGCAGCAGCGTGCGCGACTACGTCCACAGCGATGGCGGCGCCGGCTGCTTCCAGCTCTCGTGTGCTGTGTATGGGCGCGCCGGCGAACCCTGCCCGACATGTGGACAAGCGGTGAGAATGCTCCGCCAGTCTGGACGCTCGACGTTCTACTGTGCGCACTGCCAACGCTGACGACCAGCGCCCTGCCCGCAACACCCGCGGGCCGCTGCGGCGGGCGACCGCACCGACCACCTCACTCAGACCTTGTAGTAATCGCGGTACCAGGCAACGAAGCGCTTGACGCCATCGCCGATCGGCGTCGCCGGGGCAAAACCGACCCACTCGTCGAGCAGATCGGTATCCGCGTAGGTCGCCGGAACATCGCCGTCCTGCAAGGGAAGCATGCGTTTCACCGCGCTGATGCCGAGCGCCTCTTCGATCGCGCCGATGAAGTCGAGCAGCGGCACCGGGTTGTGATTACCGATGTTGAACACGCGGTAGGGAACGTTGCTCGTTGCTGGGTCGGGTTGCTCGGCGACGTAGCCAGGATTGCTCGTCGCCGGGCGGTCGAGCACGCGAATGACGCCTTCGACAATATCGTCGACATAGGTGAAGTCACGCTGCATGTTGCCATGATTGAACACGTCGATCGGCTGGCGCGCGAGAATCGCCCGGGTAAACAGGAAGAGCGCCATGTCCGGCCGACCCCACGGGCCATACACGGTGAAAAAGCGCAGGCCGGTCGTCGGCAGGCCGTACAGGTGGCTGTAACAATGCGCCATCAGTTCGTTGGCCTTTTTCGTTGCCGCATACAGGCTGACCGGGTGATCGACGCTGTCGTGCTCGGAAAACGGCATGTGCGTATTGCCGCCATAGACGCTCGAACTCGAGGCATAGACCAGATGCTCGACTTGCGTGTGGCGGCAGCCCTCGAGGATATTGACGAATCCGACCAGGTTGCTATCGACGTAGGCATGCGGATTCTTCAGCGAGTAACGCACGCCGGCCTGCGCCGCCAGGTGGATGACGCGGTCGAAGCGCTCGCGTGCGAAGAGTTCGGCGACTCCCGTCCGATCGCCGACATCCAGCTTGACGAAGCGAAATCCGCTGCGCGGTTCGAGAAAACGCAGCCGGTCGAGCTTCAGCGAAACGTCGTAGTAGTCGTTCAGGTTGTCGAGGCCGACGACCTCGTCACCCCGGTCAAGCAGGCGCAGGGCAGTGGCCCGGCCAATGAAGCCGGCAGCGCCGGTAAGCAGGACTTTCACATCAGTTTCCCAAGGCAAGGATAAGGCAAAGTGAGGCAAACTAAGCACAGGGCCAGGGTGGCGGACCCCGAGCGCGATTCTAGCACCCTCTCGTCAGACGGCTCGCCGCACTTGCAGCCAGCGCGCAAAGTCGTCGGCGGCAAGTGGCGGCGAATAGAGAAAACCTTGCCCGTAGTGACAACCCGCAGCGTCGAGTTCGGCATGCTGTTCGGCCAGCTCGACGCCCTCGGCAACCACGCTCATGCCCATGTTGCGAGCCAGCGTGATGATTGCCGAACCGATTGCGCGGTCGTCGGCGCTGCGCGCGATGCCGTTGACGAAGCTGCGCGCGATCTTCAGTTCGTGGATCGGAAAGCGCTTCAGGTAGGAGAGCGACGAAAAGCCGGTGCCAAAGTCGTCGATGCTGATCGTCAAGCCATGGGCGACCAGGTCGGCAAGCATGCGTTCGGCGCGCTCGACATCCATCAGCACGCCTTCGGTGATCTCGACGCACAGCCGTTGCGGCGCGACGCCGTGCGCGCTGACAATCTGCATCAGGTCGGCGGCCATCCCCTCCTTGCGGAAGTGGCGTGCCGAGACGTTGACGCTGACGCGTACCGGCGGCAATCCAGCTTGATCCCAACGCACGATCTGCCGGCAGACCTCGCCGAGAACCCACTCGTCGAGCGCGACGATCACGCTGCTCTGCTCGGCCACCGGGATGAACTCCACCGGTTCGACGGCTTCCCCGTTGCACGCCCAGCGCACGAGGGCCTCGGCGCCGATCACCTGCTGACTGGAGAAGCTCACCTGCGGCTGATAGTGGACGGTCAGCTCGCGGCTGTCGATGGCTCGCCGCAGACCGGTCTCGAGCGTGAGTCGGCGCGCCGCATGCCGCGCAAGGTCGGCGGTAAAGAAGCGGAAAGCGTTCTTGCCGTGGTCCTTGGCCCGGTACATTGCCGAATCCGCCTTGCGCATCAGCGCGCCGGCGTCGCTGGCGTCCTCCGGAAACATGCTCAGGCCGATGCTCGCACTGACGAAACACTCGTGCTCTTCGAAGCAGTAGCTGGTGCTCAGCGCATTGAGCAGACGCTGGGCCGTGCGTGTCGCTTCCTTCCGGTCGCTCGTTTCGAGCAGGACGACGAACTCGTCACCCCCCAGCCGAGCCACCGTGTCCTCGGCGCGAACGCAGTCGAGCAGTCGCATGGCCGCCTGCTTCAACAGCCGGTCGCCCGTCGGGTGGCCGAGCGTATCGTTCACGACCTTGAAGTCGTCGAGGTCGATGAAGACGACCCCCATGCTTTCACTCTGGCGTTCAGCGCGCGCCAGGGCGAGCTGCAGGCGGTCGTTGAACAGCGCCCGGTTGGGCAGCCCGGTCAACTCGTCGTGCGTTGCCAGGTACTCGATCCGCTGCTGCGACTCGCGTGCCTTGGTGATGTCGCTGAACATGCCGACATAGTTGATCACCTCTCCGCTCGCGTCCTTCACCGTGTTGATCGACAACCATTCGAGGAAAAGCTCGCCGTTCTTGCGCCGGTTCCAGATTTCCCCCTGCCAGACGCCGAGGCGGTTGATCCGCTCCCACATGTCGCGGTAGAGCTCAGGCGAGGTCAGATGCGATCGCAGCAGGCTGGGCGACTGGCCGACGACCTCCTCGCGCGTGTAGCCGGTGAGCGCCGTGAACGCATCGTTCACCGTCAGAATGCGTTGCTCGGTATCGGTCACCATGACGCCTTCCGAAGCGCGTTCAAAGACCATTGCCGCCAGGCGCAGGCTGTCTTCGGCTTGCTTGCGCGCAGTAATGTCGGTCGCCTGGAAACAGAGTCCAGTAATCGCGCCGTCGTCGTCGAGCAGCGGAAAGCGTACAGCCAGGAAATGGCGCGGCCCGTCGCGTAAGGGCAAGGCTTCCTCGCGTTCGACGCCCTGCCGCTGGCGCATCGCTGCGATTTCGCTCTCGCGGAAGATCTCGCAGACCTCGGCTGGAAAGAGTTGCCCGTCGGTCTTGCCAATTGCCTGCCCGGCAGCAAATCCGAACGTCGCTTCGAAGCGCGGATTGGCAAACTGATAGCGGCCCGACGAATCCTTGACCGCCATCAGCGAAATCGAATTGTTCATTACGGCGAGCAATCTGACCTGCGTTTCCCGCGCCGAACGCTCGACCTCGTAAAGGCTGGTATTGTCGGCAAAGAGCAGGATGACGCCAATCACGCGTTGCGTGTCGCGCAGCAGCGGCACGATGTGCAGGGCATAGTGGCGACGGTTGGCGTTCACGATCTGGCAGTCGAAAGCCTCCTGCGTCTCGATCACCTGTTGACTCCTCGCCACCAGATCGGGCATGCCGGCGGGTAGCGGCAGGTCGCGCAGATGGCGTCCGCTTTGCGCCGCCGCCAGCTTGAAGACGCGCGCTGCAGCGCTGTTGAAGCGCTGCAGACTGAGGTTGCGGTCGAGCACGAGCAGCGGGTAATCGACACTGTTCTGGATGCACTCGAGTTCGACGTTCAGTTCCTGCGTCTCGGCAGTCTTGATCTGCAACTCTTCGTTGACCGTCGCCAGCTCTTCGTTGGTCGACTGCAGTTCCTCGTTCGACGCCTCCAGCTCCTCGTTCGACGCCTGCATTTCCTCGTTCGACGCCTGAATCTCTTCGTTGAGCGCCTGCATTTCCTCGTTCGAGGTCTCCAGTTCCTCGACCAGCGTCTGCAGGTGTTCGCGCGTCGCCGCCAGTTCGTCCTCAAGCTCCTTGTCGGTGATCGTGTTGCTGTCTTCGACCGCGCCGCGCCCGGCAGTCGGCTGAATCTATTCGATGCACACCATGAACAGCGCTTCGCTGTCGATCGCCGACAGCGGATGCACCGAAAGACGCAGGCCACGACCCGGGTCGAGCGCCTTGATGTGGCGTGGACGCCCATAAGCAACAAGCTGCTTCACCTGTGCTTGGCGCATCAGCACCTGCACCTCGGTGCGCAACTCGCGGCGAATCAACGAGAGCAAGTCGAAAGCCGGCTTGCCCGGCGCGACGTTGAGCAGGCGGCTGGTGTCGCCATGAATATGGCGGATCTCGAACTTGCCGTTGATCAGAATGCTGGTCGGAATGAAGTAGCGCCCGGCCGCTTCGAGCAGAATGTTCTCGAAAGCGAGCGGGGTCGTCGGCTTTGCTGCCCGCAGATGCTGATTCATGCCCGCCGCCGGCGGCTGCATCTCGGCGCGCAGCAGCGGCAGGCGGGCGCTCACGCCGTGCCGCCGGTAGAGGCGGCCGTCCTTGTCGACGACGCCAAACAGCGCCTCCTGCTGGAAGATTCCCTCAGACTTGCCGAGAAAGAGATAGCCGCCAGGATTGAGCGCGTAATGGAAGACCGAGAGCAGCCGGGCCTGCAGCTCGCTCTGGAAGTAGATCAGCACATTGCGACAGCTCACCAGGTCGAGGCGGAGAAAAGGCGGGTCCTGAACCAGATCCTGGCGGGCAAAAATGACCACATCACGCAAGATTTTGTTGATCTCGTAGCGATCACCGTGCGGCGTGAAATGCGCCCGAATGCGCCCGCGGTCCATGTGCGCCAGGCTTGAAGCGGCGAAGACGCCACGCCGGGCAAGCGCCATCGCGTCCAGATCGATGTCGGTAGCGAAGATCTGTAACCGATATTGGTCGAAAGCGGCCCCCAGACGTTCGGCGAAGAGGATGGCCAGCGAGTAGGCTTCTTCACCGGTGGCGCAGCCGGCCACCCAGACGCGGATGTCGTCGCCCGGCTGCTTACCGGCGAGGATCTCGGCAACCACCTTGTCGAGGCGGGCGAAAGCGTCGGTGTCGCGGAAGAACGCGGTGACTGAAATCAGGATGTCCTTGCACAGCTTGTCGAGTTCGACTGGCGTCTGATCGACCACCTGCAGATAGTCGTGCAAGGTGCTGACATGGTTGGCCGCCATCCGCCGCTCGATTCGCCGCCACAGCGTTGGCTCCTTGTACTGCGAGAAATCGACCCGCGTCCGCGCCCGCACCTTGCCGAGCAGCGTCTTCAGCGTCGCTGGAGCACTCGCCGCCTGCGTCGCCACCGGGATCAGTCCACGATTGAGGACGATCAGGCTGATCTCGGCGCCCATGCTCTCCGGCGGCAGGATCCAGTCGACGCTGCCGGTGTCGATTGCCGATTGTGGCATCCCGCTGTACTTGGCGGTGTCGGGGTCCTGGGCGAACGTGAAGCCACCCGCGGCCTTGATCGCATGGATTCCAGCAGCGCCATCGGAACCCGTACCGGAGAGAATGATGCCGATCGTCGATTCGCCGATCTCCTCCGCCAACGAGGCGAAGAAGCGATTCACCGACGGCTTGGGCATCGACTCGCGCGCCGGTTCGACCAGACGGAAGCAGCCGCCGAGCAGCGTCAGGTTGCGATTCGGCGGCGTGATGTAGACGGTGTTCGCTTCCGGCAATGCCCCATCCTCGATGTCCTTGACCGGCATCGTCGTCTCGCGCCCAAGCAACTGCGACATCATGCTGCGGTAGGTCGGCGACAGGTGCTGAACGACGACGTAGGTCAGGCCGAGGTTCTTCGGCAAGCCGGGAAGCAGCAGGCTGAGCGCCTCCAGGCCACCGGCCGAGGCACCAATGCCGACGATGAACGGGCGTTCATCGCTGCGCGCGTGCGCGCCCTCATTGTCGGCCGACGCGCCGACCGGCGGTGCGCGCCGCGAACTCGGGCGCCCCTTCTTCGCTTCGTCTTGATTCGCGTTGCTCATCAGCTCTCCGTTCAGTCACCCCGGTGGAATCGGGACGCTTGGCCGGGTGATCCGGCTAGCGGCGACAAGTATGAGACAAAAAGGCAAGACTTCGGAGGCTTCCTCGCCAGCCGGCGACGGCAGGCGGCTGGCGCCTGCTGCACCGGCTCATCCAGACCGGCCGCAAACCGGCACGCAAGCTGGGGCTACGGATCGACGAGCGCTGGCAGGTAGAGCAATGGCGCCACCGGCAATGCGGACTGCCACGGCGACCCTGGTTCAATTTCGTAAAGCCTTTACTCTCGATGGCAAAGACGCCCTCGCTGACGACCACGACATGGTCAATGTTGAACTGCTCGGCCGGCAGATCGTGGAAGGTCGCCGCGCCTTGCCGCATGAGCTGGTCCAGCTCCTGGCCGACGGCGACCTCGGCGTCGTAGCCCGCTTTCAGATGGTCGAGGCGGATCCCGGCCTTGAGCAGCTTGCGCAGCATGTAGGCAATGAAGGCGACCCCCGCCAAGGCGTAAAGCGGTGCCAGGTGTGCCATCGCCTGCAGTCCGCGCAGGTGGCTCTGCGCCAGAAACAGCGTCAGCGTCATGAGTGGCAGCGCGATCAGTAGAGCCAAGCCAGGTTCCAGATCAGGTCGTGGTCAGCCCCGTCGAGTTTCTCGCGCAGCGAATGACGCGGACTCCGTAGCAGCGCGCTGCCGAGCGGGGAACGTCTGCTCTGCCTGGCCTTCGCCTTCCTCCGGAAGAGAACGAAGAGTGCGGCAGCCGGCCCGGCAAAACATACGCCGAGTACACCGAACACAACGGCAATCTGCTCTGTCAGCGTTGCCATGAATGGTGCTTCCCGGTTCCGCTCTCAGCAAGGGTCAGCGCCGATGTCGTCAGCGCTGGCGCGATCCGCTGGTCGTCGAGCGAAATCGCCGTCGCCAGCTTCCTTGGCGGACTGCGGATCGGCAGCTTCCTGGCGTGGTGATGGCTGTTGCATCCACACCGATACGCCGTCTTCGCGCAGCGTGGAGTCGCAGCGACACACCCAACAGGCCTGCACGCGCGCCTCGCAAGTCCACCGTGGCGGGCATAAGCGCTTCCTGGAGTACTTGCGGTCTTGCGGTCATTCTCTGCGTCGACCTATCGGAGGTCAAGCCGAGAGTCATTGACTGGTGATCAGGGGGTAACCCCGTTTGTTTCGCCAGGGAGTGGTCTTCAGGCGACCGAGCGATGGCGCACTCGCTTGTTCCAGATCTGGAGCAAGAAGGAGGCCAAGTGGCCTTTCCGCTCGGCGAGGCGATCGTCGGCCTTGCAATACCTCTGGTCGTCATCGGCGCTCTTGCACAAAGGCTGGACGACAACCTTGGTACCTGGTATCCGATAGCGTCGATGCCGATCCTGATCTGGCGTTTCCTGGTCAGGCTGGTGAACTGCCTTTGCTGAGTTGGCCGTCCTGCTCGGTAGTGAACATCGCGGCACCCCGGCGCCGACCGTATCACTTGCCGGGCAAAGTACCCGCGCGATCTGGTTTAATGCGTCATGCGCAGCAACCTCATCGCTTTCGCCGTCGGCGTCGGTCTTCTCCAGGTGCAGCCGGCGCTGCCCGAGCTACCACCGCTGGCGGGAGCGCTGGCTGCCGCGCTGCTCCTGCTCGCCATCTTCCGTCGTCAACCGCTCGTCCGACGGGGACTGCTCATCGGCACCTGCGCCCTGTTCGGCTTTTCCTGGGCAGCGCTGCGCGCCGACTGGCGCCTGCACGATGACTTGCCCGGCGAGTGGGAGGGGCGCGACGTGCAGGTGGTCGGCGTCGTCGCCGCGCTGCCGCATGGATTCGAACGTGGTGAGCGCTTCGAATTCGATGTCGAAGCGGTCCTTACGCCGCACGCCCGTCTGCCCCGTCGGGTCAATCTCTCCTGGTATCACGGCTGGCGCGAAGACGAGTGGCGTAACGGCCTGGTGATCCGACCCGGCGAGCGCTGGCGTTTCACGCTCAGGCTCAAGCGCCCGCATGGCAACGCCAACCCGCACGGTTTCGACTATGAAGCCTGGCTCTTCGAGCGCAGTCTGCGCGCCACCGGCTACGTAAGACCGCACGCCGACGCACAACGGGTGGACGATTTCGTCTGGCGTCCGGGCTACGCGATCGAGCGGCTGCGCGAGCTGATCCGCCGCTCGTTCTTTGCCGTGCTGCCCGACGCACCTTACGTCGGCGTTCTCGTCGCGCTGGCGATCGGCGACCAGCAAGCGATTCCGGCCGAGCAATGGCGCCTGTTCCGGCAGACCGGCGTCACCCACCTGATGTCGATCTCGGGCCTGCATGTGACGATGGTCGCCGCGCTTTTCGCGGCGCTCGCCGGCTACCTATGGCGACGCAGCGAGCGCGCGCTGCTCTGGCTGCCGGCGCCGAAACTGTCCATTCTCGCCGGCTGGCTAGCCGCCGGTGGCTATTCGCTGCTCGCCGGTTTTGCCGTTCCGGCACAGCGCACGTTCTACATGCTGAGCGTCGTTGCTCTTGCCTTGTGGTCGAGCCGCAACCTGGGGGCCAGCCGTAGCCTGCTGCTCGCCATGTTGTTCGTTCTCGTGCTCGATCCCTGGGCCGTTCTCGCTGCTGGTTTCTGGCTCTCGTTCGCTGCCGTCGGACTGCTCTTCCTGGTCGGCACGGCACGCCTGGGCGCGGTGCACGGCTGGCGCGATTCGCTGGCGCATTGGGGAACCACGCAGTGGGCGGTCAGCATCGGTACGCTGCCGTTGATGTTGCTGCTTTTCCAGCAGTTTTCCCTGGTCTCGCCAGCCGCCAACGCACTCGCCATCCCGCTCGTCAGCTTCGTGATCACGCCGCTCGCCCTGCTCTTCGCCGTTTTTCCCTGGCCGCTGTTGCTGCACGTCGACCATTGGCTGCTCGCCGTTCTGATGGATTGCCTAAGCTGGCTGGCCGGCTGGCCCCTCTGGGAACAGCCAGCACCGCCGCTGTCGGCGACGCTGCTCGCCCTCGTCGGCGTCGTCTGGCTGCTCATGCCGCGCGGCTTTCCAGCACGCTGGCTGGCGCTTTGCCTGCTCCTGCCAGCGATCTTTACGCGGGCTGAGCGGCCGGAGCCGGGCGCTGCGTGGGTCGACGTGCTCGATGTTGGGCAGGGGCTGGCCGTCGTCGTGCGCACTGCCCGACATGCGCTGCTGTACGATACCGGCCCGCTGTACAGCGCCGAATCTGACGCCGGCCAGCGCATCGTGGTGCCCTACCTGCGCGCCACCGGCATTGAACGGATCGACACACTGCTCGTGACGCACCGGGACAAGGACCATTCCGGTGGCCTCGTCGCCGTCCAGGAGGCCGTACCGATCACCCGCACGCTGTCTTCCGTCGGCGAGATCACCGGTGAGCGCTGCGTTGCCGGTCAGGGATGGACCTGGGACGGCGTCCGTTTCTCGATCCTGCATCCGAGCACCAGCGACTACGAACGGCCGAACGCCAAAACGAACAACATGAGCTGCGTGCTGCGCATCGAAAGCGCCGACTACAGCGTTCTCCTGACCTCTGACATCGAGGCACGCGACGAGCAGGCCTTGCTCGCCCGCTCGGCAGCACAACTGCGCAGCGACGTTCTGCTCGTTCCGCACCACGGCAGCGGCACGTCGTCGACGCCCGACTTCGTCGCTGCCGTCGGCGCACGCGAAGCGATCATTCCGGTCGGCTACCGCAACCGCTTCCAGCATCCGCGGCCGCAAGTGCTCGAACGCTACGCCGACAGCCGCCTGTGGCGCAGTGATCGCGACGGAGCCGTGCTCATTCGGCCAGGTCGAGAGCTGGCGCTCAGCGCGTACCGCAGCGAGTATCGTCGTTACTGGCACGCACGGTAGATCAGCACGCCGCGACCGCACGCCAGGTCGCGCGGGGCGCCGGGCTGCCGACGCCTGGCCCGCCGTCGATCGGCCCGGCGGCTGGACTTGCTCGCAGCCGCAACAGGCGAGCTGCCGGTGGACTTCATTCACTTTCCGCCGGCCGGCGAGCACTGTACCGTGACGCAGTCGTAGACGCGCAACGCAAAACGGCTCGGCTCGGGTAAAGTGCACGAATGTTGAAAAAGCTGGCCGCTCGTCTGCTCGCCTGGCACGGCTGGACCCTGCACGAACCGCCGCAGCGGCCGACGCGCGCGGTTCTCGTCGCCTATCCGCATACCTCCAACTGGGACGCGCTGTACGCCTTGCTGGCCAAACTTGCACTCGGCCTCGAGGTGCGCTGGGTGGCCAAGGATTCGCTGTTTCGCTGGCCATTCGGCGGCCTGTTGCGCAGCCTGGGAGGTATCCCGGTCAATCGTCGCGTGCGCAACGGATTCGTCGCCGCGATGGCGGCGCAGTTTGCCGCGCAGCCGAAGCTGCTCCTGGTCCTCGCACCGGAAGGAACGCGCGCGCTGACCGCCGGCTGGAAAAGTGGCTTCTACCGCATTGCGCTGGCGGCCAATGTCCCGCTGGCGCTTGGCTTTGTAGACTATGCGCGCCGACAGGCCGGGATACTCGCCTACCTCACGCTGAGCGGCGATCCCGCCGTCGATATCGCGGAGATCGCCCGCCACTACGTCGACCGGCCAGGCCGGCGTCCAGCACTCGCATCGCCGATCCGCTGGCTCGACTGAGCACTGCGGCAGCCCGCCGAAAGCACTGGCCACCGGGTCGCGCGTGCGCAGCGCGTCGGCGGCCGGGTCGCATCGTCACGTCTAGCCAAGCACGATGACTTCCAGTTTCTCGCGCAGGCTGAGGCTCGCCCACCAGCGCAGGCCGTTGTCGCGCAAGGTTTTTCCCGCCGCGCTCAGGGTCAGCCGACGGACGCCGAGTTCGCTGCGCGCGATTTCCGCGAGATAGCCCCCGTCCATCAGGTAGCGCGCGATCGCCGGCTGCACCTGCTGACCGCCCAGCGTCCACCGTGTCCCGTAACCGTCGGCATCGCCCTCGAGCATGAGCAGCAACTCGCCGCGCCCGATCAAGCGAAGGACGCCGAGAGTTTCCGCGCGCGCCGGGATGATCGCGTTCGGCTTTTCGCTCACTCGGCGGGCGTCTGCGCTCAGCCGGCCTCGCCGCTGCGCGCGGCGTCACCGCCCGGCTTGCCGGCGTGCGCCTCCTTGCGCAGCGAAAGGACGATCGAAGTAGAAATGATCGCGGCCACGACCAGCAGCGAGATGAGCACCGGAATCTTGAAGACGTCGATAAGCAACATCTTGACTCCGATGAACATGAGTACCAGCGCCAGGCCATACTTGAGCAACGAGAAGCGGTCAGCCATGTCGGCGAGCAGGAAGTACATCGCGCGCAGGCCAAGAATCGCGAACACGTTCGAGGTCAGGACGATGAAGGGGTCGGTCGTGATTGCGAAGATGGCCGGAATCGAGTCGACGGCGAAGATCAGGTCTGAAAATTCGACGAGAGCGAGGACCAGGAAGAGCGGTGTGGCGTAGCGTACCCATCGGCCGGCCTCTTGCCGCATCACGAAGAAGCGCTCGCCATCGAGCTCGTGCGTGACCTTCATATGCCGGCGAATCCAGGCGATCACCGGGTTCTGCGCGAGATCGGGTTGCTCGTCGGCGAACCACCACATCTTGATCCCGGTAATGACCAGGAAGGCGCCAAAGAGGTACAGGATCCAGTGAAACTTGGCGATCAGCCAGACACCGGCAAAGATCATGATCGTGCGCATGACGATGGCGCCGAGAACGCCAAAGAGGAGGACGCGCTTCTGCAGTTCGAGCGGAATCGAAAAAAAGCTGAAGAGCAACAGCCAGACGAACACGTTGTCGACCGCGAGCGATTTCTCGATCAGATAGCCGGTCACGTACTCCAACGTCTTCTCGTTGGCAACCTCGCGTCCGGCACTGCCGTCGAGATACCACCAGAGCGCGCCGGCGAAGAGCAGCGAGACCGCTACCCAGATGCAGGACCAGGTTGCTGCCTCCCTGAACGAAACGCGATGCTGCTTTCCGCCCCCGACCAACAGAAGGTCGATCGCGAGCATGACGAAGACGACGGCGGCAAAACCCGCCCACATCCACCAAGTACCAATTGTTTCCATTGCCAGTGCTCCAAAGTCGTTACCCTTACACCGCCACGTCGTGCGGCAGCCCTTTTGTCCAGCGCTCGCGACGCCGGCCACCATGCTGGTAACGGACCTTCGCCTGCGCGGCAAAGGTCTTGCTCGCGGCCCACAGTCGATTCCCTGTTGGCCGCCCAACGAACCGGGCAGGTTTGACGACCCTACCGTACTGACGATACGTTGGCGGAGAGCTACTCCCCCTTGGAACAGGAATATCGTACCTATCCGCACTGCGCCAGTCAACAATCGGCCGATCACTTCGTCGCGGAAACGCAAGCGACGAAGATGTCTGGCCGTTCGCCCAAGCTGCCCGAAGCGCGCCGGGCGTCGCCAGTGTTGCGCCAGTCGACTGTACGCGGGTACACTTGCTTGCCATGTCCACCCTGAACCAGACCGTCTGAGCATGCCCTTCATCGAGGTCGCCGGACAACACCTGGAGTACCTGCGGCTCCCGGCGCGACGGACGGGTCGTCCGCCACTCGTCTTCCTGCACGAAGGTCTGGGCAGCGTCGCCATGTGGCGCGACTTTCCGACGCAAGTCGCAGAGGCTACCGGCTGCGGCGTGCTGGTCTGGTCGCGCCTGGGCTACGGGGACTCTGATCCTCTGCCCGGTCGGCGCACGGCGCGCTACATGCACGACGAGGCGTGGCTGGGATTACCCCGCCTGCTCAGAGTTCTGGACATCGAACGCCCGATTCTCGTCGGCCATAGCGACGGCGGTTCGATTGCTCTGCTGCACGCCGCCCATGACGCGGACAGTGTGGCTGGCGTCGTCGCGCTGGCACCGCACGAGTTCGTCGAGGACAAGGCGCTCGAGGGCATACGGCGCGCCGGCGAAATCTACGCGACGACCGACTGGCCGCAGCGACTGGCGCGTTTCCACCGCGACCCGGATACGGTCTTTCGCGCCTGGCACGATATCTGGCTGGCCCCGGAGTTTCGCACCTGGGACATTACCGACTGCCTGCCACGGATCACCTGTCCGCTGCTCGCCCTCCAGGGTTGTGACGACGAGTACGCGACGATGCGGCAGATCGACTGCATTGCCGAGCGTGCGCCCGACGTTGAGCTGCTGGCTTTGGCGAACTGTCGCCATTCGCCGCACCGGGACCAGCCGCAGGCGGTGATCGCGGCCATTACCCGCTTCGTAGACCGCCTCGCCGCTGGCGCAGTGATTGCGGATGACGGCCCACCCGCACGTGCACGCATCGAGCCGGCGCGATGCGACTGACGGATCCTTGGCCTGAAAGGAGTGGAGAATGGTCGTAGGCAATGCCTATACAATACTGAAGCGCTTGGTAGACGTCACCGCCCCTTACCTGGGTGACGATTTCCTGACGACGAGTGTCGCCGTGGTCGGTCAGTTGTTCAAGGCCGATATGGTTTTCGTGACCCGCCTGCTCGACCATCCGCCGACGCGCGTGCGCGTACTGGCGGCTTGGCAGGACGGCGGCCTGCGCGACAGCTTCGAGTTCGATCTGGTCGGAACGCCATGCGAGATGGTGTTCGACGGCGCGCCGGTGGTGATTCCCGGCGACGTCTGTCGCAACTTTGCGGCGGAGAAGGAAACCACCTTCGAGAGCTATGTCGGCATTCCGCTCTGGGGCCCGAGCGGAGAAATGATTGGGCACTACGCGATCATCTCTTCGCAACGGATTGCGACACCAGCAGAGGGCGAGGTCTTGCGCGAGATCGCGCAAATCTGTGCCCATCGCTTCGAAGCAGAGGCATGGCGGCTGCTGATCGAGGCCGAAAAGGAAGCGGCTTTTCGCCAGTTGCAGCAGCTCAATGCGCGGCTCGAACAGGAAGCGATCACCGACTTTCTGACCAAGCTTTACAACCGCCGCTACTTCAGCCGCCGCTGCGGCGAAGCCTGCGCACGGATGCGGCGCGGTGGCGAGCGTTTTGCTCTGATCCTGTTCGACGTGGACCATTTCAAGGCGGTGAACGATAGCTATGGTCACGACGCAGGCGACGAAGTGCTGGCCAGCGTGGCCGAGGTTCTGCGTCGCATGACGCGCGACAACCTGGAGATTGTCGGGCGGGTCGGCGGCGAGGAATTCGCCGTGCTTTGCCTGGGCAATCCGGATGCCGCTGCCGCCGGCCTGATCGCCGAGCGCTTGCGGCAGGCGGTCGCCGCGCAAGTCATCGAAGCGCGCGCTGGCCGGCTGACGGTCACGGTCAGCGCGGGCTTCGCTCGCTCCGAGCTGAGCGACGAGTCGTGGGAAAGCGTCTATGCGCGCGCCGACCGCGCGCTCTACCGGGCGAAGGAAACCGGTCGCAATCGAGTTTGCGCGGCCGACGACACCACTTGAGTCAGGCGCAGCGCGGCTGCCGGCCGTGCTGCGGCGGCCACCGGACAGCCGACGGTTCCTACTTGTTCGCCCCGCGCGATCCAGCAAGGGCGGTGAATAGCCCCAGACCGATGAACGTCAGGCCGCCGAGCACCCGCCCCAGGTGGCTGCCCGCGCCGCCGCGCAAACGCGGGGCAAGCACGCCGGCAGCCAGCGCATAGGCGCTGTCGGTCAGCGCGGCGATGGCCACGAAGACGGCCCCCAGGGTGATGCTCTGCACGACGAAAGGCGCGTCCGGGCTCAGGAACTGGGGCAGGAAGGCAGCAAAGAAGACGGTCGTCTTGGGATTGAGCAAAGCGACGACGAAACCGTCGCGAAACACGCGATTCAGCGAAGATGGCGCGGGAACCGCCAGCGCCGGCGCAGCCGGTCGCGTGCCGAGCATGCGGATGCCCAGATAGACCAGGTAGAGCGCGCCGGCGTACTTGACAATCGAAAAGGCGAGCGCCGACGCGGCAAACAGAGCCGCCAGCCCGAGCGAAGCAGCGAGCGCGTTGCCGAGGTTGCCGAGCGCAACGCCAAAGACCGACAGCAAGCCGTGCCGCCGACCCTGCACGATACTGCGCGTGACAATGTAGAGCACACCCGGCCCGGGAGTCAGCGCCAGAACGAGGCTCGAGACCAGAAACGCCGAAAACAACGGCCAGGGTGGCAGGAGCTCATGCAAAGCGGATCGTTCCCCGATGGCGGCCGCTGGTCGCCGCGGCGGTCTGGCTAGCGCAGCGCATGATCGACCAGCAGGGCAGCAAAAAGCAAAGCCAGGTACATGATCGACCAACGAAAGGTTTTCGCTGCGGCGCGATCGGAATAGTTGCGCCAAACGATCCACGCGTACGCCAGAAAGACGCCATCGAGCACGAGCGCGGCGAGCAGGTAGACAACCCCGCTCATGCCCACGGCAAACGGCAGCAGCGTGACGAAAGTCAACGCGACCGTATAGAGGAAAACGTGCCGGCGCGTGTATTCGGCACCGTGCGTGACCGGCAACATCGGCAAACCGGCGGCAGCATACTCGCGCGCCCGATAGAGTGCCAGCGACCAGAAATGCGGCGGCGTCCAGACGAAGATGATCAGGAAAAGCAACCAGGCCTCGATCGGTGTCTGGCCGGTAACCGCAGCCCAACCGAGAACCGGTGGCATCGCCCCGGCGGCGCCGCCGATGACGATATTCTGCGACGTGCGCGGCTTCAGATAAATCGTGTAAATCAGCGCATAGCCAACGAAAGTGCCGAGCGTCAGCCACATGGTAAGCGGGTTCACCAGCCGGTAGAGCAGCGACAAGCCGATGCCGCCGAGTACCCCGGAAAAAAAGAAGGTCTCGAAAACACCCACCTCGCGCCGCGGCAAGGGCCGCGTCCGCGTGCGCGCCATGGCGGCGTCGATGTGCTCTTCAACCAGGCAATTGACCGCCGCCGCGGCACCAGCAACCAGTGCAATTCCGGTGGTTGCGGCGAGCAGCAGGGGCAGCGCCACCATCCCGGGTGCCGCCAGGAACATACCGATCACGGCGCAAAAGACGATCAGCCATACCACCCGTGGCTTGGTCATCGCAGCAAAGGCACGCAAGCGATCGAGGGAGGTGAGGAGGACGGGGTTGGCAGGCTTCATCGACGGATCGGAAGATGTTTGCGGACAAGCGTTTGCGAGTATCGAGTGTAGCACCAGTTGCCGCGCGCCACGCACCCGACAAACCCGGGTTTCATGCGCTCGGCCGGCAACCGATGCCGCGCACGACGAGAAGGACGGTGCGCGCGGTCACCGGTCGCCAATCCTTTCTGCCAGGAAACGGACATCGTCATGCAAGGACTCAGCGCACAAGCACCGGATAATCGGCCGACATGCGCGCCAGATCCTGCGGCGGCGAGAAAACCGCCTTCAGGCGGCCCTGCGGGTCGATCAGATAGATCGCCGCGCTATGGTCGACCAGATAGCCGGAGTTCTTGTCCTGCTCGTGCCGCAAGTAATAGACGCCCAGATGCTTGACCAAAGGTGCCAGCGCTTCGTCACTACCGGTCACGCCAATGAAGTCGGGATCAAAGGCGGCCGTGTAGTTCTTCAGCGTTGCCGGCGTGTCGCGCGCCGGGTCAAGCGAAACCATCACCACCTGCGGCGCGCCAATCGTACGTTCGGCCAGCTTGGCTTTCAGTTCCTTGAGCAGCAGCAGCGCCGTCGGGCAGACGTCGGGACAAAAGGTATAGCCGAAGAACATCAGCGTCCATCGTCCGGCAAGTGCCGAGTTGTCGAAGTTTCCGCGCTCGCCGAGCAGGGAGAATGCTGGCAACGGCTTCTCGTCATTGAGCACCGTGGCCGACGACAGGCGCGCCTGGCGAGGATCGAAGGCCGGCACGGGAGCAATCTGCCCAGCGCCGCGCCAGATCAGCCATGCGGCAAGGAGAACAAGCGCCGCCCCGCCAAGGACGAATCCGAGCGCACGAGCTTTGTTCATTCGGCCTGGCCGTCGTCAAGCACCGCTGCAGCAGAAAAAGGGCGCCCGCAGGCGCCCTGGCAGAGCATGATCAACACCGCGCGTCAGCGCTTGCCGTAAGCGTACGGCGTCCACTCCTCGCTGACCGACGGCGGCGTCGGCCAGTTACCGTGCGGCGGCGGCGAGACCGTCGTCCACTCGAGCGACATTGAGCCCCATGGATTGTCTCCCGCGGGCTGTCCCTTGGCCGCGCCGACGATCCAGTTGATCAGCGCGATCGCAAAGCCGACGCCGAGAATCACGGCACCGATCGTCATCAACTGATGTGCGCCCTCGAACTGGGAAAAATGCGCATAGTCGTAATAGCGCCGTGGCATGCCCTTGACGCCGATGTCCATCATCGTCCAGAAGACAATGTTGGTGCCGACGAAAGTGATCCAAAAGCCGACCTTGCCCCAGAACTCGTTGTACATGCGGCCGGTGACCTTCGGGAACCAGTAGTAGACGCCGGCGAAAATCGAGAACGTCCCGGCGACCGCCATCACGTAATGGAAGTGTCCGACGACATAGTAGGTGTCCGACAGGTGCAGGGTGAGCGACGCGACGGCAAGCGGAATCCCGGTCAGCCCGCCGATGAGGAACAGGAAAAGTACACCGAGGGCATAGAGCATCGGCGTTTCAAAGGTGATGGAGCCCTTGTACAGCGTCCCGACCAGGCCGATCAGCATCAGGCCGACAGGCACCGAAATCAGCAGCGTGGTCACCATCTGCCCGACGCGTATCCAGTCGACCATGCCGGAAACATACAGGTGGTGGACCCACACTTCGCCGGCCAACAGAACGATGCCGCCGATCCCTGCATAAACGACCGCCTTGTAGTTGAACACCTGATTCTTGGCGAAGGTCGCGACGATCTCGAACAAGACGCCGAAGAAAGGCAGGAAGATCACGTACACGGCGGGGTGTGAGTAGAACCAGAAGAGGTTCTGATACGTCAGAACGTCGCCGCCACGCGTTGGATCGAAGAAGTGCGTGCCGAGGTACTTGTCCATGCTGATCAGGGTCACCGCTGTTCCGAGAACGGGGACGAAGATCAACTGCAGGACGAAGGCGCCGAGCGTGCACCAGACGAAGATGTTCAGCTTGTTCCAGGTCAGGCCCGGCGCGCGCATGTAAGTGATCGTGGTCAGGAAGTTAACCCCACCGATGATCGACGCGAAACCGAGTATCAGCACCGTGAAGGTATAGAGCGCCGTGTTCCCGGTCGTGATCGTCGAGTACGGCGGATAGCCCGTCCACATGATGTCCGGCGGATCCGGAATGAAGAAGGTGAGCAGCGCGAGGATGATACCGACGTAGAACAGCCACACCGACAGCGCATTGACGCGCGGGAAAGCGACATCCTTGGCGCCAATCATCAGCGGGATGCAGTAGTTGGCAAAGAAACCGGTCAGCGCCGGGATCTGGAAGCCGAGAATCATTACTGCGCCGTGCGCGTAGAGCCAGACGTTGTAGGTGGTCGGATTGCTCGTAATCGTTGGACCCACCGTCGACAATTCGGCGCGCATCAGCAACGCCATGATGCCGGCGACGATGAACGCGGCGATCGAGCCAATCAGGTAGAGCACTCCGACGCGCTTGTGGTCGGTGGTAAAGATCCATTCTTTCAAGTTCATGTCCCGTCTCCCGTCACTCAACTGCTTTTCTTGGCGGAGGCTCCGCTCGTCTCGTACCACGCCTTGAATTCTTCCGGCGTCTTCACGACGACTCGGCCAGCCATGTACGAATGCATGACGCCACAGTACTCGGCGCAGGTCACCAGATGCTCCTTGCCGGCCTCCTTGGGCAGGAACCAGATATAGGTCACCCGCCCAGGCATCGAGTCTTCCTTGACGCGGAAATCCGGAATGAAGTGGCTGTGCAGCGTATCGCGGCTGGTCATCCGCAACAGGATCGGCTTGCCGGCCGGAACGATCAATTCATTCTGCGTCTGCACGCCATTCGGATACGTGTAGTCCCAACTGTACATGCCGGATTCGAGCTGAATCTCCAAGCGATCGGCCGGAACATCGCGATACTTGTTCCACAGCGCCCAGCCGTTGGCGGCGATGAAGAAGTCGTCGGCCATGAAGACGAAGGTCGGAATGACCACCCAGCCGACCGCCGCCGCCGGCGACAGACGCGGGCCGCTGCCAACGACATTGTCCGGCGTCCGCCGGTAGCGCCAGATGAGATACGCGGTCATCAGGGCGAACAGGATGCCGATCACGGAGATGTCGATGAGCACCTCTTTCCAGAGGTAATCCCAACCGGGCGCCGGATCGAACACGCGCTCCGCCCCTCCCGCTGCTGCCATCGCTCCGCCGGCAGCCGCCGCAGCCACGCTCGTCACCGCCAAACGTTTGAGAATCTTATCCATGCATCCTCCCCATCTTCCTCCGATATCCCCATGCTCCCAGGCCCATGAGCGACAGGCCGAGGAGAAGGGAGCCTATACCCGCGAGCAGCGGGTAGTTCAGTTGATACCTGCCTTCTTCGTAGTTGTAGCTGAAACACGCGCCGGTAACCATGTCGAAAACCGCAGTTGAATTTGCGATCCGCTCCCAGTCGGCATCGGTGAGCGCCAGCGTAAGCGTTTCCGCATCCATACGCGTGCCATAGATGTAGCGCGCCACTCGCCCCTGCGGCGTCAGGAACACCAGGACATTCGGATGAAGAAAGGCCTTTGCCGCATCCGACCAGAAGAAGTTGAAGCCGACACTGGCGGCAAACGTTTTCACATCCTTGTCGGCGAGCACGGCGTGCCGCCAGCCGGGCTGCAATTCGCTGCCGTCCCCCCCGCTGCCGACAGCCCCCGTCTTGCGCAGAAAATCGGCCGCGGTTGCGCTGGAATCGCGCGCGTCGAACGACACCGTCAAGACGCGGTAATCGGACCCCAGCCGGAAACGCTCGACCTTTGCCAACGCTCTGGCCAACTCCATGTTCATGGTCGGGCAGGTGCCGTCGCAGCCGTAATACGACAGAACCAGGATCAGCGGCTTGCCGAACATCTCGCCGAGCGCGAAATTCGCGCCGCTACTGTCGATCAGGCGAGTCTCGCCGGCCAGACGTGCGCCGAGGAACCGGGGCTCGTCGATGCGCATGACCGACGTATCCGGCGAACTCGAGCGCGTCGGCTCCCCAACCGCGTATGCCACGGTGCTAAGGCCTACCAGAAGTAGACTTGCGAAACGACGAAGAACCAAATCACGTCCACAAAGTGCCAGTACAGGCTGGCCGTACGCCAGAACCCGTGCGAGATGTTGCCGCGCAAAGCCGGCAGAAGCCCGGCCAGGAAAATCGCCAGACCGACGACGACGTGCGAGCCGTGCAGACCGGTAATCGAATAGAACGTGGTTCCGAAGCTGTTGGTGGCAATCGTGAAGCCACCATGGATCAGGTGTGTCCATTCGTAAACCGACATGCCGAGGAAGGTCAGACCAAGCACGATGGTGACGACCAGCCAAGTCAGGAAACCGGACTTGTTGCCCAGATCCATTTGGTGTTCGGCAGCGTGGATGGTGATCGACGAACCGACCAGCACCGCGGTCATCACCAGCGGATAGACCACCGGCAACTCCGGCGTTCCGGCCGGCGGCCAGGCTGGCGAATTCAAGCGCATGAACCAGTAGTAGGCGAAAAAGCTCATGAAAATCATGGCTTCCGCCAGAATGAACCAGCCCATCGCGCCGAACGACAGACCCTCGCCCTTGCCCATCGCTTCGCTCGTCCAGCCGGCGATGCCGGCGAGAATCAGCGGCAGGCCGAGGCCAAAGGTGATCAGCCCGGCAAAACTCTGGTGATAGACGAAATGAAACGAAAACGCCAGGCTCCAGGCCAGGATGCCTATGCTGATGACCGCCGGCCAGACGCTGGTGTCCCAGTGGGCATGGTGGCCGCCATGGTGAGCATCGTGGTGGGCAACATGGTGTTGTGACATCGCGCTTCCTCCCTCTCCCTAACGCTTGGTTGATCTGCTTTTATCACGCTTTGTTGCCAGCAGGGCGGCGAGTCTTCATAATACCTGCCATGCGACATTCGGTCGCAGATTATGTCAGAGACGGCACGATTCTGCAAACTCCGGAAAAATCTCGTGGGGAGGAAGGAACAAAACATGCGCAAGCCATTGTCCATGCTCGGCTTTGTCTTTCTGGGGGCGACTTTTGGCGCCTTCGCGGCAGGAAATCCCGAACTCGGGGAAGCCAAAGCTGCCGTCTGTACCGCCTGCCACGGTCCCGATGGCAACAGCATAGCATTGCCGCCGCCGGCCGATCCGTGGCCGAAGCTGGCGGGCCAGCTACCCGAGTACATCGTCAAGCAGGTTCATGATTTCAAGGTTGGAAAGCGCAAGAACGAGCAGATGACGCCGCAGGCGCAGGCGGTTGCCGAAACCGACCTGGCGGACATTGCCGCCTTTTTCGCCAAGCAGAAGCCAAAAGCTGAAGAGGCGACCAACCAGGAGATCCTCGCCGCAGGCGAGAAGCTCTTCCGCAAAGGCAAGGGACGCCCGAACGTGGTACCCGGTTGCATCGGCTGCCACGGTCCGGATGGCATCGGCAACCGTGACTGGAACAAGCTGATGGTACGCGTCCCGGCAGTCCTTGCTCCCTCGCTCGGCGGCCAGCACGCCAGCTATCTGGTCAAGCAACTGAAGGCCTATAAGGACGGCTCGCGCGCCAATGACGAGGCGCGCGTGATGCGCGACATCGCGGCGCGCCTCGATGACAAAGAGATCGCAGCCGTCGCCGAGTACCTGTCGACACGCGGCCACTGAGGCGTCGGTACAGCGGACCGCCAGTTGCGCTCTTGCAACGAGCGGTCCCGCAGGCCCGGCCATGACGCCGGAGCCGGAGCGCTCGAGGGGGAGCGCTGAATCGCAAAATTCCCGCACAAGATCCTTGACTCAGCAGCCGATACGCGCTAGGCTAGCCTCATGCTGCACCGCAACAAATAGCGTCGATCCGATCACCTCGGAGCAAGTCCAAAATGAGCGACGACCCGCTTTTTGCGAGCAGACGCCTCTTCATCACGTTTGCCGGAGTCCACCATGCCACCCGCCCACCAACGAATCATCGACAAACGCGGAACGACGATCGATGTCCTGGCTGACGTGGTGCGCACAGCGCTCGACGGTTCGGAACACCTGATCAGCCTCAACCTGAATTCGACGCGTTCGCTCGTCGAAAGCGCTGCCGCACAGCAAGGCTCGCTGGCTGAGGTGCGCGACCTGACTGACGCGCTTGCGCTCAGCCGGACCTGTCGCCGCCCCGTGCTCGAAAAGCTGCTCTCCTACTCGCGCAGCCTCTATGAGATTGCGGCCCACGTGCAGGAGCAACTGATCAAATTGGCCGAAACTCGACAGGCGGAACTCAATGCCTCCCTTGCGGCGTCGCTATCGCCGCTCGTCGAGCGTAGCCGGCAAAACTCGCCGGCCGGATTCTGGTTCGCCCAGGCCACCGCCAAGTGTGCCCTTTCGGCCGCCGACTGCACGCTGCGGGTAGCCAACCGCAGCGCCCGGCAATGGGCGGAGGCGACGGAAGCCTGCGTCGCGGCAAGCGCCTGCGCGGTGACGCGCGCCGTGCGCGCCAGCGCCTAGGCTGCCGGAAGGCAACTCGCAGCAAAGCGAGCGGAGGATCTCGCCGGCCACACCAGTCAAGCGCCACGGCCGGCAGTGGTCACCTTTTCGGCGAGCAGGCGCCCGATTTCTTCGTCCTTCGCGCGCCAAAGTTCTTGCAGCCAGACCTGAAACGCTTGACGCACGGCCGGATCGCCGACGTAGTTGCCCTTCGCCAGTTCGCGTGGGACCGGCTGCCGGTGTACCCGAACGACGACCTGCCGCATGCTGCCGCAGAGAAACTGCCAAAAGTTCGGCGCGCCTTCGGGATAGACGATGGTAACGTCGAGGATGGCGGCGAAGCGCTCGCCCATGACGTTGAGCGCCAGCGCGATACCGCCCGCCTTCGGCTTGAGCAGATGTCGGTACGGCGATTGCTGGCGCGCGTGTTTGGCTGGCGTGAAGCGCGTCCCTTCGCAGAAGTTCATCACACTGGTCGGAATCAGCGCGAACTTCTCGCACGCCAGACGTGTGGCCTCCTGGTCGCGCGCGCGCAATTCCGGGTGCTTGGCCAGCGTCTCTTCGCTGTGCCGGCGCATGAACGGAAAATCCAGTGCCCACCAGGCCAGCCCCATCACTGGCACCCAGACCAACTGCTGCTTGAGGAAGAACTTGAGCAGCGGAATCCGTCGCGTCAGCACCCGCTGGAGAACGAAGATGTCGGCCCAGGACTGATGATTGCAGTTCACCAGATACCAGCCGCGCGCTGCGAGCCCGTCGAGCCCGGCGATATCCCAGGCCGTTTTCTGGGTAAGCTGCATCCAGGCACCGTTGCAACGTATCCACGCTTCGGCAATCCCGATCAACACCGGATCGAGTCGCAGGCGGACGGCGCGACTAGGCAGGAGAAGTTTGACCAGGGCAAGCAGCAGCAGAAGTGGCACCCAGATCAGAGAGTTGAGCGCGAGCAACAGGGCGCTGAGCAGACCGGTCAGTGTGCCGCCGAGAGTTCTGCGCATCGATCCGTTCCAAGCAGCATTTCCCCGCGCGTTGTCGGCGTTTCCAGACTGATCCGGCCGAGCAGACCGGACCGGTAGTCCTGCACCAGGACGCTCGCCGCCTTCTCCAGGTCGGCCACTCCGCCACGCAGACGCAGTCCGCGCTGGACGGCGATCGCTTCGATCACGCCGAGTGGATCGAGAGCGCTGAGCGCACCGGCGGTCCAACTGTATCGCCGGGCGAGCAGATCCGGGTAGCGCGCGAGCAGCACACCGGCCAGGAACTGCGCCACCTCGTCGTCGACCATCGCGTTGCGTCCGATCGCGTGGCTAGCCGCAAGCATCAGGCCGTCGCTGGGATGCTCGATGCGCGGCCAGAGCAGCCCTGGCGTATCGGTGATCCACTGCCGCGGACCGATCTGCGTCGTCTGCTGCGCCCGGGTGATCGCCGGCTCGTCGCCGACCTTGGCCAGCCTGCGTTTGAGCAGCGCGTTCATCAGCGTCGACTTGCCGACGTTCGGTATGCCCATGATCATCATGCGCAGCGGCTTCACATTGTCGTTGCGATGCGGCGCCAGGTTCTGGCAGAGCGCCGGCAGGCGCGCCACCTCGGCTGCGTTGCGGCACGAAAGGGCCAGCGCGCGCATTCCCTCCTGGCCATCGTAATGCGCGATCCACGCGCGGGTGACCCGCGGATCGGCCAGATCAGCCTTGTTCAGCACCTTCAGACACGGCCGCTGGCGCTGCAGACGGAGCTGACGCACGAGCGGATTGGTGCTGGCTTCCGGCAACCGTGCATCGACCAGTTCGATCACGACGTCGATCGACGCCATCATCTCCTCGGCCTTCTTGCGCGCCGCAGCCATGTGACCGGGATACCACTGAATGGTCATTGGAAGCTCGAATTGCTGACTGAAAAATGCGATTATCCCACCGCTTGCCCGGTCCTGCTGTGCCGCCCGGAGTTATCGGCAGTGCGCTGAAGAAGTTCCACCGTGACGGGCAGCCCAGACCCGAACAAAAGGATGATGATGGAAAAATGGATCACGCGCGGTGTCGCCCTGCTCTGCGCCGGCGGGAGCAGCGCACTCTTCTGGATTTTCGGCGTTTTTCTCGCCCTGCCCTGGCGCGAGAAGCGCATGCCATCGGTCGACTCAGGCGAAGTGCAGGTGCTCGCCATCGCGCTGATCGTCGGCCTGGCTGTCCTCTGGGGTGCGCTGCACCTCCTCGCGCTGGCCGACCGCACCTGCCGTCCGTACGCCTATCGGGCAGGCTGTGCGCTACTGCTCGCCGTCTCGCTGGGCGCGATCGGCGGGGGAATGGTCTGGGCTGCCGCCCGCATGGCTTAGGCCGCTTGCCGACGAGTACCGTCCGGCGTCCGCCGGCTCAGGCGCGACGCTGCGCCTGGCGCCAGCCGCCCAACAGGCGAAACACTTTCGGCAACAGCCAGACGAGCAAGGCCAGGAAAGCGGCGAGAAGAACGAGCAACAGCCAAGGATGGGCAAACATCAGCCACAAGGCGAAAAGGACCAGCGAGTCTTCGGCGAACGACACGGCGAGATTGCTGAAAGGCTCGGGTGAGGCATTGACCGCCGCGCGCGTTCCCGCCTTGGCAAAATGCGCGCCGGCGGCCAGCCCACCGCCGACGATGCCCATTGCCGTCTGCCACTCGACACCCTGTCCGCCAAAGGCCATCGCCGCCAGAGCGGCGCCGGCCGGTATGCGGATGAAGCTGTGCACGCCGTCCCACAGCGAGTCTATCCAGGGCACTTTGTCGGCCAGGAACTCGACCAACAACATCAGGCCCGACGCGCCGAGAACCCACGGGTGCTGCAGCACGCGCAAGCCTTCGGGCAGGCTCACCCAATCCAGGTTGCCAGCCAGGCCGACGACGAACAGCGTCGCGTACAGGCGAATTCCGGAAGCCCAGCCGAGGCCGGCGGCAATCGCCAGCAGACCGGTCAGGTCAAGCGGCCACGAACCCATCGCCGTTCACCTCCGACCTCAGATCTGCATGTTCATGACATCCTGATACGCCGAGACCAGCTTGTTACGCACCTGCACCATCTCCTGAAACGACAGACTGGCCTTCTGCAAGGCAAGCATCACCTCGTGCAGGTTCTCGGAGTTGTTGCCGGCGGCAAAATTTGCCGCCATCGCTTCCGCCTGTTGCTGCGTCTGGCTGACCGCGGCGATCGAGTTCTGCAAGACCTGCGCGAAGTCCGTCCCGCCCGGCGCGCCCACCGCCGCGCCCGCCGGTTCGGCTGGCCCGCCGCTGGCGGCAGCCGACGTGGCGCGCAGCATACCCAACATCTGATCGATTCCCCTGGTGTCCATCCTGATCTCCGAACGCTATCCAGGCAAGAAGAAGCAAGGAGCATGCCTCATACCCAGGCGGCCGGGACTGCCGACCTCAGTCCTTCAGAAAGCCCTCCTCGCGATACTTGCGCAACTTGTGGCGCAAGGTGCGCTCGGGCATGCCCAAGCGTTCGCCAGCAAGTTTACGCGATCCACCGCTGGCGGCCAAGGTTTCCAGAATATGCGCCCGCTCGCGCTCGCGCAAGCTGTCGCCACGCTCGGCCTGCGCCGCCGGCAGCGCGCCGTCCGCGCCCTGGCTGGCGGGTGCCGGCGCCACCGCGCCAGCATCCGCCAGCGACGCCCCGACGGGGCGCAGGAACTCACCCGTCAGATGCAGATCGTCGACCTCGACGAGTTCGCCACTGGCCAGGATCAATGCCCTTTGCATGACGTTTTCCAGCTCCCGCACGTTGCCCGGCCACGGATGCCGCTCGAGAGCGGCCTCGGCTGCCGCTGACAGGCGTAGACCTGGTCGCCCGGCACGCCCACCGTGCTCGGCCAGGAAATGCAGCGCGAGCGGAACGATGTCACGGCTGCGCCGACGCAGCGACGGAATCAGCAGCGGAAAGACGTTCAAGCGGTAGAACAAATCCTCGCGAAACAGCCCCTTTGCCACCGCCTCGGCCATGTCGCGATTCGAGGTTGCGATGATGCGAATGTCGAGCGCAATCGGCTTCTTGCCGCCAACCCGTTCGACTTCGCGCTCTTGCAGGACGCGCAACAGTTTGGCCTGCAGGGCAAGCGGCATTTCGGTCACCTCGTCGAGGAGCAATGTGCCGTTCTGCGCCTGCTCGAATTTGCCCGCTTGCGCCTGCTGCGCCCCGCTGAAAGCGCCCTTTTCATGCCCGAAGAGCGTCGCCTCGAGCAAGGTATCGGGAATCGCCGCGCAGTTGATGGCGACGAACGGCCCCTTGCTGCGCGCCGAGTGCTGATGAATGAAACGCGCGATGACCTCCTTGCCGACACCGCTTTCGCCACTGAGGAGAACGGTCGTATCGCTCTGCGCGACGCGTCGGGCGAGCGCAAACAGGTTCTGGCTGGCGGGATCGAGCGCGACGATTCCCGCTTCATTGCCGCCCGCCGGCAAACGGTAGCGTCGCACATGCTCGAGCAGCGCCGGCGGCTCGAAGGGTTTGAGCAGAAAGTCGCACGCCCCGGCGCGCATCGCCTCGACCGCGCGGTCGACGTCAGCAAAGGCGGTCATCAGGACGACCGGCAGGTGCGGCTGACGCCGGCGGATCTCCTTGAGCAAAGTGATGCCATCGACCGGCACCATACGCACGTCGCTGAGTACCAGCGCGACTGCGCGGCGCTCGAGCACATCGAGCGCCGCGTTGCCGCCGCAGGCTGCGAGAACCGTCTGTCCGGCCAGCTCAAGCGTGTCGCAAATCGCCTCGCGCAACGCCGCGTCGTCCTCGACGACCAGGATCGGGATTTCATGTTCCATCGGATTCATCCGTTGAATCAATCGCTTCTCCCGCTGGCGAGGAAGGTAGCGCGATGACGAACTCGCAGCCGTGGCCGAGCACCGACCTGAGCTGCATCGTTCCGCCGTGCGAGCGCACGACGGCCAGCGCAATCGCCAGGCCCAGGCCGGTGCCCTGACCCCGCGTCGTAAAGAACGGTTCGAAGATTCGCCCCTGGATCTCCGGCGCAATCCCGGCGCCGCTATCGCGCACGCTGATCGCCACCTGCCCCGCCTGCCACTCGCCGGCAAGCGTCACGTCGCCACCCGCCGAGCACGCCTGCAGCGCATTTTCCAGTAAATTGACCAGCGCCCCGGCGAGCGCCTTGCGGCTGCCGACGATGACCGCCGCACCCGCCTCGCCGGTCGCTCCGAGCACCCGGAAGCTGACGCCCTGCTCGCGAAACAAGGCTTCGACGCTCTGTGTCGCTTCGCCGAACAGTTCGCGCAGCGACACACGATCGCGCCCGATACGCTCGCCGCGGGCAAAGAGCAGCACATCCTGGATCAGGCGTTCGAGGCGTTTGAGCTGCGCCGTCGCCTTTTCCGCAAAGCGCACGCGCGCCGCCGCGCCAAGCTCCGCCTGCGCCAAGTTGGCGCTGTAGAGCAAGGCGGTGGCGAGCGGCGTGCGCTACTGATAGGCGAGCACCGCCGCCATTTCGCCCATCGCGGCCAGACGCCGGTTACGTTCCAGCTCGCTCTTCAAAGCATGCGCCGCGGTGACGTCGTGGATCAGCAGAATCCGCCCGCCGGCCGAGTCGAGCGCGCTCTCAGTGATCGCCAGGCGGCGCGCAGCGCACAGCCACTCGTCCGGAGCCTCGGTCGCCGCCAGCCGCTGGCGCGCCAGTTCGGGCCAGCGTCGGCCGATGACCGCCAGACCGAAGAGCGCGCGCGCAGCCGGATTCGCCTCGCTGACCCGCGCCTCGCCGTCAAGCACGACGACCCCCGCTGGCAGCGCGTCGAGCAGCAGCGCCAGGCGCTCGGACAGCGCTTCCTTTTCCTCGTACTGCCGGCGCAACTCGCCGTTGGCGACGGCCAGTTCGTTGGTCAGCGACTCGACGCGCGTCTGCAGCGCCTGGTACGACTCGCTGAGAGCCAATGAAACCTGGTTGAAAACGTCGAACGCCTTTTGCAGCTCCTGCGCTTCGCGTGTGACCGTTGTCATTTATGCTACTTTGCTCATTGAATGAAGAGTCAGCCGCCATTAACCGCTACAATATAGCATTGTAATTATCAGCTTTTTTGCTTCTTGCCTGCTTGATTGCAGGCTCTTCGACGTCACACGAGCATGGCGGCAGCCGGAACCGAGAGCCTAGAAACGACCAACGCGGCCGCCGCGGACAGCCTGCTGAGCCGCGCCCGCGAAGCGCTGGCGCGTCTGAGCAACAAGCAGAAGATCATCCTGATGGTCGCCCTGGCAGCCGTCATAGCGCTGCTGGTCACGGCGACGATACTCTTTCGGCAGAGCGACTTCCGAGTTCTCTTCTCCAATATCGGCGAGCGCGATGGTGGCGCGATCATCGCCACGCTGGAGCAGATGAACGTCCCTTACCGCTTCAACGAATCGGGCAGCGCCATCCTGGTTCCCGCCCAGCGCGTGCATGACGTCCGCCTGCGTCTGGCCGCACAGGGCCTACCGCGCGGCAGCGCGGTCGGCTTCGAGTTGATGGAGGGACAGAAATTCGGCATCAGTCAGTTCGCCGAGCAGATCAACTACCAACGCGGCCTGGAAGGTGAGCTGGCGCGGACGATCCAGTCGATCGCCGCGGTCCAGGCCGCGCGCGTCCATCTGGCGATTCCCAAACCAACGGTCTTCATGCGTGAAGAACTCAAGCCATCGGCCTCGGTCCTGCTCAACCTCTACCCGGGCCGCGCGCTGGAACCGGTGCAGATTGCCGGCATCCAGAATCTGGTTGCCGCCAGCGTGCCGCAACTGAGCGCGGCCAACGTCACCTTGCTCGACCAGAGCGGCGCGCTGCTCTCGCAGATGAAGAGCAAGTTGCTTGAGGCCGGGCTCGACCCGACGCAGGTCAAGTACGTTCAGGAGGTGGAAGCGAGCATCATCAAGCGCGTCGAGGACATCCTGGCGCCGCTCGTCGGCCCAGGCAACGCGCGCGTACAGATTGCCGCCGACATCGATTTTTCGCAAAGCGAACAGACAGCGGAAACGCATCGGCCGAACACGACGCCGCCCGACATCAGCATTCGTAGTCAGCAGACGAGCGAGACGGCGAGCACCAGTCCAACAGCCCAGGGGGTTCCCGGCGCGCTCAGCAACCAGCCGCCGGTGCCGGCCAGCGCGCCGCTCACCCAGCCGCCGGTCGCCGGCGCCGGTGGCACTGCTGCACCCGGCCAGCCCTTGCCCGGCCAGATCAACGCGGCGGGCGTTCAGGCGCCGATCGCCAGCGTTGCCCAGCCAATCAGCACAAGCAAGAATTCGACGATCAACTACGAGATCGACAAAACGATTCGCCATGTCAAGCAATCGGTCGGCACGATCAGACGCCTTTCGGCGGCCGTCGTCGTCAATCAGCGCAAGGAAATCGGCAAGGACGGCAAACCGGCCAACCGTGCGCTGCCCGACGCCGAGCTGAAGCAGATCAGCGACCTGGTCAAGGAAGCCATGGGCTTCAACAAGGACCGCGGCGACACGATATCGGTCGCCAACGCGCCGTTCACCGTCGTCGAAAAGGAAGAGGGTCTGCCTGCCTGGCGCGATCCGGAAACCGTCTCACTGGCCAAGGATCTGATCAAGTACGGCGTGATTGCCGCCATCGTCGCCTATCTACTGCTCGGCGTCGTTCGCCCGCTGATCCGGACGATGCTCGAGCGTCCGCCAGGCGAACGAGCGGCTGCCGGTGGTCAGATCGACGTGATCGCCGACGAGGAAGAAGGCGAAGCCGAGGAGCCGGTGAAACACGTTCCGACAGCCGCCGAACTGCTCGAAAAGAAGCTGACCCGCGCGCGCGCTCTGGCCCAGCAGGACCCGCAGGCGGTAGCCAACATCATCAAGGAATGGATGGGTGCCAATGGCGGCTGAAGACGGCATCGAAAAGAGTGCGATCCTGCTCGTCGCGCTCGGCGAGGATTACGCTGCCGAGGTGCTCAAGTACCTCGGACCGAAGGAGGTGCAGAAAATCGGGCAGGCGATGGCCGCGCTCAAGTCGGTGGCGCGTACGCGCGTCGAACAGGTGGTCGACGACTTTCAGCAGATCGCCGAGGACTCGGCGGCGGTGCATGTCAATGCCGACGCCTACGTTCGTTCGGTGCTGACCAAAGCGCTCGGCGACGACAAGGCGTCCAACCTGATCTCACGCATCCTCCAACCAGGCGATACCAACGGCATCGAAGGGCTGAAATGGATGGATGCGCCAACCGTTGCCGACCTGATCAAGAATGAACATCCGCAGATCATTGCAACGATCCTCGTACACCTGGCGCACGACCATACGAGCGACATCCTCAACCAGTTTTCCGACCGGCTGCGCAACGATGTCGTCCTGCGCATCGCAACGCTCGAAGGCATCCAGCCGGAAGCCCTCAAGGAATTGAACGACGTCATGCTCCGCCTGCTTTCCGGTTCCGCCAGCATCAAGAAATCGGCCATGGGCGGCGTACGGACAGTCGCCGAGATCCTCAACTTCATGGGAACTGCCAACGAAACCACGGTGCTCGATTCGATTCGCGAGTACGATCCGGACCTGGCGCAGAAAATCCTAGACGAAATGTTCGTCTTTGAAAACTTGCTCGACCTCGACGACCGGGCGATACAGCTTCTGCTGCGCGAAATCCAGTCCGAATCGCTGATCCTCGCCATGAAAGGCGCCAACGAGGCTCTGCGCGAAAAGATTTTCCGCAACATGTCGCAGCGCGCATCCGAAATGCTGCGCGAGGACCTGGATTCACGTGGCCCGGTGCGCCTTTCCGAAGTCGAAGCCGAACAGAAAGAGATCCTGAAGATCGTCCGCCGTCTGGCCGACGAGGGACAGATCGTCCTCGGCGGCGCCGGTAACGAGGAAATGGTCTGAGCCCCGGCAGGTCGTCGACGCGCGTCGATCGATCGACGCGCTGACCGGCGGCGAACCGGCCATACGCAACGACAGACAGCAAGAGAACGCATGATGGACAAGCTGGAAAATCGGGACAAGCGAGTCGATGAGCGCAGCGGCCGGTGGCACGGTGCACACGTGCCCCAACGCGAGAAAGCGAGCATCTACCCGTTCGCCGCCACGGATCGTCGATGAACCCGTGGATCCCCAAGGAAAAGTTGACCGCTTACCAGCGCTGGGAGGTGGCAGCCTTCGACGAGCAGGCGGACGCCACACCGCGTGAACCGCCGCCATCGGCACCCGAAGCCGTCGCGCCCAGCGCCGAACCGGTCGAGATTCGGCCGACGGAAGAGAGCCCGGTCGAGGAGCACGCGATCGTTCTGCCAACGGCCGAAGAGATCGAGCGTATGCATCGCGAGGCACACGATGCGGGCTACGCGGCCGGCTACCAGGCGGGCCTCGGCGCCGCCCAGGCGATCGCCGGACAACTCGCCAGCGTCCTCGACAAGCTACCCGAGGCGCTGGCCGCCATCGACCAGACGGTGGCCGACGAACTGCTCGCGTTGGCTCTCGAAATCGCCAATCAGGTTCTCCGCTCGAGTCTGCGCGTCCGCCCCGAACTGCTGCTACCGGTAGTCAGGGAAGCGGTGACGACGCTTCATCCGCATCACGGGCAGCCGCTCCTGTTTGCCCATCCGGACGACGCCAGTCTGATCCGCACTCACCTTGGCGAGCAACTCGCGCACAGTCACTGGCGCATCCTCGACGACGCAGCGCTGACCCCGGGCGGTTGCCGGGTTGAACTCGGCGCAAGCGAGGTTGACGCCACGCTCGAAACGCGCTGGCGGCGCGTCATCGAAGCGATCGGCATCAACCCGGAGTGGCTGGCGAAGGGCGAGCCATCCGCACGCGATCGCGGGCAATGAGCGACCCCGGCAAAAACCCGCATCTGGCCGCCTGGCAGAGCTTTCTCGTCGGCTGCCGGCAGGCCGCGCGCCAGGCCAGTTCGCTGCTCCCCAGCGGACACCTGACACGGATCAACGGCCTGGTCATGGAAGCGTCGGGACTCAAGCTGCCGCTCGGCAGCTCGTGCCGGATCATGCCGACCGGCGGCTCGCCGATCGAAGCCGAGGTCGTCGGCTTCAACGGCGAACGGCTCTTCCTGATGCCCTCGGACGATGTCTACGGCCTCTCGCCGGGCGCTCGCGTCGTCGCGCTGGAAACGCGCAACCGGCCACCACAGGTCGGTCAACCGCCACCCGCACGGCGCCGTTCGATCGACCGCGCAAAGCTCGTTCCGGTCGGCGATGAACTCCTCGGTCGCGTGCTCGACGGCGCCGGACGGCCACTCGATCGACTTGGCCCGCTGCAGGCCGGCGCGCTTCGCCCACTGCAAAGCCGACCGTTCAACCCGATGTCGCGCGCGCCGATCGACCATGTCCTCGATGTCGGGGTGCGCGCGATCAACGCACTGCTCTGCGTCGGGCGCGGGCAGCGCATGGGGTTGTTCGCCGGATCGGGCGTTGGCAAGAGCGTCCTTCTCGGCATGATGGCGCGCTACACCGCAGCCGAGGTCATCGTCGTCGGCCTGATCGGCGAGCGCGGACGCGAAGTCAAGGAGTTCATAGAGCAGATTCTTGGCGACGACGGCCTGCGCCGTTCCGTCGTCGTTGCCGCACCGGCTGATGTCAGTCCGCTGATGCGCCTGCAGGGCGCCGCCTATGCGACGAGCATCGCCGAGTATTTTCGCGATCGCGGTCGGCACGTCCTCCTGATCATGGATTCGCTGACCCGCTACGCGATGGCGCAGCGCGAAATCGCGCTCGCCATAGGCGAACCACCGGTCACCCGCGGCTACCCGCCATCGGTCTTCGCGCGCCTGCCGCAACTGGTCGAGCGTGCCGGCAACGGGCTCGAGGGGGGCGGCTCGATCACCGGCTTCTATACCGTCCTCGCCGAAGGCGACGACCAGCAGGATCCGATTGCCGACGCAGCGCGCGCCATCCTGGATGGGCACATCGTCCTCTCGCGGGCGCTCGCCGATGCCGGACACTACCCGGCGATCGACATCGAGCAATCGATCTCGCGCGCCATGGTCAGTCTGGTCAGCCCCGAGCACCTCGAACTGATT
>WBZM01000552.1_pt1 | contig 50585 bp, 49 predicted proteins | sample 5204271 | NCBI WGS metagenome assembly WBZM01 (sample SAMN12344346, study PRJNA552823) | activated sludge metagenome | biome: Activated sludge suspended growth; feature: Nitrification reactor; material: Wastewater; isolation source: activated sludge from nitrification reactor of wastewater... | reverse complement strand
AGTCGCCGTAGTGGCCCAGCGTGGTCCAGATCTTCTGGCCGTTGACCACGTAGTGGTCGCCCTTGCGCTCGGCGCGCGTCTTCAGCGACGCGAGGTCCGAGCCCGAGCCCGGCTCCGAGTAGCCCTGCACCCAGAAGTCGTCCCCGTTGCGGATGCGCGGCAGGTGGCGGTTCTTCTGCGCGTCGGTGCCGAATCGCATCAGCACCGAGGCGCACATGTTCGGGCCGAAGTTCGGCAGGTTGGGCGCACCCGCCAGGCCGAACTCCTCGTTGAAGATGTAACGCTGCGTGATGTCCCAGCCGGTGCCACCCCACTCGACGGGCCAGTGCGGCACCGACCAGCCCTTGGCCGCGAGGATCTTGTGCCAGCGGATGAAGTCGTCCTTGGACAGGCCCTGGTAGTTGACGACCTTGTCGCGGATGTCCTTGGGCAGATTGGCGTTGAGCCAGTCGCGAACCTCGTTGCGAAAGGCCTGCTCTTCGGCGGAGTAACTCAGGTCCATGGTCGAATTCCTGTGCGGTTGGTGGCGGCGCGTGCGCGCCGTCGGTGAGGCGTTGCCCCTGCCATCATAGCGATCCGCGATGCGGAACCATTTCGCGGAGCGGGCCAGGGGCGGTGAGAGGCAATCCGGCAGTGTGCGGAACGCCGGCCGGACGCGCTCAGTTCGCCCGTGTTTCCCGGAACCGGGTTCCGGGCGCGGGCGGGGTCTCGGGCGGGCCCGCGAAGCACTGGGCGATGCTCATCCAATGGGTCGCGGTGGGGCCCACCACCCGCAGCCGGGTGTCGGCGACGTGACGCACCTGCGTGACCACCTGGCAGAACTCGGTGGCGCTGCCCTCGACGAAGTCGGTCTGGCTCGGCTCGCCGTGCCGCCAGATCTGCCCAGAGGGCGAGGTGAGCCGCACTTCCGGCATCACGGGCGGCACCGGCAGTCCGTGGACCGTGTACGTCCAGCCGAAGGTGTTCACGCCCAGCACCACGATGTTGCGGATCCGGTCGCCGTCGACACGTTCCACGCCGAGCAGGTCGTAGACCGCCTGGCCGTGCGCCCAGGTCTCCATCAGGCGTGCGGTGATGCTCGAGCGCGCGCTCATGTCGGGCCCCACCCACTTCAGGCGGCGTTTCGGGTCGGTCTGCTCGAAGGTCCGGGCCACCTGCGGGCACAACGTGTGCCAGGCCTCGAGCAGCGCCCGGCCCTGCAGGCCCTGGGCGAACTGCTTCTCGAACTCGCGCATCGACATCGGCGGCACCTTGGCCTTGCGTTCCTCGCGAAACGCCAGGTAGCGGGGCTCGTCCACCACCGTCTGCCACGCCGCCCAGTTGCCCAGGTGCAGGTGGCCCAGCACGTGGTTGATCGTCCACTGCTTGAACCGGGTGGGCCGGTCGAACTCGGCGTCGGGCAGCGGCGCGAGCAGGCGGTACAGCGCCTCGGATTCGGCGAGAAAATCGGCGGGCTGATCGAACATCGGGTGTCTCCGGCACGGGGTGTCGGTCGAGGGTACCAGCGGGGCGTCGCCAGGCCCGGGCGACGGGTCATCGAGCGGAATGGGCGCGGGCGGTCGTGTCCCGGGATGCGGCTACACTCGGGCCGACCCGAAACCCCGAGCCCTCGTCGGCCCGACCGATCGCCAGGAGAACCGAAGCCATGGCCAGCATCAAGCGCATCGACCACGTCGCCATCGCCGTCAAGGATTGCGACGCCGCCACCGAGCAGTGGGTGAAGCTGCTCAACGCGGTGCACATCCGCACCGAGGTGCTCAAGGAAAAGGCTGGCATGGTCAAGGTGGCCTACCTGCAGATCGGCGAGAACGTGCTGTCGCTGGCGCAGTCGCTGGAGCCGGATGGCTTCCTGAACCAGCACATCGCCAAGCACGGCGAGGGCCTGCATCACATGGGCCTGGAGGTCGATGACCTCGACGCCTTCGTGAGCGAGGTGCAGGACAAGGGCTTCAAGATCCCCTTGCGCGACGAGTTCAGCAACCGCAGCGAGGTGGTGCTTCGTCCGCGCGATTCCAATGGCGTGGTGCTGCAGGTGCTGCAGTGGAAGGGCGGCAGCGACGCGACGGTGGAAGACCGCATCGAGCGCATCCGTCAGCTGCAGAACCAGCCGGAATAGGCCGCCCGGAACGCGGCGCCCGGCGGGGCGTGCCGCCCGGCGGCGGTTCAGAGGCGGTCGCGCAGGCGCCGCGCCACCATCAAGGGCGTGCGGTCCTCCAGGTACGGACCGATCAGTTGCACCGCGGTGGGCAGCCCCTGCGGCGTGCGCCCGACCGGCATCGCGGTGGCGGGCAGGCCGGGAAAGGTGGCCACGCCGGGCCAGGCGAGCTGCTGGTGATAGGGCGTGAGGCGGCCGTCGATCACCAGCGTGCGCTTCATCCAGTCCTTCTCGGTGACGTGCGGGAAGGCCACCGTGCCGAACACCGGCGCCACCACCAGGTCGATCGACTCGAACAGCCGGCGCCATTGCGCGCGCACCTGGTGGCGGCGGTCCGTCCAGTCGAGCCAGTCGTGCGCGCTGCCGGCGGACGCGTCCGGCAGGCCACGCGTGGTGATCGCGCGCAGCAGCCCTTCGTAGATGCGGTGCGCGCCGGCCAGATCCGGCAGGTCCGGGTGCTGGTGGATGACCCGCGCGCCGGCCTGCGCCAGCGCATCGGCGGTTCGGCGCACCGCGTCTCGGATCACCGCGTCGGTGCTCACCAGCGGGTGGTGGTCGAGCGCGAGCACGCGCAGTCCGGCCAGCCCCGGGGTGCGCGCCGCCGGCAAGGCCAGCCGATAGCCCACCGCCTCGTCATCGTCCGGGCCGGCCAGCACGTCGAAGGCCAGTTCGAGGTCGTCGGGGTCCGCGGCCATCGGGCCGACCACGTTCAGCACGTTGCCGATCTCGATCGACCCGGGGAAGGTGTGGCCGCGCGAGGGCAGCAGGCCGTGGCTGGGCTTGTGTCCGTAGATGCCGCAGAACGCCGAGGGCACCCGGATGGAGCCGCCGATGTCCGAGCCGAGCTCCAGCGCCACCATGCCGGCGGCGACGGCCGCCGCCGACCCGCCGGACGAACCACCGGCGCTGCGCGAGGGGTCGTGCGGATTCGCGGTGCGTCCGTAGATCGGGTTGACCGACTGCCAGTCGGCCAGCGCGGTGGCCACGTTCGTCTTGCCGAGGATCACCGCGCCGGCCGACTTCAGGCGGCGCACCAGCACGGCGTCTTGCGTCGGACGGTTGTCGCGGAACGCCGAGATGCCCCAGTTCGTGGTCAGGCCGGCGACGTCGAAGGCCTCCTTGACCGTCATCGGCAGACCGAGCAGCGGCCGCCGTTCGCCGCGCGCCAACGCGGCGTCGGCCGCGCGCGCCTGTTCGCGTGCGCGGTCGAAGTCGCGCACCACCACCGCGTTGATCGCGACATCGTCGGATTCGATGCGGGCGATCGTCGCTTCGCACAGTTCCAGGGCGGAGAGTTCGCCGCGGGCGAGGCGGGCGACGAGGCTGCGGACGGAATCGGGGGGCATTCGAGGTCTCCTGGCGGGTCGGATCTGTTCCCGTGGTCAGGGGATTATCGGCAATCGGGAGGCCGATCGGTGCGCTCAGGCGGCCCATCGGTGCATCCGGGAATGCCGGAATGCGCACCGGAGTCCGCGCCGGCCCTGTTTAGAATGGCCGGCAAACATCCACACCCGGAGACTCCATGAAGCCGCTCGTCTACAGCCAGGCCGAACTGCTCGGCAGCCACACGTATGCCAAGGCGCACCTGATCGATGGCCGCCTGATGCACGGCGGCTTCGATGCGTCCGGCACCTACATCCCGCCGCGGGCGCTCGGCCGGGCCCAGGCCTTGCAGGCCTGGACGCAATCCTTGCGGGCGCGCGGCGGGGAGCTCTTCCAGGCCGACGCGTCCTTGCTCGCGGGGGTGCGCGTGCCCAACGTGGAGCAGCACCGCCTGCTGCTGCGGGCCGGTCACGGCCAGACCTTCTGGAACGGCCTGACCATCACCGGCAAGATCGAGGCGCGCGGGCGCATCCTCGCGCAGATGACCTTTCCCGACCTGCGCAAGCTGGTGGTCGAACCGATCGACGAGATGGCGCTGGGCCACCTGAACGGCGGGCTGCTGTTCGCGCATGGCATCGACGAGGGCGGCGAGCCGGACAAGGGCATCGGCGGCCATGACGTGATGTGGTTCGTGGCCCGCGATCTCGCCTTCGGAGCCAATGCCTTCCCGGACGTCGAGCCGCCGGCCAGCATCGCACGTCCCGATTCCGGGCAGCGCGTGATGCCCGAGATCCCGCCCGACTTCGAGGCGATGCTCTCGTTCCTGATGAACCTGCTGGTGATCGAGTTCCGCGCCGAGATCGGCTTCGCCGCCACCCAGGCGGTGTTGCGCACGCCCGACCTGTTCCCGGGCCGGCGCGAGCAGGCCGAGGAGGCCGCGCGCATCATCGAGCGCATCCGCACCGACGAGGAGATCCACGTCACCTCGCTGCGGCTGTACCTGGGCGAGTTGCGCGCCTCCACCTTCCGCACCGTCGATGGCGGCACCGTGCCCGCCGGGACGCTGATCGATCGCTTCTGGCAGGGCCTGATCCGCTGGGCCACCGTGGAGCAGCCCAAGCTCGCGGCGCGCCAGCAGCATGACCTGATCGTCGAGCGCCTGCGCGGCCGGCCCGACGGCGAATCGTTGGTGCGCCAGTTCGACGCGCTCGCCGACGTGATCGCCTGAGCGCGCGGCGATGACCGACACCGTGAATCCGTCATCGGCCGGCGGCGTGCTGGCCGGCGTGCGCGTGATCGAGCTCGGCCAGGTGCTGGCCGGCCCGTTCGCCGGGGCGATCTTCGCCGACCTGGGCGCCGAGGTGCTCAAGATCGAGCGCACCGACGGTGGCGACGACGCCCGGCGCATGGGGCCGGCCTTCCGCCACAACGACTCGCTCACATTCCACATCTTCAACCGGGGCAAGCGGTCGATCGCGCTCGACCTCAAGAGCGAGGCCGGTCGCGCGGCCCTGGAGACGCTGCTGGCGCAGGCCGACATCCTGGTGCACAACCTGCGCCCCGGCGTGCCCGAGGACCTCGGCATCGATGGCCCCTCGGTGTGCGCCCGGCACCCGCGCCTGATCTATTGCGAGATCTCGGCCTTCGGCCACCGCGGCCCGATGCGCGAGCGACCGGGCTACGAGCCGCTGATCCAGGCCTACAGCGGCCTGTCCAGCACCAATGGCGGCCCCGACGATCCGCCGATCCGCATCGGTGCCTCGGTCTGCGACCAGGGCACCGGGATGTGGACGGTGATCGGTGCGCTGTCGATGCTGCAACAGCGCCAACGCACCGGGCGCGGCGGCATCGTGCAGGCCTCGCTGCTGGAGACCGCCCTGGTCTGGAACGCCCAGCGCGCCGACGCCTACGCGCTCACCGGCGAGATGCCCCCGCGGCACGCCTCCGGCCACCCGAGTCTCGTGCCGTACGAGGCCTTCGACGCCGCCGACGGTCCGCTGCTGATCTGCTGTGGCAACGACCGGCTGTTCGCGAAGCTCGCGCAGGTGCTCGGCCGCCCGCAATGGGCCGACGATGAGCGTTTCATGACGAATCGCGCTCGGCTGAAGAACAAGGCCGCGCTGTTCGACGAGCTGTGCCCCTTGCTGAAGGCGGGCCCGCGCGCGCAGTGGATCGAGCGATTCGAGGCGGTGGGCGTGCCGTGCTCACCGATCCACACCGTGCCGGAGGTGCTGGCCCAGCCGCAGGTGGCGGCGCTCGGGCTGGTGATGCCGGTGCCGCAGGAGGACTTCGCGCTCACCGGCGTGCCGCTGAGCTTCGACGGTCAACGCCCGGCGTTCCAGCGTCCGGCGCCGCGGCTGGGCGAGCACAACGGCGATCACGGGGTCTGAACCCCGCGCCCTGCTCAGCTCTCGAGCGTCAGGTTCAGGTCGCGGGTGAGGCCGCGAAAGGCCGGCCAGACCCGGTCGATGAAACGCCGCAGTTCTTCGCCCACCACCGGGCCTTCCTCCAGGCCGAGGTTGTCGATGAGGGTCTTCATGCGCGGCGATTGCGTGGCCGATTCCGCCGCCAGCGCGGCCAGCCGCGCGGTGACCTCGCCCGGCGTGCCGGCGGGCGCCAGCAGCAGGTTGCACTCGGCCAGGTTCTGGAAGGCCGGCCCGATGAAGCCCTCGTCGGCCCAGGTGGGCACGTTGGGCAGCTTCTTCGAGCGTCCGCCGTAGGTGATCACCACCGGCCGGATCGCGCCGCGCTGCAGGCCCGGCGTCAGGCCCACCAGCGAGCCGCCACCGACATCGATCTGCCCGGCCAGCAGGTCGGTGAGCATCGGGCCGGTGCCCTTGTAGTTCACGATGTCGAAGCGTGCGCCGGTCTGGCGCGCCACCTGCATCATCATCAGCTGCCAGCCGGAGGCGACGCCGTAGTTGCCCACCGACACCGGCCGGGTCTTCGCGTACTCGACCAGCTCCTTCATGCTGTTGACCGGCAGGTCCTTCTTGACCACGCCCAGGCCCGTGCCGGTGGACAGCGCGGCGATCGGGATCAGGTCCTTGCTGGTGTCGATCGGCACTTTCTTCAGCAGCACCGGCGCCTGCGCGAGCTGGCTGTGCAGGATCACCAGCAGCGTGTAGCCGTCCGGTGCGGACCGTGCGACGAGCTCCGAGGCGATCATGCCGACGCCGCCCGGCTTGTTCTCGACGGTGCACGCCACGCCCAGCTTGTTGGAGAAGTAGTCGGCATAGGTGCGCGCGGTCGCGTCGTTCGAGGCGCCGGGGGCCTGGGCCGCGATGATGCGGATCGGCTTGCTCGGCCAGGCCTGCGCGCGCGCGGTGCGCCACGGCAGCAGCCCGGCGGTCAGCCCCATGCCCGCCGCGCCCAGCAGGCGTCGGCGCGGCGTCATCGGACCCGTTGGTCCGTCGCGATGCGTCATCGGGTGTCCTTTCGTCCGGTCCGCCCGCGCCCCGGGTCGGGCGCGGGTACGTCGTGTCGACGCGCGGACGATCAGTCTACATCCCGATCTGGTCGGCCCGGTCGGTGATGTTCTTGACGATGCGCACCGACGCGATGTCGATCATCTTGCCCTCGTACTGCACCGCACCGAGGCCCTGGGCCAGCGCCTCGTCGTAGGCCTTCATCATCGCGCGGGCGCGGGCGACGTCCTCGGGCTTGGGCGAGAAGACCTCGTGGGCGATCTCGACCTGCGAGGGGTGGATCGCCCACTTGCCCACCATGCCGAGGATCATCGCGCGGCGGGCCTCCTCGCGGTAGACCTCGGGTTGCTTGAAGTCGGCGAACGGGCCGTCGACCGCGTCGATCCGGTTGGCGCGGCAGGCGATCGTCATCTGCTGGCGCTGGTAGTGCCAGATGTCGCCCGGGTAGCCGCCCGAGCCGCCGATGTCGCGGATGGACACGCCCTGGCTCGCGGAGTAGTCGCCCATGCCGAAGATCAGGCACTCCAGCCGCGGCGTGGACGCGGCGATCTCGTTGACGAGCATCATCGCCTCGACCTCCTCGATCAGCACGTCGATGCCGATGCGCTTCTTCAGGCCGAGCTTCTTTTCCATCATCGTCAGCAGCTTGTCGACGAACTGCACGTCGGCGGCGCTCATCGCCTTGGGCAGCATGATCACGTCGAGGTTCTCGCGCGCGCCCTCGACCACCTCGATGATGTCCTCGTAGGCGTACTCGGTGGTCAGGTCGTTGATGCGCACGCAGCGGGTGCTGCGCCCCCAGTTCAGGTCGTTCAGCGCGTCGACGATCTTCTTGCGCGAGGGTCGCTTCTCGGACGGGGCCACCGCGTCCTCGAGGTCGAGGAACACGAAATCGACGCCGATGCCGGCGGCCTTCTGCAGCATCTTCTCGCTGGAGCCCGGCACCGAGAGCTGGCAGCGGCGCAGGCGTTTGGGACGGGGAGTCATCGCGGTTCTCCTTTCGGGAGGGTTCGGTGGAATCGGGTCGGGTGTCGACGCGGGAGGACGTGGGACGGTTCGCGCGGCACCGGGCGTCAGTGCACCGCGCCCGCCGCGCGCAGCCGCTCGATTTCCTGCGCCTCGAAGCCGAAGTCGGCCAGGGTCTGGTCGGTGTGCTCGCCGACGGTGGGCGCGCGGCGACGCACGCCGCCCGGGGTGGCGCTCATGTGGATCGGCGTGCCGGCCACCTCGATCCGGCCGCTGGCACCCGGCTGCTCGGTGGGCACCAGCATCTGGCGGATCTTGAAGTGCGGATCGGCGAAGATGTCGGCGGCATCGAAGACCGGGCCGAACGGGATCTCGCCGCCGAGGATCTCGACGAGTTCCTGCTTCGTGTGCCGGCCGGTCCATTCACCGACGATGCCATCGACCTCGGTGCGGTGCGCCACGCGCTGGTCGTTGGTGCAGTAGCGGGGGTCGGTGGCCAGTTCGGGCCGCCCCATCTTCTGCGTCAGCGGGACCCAGAAGCGGTCGTTGGGCACCCCCAGGCTGACGTGGCCGTCCTTGGCCGGGAACAGGCCGAACGGACACAGCAGCGGGTGGCCGTTGCCTTCGGGCTTGGGCGCCACGCGTGAGGCGCCGTACTGGAACACGATGCGCTCGCAGATCGCCAGGATGCTGTCGACCATCGCGACGTCGACGAACTGGCCCTGGCCGGTGCGCTGCGCGCGCCAGCAGGCCGCCGCGACGCCATAGGCGAGGAACATCGCGGGAATGATGTCGCCCACGCCCGGGCCGATCTTCGTGGGCGCACCCCCGGGCACCGGGCCGGTGATGCCCATGATGCCGCCCATCGCCTGCGCCACCGGATCGTAGGCCGGCCAGTGCGCATACGGGCTCTTGCCGCTTCGCGCATCGCCGAAGCCGCGCAGCGTGGCATAGACCAGCTTCGGGTTCTCCTTGGCCAGCGTCTCGTAGCCCAGGCCCAGGCGCTCCATCACGCCCGAGCGGTAGTTCTCGACCAGCACGTCGGCCTGGCGGACCAGCCGCATCAGCACCGCCTTGCCCTCGGCCTTCTTCAGGTCCAGCACCAGCGAGTGCTTGTTGCGGTTGATCGAGCCGAAATAGCCGCCGAAGCCGCCGTCCTCGATCTTGCGGGCGCCCGGCAGGTGCGGCCCGTGGCGGCGGGTGAGATCGCCACCGGGCGGCTCGATCTTGATCACCCGCGCGCCCTGGTCGGCCAGCAGCATCGTGGCGTAGGGCCCGGCCAGCATCTGGGTCAGGTCGAGCACGACCAGACCCTGCAGCGCGCCGAAGTCGGTCATCGCGAGGCCCAGTGGCTGCGACGCTTGAGCAGCACGGTGCGCTCGGCCTGCACGCACAGCTTGTCGTTCTGGTTCACCCCGTAGTGGCGAAAGCGCACGATGCCGGCGTCCTCGCGATCGGCGTCGGACTTCTCGAGCACCTCGGTGTACGCGTACAGCGTGTCGCCGTGATAGACCGGATTGGTCAGGCGGATCTTGTCCAGTCCGATCTCGCGCAGGCACTGCTCGGCGGTGTCCTGCGCGGCCAGGCCCAGCACCATCGACAGGTTGATGCCGCCGAACACCACCCGCTGCGCGAAGATGCCGCTGGCGCCCTGCTTCATCCGGTGCTCGTTGAAGTGGCCCTCGGCGGTGTTCATCACCAGGTTGGTGATCATCACGTTGTCCATCTCGGTGACGGTCTTGCCGCGGGCGTGGTGGATCAGCGCGCCGACCTCGAAGTCCTCGAAGTAGTTGTCGGCGCTGGTCAGCGTGGCGAGTTTCACTGGTCGGCTCCTGGTTTGGCGGCTTGCATCGCGAACGCGCGCTCGGCGATCATCGCCTCGACCTCGGACTTGCCGAGCAGGTTCGTGGCGATGATGCGTTGCTGGATCTCGGAGGTGCCCTCGAAGATCTTCGTCAGGCGGGCGTCGCGCCAGTAGCGCTCCACCGCGAACAGCTTCGTGTAGCCGGCGCCGCCGAAGATCTGGATCGCCTCGGAGGTGACCCGCTCGGCCATCTCGGAGGCGAAGTACTTCACCATCGACGCCTCCTTGTCGCAGCGCCGGCCCTGGTCGATCTCGTTGCAGACGAAATACAGCAGCTGGCGTGCGGCCTCGATCTCGGTGGCCATCGTCGCGATCTTGAAGCGGATGGCCTGGTACTCGGCGATCGGGATGCCGAACTGCTTGCGTTGCTTGGCGTACTCGATCGCGTCCTCGAGCGCGCCCTGCGCCAGTCCGATCGCGCGCGCCGCGGTGTGGGCGCGGGCCTTCTCCAGGCCCTTGGCCATCATCAGGAAGGCCTTGCCCCGTTCGCCCATCAGCGCGCTCTTGGGCACGCGCACGCCATCGAGCGCGAGTTCCCAGGTCTTCCAGCCGAAGTAGCCGATCTTCGGGATCGGCGAGCCCTGCATGCCCTTGGGCAGCGTGCCCCGGGGCTTCTCGATCATGAAGCAGGAGATGCCCCACCAGCGCTTGTCCGCGGACGGCGGCTTGTCGGTGCGCGCGAACACCGTCATGAAGTCGGAGCCGTCGGCGAAGGTGCACCAGTACTTGTTGCCGGTGAGCACCCAATCGTCGCCGTCCTGCACCGCGCGGCAGGAGATCGACGAGAGGTCCGAGCCGGTGCCCGGTTCGGACAGCGCGCTCGCGTTCAGGTACTCGCCGCGCACCACCTTGGGCAGGTAGTGCGCGCGCATCTCCTCGGACATCGACGACTGGATCCAGCCGCCCTGGCCGCGCGCGACGATCGAGGCCACCGACATCCAGCCGCGGGCGAGCTGCTCGCAGATCAGGCAGTACTCGAACACGCCCAGGCCCATGCCGCCGTACTTCTCCGGAATGGTGATGCCGAAGTAGCCCATGTCGGCGATCTTCTGGCGCAGCGTCATCGGGATCTCGCCATCGGGCCCGTCGAGCGCGTTGGCCACCGGCAGCACCTCCTTCATCGTGAAGTCGCGTGCCGCGTCCCGGATCATCCGGCGTTCGTCGGTCAGGTAACCCTTGCCGTCGTTGGACATGTTCATCCCCTCAGGCGCACGAGGTTCGAGCGCTGGTACGTGATGACCTCCTCGCCACGCTGGTTCGTGCCTCGGGTGTGCCAGGTGACGATGCCGAAGCCCGGCCGGTTCGAGGCCAGGCGCTTGCTGACGACCTCCGAGGCCGCGTACAAGGTGTCGCCGGGATAGACGTCGCGCAGGTAGGTGAGCTCGTCCACGCCGAGGAAGGGCCCGCCGCCCTCGGAGAGGTCCTCGACCGTCAGGCCGAACACGGTGTTGAAGACCAGCACCGGGTTGACCGGCGTGGTGACGTGGCCGTGCGCCTGCGCGAACTGCTCGTTCGTGTAGTGCGGGTTGTAGTGCAGCGTCAGCGTGCTGAACAGCGTGTTGTCGGCCGCGGTGACGGTGCGGCCCCAGTGGTGGGTGAAGCGCTGGCCCACCGAGAAATCCTCGTAACGGTTGCCGCGGCTCCTGAGCTTGGCCTGCGACTTCAGGCGCGCGACGGTCTCTTCGTGACTGCTCATCGCAGGGTCTCCAGCAAGGGGGTGAGGGTTGGGGCGTGCTCGAGCTCGCGCAGCGCGGCCACCAGGCGCTCGAAGCGCTGGTGGCCGAGCGCCGGCGCGGCGATCGCACGCGCCTTGGCGACCAGACGCTGCCACTGCGCGGCGGTGTCGGTGGCCGGAATCGCGACGTTGGCCTGCTCGGTGATCTCGCGGCCATCGCGGGTGCGGATCGTGACGACCGCCTCGTTGCGGTCGCCGCCACGGCCGGTGATCAGTTCGATGTGGCGCCGCGCCCGCGCGAAGCGCTCGTCGAGCGCGGTCTCGTCGGTGTAGAGATCCAGCGCGGCGGTGTCGCCGCCGGCCATCGCCACCGCGGCCAGGTGCTGGATCGAGAACTTGACCTCCAGGCCGGTGCGCGGCTCGGCGATGTCGCACACGCCGCGGTGGTTGCCGGCGACGTGGATCTTCATGCTGTCGAGCGCGCCGAGGTCCAGCCCGTGCTTGCGCCGGGCCTGGCCGATCGCCTCGATCGTCGAGTGCGTCAGATAGCAGGCCGCGTGGTACTTGAAGAGCGTCGACTCGATCGCGAACCCCTGGCGGGTGTCGATCGGACCGCTGAAGGCATTGACCTCGGGTGCCATCGTGCGGGCGAAACCCTGCTCGCACTCGATGCCGCTGTCGTTCGCGGTGAACCCGCGCGCGGCGAGCTGCGCGGCCATCAGCCCGTTCATTGCGGCCTTGCCGGCGTGCAGCGGCTTGGTCATCGTGCCGAACATGCTCTTCAGGCCGGCGGCCTGCGCGGCCGCCAGGCCCAGCGCGTGCGCGGTGCGTCCCGCGTCCAGGCCCTTGAGGTTGGCGCAGGCCGCGGCCGCGCCGAAGGTGCCCACGGTGCCGGTGGCGTGAAAGCCGTGCAGGTAGTGGCTGGGCCCCACCAGTTCGCCCACGCGGCTCTCGATCTCGTGGCCGACGACGATCGCGCGCAGCAGCGCGTTGCCGGACCGGCCCTCGGCCTCGGCCAGCGCGAGCGCGGCGGGCGCGACCGGCACGGTCGGGTGGCCGAACATGCGCGAGGCGACGTCGTCGAAGTCGAGCGCGTGGCCGGCCGCGCCGTTGATCAGCGCGGCGTCCAGCGGGCGCACCCGTGCGGGGTGGCCGAGCAGCGTGCAGGGCCCGGCGCCACCGGTGCCGTATTCATCGACCAGGATGCGCACCAGCGGCTCGCTCGCGCCGGCGACCGACACCGCGATCCAGTCGAGCAGCACGTGGCGTGCCCATTCGCGGGCGTTGGCACTGATCGCCGCGTCGTCGGTGGCGCTGATCCAGTCGGCCAGGATCCGGGTGACGGGTGCATTGACCTGCTCGTTCGCCATGTCGGCCTCCGGGGTTGCCCGCGCGGCTTGCGCCGGACCAGTATCGGCCAGGGGGCGGGGCGATTCAATCGAGCGCGCGGGAAATTGGCGCGCTTTCGGAAGTGCGGGTTCCATCCCGTGCCTCGCGGCCGGCGGTCGCGCCAGGCGCGCCCGGTTCAGGCCGTCAGCGCCCGGTACACCTTCGTCAGCTCGCGCGGCAGGTCGTCGACCTCGTCGATCACGAGGTAGCGCTCGTCGGGGCACATCCGACGCAGGTAGTCGTGGCCCGCCGGGTCGATCGTCACGCAAAACGTCAGGATGCCGGCGCGTTCCGCTTCGCGAAGCGCCATCGCGGTGTCCTGGATCCCGTATTCGTCGTCGTTGCGGTCGGGCCCGTAGTCGCGGTCCTGCGGGTAGCCATCGGACACCACGATCAGCACCTTCAGGCGCTCCGGTTCGCGATCGAGCTGAGTGACCGCGTGGCGGATCGCCGGCCCCATCCGGGTCGAGCGGCGCGGCTGCATCGCGGCCATCGCCGCCCAGGTGCGCGGCGTGAGCCGGTCGCCGAAGCCCTTGGCCACGTGGAACTCCACCTCCTCGCGGCCGTATCCCGAGAAGCCGTAGATCGCGTGCTTGTCGCCGAGCGTCTCGAGCGCCTCGCTCATCAGCGCGAGCGACTCCTTCGCGACGTCGATCACGCGCCGCTTGGGCGGATCGGGCAGCAGGTCGGTGCGGTCGTTCCAGAACGCGTAGACGAACTCGGTGTCGTTGGGGGGCTCCGGGTGGGCCGGCTTGGGGGGCGCGTCGCGATCGGGCACCGGGAAGTCGGTGGACGCGCTCATGTCGAGCAGGAACACCGCGGCCACCTCGCGCAGCGCGCGTTCGCGGCGCCGGTACACCCGCTCGTCGGTGGCGTGTCCGGCCCGCCGGTCGATCACCGCCTCGATCACGCCGTCCAGTTCGAGCTCCTCGCCGTCGCTGACGCGGCGCACCCGCTCGTAGGATTCCGGCTTGATGAACTTGAACTGGCGCTTGACCTGGCTGGCGAGCGCCGCGTGGCGCTGGCGCACCGACTCGATGAAGTCGAAATCGTCGCCGCGCAGCCGGTGCTCGAACAGGCGGCACCAGCCCTTCAGGTAGGTCTGGTTCAGGTAGTCCCACTCGTCGTAGAGGAAGCTGCGGGTGCCCGCGTCCGGGTCGCCGAAGTGCCGCCGCAGCAGCGCCCGGTCGAGCTGTCGGTCGCGTTCCAGGCGGGCCTTCTCCTTGGTGGCGGCCGGGTCGTCCTCGGGCAGCGCGTCGATCAGCGACCCGGTGTGGCCCGCCCGCAGTTGCCGCTGCACCAGTTCGGGACGCACCTCGCCTCGAAAATCGACCGGGGATCCCTCGAAGTCGTCGTCGGTCAGCCAGTCGCCCTCGCCCGGGTCGTCGCCGGACTCGCCCTGGCCCGGCTGCGACGGGCCCTCTTCGCCGGGCGGTGGCTCGAGCAGGTCGAGCGCCGACGGGTCCACGTCGTCGGGCTCCGGCGCGCCGCGGTGCGCACGGGTCATCGCGTGAAAGCAGGCGATCGCGGCCGCGGCGGTGTCGATCACGTCGGCGCGGGCGTCGCGCACGGTGTCGGCCGCCTCGAGCATCGCCGCGAGCGCTCCGGTGTCGTCGACCCCCGCGAGAAACCCGCGCGACGCGCCCAGCGTGTAGAGCACCAGGGCCTCGTAGAGCGCGTTGGGCCGGTGGGGCCAGGCGGCCAGCTCGTCGGGCGACGCCCGCGTGCCGCGCGCGTGGGCCAGCACGCGCTCGAGGTCGTCGCGCGCGCCGGGGTAGCGGCGGCGCATCGCCTCGTCGATCCGCAGGTCCTCCAGTGTCATGAAGAGCCGACGCATCAGCGCCGGCGCGCTCCAGCGGGCGAAGAAGCGGTCGAGGTCGGTGGGGCGGGCCGCCAGCGTGGGCGGCTCCGGGGGCATCGGCGGCAGCCGCCGCAGGGCATCGGCCATCGAGAAGCCGAAGGTGCCGTTCTCGTAGAAGCCGAGCTGGTGCAGCACCGCGACCCGGTACACCCCCAGGTTGTGGCGGCGGCTCCCGAAGGTGTCCACCCGCGGTGGCAGGAAGATCGCGGTGCCGTCGGTGGTGACGCTGTCCGGGCGGAAGTCGCCGGTGAGCGCCTCGCTCGGCTTCAGGTGCAGGTAGTGACCCGACAGCCCCTGGGTGAACAGCGCCAGCAGGCGCTGCACGTCCGAGAGTTCGAGCGCCTCGGGGGTCACGGCAGGATGACGTCGACGATCGCCGCGACCGCCTCCTGGACCTGCGCGTCGTCGGTGACCGCGCGCGAGATCGCCGCGTCGCACGCCCGCCGCGCGGGGATGCCGCCGACCACGAGCTGCGCGGTGTAGATCAGCAGCCGGGTGCTGACGCCCTCCTCGAATCCGTGCTCGCGCAGATTGCGCACCTTCTCGCCGATCGTCGCCAGGCGCAGCGCGGTCTCGGCGTCGACACCGCTCTCGTGGGCGATGATCGCCGCCTCGCGCTCGACCGGCGGGTAGTCGAACTCCAGGCTGACGAAGCGCTGGCGGGTCGAGGGTTTCAGGTCCTTCAGCACGCTCTGGTAGCCCGGGTTGTACGAGATCACCAGCAGGAAGTCCGGGTGCGCGTCGAGCAGCTCGCCGGTCTTCTCGATCGGCAGGATGCGCCGGTGGTCGGTCAGCGAGTGCACCACCACGGTGGTGTCCTTGCGCGCCTCGACCACCTCGTCGAGGTAGCAGATCGCGCCGGTGCGCACCGCGCGCGTCAGCGGCCCATCGATCCACACCGTCGCGTCGCCCGAGAGCAGGTAGCGCCCGACGAGGTCGGTCGCGGTGAGGTCCTCGTGGCAGGCCACGGTGATCAGCGGGGTCTCGTGCGCGCGGCGCGGCGTGTCCGCCTGTCGGAACAGCCGCCAGGCCATGTGTTCGACGAAGCGGGTCTTGCCGCAGCCGGTGGGCCCCTTGAGCAGCACCGGCAGTCGGGCGGCGTAGGCGGCCTGGAAGAGTTCGATCTCGTCGCCCAGCGGCAGGTACCAGGGCTCTTGTTCGAGACGGTGCGAATCACCGGCGACGATCGGGGAGGTGGCGCTCACGGTTCAGAATCCCAGTTGCTTGGCGGCGAGATCCTTCATGATCTCCTCGGAACCGCCGCCGATCATGTTGACCTTCACCTCGCGGTAGATGCGCTCGACGCGCGTGCCTCGCATGAAGCCCATGCCGCCCAGGATCTGCACCGCCTGGTCGGCGCAGAACTGCAGCGTCTGCATCGCCTGCACCTTCAGCATCGAGAGCTGCGAGACCAGCACGTGCGGGTCGCCCGCCGCGTGTTCGACGCGCCAGGCGAGGTCCTCGAGCAGGCAGCGGGTGGTCTCGATGCGGATGCCCATGTCCACCAGCTTGTGGCGGATCACCTGGCGTTCGGACAGCGGCATCCCGAAGGTCTTGCGCTGTCGTGCCCAGTCGAGCGCGTCCTCCAGGCACACCTGGGCGAAGCCGTAGGCGCCGGCGGCCATGTAGATGCGCTCTGAGTTGAAGTTGCGCATCACGATCGGAAAGCCCCGGTTCTCCTCGCCGATCAGGTTCGCGGCGGGCACGCGGCAGTTCTCGAAGTGCAGCGTCGCGGTGTCCGAGGCCCACCAGCCCATCTTCTTCAACTCGGTGCGGGTGAAGCCCGGCGTGTCGCGCTCGATCAGCAGCAGCGAGATGCCGCCGGCGCCGCGGTCGGCCGGGTTGGTGCGCACCGCCACCGTGTAGAAGTCGGCACGCATGCCCGAGGTGATGAAGGTCTTCGAGCCGTTCACCACGTAGTGGTCGCCATCGAGCACCGCGGTGGTCCTCAGGCTGGCGACGTCCGATCCGCCGGAGGGCTCGGTGATCGCCAGCGCCGAGATCTTCTCGCCAGCGAGCACCGCGGGCAGCACGCGCCGCTTCATGTCGGAGCTGCCGGCGGCCAGGATCGGCGGGCTGCCGATCGTGTGCGAGAAAAGCGACGCATTGACCCCGCCGGCGCCGCTGCGACCGAGCTCCTCGGACTGGATCAGCTTGTAGAAGATGTCGCAGGGCGTGCCACCGTACTCCTCCGGGTAGCCCAGCCCCAGCAGCCCCACCCGCGCCGCCTTGCGGTAGAGCTCGCGCGGAAAGGTGCCGGCCTCGTCCCAGTCGTTGGCGTGCGGCGCGAGCTCGCGGGCGACGAACTGACGCACCGTCTGGCGGAACTGCTCGTGCTCGGCGGTGTAGTAGTTCGGATTGCGGAAGGCGGTCAGGCGGTTCGGCGCGTTCATGGTCGCGGGACTCGGGCGGCGGGATGCCCGATCCTACTCCGGTCGTGCGTAGGCCCCGTTCCGGACGGCGGTCGCCACCGCGCCCGCGGCGCGGGTCTCAGGTCGCGCGGCCGACCGCGGCGATCTCCCGGCGCAGCGCGGCGAAGCGTGCGCCCGGCGCGTCCGCGCGCAGCGGGTCGTCCGCGGCGGGCGCGGCCGCCCGCACCGCCGCCCAGTCCCGATCGTCCAGGCGCGACGCCGCCAGCGGCAGCAGCTCGCGTTCTTCGGTGGCGATGTGGTGCCGGTAGTAGACGAGGTAGGTGGCCGCCGCGCTCTCCAGCGCCGCCCGGGGTTGCATCGCGCCCACCCGGGCTTCCTGCAGACGCGTGAGCAGCTCCGCGCCGGCCTGCGCGATCACCCGGTGCTCGTGCAGGAGCCGTTCGATGCGCGGGCGCAGGTCCGGGTCGCGTTCGAGCAGCCGCCGGAAGGCCGCGTCCTCGCGCGGGTGGTGGTAGACGTCGGCGAAGTGGCGAAGGTAGTCCACGATCTCCACGAGCAGGTCGTAGCTGGGTTCCTCGTCGCGCCGGAAGGCGTCCATCTGCGCTTCCAGGACGGCCAGCAGCCGGCCGAAACTCACGTGTTCGTCGTGCCAGGTGGTCAACAACGGGTTCATGACCGCGGTCTCCGTGCGATGGCAGGGCGGCGGGCACCACCCCGCAGCGATCAGGATGCCCGCGCGAGTCCGGACGGTCATTGACATTCGTGGGCGCGGGTCCGGCGCGCGTTCGCGATACCCATCGCCGCACGATTCGAACCCGCCGGCGATGCGCGGGTCGTGCGGATCGCGTTACCCTCGGGTCGTTCCCCGAACCGGGTGCCCGCACCATGCCCTCGACGCTCGCTTTCCTGCCCGGGTTGTCCCAGGCCCTGATCCAGGCCCCGATGGCCGGCGTGCAGGACCATCGCCTGGCCGCCGCGGTCTGCGAGGCGGGCGCCCTGGGCTCGGTGCCGTGCGCGATGCTCGATCCGGCCACCCTGCGCACCCAGCTCGGCGCGCTGCGCGAGCTCACCGACCGGCCTTACAACGTCAACTTCTTCTGCCACACGCCGCCGGTGCCGGATGCGGCGCGCGAGGCGGCCTGGCGCCAGGCGCTCGGGCCCTACTACGCGCAGCACGGCATCGACCCGGCCGGCATCGCGGCGGGTGCGGGACGGGCGCCGTTCAGCGAGGCCTTCGCCGAGGTGCTCGCGGAGTTCCGCCCTGCGGTCGTCAGTTTCCACTTCGGCCTGCCGTCGCCGTCGCTGCTCGCGCGCGTGCGGGCCTGGGGTGCGGTGGTGCTGTCCTCGGCCACCACGCTCGACGAGGCGCTCTGGCTGCAGGACCACGGGGCCGACGTGATCATCGCGCAGGGCCTGGAGGCCGGTGGCCATCGCGGCCTGTTCCTCGGCGACGACCTCTCCACGCAGGTCGGCTTGTTCGCGCTGCTGCCGCAGATCGTCGCGCGGGTGAACGTCCCGGTGATCGCCGCGGGCGGCATCGCGGACGCGCGCGGCGTGGCCGCGGCGCTGGCGCTGGGCGCCACCGGGGTGCAGGTGGGCACCGCCTATCTGCTGTGCCCGGAGGCCACCACATCGGCGGTGCACCGCGCCGCGCTGGTTTCGCCGGCGGCCGCGCAGACCGCGCTCACGAACCTGTTCACCGGGCGCCCGGCGCGTGGCATCGTCAATCGCGTGATGCGCGAGCTCGGACCGATCTCGCCCCTGGCCCCGGCGTTCCCGCTGGCCACGCCGGCGATCGCCCCGTTGCGCACGAAGGCCGAGGCCCAGGGCAGTGGCGACTTCACGCCGCTGTGGTCGGGCCAGAACGCGAGCGGCTGCCGTGCCGTGCCGGCGGCCGAGCTCACCCGCGCGCTGTTGGCCGGCTTCGGCTGACGCGCGCCCCGATCATCACCGCACACCATTCACACCGGAGGAGACAGAGATGGGATTGGACCTGAATGCCGTGGGCCGCTCGGCCCCCACCCGCGAGGTCAGCTGGGATTCGCGCGACGTGATGCTCTACGCCCTGGGTGTGGGCGCTGGTCAGGCCGACGCGCTGGCCGAGTTGAACCTCACCACCGAGAACTCGGCCGACACCGAGCTGGTGGCATTGCCCGCGTACGCGGGCGTGCTGTTCCAGCGCACCGGCGTGCGCATCGACATGGGCGACATCGACCGGACCAAGGTGGTGCACGCCGAGCAGGCCTTCGTGCTGCACAAGCCGTTGCCGGTGCAGGGCACGGTGCGCATCGACGCGAAGATCATCGGCATCTTCGACAAGGGCTCGGGCGCGTTGGTCACCACGCAGTCGCGCGCGGTCGATGCGGCCAGCGGCGAGTTGCTGGTCGAGGCGGTGTCCTCGGGCTTCATTCGGGGCGCGGGCGGCTTCGGCGGCGAGAAGGGCCCGTCGGGCGCTTCGCCGGTGCCCACGCGCGCGCCGGACGTGCAGGTGGTGGTGCCGACGCGCCGCGACCAGGCCTTGTTGTACCGGCTGAGCGGCGATCGCAATCCGCTGCACAGCGATCCGGTGTTCGCGCGTCGTGGCGGCTTCGATCGGCCGATCCTGCACGGCATGTGCACCTACGGCATCACCGGCCGTGCGGTGATCCAGGCGCTGGTGGGCGGGGATCCCACCCGCGTGCGCTCGATGTCGGCGCGCTTCACCAAGCCGGTGATGCCCGGCGACACGCTGACGGTGCAGGCCTGGCGCGAGGGCGGCGAGATCCGCTTCCGCACGCTCGGCGAGGGCGGCGCGACGGTGCTCGACTTCGGCTCGATGGGCCTGCGCGCCTGACCCCGTTGCGTGGGCGGTGCGTGCGCCGCCCCGCCCGGCCGGATCAGTCGGCGCCCTCGATCACGCCGCGCTCGCGCAGCGCGGCGATCGCCTCGGCGGTGTACCCGTGCTCCCGAAGCACCGCGCCGGTGTGCTGGCCGGCCCGCGGCGAGGTGGCCGCGGGGGCGCCGTTCTGGAAGGGCGTGATGCCCGGCAGATTGCCCACCGGCACCGGGCGCTCGACGCCCGGTTGCTCGAGCCAGGCGATCAGGCCGGTCTCCTTCACCTGCGGCTCCTCGAGGAAATCGCTGTAGCGGTTCACGCGCTCGTAGAGCAGGTCGGCCTTGGCCAGGCGCTCGCTCCATTGCGCCGTGTTGCGCGATTCGAAGATCGGACGCAGGATGCCCATCAGCACCGCCTCGTGCTGGTAGCGCAGCGCGCCGGTTGTGAATCGCGCGTCGCCCAGCAGGTCGCGCCGCTCCAGCGCGATGCACAGGTTCTGCCACTCCTTGTCGCGCACCGCCGCCACCGACATCCAGCCGTCGCGCGTCTTGAAGATGCCGTGGGGCACGCCGCCGGGACGCACCGTGCCGCCCTCGAGGATCGCCGACATCATCCGGATCGCCTGCAGGCCGGCGGCGCCCTGCATCAGGCTCGCCTGCAGGTAGCGTCCGCGCGGCTCGTCGCGGCGCGCGTACAGCGCCGAGGACACCGCCTGGTAGGCGTACAGCGCGGTCACCATGTCGACCGGGATCACCGGCACCCGGTGCGGAATGCCGTCCTCGCCGTGGTTCTCCGCGGTCAGGCCGGTGAAGGCCTGCAGCACCGGGTCCATCGCGGGACGCCCCACCAGCGGGCCGGTCTGGCCGAAGCCGGAGATCGACAGGTAGAGGATGCGCGGCTCCTTCGCCGACACCGCCTCGTAGCCGAAGCCCAGGCGCTGGATCACGCCGGGGCGAAAGCCCTCGATGAAGACGTCGGCGCCTTCGATCAGCCGCCACAGCACCGCCTTGCCCTCGTCGGACTTCAGGTCGATCGCGACGCTGCGCTTGCCGAGGTTGCCGATGATCGAGAACGCGGTGTGGTCGCCGTAGGTGACCCCGAGCACGCGGCTCCAGTCGCCATCGCCGGTGCCTTCGACCTTGATCACGTGGGCGCCGTGCTGTGCCAGCAGCATGCCGCAGTAGGGGCCGGCGATCCCCTGGCTCAGGTCGATCACTTTCAGGCCGGCGAACGGGGCGTCGTAGCTCATGGGACCTCGGGTGGCGTTGCGGTGGCCGGCCTCAGCCGGCCGGGTTCGGATAGCGTGACTGGATCTCGCGGATCCGCGCGAGCGTGTCGTCGTCGAGCACGGTCTGCGCCGCGGCGATGTTCTCGCGCAGTTGCGCGGCGCTGGTCGCCCCCAGGATGGTGGCGCCGACGAACCAGCGGCTGCGCACGTAGCCCAGCGCGAGCGCGACCGGGCTCAGGCCACGCTCGCGCGCGAGCGCCAGGTAGGCCTGCGCCGCCTCGGCGGCCAGCGGCGTGCGGTAGCGTGCGCCGAGTTGGTCGAATCGTGTGAAGCGCGCGCCGGCCGGGCGCGTGCCGCCCTCGTACTTGCCGGTCAGCATGCCGCCGGCCAGGGGGCTGTAGGCCAGCACGCTCATCTGCTCGCGGTACAGCGCCTCGGCCATGTCGTGGTCGGCGCCGCGCGAGATCAGGTTGTAGCTGTTCTGCGTGGTGACCGGCCCGGGCATGCCGAGTTCGCGCGCGGCACGACGAAACGCGACCAGACCCCAGGTGGTTTCGTTGGACAGTCCCCAATGGCGGATCTTGCCGGCGCGCACCATCGCGGCCATGCCGGCCACCTGCTCGTGGATCGACGGTCCGTCGCGCTCGAGCGAGGGGTCGAACTCCTTGCTGCCGAACGCGGGGACGTTTCGCTGCGGCCAGTGGATCTGGTACAGGTCGATGTGGTCGATGCGCAGCCGCTTCAGGCTGGTGTCCACCGCCTCGGCGATGTTCGCCGGCGTGACATCGGTGCGTCCGTTGCGGATCCAGTCGCGTCGGCCCGGCCCGGCGATCTTGGTCGCGATCACCAGGCGGTCACGGGGCTGCCCGGCGAGCCAGTTGCCCAGGATCGTCTCGGTGCGCCCCTGGGTGACCGCGTTCGGCGGCACCGGGTACATCTCGGCGGTGTCGATGAAGTTGATGCCGGCGTCCATCGCGATCGCGAGCTGTTCGCGCGCGTCGGCCTCGGTGTTCTGCTCGCCCCAGGTCATCGTGCCCAGGCATTGTTCGGACACCGTGAGGTCGGTGCCCGGCAGCGTCTTCATCGCGATCGTCATCGTGGGGTCGTGGTCCAGCGTGAGAGGGGGAAGGGGCCGGCGTGACGGTCAGGCCGCGCGCAGCTCGAAGCCTTCGTAGCCGCGGGCGGCGATCTCGTCACACCGGGTGCGATACACGCCCAGGCCACCGATGTAGGGCATGAACACCCGCGGCTTGCCGGGGACGTTCGCGCCGACGTACCAGGAGTTCGCCTTCGGGAACAGCGTCTGGTCGGCGACCTGGTTCACGTGCTCGACCCAGCGCTCCTCGGCCTCCCGCGTGGCCTGCATCCGGCGCACGCCCTTGGCCTTCAGGTGCTCCAGGCAGCGGCAGATCCAGTCGACGTGCTGCTCGATCGACGTGATCATGTTCGTCAACACCGACGGACTGCCCGGACCGGTGACCATGAACAGGTTCGGGAAGCCCTCGGTCATCAGGCCGAGGTAGGTGCGCGGGCCGTCGGCCCATTTCTCGGCGAGCCGGCGTCCGCCGCTGCCGCGGATGTCGATGCCCAGCAGCGCGCCGGTCATCGCGTCGAAGCCGGTGGCGAAGACGATCGCGTCGAGCTCGAACGCGCGCGTGCGGGTGCGCAGGCCGGTCGGCGTGATCGACTCGATCGGGTCGTCGCGCACGCTGACCAGCGTGACGTTGGGCCGGTTGTAGGTCTCGAAGTAGTCGGTGTCCAGGCAGATGCGCTTGGTGCCGATGAAGTGATCCTTCGGGCAGAGCAGTTCGGCGACCGCCGGATCCTTCACCGTCGCGCGGATCTTCCCGCGGACGAATTCGGCGGCGGTCTCGTTGGCCTTCGGATCGGTGAGCAGGTCCTTGTACAGGCGCGTGAAGCCGGTGCCGCCCCGCGTCCAGCCCTGTTCGTAGGCGGCGCGGCGCTGCTCCGGCGTGTCCTCGAAGGCGCCACGAGCGGCCACCGGATTGCCGGCGATGCCGGCCGGCGCGACACGCGCGCGTGCCCGCAGGCTCTCGTAGTCGGCCTTCACCCGCGAGACGGTGTCGGGGTCCAGCGGCGCGTTCTTCGCGGGCAGGCTGAAGTTCGGGGTGCGCTGGAACACGTGCAGATGCGCGGCCTGCCGCGCGATCACCGGGATCGCCTGGATGCCGGAGGAGCCGGTGCCGATCACCCCGACACGCTGACCGGTGAAGTCCACACCTTCGTGCGGCCACAGGCCGGTGTGCAGGATGCGGCCGCGGAACTGATCGCGCCCCGGGAACTCGGGCATCCGCGGCAAAGACAGGCAGCCGACCGCCATCACGACGTGCGCCGCGCGCAGCGTGTCGCCCTGGTCGGTGCGAACCGTCCAGGTGTCGGTGGCGTCGTCGAAGCTCGCGGCGAGCACCCGTGTGTCGAAGCGGATGTCGCGGCGCAGGTCGAAGCGGTCGGCGACGTGACGCGCGTACGCGAGGATCTCGGGTTGGCTCGCGTAGCGCTCGGACCAGTTCCACGTTTGCTGCAGTTCGTCGTTGAACGAGTACGAGTACTCCAGACTCTCGACGTCGCAGCGCGCGCCGGGATAGCGGTTCCAGTACCAGGTGCCGCCGACGTCGCTGCCCGCCTCGAGCACGCGCACGCGCCAACCGAGTCGGCGCAGGCGGTGCAGCAGGTACAGGCCGGCAAAGCCCGCGCCCACGACGATCACGTCCAGGGGGGCCTCTTCCCCGGCGGCGCCTTGGGGTTTCGCGAGGGTCGTCATCGTGTCTCCTTCGATCAAAATTCGAAACGAAGTTTTCGCGACTGAAATCGTGCTTCGCGCGAGCCCGTTTGTGGGTTCACGTGAAGGGCCGTCGCATTGTCCGAGGGTTTCGGCTCATGATACGTTAGGTCGACTTTGACGACATCCTCCGCTTCTCGATTCGCGCTCGGCGTGCTGGCGATGTGCACGCTGACGAACATCCTGTCGCGCGGGGTCGGCGAGAGCTTCGCGGTGTTCCTGCTGCCGGTGGCGCGCGAATTCGGCGCCGACCGCGGCGCGATGACCAGCGTCTACTCCACCTACATGCTGGTGATCGGTCTGATGTCCCCGCTCGCGGGGCTCGCGGTCGATCGGCTCGGCCCCAAGCGCTGCTACCTCACCGGCCTGACGATTTTCGGGGGCGCCTGCGTGCTCGCGGGTTCGATGACCGCGTTGTGGCAGATGGTGGTCCTCATCGGCGTGTTCAGCGCGATCGGCTCCACGCTGATCGGCATGCTCCCGGCCTCGACCCTGGCCAGCCGCTGGTTCGGGGCGCGGCTGCCCACCGCGATGGGCGTGCTCTCGGCCTCGCTGGGCACCGGCATGCTGTTGCTGGCGCCGCTCGCCCAATGGCTGATCGAACGCTGGGGCTGGCGCTCGGCCTACCAGATCATCGGCGTGACACTGTGGCTGGTGGTGTTGCCGATGGCGTCGATGCCTTGGCGGCGAATCACGGCGGGATCGCCGACGCACGCGGCGCGCGGACCGGGCGCCGCCGGCCAGGGCGACGAGTGGAACGTGCCTCGGGCGCTGCGCACCCCGCTCTTCTGGGCCCTGACCGGCGTGATGTTCTTCACTTCGATCACCACCTACACGATCAGCGTGCAGCTGGTGGCCTGTCTGGTCGACACCGGGTTCTCGTCGCTGCAGGCGGCGTTCATCTTCGGCCTGGTGGGCATGCTCTCGATCGTCGGCATGCTCGGTGCCGGCGCGCTGGCCGAGCGCATCGGCGAGCGCTGGACGGCCACGATCTCCTATGGCGGCACCGTGCTCGGTCTGGGTCTGCTGTCGGTGGCGATGAGCCAGCCCTCGGTGCTCGTCGTGGGCGGTTTCGTCGCGCTGTTCGGCACGATGCAGGGCTCGCGCGGGCCCTTGGTGGCCACCCTCGCCGCGCGTGGCTTCCCCGGCGCGATGGGACGGGTCTACGGGATGGTGCTGCTCGGCATGGGCGCGGGCGCGGCGATCGGCTCGTGGGCCAGCGGCACGCTGTACGACCTCACCGGTGGCTATCGCGCGGGCTTCGCGCTGTCGGCGGCCTGCGCGATCTGCGGCTGGGCGCTGTTCTGGTTCCTGCCGGTGATGAGCGGCTCGACGCGGGGTGCCGACCCGGTGGTCGCACCGCCCGGTCGGCGCGACACCGCGCCCGGTTGATCGACGACGTCCTTTTCGAATCCCTTCTCAAGGAGACTCCGATGTATCTGTCAAAACCCCGATTCCCTCCCGTCGCGCAGGACCAGTGGACGCCCGAGCAGGCCGAGATCGCCGCGCCCTTCCTCGCGCGCGGCAAGATGCTGAACATCTTCCGCACGCTGCTGAACCACCCGCAGGCCATGAAGGCCTTCCTGGCCTACGGCAACTACGTGCTGAGCAAGAAGAACACGCTGCCGGCGCGCGAGCGCGAGATCGTGATCCTGCGCACCGGCTTCCTGTGCCGCTCCGGTTACGAGTGGACGCAGCACGTGCCGATCGGTCAGCGCGCGGGCATCACCGACGCGGAGGTTCAGGCGATCAAGCAGGGTGCCGACGCCCCGAACTGGAAGCCGGCCGACGCGGCGCTGATTCGAGCGACCGACGACCTGCATGCGCGCCAGTTCATCGGCGAGGCGAACTGGCAGGCGCTGTCCAGCCACTTCAGTCCGCAGCAGTGCATGGACGTGGTCTTCGCGGTGGGGCAGTACACGCAGGTGTCGATGCTGCTGAACACCTTCGGCGTCCAGCTCGACGAAGGCCAGGTGCTCGATCCCGACCTGAAGAACTGAGCGCGGCGCCGCGGCGGCTCAGTGGCCGCGGTTCGAGGGCCGCGCACCGGCGCGGCGCTGCGACAAGGCCAGGCCGGCGCGCTGCGGGCCGACCTCCAGCGCCCATCGGGCGACCAGTTCGGACAGCCGCAGGCGCTCGCCGCGCAGGCGGCTGCACAGCGCGTGAAAGCTCGGGTCGGGTACCGCGAGCGACCAGTCGGCCAGGTCGAGTTCGTCGAATTCCTGGAAGTCGCGCAGGGCGGGGAGGTCGGCGTCGGGCGCCTGGACGTAGGCACCGCGCAGCGCCCACGGGGGCACCTGCCGCGCGTGGACCCACTCGAGCGCCCGCAGCCAGCCGGCCTCGTCCGGATGCCAGAGCACCAGCGCGCCCCCCAGCCGTGTCTCGCGCGGCAGCACCGGAAAGACGCGGTGCCAGGTGCGCGGGGACACCGGCAGCTGCAAGGCGCGCCGCAGCGACGACGCCCCGGCATCGGCCGGCCCCGCGTCGGCCGCGTACAAGGTGATCTCGATATCGCGCGCCGAGTGCCACGCGTGTGGGGCGAGGTCCTCGGCGGTCAACCGGCGTGCCATGGTGATGCTGCCTCCCGAGCGCGCATTCTAGAGACCACCGGCGGGCGGGTCGCCGGAAACGAAGGTCGCGATAGGGGTTTCGTCGGAACGCGGCGACAACCGGCGCCCGCCGGGCTCAGAGTCGTCCGAGCAGCAGATACTCCATCAGGGCCTTCTGCGTGTGCAGGCGGTTCTCCGCCTCGTCCCAGACCACCGACCGCGGGCCGTCGATCACGCTGGCGGCGACCTCCTCGCCACGGTGCGCCGGCAGGCAATGCATGAACACCGCATCGGCGTTCGCCTCGCGCATCATTTCGTCGTCGACGCACCAGTCGGCGAACGCCTTCTTGCGTGCCTCGTTCTGCGCTTCGAAGCCCATGCTGGTCCAGACGTCGGTCGTGACCAGGTCGGCGCCCCGCGCGGCCTGCAGGGGGTCGGCGAACGCACGCAGCCGCGACGCCGAACTGCCGGCCAGCCGCGGGTCGACCTCGTAGCCCGGCGGGGCCGAGGCCTGCACGGTGAAGTCGAGCAGCTCGGCCGCCTGCAGCCAGGTGTACAGCATGTTGTTGGAGTCGCCGATCCAGGCCACGGTGCGCCCACGGATGGCGCCGCGGTGCTCGATGTAGGTGTAGATGTCGGCGAGGATCTGGCAGGGGTGGAACTCGTTGGTCAGCCCGTTGATGACCGGCACGCGCGAGTGCGCGGCGAAGCGCTCGATGATGTCCTGCTCGTAGGTGCGGATCATCACCAGGTCGCACATCCGGGAGATCACCTGGGCGGCGTCCTCGACCGGTTCGCCGCGGCCCAGCTGCGAATCGCGCGTGTTCAGGTAGATGGCCGCGCCACCCAACTGGTGCATGCCGGCCTCGAAGGACAGCCGGGTGCGGGTGCTGGCCTTCTCGAAGATCATCACCAGCGTGCGATCCGAGAGCGGGTGGTAGGGCTCGTAGCGCTTGAAGCGGTCCTTGATCACGCGGGTGCGATCGAACAGGTAGTTCACTTCATCGGCGCTGAGGTCCTTGAACTGCAGGAAATGCTTGATCGACATGGGAAGCCCGGCTACGAGAGAGACCTGCCCGACAACGGGCGGTCGGTTGCCTGTGCGCGGCGTCGGCGGACCGACGCCGGCGCTCAGGCCTTGGCCGGCGCGCGGGCGAGGAGCTCGCGCACCAGCGGGGTCAGCGTGCCGACGAGCAGATCGGCGTGCTCTTTCGTGAAGATCAGCGGCGGCAACAGCCGGATCACCGTGTCGGCCGTGACGTTCAGCACCACGCCGGCCTCCAGGCAGCGCGAAACCAGTTCGCCGCAGGGACGGTCGAGCTCGATGCCCAGCATCAGGCCCTTTCCGCGGATCTCCTTGACCCCGGGCAGGCCGCCCAGTTCACGATTCAGGCACTGCACGAGGTAGTCGCCGATCCGCGCGGCATTGCCCAGCAGATCGTCGCGCTCCATCACCTCCATCGTGACCAGCCCGGCGCGCATCGCCAGCGGATTGCCGCCGAACGTGGTGCCGTGATTGCCGGGCTGGAACACCTCGGCCGCGGCGCCATGCGCCACCACCGCGCCGATCGGCACGCCGGAAGCCAGGCCCTTGGCCAGCGGCATCACGTCGGGGACGATGCCCGCCCACTGGTGCGCGAACCACTTGCCGGTGCGCCCGGTGCCGCACTGCACCTCGTCGATCATCAGCAGCAGCTTCCTCTCGTCGCACAGACGTCGCACCGCCTGCAGGTACTCCACCCGGGCGGGCTGGATGCCGCCTTCGCCCTGGATCGCCTCGAGGAACACCGCGACCACGTTCGGGCGCTCGGCGACGACCCGCGTCAGCGCCTCGATGTCGTTCAGCGGCACGCGCGGAAAGCCCGTCACCAGCGGCTCGAAGCCCTTTTGCACCTTGACGTTGCCGGTGGCCGACAGCGTGGCCAGCGAACGGCCGTGGAAGGCCTTCTCGTAGACGACGATCTCCGGGGCGTCGATGCCGCGGTCGTGGCCGTACTTGCGCGCGATCTTGATCGCCGCCTCGTTGGCCTCCAGGCCCGAGTTGCAGAAGAAGACGTTGGTCATGCCGCTGACCGCGAGCAGCTTGCGGGCGAGCTCGTGCTGCAGCGGCACGGTGAACAGGTTCGAGCAGTGCATGATGCGGGCGATCTGCTCGCGCAGCGCCGCGACCAGCGTCGGGTGGTTGTGTCCGAGCGTGTTCACCGCGATGCCGGCCAGGCAGTCGAGGTAGCGCTTGCCCTGCGTGTCGTAGAGCCACGCGCCGTCGCCGTGGCTGAAGGCGACCGGCAATTGCGCATAGGTGGACATCAAGGGCGTCGAGGCGGCCATCAGGGTCTCCGGAGTCATCGTGGGCGCGGCCGCGGATTCGCGGGGCGGCGGCCAGAAACAGCAACGGCGGCCCGCGCCGCCGTGAATGGAAGAAGCGGTGCTTTCACCGCTCTGCTCAGCGATTGTAGGTGAATCCGCCGCGCCGAGAAATGCCCGCGGCCCGCGCGCCTGCCGCTCGTGACGTTCGACGTGCCTCCCGCGCCACTGGTCCTCGGGTGTCAAGGGCGCGCGGCTATAATCCGACACGCCCCGCGCCGGGCATCACCGATCGGGAGATCCCCGGCCTGCCCGCGCCGGCGCCAGGTGCCATCGATGAGCCCCTCCTCTCCCGTCAGCTCGTTCACGATCCTCGGTGTCACGCACCAGGGGCGGGCTTTCCGTCCGAGCGACTGGGCCGAGCGGCTGGCGGGCGTGATGTCGTCGTTCCGCCCGCCCGGGGCGGGTCCGCAGGCGCACATCACCTACTCCCCCTACGTCACCCCCTCCGTCCACGAGGGCGCCAAGTGCGTGCGTGTCGACGCCCGCATCCACCAGATCGAGCCGATGGCCTACAAGTTCCTGCGCAGCTTCGCGGCCGACAACGACCTGCAGGTGCTCGAAACGAGCTGATCTGAAGTCCCGCCTTAGGAAGTCGAGCTAACTTACCGACATTCAAGGCTTTTTTGCCACACCTCGCTTGTCGGATCCGGGGGGCCTGCGGCTAGAATCGGCCGATCAGGCGTCCGGTCGTCGTCACCGGACCCGCGAGGAGGAAGTCGTCCATGCCGTTCCCTGAGCAGTTCCGCGCCCATTGGGGCGTGACCGAGCTCGGGCATCCGGGGGGCGCGGCATTGGACCCGAGGCCGCGCTTCCGGGTGGCCAATTTCGGCCTCGGGCCGCCGTTCGTGCGGCTGATGGAGGTCGTGCTGCGTCATGCGCGACACAACCCCTACCGGTTCGAGATCGCGCAGTCGCGTGGCCCGGGCGACTACGACATCGCGGTGGTCGACATGACCGTGCGCGGCGGACCGGAGGTGGCCAACACCTTGCGCCGTCTGCCGCAGGCACGCCCGGTGATCCGCGTGGGCCGGCGCACCGATGTGCTGCGCGGCGTCGACGACCTGCTGCAGAGCAGCTTCACGCGCAGCCTGCTGTCGACGCTGAACCGCGTCGTCGATGAAGCGATCGTCGGTGGCACGCGTCCGACCACGACGGCGCGACGCGGGCAGTGGGGGCCTGCCGCCGCGCCACCGACGGGCGAGGCGCCCACGCTCGAGGGCGGCGACACGCTGGTGAAGCCTCCCCAGCCCGTGGCGCGACGCCCGCGGGTCCTGGTGGTCGACGACAGTCCGACGGTTCGCCGGCAACTGGCCGTGGTGCTGCACCGGATGGGCATCGACAGCGAAGGGGTGGCCAGCGCGCGCGAAGCGCTGGAGACGCTGGCCACGCGCCCCTACGACCTGATGTTCATCGATGTCGTGATGCCGGGGACCGACGGGTATCAGCTGACCCGGGAAGTGAAGCGCAACAAGCTGCTGCGCCCGATGCCGGTGGTGATCCTCACCAGCCGGTCCTCGCCGTTCGACCTGGCGCGAGGCGCGCTGGCCGGCTGCAACAGCTATCTGGTCAAGCCGGTGAGCCTGCAGGCCTTGCGCGAGACGGTGGCGCGACACCTGCACGGCACCCGGCGACGCGCGGACTAGAGTTCCGCCGCGCGTCGGGTTCGGCCGCGCGTCCGGGCGCGGCCGATGGGGGCTCGGCGGAGCAGTCCCCAGTGGTGCGCGCCAGGACGGCGCGCTCGGGCAGGGCGCCTGCCCCGACGACGGGTCTCAGCCCTTGATGCGGCTGCGGTATTCGCCGGTGCGGGTGTCGATCTCGATCTTGTCGCCGATCTCGACGAAGGCGGGCACCGGCAGCTCGAAGCCCGTGGGCTTGATGCGGGCCGGCTTCATCACCTTGCCGGAGGTGTCGCCCTTGACGGCGGGTTCGGTGTACTCGACCTCGCGCACCACGTTGTTGGGCATCTCGACGGAGATGGCGCGTCCTTCGTAGAAGGTGACCTCGCAGGGCATGCCGTCGTCGATGTAGTTCACCGCGTCGCCCATCGAGTCCTTCTCGACCTCGTACTGGTTGTAGTCGGCGTCCATGAACACGTACAGCGGGTCGGCGAAGTACGAATAGGTGACCTCGCGCTTGTCGAGCACGAGGACATCGAACTTCTCGTCGGCCTTGCTGACGGTCTCGGTGCCGGAGTTGTTCAGCAGGTTCTTCAGCTTGAGCTTGACGACCGCCGCGTTGCGGCCGGACTTGTTGTATTCGGCGCGCAGCACCACCATCGGGTCTTTACCCATCATGACCACATTGCCGGTGCGCAGTTCCTGGGCGAGCTTCATCGGAATTCCTTCGTGTGCCGCATCGGGGTCGGGCAACCCCGGGCTGAGAAAAACCCTGGATTATAGCCTGCCGCGGCAGAATTCGACCAGTGCCCGGGCGAGGTCCGGCCGCGATCCGGCGTGCCTGGCCAGCCGCTCGAAGGGCTCGGCCAGCCGGGGCAGGCACGGCGCCAGCGCCTGCCAGCGCGCGGCCATCGGCGCCCCCTCGCTCCACGCCTGGGCGAAGGCCTCCAGCCGGGTCAGCGGCTCATCGGCGTCCCCGTGCTCGCCCGCCCGCCCGGCCGCGCCCGGCGGCCTTCGTGCCTCTGGCTGTCCCGACCGCAGCGTGTCGCGCTGCCAGTCGATGTAGGCGCGGCGCTTGGCCTCGTGCGCCGCGTCGGCCTGCCGGTACGGTTGCCAGGCGAAAGGCCGGGCCGCCCACAGGGCGCGCACCCAGGAGTCCTCGCCGCGCACCAGGTTCAGGTCGCACGACCACAGCAGGTGGTCGAACCGGTCGATCGGCAGCATCGGCAGTTGCCAGAGGTCGAGCGCGCCGAGCCGCGCGAGCGGGCGGGCGCGGTCGGCCCGGGCGCTGGATGGGCCCGCGTCACGCCGTGGGGCGGTCAGCCCACCCGCATCGGCGTGGCGCCCGACCCACTGCGCCATCGGGGCACCGCCCACGCCCGCGGCGATCACCACGGTGGTGGTCCACGGGCCATCGGCGATCGCCTCGAGCAGGTCGACCAGGTCGGCCTGCGGATAGCAGAAAACGCTGACGCGGTACCCGTCGGTTTCGGGCAGGCCCAGGCCCCGCCACCATCGGCGTGCCCGCCCACCCTGCGCCCATCGGGCGCGCTGGCGGGCCAGACCCGCCTCGCGCAGCAGTCCGCCGGTGTCCTCGCGAAAGCCGGGAAAGAAGAAGTGCTCGCGGGCGCCGTCCGAGGGCTTGATCGAGGCGAGCGCGTGGCAGCCGCCCACCCAGGTCTCGGCGCTGAGGTACTCGAGGTTGACCCACAGCGGACGCGCGGGGGCGCCGGCCAGTCGCGCGCGCCACGCGGGCGGGGGCTCGCAGCCGAAGGCGCCGATCAGCACGTCGGGGGGCTCGTCCAGCGGTGCCGAGGCCGCGCGGGGATCGTCTTCCTCGGGCCACCGCACGACCCTGAGCGAGCCGCCCGACGCGAAGCGCACCGGCTCGGCCAGTCTCAGGAAGGGCACCAGACGCGCGAGCACCTCCGGGCGATCGATCCACAGCGTGACCCGCAGCCCGTGCTCGCGCGCGAGCTGGCGCGCCAGGCGCCAGCAGACGCCGGCGTCGCCGAAGTTGTCGACGACGCGGCACAACACGCTGAGGGTTCGAAGGGTCAAGGCGTGGGAATTTCGCGGGACGGATGCCGGCCGCGGCGGCCTCGTGGCACAGGCCCGGGGCTGTCCCGCGGTCGGGGAATTCGACATGGCGGCACTGGTGCCGCAGCCGCATGATAGCGATCATCGGCGCCCTGACAGGAGGCAGCGATGAACCCCGTGAACCGATCCACCAACCCCCTGGACGAGCTGCCGCCACGGCAACTCGGGCCCAGTGCCTGGTACGGCCCCGAGATGGCCGCGCGGCGCGACTGGCTCGAGATCCTCGACGCGCAGGACATCGCCGAGATCGCGCGCGCGGTCCGCCCGATCGCCGATGCCGAAGGCGACATCGCGCACATCACCGCGGTCGACTTTCCGTTGCCCCGGCTGGGCCCGCGTCTGGCCCGGATCCTCGACGACCTGCTCGAAGGGCGTGGGTTCGTCTGGATGCGCGGCCTGCCGGTGCACGAGTGGAGCCTGCGTGAGACGGCGATCGCGTTCTACGGGATCGGCGCGCATTTCGGCAGCGCCCGCTCCCAGAACGCCAAGGGCCACGTGCTCGGCCATGTGAAGGACATGGGCTTGAGCTCCAACGACCCGAACGTGCGCATCTACCAGACCCACGAGCGGCAGACCTTCCACACCGACTCGTGCGACATCGTCGGGCTGGTGTGCCTGCAGCCCGCGCGTTCCGGGGGATTGTCGGCGCTGGTCTCCTCGGTGACGATCTACAACGAGATGCGGGCTCGGCGGCCCGATCTCGCCCGCCTGCTGTTCGAACCGATCGCGACCGACCGCCGAGGCGAGGTGCCCGTGGGGCAGAAGCCCTACTTCGAGATTCCGGTGTTCAACTGGTACGAGGGACGCCTGTCGACGATCTACCAGCGCCAGTACATCGACTCGGCGCAGCGCTTTCCCGACGCGCCGCGCCTGACCGACGCCAAGCGGGAGGCCCTCGATCTCTTCGATGCGCTGGCCAACGACCCGGCCTTGAACCTGATGCAGCAGTTCGAGGCGGGCGATCTGCAGTTCGTGCACAACCACAGCCTGTTGCACGACCGCACGGCGTTCGAGGACTGGCCGGATCCGGCGCGCCGCCGCCACCTGCTGCGGCTGTGGCTGTCGCCGTCACACGCCCGCCCGCTGCCCCCGGTGTATGCGCAACGCTATGGCACCGTCACGCCGGGCCGGCGCGGCGGCATCATCGTGCCGGGGACGCACCTGAACGCGCCGCTGCAGGCGGTCTGAGGCTGCCGGGCAGGCGGACCGAGAGCAGCACGATCGCGGCGATCGCGTTCAGCGCGGCCGCCGCCGCCAGGCCGGGCCGGTAGCTCGAGAACGCATCGCGCAGCCAGCCGATCAGCCCGGGGCCGAACGCCGAGGTGAACTGGATCAGCGTGGCGGCCACGCCGTAGATCGCACCGAACGCGGCGGCGCCGAACTCGCGACGCACGATGACCGGGGACAGGGTCGTCACCATGCCGACACTCGTGCCCAACGCGAGACTGCCCAGCACGAGCGGCAGGTGGCCCGGCCAGGCCGCGATCACCGCCTGTCCCGCGCCCTGGACCAGCATCATCGCCGCGGCGAGGCGCCGCACGTCGACCCGATCGACCACCCGGGCGAGCACCAGCCTGCCCGACAGCGCGGCCACGCCGGTGGCGCTCGCCAGCCAGCCCGCGCCGGCGGCGCCCAGCGTCGCGGCCGCCAGGGTGACGTGGTGTGTCAGGAAGCCGATCTGCACCATCAGGGCGATCGCGAACGCGATCGCGACGCTCCAGAACGCGGGTTCGCGCAGGGCCTGGGCGCGGGTCATCGTGGGCTTGGCCGGGCCCGGCGCCGACGCGGCCGCCGGCGCGGGCATGCCATCGCGAACCTGGCCGATGTCCTCGGGGCGCCGGTGCCGCAGCGCGACCACCAGCAGTGGCACCAGCAGCGCCCAGGTCAGGCACCCGGTCCCGATGAGTGCGCTGCGGGCGCCGAACCGTTCGATCGCCAGGAGCAGCAGGGGCACCACGAGGATCGAGCCCGCGCTCGCGCCCATCAGCGCGATCGTCGTCGCGCGGCCCTGGTGCCGGTCGAACCAGGGGGCGACCGTCGCCGAGAGCGCCGCGCTCGACAGGCACGCCCAGCCGACGCCGAGCACCATGAACGCGGCGTAGAGCGCGGCGATCGAATCGATGCGGGCGATCGCCATCACCCCGCCGCCCAGCGCGATCGCGCCGCCGAGCAGCACCGGTCGGGCGCCGCGCCGATCGATCTGCGCGCCCATCCACGCGGAGACGGCGGCGCTGGTGAGGTAGAAGACCGTGACCGCGCCGGACACCCTCGCGATCGACCAGCCATGCAGCGCGGTGAGGGTCTTCAGGTAGACGCTGGCACCGAACAGGCCCAGTCCCCAGGCGAAGACGGCACAGACGAAACAGGTCGCCACCACCCGCCAGCCATGAAACGGCGGCCTGGGCGGGGCATCACCCGGGTGGCCGCGCGCGGGCATACCCGATGGGGTAGCGCGGAATTCCGGTGTTTTCTCACCGGTTATTGTTTTCATCAAATTTAATGGCGGGGGTAGAGTGGGGACTGTGTGTCGGAGTGTCTGGACAGTGCGGGTAGGGAGATCTTGATTCAATCCTGAAACAGGCGAAGGTTCAGTGTCTCCCGCCGATAATGCGCCGCAGTTTGCGTCAATTTGGAATGACCGCCGGTCGAAGGACCGCCGAGTGCCCACCGACCACGACGACCCCTGACCTGCTGACCGTCCCGGAGCGCCCACCCATGTCCACCCTGTACCTCGTCGACGATCATGCCATCGTACGGGAGGGGTTGCGTGCGCTGTTCGAGGCCGCCGGGTTCGATGTCGTCGGGGAGACCGACAACGTCGGCGTCGCGCTGCAGGAAATCCAGCGGCTCGTTCCCGACGTGGTGCTGCTCGACCTGTTGCTGGGCGAACGGTCCGGGCTCGATCTGCTCGTCCAGCTCCAGCAGCGCGACCTGCCCACCCGCGTGATCGTGCTGACGATGTCCGAGCAGCCGCGCCACATCGCCGAGGCGATGCGCCTGGGCGCCGCCGGCTACGTGCTCAAGGGGGCGGATGGCTCGGAGGTCGTCAAGGCGATCCACGAGGCGCTCGAGGGCCGACGCCACCTGAGCGGCTCGGTGGCCAACCGGTTGGCCAGCACGATGGGCCCGGGCCGCCACGCCGACCCGCTGTCCACGCTGTCCACCCGCGAGCGGCAGATCCTCGAACTCGTGGTGCGGGGCAAGTCCAGCGCCGCGATCGGCACCTCGTTGCACCTGTCACCCAAGACCGTGGACACCTATCGCAGCCGGCTGATGGCCAAGCTCGGCGTGCGGGACCTGGCCAGCCTGGTGCGGGTGGCCGTGCGAGAAGGCGTGATCGATTCCGACCTGGACACCTGAGCGCCCGATGGCCTTCGTGGTGAACCTCGGTCGTCGTCCGGCGGGCATGCCGTGTCACTGAGCACGATCGACGGGCTCGACGCCCAGCGCGGACTGGCCCGGGTCGGTGGCAACGAAGCCTTGTACCGTCGCCTGCTGCTGCGCTTCGGCGAGCTCCATCACGATGACGTCGAGCGCATCCGGGCCGCACTGGGATCGGGTGACCGACAGGCGGCTGCGGGCGTGGCGCACCAGCTCTGCGGTGTCGCGGCCACGCTCGCCCTGGTCGAGATCGAGACGCTGGCGCGCGAGTTGCAGCATCGGCTTCGCGAGGCCGACCCCGCGGCGGACCTGTCCGCGGAGGTCGACCTGCTGGGCATCCGCCTGGCCGCCCTGGTGGCGGCCATTCGCGAGCGGATCACGCCGCCGGCCTAGGTCTTGTCGCTGGCGCCGCGCGAGGCGGACGCTGCCCGGATCTGCCCCGAAAGCCCAGGGTGGCCTGTCCGCGTGATCGCGCAGGCCCTCAACCCTCGCCGCTGCCGCCGAAGAGCTGGTCGAGCCGCTGTCGCGCCGATGCCTGGGTGCCGGCCGAGCCCGGTTCGTTCGGGTATTCCTCGGCGATGCGGTCCTCGAAGTAGCTGCCCGCGTTCGGCGCGGCCACCAGGCGGCGCCAGACCTCCTCGGGCACGCCCTTGTAGATGCGCACCGACTTGTCGCGGAACACGAGTTCGAGCCGGCGATCGCGTGCGTCGTAGCGGCCGCTGGCGAGTCGATCTCCGGTGAGTCGTCGTTCTTCCATCGTGGTCTCCTGCGGGGGCCGGGCCGATGCGTCGCCCGCCGGGGGCGGATCGGGTCCGGCCGCGGACATGGCGATAATAGCCGCCTGCCACCGACCGGAGCCGTCCATGCCGCTTGCCGAACCCCCGATTCCCCTGCGTCGTCTCGCCCAGCACCTGCGCGAAGGGCGCGTCACGTCGCGGGCGCTGCTCGGGCAGGCGCGCGAGCGTGCGCGCGATCACGCGGATCTGAACCCGATCGCGTTCGTCGACTGGGGGCGGGCGCAGGACGAGGCCGAGGCGCTCGATCGTCGTGCGCAGGCCGATCCCGGCGCCTGCGGCCCCCTGCATGGCCTGCCGATCTCGATCAAGGACCTCTTCAACGTCGCCGGAATGCCCACGCGGGGCGGCACCCGGGCCAACCTGCCCGACCTCGGCGCACCCGAGGCAACGCTGGTGCAGCGCCTGAGGGCCGCGGGCGCGCTGGTCTTCGCGAAGACGAACATGCACGAGCTCGCGCTGGGTGCCACCGGCGAGAACCTGTGGACGGGTGACGTCAAGAACCCCTTCGACCCCGCGCGACAGGCCGGCGGCTCTTCCAGCGGCGCGGCCGTCGCGGTGGCCAGCGGCATCGGTGTGGCGGGCGTGGGCAGCGACACCGGCGGCTCGGTGCGCATTCCCGCGGCGTTCTGCGGACTCACCGGGTTCAAGCCCACCTACGAGGCGATCCCCTTGACGGGGGGGCTGTACCTCTCGTTCACCTGCGACCACGCCGGGCCGATCGCCCCCCGGGTCGACGATTGCGCGCTGCTGTTCGAAGTGATGTCCGGGCGACGCACCGAGCACGGCCAGGTGTCCCGGCATCCGCGGCTGGCGGTGCCGCGCGATTGGCTGGCACCACGCATGGCCGGACCGGTGGCGGCGGTCTTCGAGCGCCAGCTCGACGCGCTGGCGCGCGCCGGCGCGCAGATCGAGACCGTGAGCCTTCAGACCTTCGCGCTGGCCTGGGCGCACTACACGCCGCTGGTGCGGGCCGAGGCGGCGTGGGTGCACCGCGACGCCCTGGCCGCGGAGGATCCGGGCTTCTCCGAGCTGGTGCTGCCGCCACTGCGCGCCGGGATGACGATCGGCGCCGGCGCCTATCTGGACGCCCTGGCCGCGCGGCGCGCGGTGCAGGCGGAACTCGCGGCGGTGCTGGCGCAGGTCGATGCGATCGTGTGCCCCACCTCGCCGGTCCTGCCGCCCTTGCGCGGTCAGACCGACGTCGCCGTCGCCGGCGGGGCGTCGATGAGCACGCGCGAGGCGGTGCTCGGGCAGACGCTGGCGTTCAGCTTCGCGGGCGTGCCCGCGCTGGCGATGCCGATGGGCATGGCCGAGGGCCTGCCCACGTCGCTGCAGGTGGTGGGCGCGGCGGATGCCGACGCCCGCCTGCTCGCGCTGGGCCGTTGGATCGAGCCGATCCTGGGGGTCGTCCCGGCGAACTGAGGCCGGGGCGCGTGACCACGCCCCGGTTTCGGTGTCGCGGCCTGGCGCTCAGCGCGGGGCCATCCGGATCGCGCCGTCCAGGCGGATCGTCTCGCCATTGAGCATCGAGTTCTCGAAGATCTGGCGAACCATCTGCGCGTACTCGCTGGGACGGCCCAGGCGCGAGGGGAACGGCACCTGCTTGCCCAGCGACTCCTGCGCGGCCGGCGGCAGGCCCTGCATCATCGGCGTCAGGAACAGGCCCGGGGCGATCGTGCACACCCGGACGCCATCGCGCGACAGGTCGCGCGCGATCGGCAGCGTCATGCCAACGACGCCACCCTTCGACGCCGAGTAGGCCGCCTGGCCGATCTGGCCATCGAAGGCGGCGACCGACGCGGTGTTGACGATCACGCCGCGCTCGCCTTCCTCGTTGGGTTCGTTCGCGCACATCGCGGCGGCCGCCAGGCGCAGCATGTTGAAGGTGCCGATCAGGTTGATGCTGATCACCCGGGTGAACTTGTCCAGCGGATGCGGGCCTTCCTTGCCGACCGTCTTGGTGGCGGTGCCGATGCCCGCGCAATTGACCAGCCCGACCAGCTTGCCCATGGCCTGCGCGGCGACCACGGCGGCATTGCCGTCGGTTTCCGAGGTGACATCGCACTTGACGAAGCGGGCGTTGCCGCCGAGCGAGGCCGCGTAGCTCTCGCCGAGTTGCGCGTTGACGTCGGCGATCAGCACCTTGCCGCCAGCATCGACCACCATCTTCGCGGTGGCGCCGCCCAGGCCCGAGGCGCCGCCAGTGACCAGAACCACGTTTCCATTGAACTGCATCGTCATCTCCTTCGGGGGAATTATGTATGAAGTATAACTAAACGACGGCTGTTCACGCCACCGCCGTCATCGGGCCGATCGTGCGCGTCGCGCACGCCGGGCGCAAGAAAAAAGGGCGGCCAAGGCCGCCCTCCCGGATTCGCCGCATCGCCGGGCGATGCGGCCGTCGCGCGGCCACGCCGCGCCCCGATCACTGGGCCGGGTACACGTCCACGCGACGCGCCATCTTGTCGTCGGCGCCGCCCGCGGCCATCTGCTGCGGCTTGACCATGATGATGCGGTCCTGCGGGACACCCGCGGCGGTCAGCGCCTCGCGGGCGGCCTTCGCGCGGGCCTTGGCGAGCTCGGCGTTCTTGGCCGGATCGCCCGTCGTGTCGTGATAACCGGACAGACCGATCTTGGTGTTCGGGCCGCTGTTGGCGTACGCGACGATCTTCTCGAGCGTGGCCTTGGCGTCGGCGGGCAGGTCGGCCTTGCCGCTGTCGAAGAACAGCGAGGCGACCTCCGGATACTGGCCGCCCTTGAGCACTTCGGGGGCCTTGTCCACCTCGGCATCGGCCGAGGCAGCCGGCGCCGCTGCCGGCGCGCTGGCCGCGGCCGGCGCACCATGGCCCGCGGCCGGAGCCGGGGTCTTGCCGCCGTACATCACGCCCATCAGCGGCACCAGCAGCAGCGCCACGATGTTGATGATCTTGATCAGCGGGTTGACGGCCGGGCCGGCCGTGTCCTTGTACGGGTCGCCGACGGTGTCACCGGTGACCGCCGCCTTGTGCGCGTCGGAGCCCTTGCCGCCGTGGTTGCCTTCCTCGATGTACTTCTTGGCGTTGTCCCACGCACCGCCACCGGTACACATCGAGATCGCCACGAACAGGCCGGTCACGATCGTGCCCATCAGCAGGCCCGCGAGCGCCGCCGGGCCGAGGATCAAGCCCACCACCACCGGCACCAGCACCGGCAGGATCGACGGGAGGATCATCTCCTTGATCGCGGCGGTGGTGAGCAGGTCGACCGCGCGGGAGTAGTCCGGCTTGGCCGTGCCTTCCATGATGCCCTTGATCTCGCGGAACTGGCGACGCACCTCCTCGACCACCGAGCCCGCCGAGCGGCCCACCGCCTCCATCGCCATCGCGCCGAAGAGGTAGGGGATCAAGCCGCCGATGAACAGCCCGATGATCACCATGTGGTTGGAGAGATCGAAGACAGTGGAGATGCCCACCGACTCCAGGCCGTGCGTGTAGTCGGCGAACAGCACCAGGGCGGCGAGGCCGGCGGAACCGATCGCGTAGCCCTTGGTCACCGCCTTGGTGGTGTTGCCCACCGCGTCCAGCGGGTCGGTGATGTCGCGCACCGACGAGGGCAGCTCGGACATCTCGGCGATGCCGCCGGCGTTGTCGGTGATCGGACCATACGCGTCCAGCGCGACGACGATGCCCGCCATCGACAGCATCGAGGTGGCGGCCACCGCGACACCGTACAGGCCGGCCAGCCAGAACGACGCGAGGATCGCGCCGCACACCATCAGCACCGGCCAGGCGGTGGACTTCATCGACACCGCGATGCCCGCGATGATGTTCGTCGCGTGGCCCGTGGTGGATGCCTGCGACACGTAGCGCACCGGATGGAAGTCGGTGCCGGTGTAGTACTCGGTGATCCAGACGATCAGGCCGGTGAGCACCAGACCCACCACCGTGCACAGCCACAGGTTCATCACCGACAGCTTGCTGGCGGCGATGTCGGCACCGCCGAACACCCAGCTGGTGATCGGGTAGGCGGCGACGACCGCGATGATGCCGGCGATCGCCAGGCCCTTGTACAGGGCGTTCATGATCTTGCCGCCCGGGCTGGCCTTCACGAACATCGCGCCGACGATCGACGCGATGATCGAGAAGCCGCCCAGCACCAGCGGGTAGATGACCGCCTGCGCCTCGGCGCCTTTCACCATCAGCGCGCCCAGCAGCATCGTGGCGATCAGCGTGACCGCGTAGGTTTCGAACAGGTCGGCCGCCATGCCGGCGCAGTCGCCGACGTTGTCACCGACGTTGTCGGCGATCACCGCGGGATTGCGGGGGTCGTCCTCGGGAATGCCCGCCTCGACCTTGCCGACGAGGTCGGCACCGACGTCGGCGCCCTTCGTGAAGATGCCGCCGCCCAGACGCGCGAAGATCGAGATCAGCGACGAACCGAAGGCCAGACCCACCAGCGGCTTGAGCGCGGTGTGCAGCTTGCCCGCGTCAGTGATGCCGCCGGTCAGGAAGGCGTAGTAGCCCGCCACACCCAGCAGACCCAGGCCCACCACCAGCATGCCGGTGATCGCGCCGCCTTTGAAGGCGACGTCCAGCGCCTGGTTCAGCCCCTGAGTGGCCGCCTGCGCGGTGCGCACGTTGGCCTTCACCGACACGTTCATGCCGATGTAGCCGGCGGCGCCGGAGAGCACCGCGCCCAGCGCGAAGCCGATCGCGGTCGACCAGCCCAGGCCGGGCACGAGGCCCAACACCACGAACAACACCACGCCGACGATGCCGATCGTGGTGTATTGGCGATTCAGGTAGGCCTTGGCGCCCGTCTGGATCGCCGCCGCGATCTCCTGCATTCGGGCGTTGCCGGCGGGCAGCGCCAGGATCGTGCGACTGGTGATCACGCCGTACAAGACGGCGATCACGCCGCAGATCAGCGCAAACCACAAGCCTGTTGAGGCAGCTGACATGGGGTTCCCTCCAGATTGTTAAGAGATTTGATTCAGGTGAAGCGAAGATCGAAGGCACGCGATTCTGCGCAATGCGGGTTGCGCTTGGCAAGCCGAACGCAGCGCGATCGACCCCGGCGCGACGAAACCGGACTGCGCGGCCCCGGCGTGATCGGGGCCGGCGCGACGGGTCAAGCCAGGGCCTGGAACGCGCGATCCCGGATCGTCTCGACGGGTCCGGTGCCGGCGATCTTGCGGTACTGGGGCGCGCCGGGTTGGCCGCCGGCCGCCCATTGACCGTAGTACTCGATGAGCTGGCTGGTCTGCTCGTGGTAGACCTGCAGGCGCTTGCGCACCGTGTCCTCGCGGTCGTCGTCGCGCTGGATCAGCGGCTCGCCGGTGACGTCGTCCTTGCCCTCGACTTTCGGGGGATTGAAGCGCACGTGGTAGGTGCGGCCGCTGGCCACGTGCACGCGGCGTCCGCTCATCCGCTCGATGATCTCGCTGTCGGGCACGTCGATCTCCAGCACGAAGTCGATCGGCACGCCGGCCTGCTTCATCGCATCGGCCTGCGGGATCGTGCGCGGAAACCCGTCGAACAGGTAGCCGCGCTGGCAATCGGGCTGGGTCAGGCGGTCCTTGACCAGCCCGATGATGATGTCGTCGGAGACGAGTCCGCCGGCGTCCATCACCTTCTTGGCGGCCACGCCCAGCGGTGTGCCGGCCTTGACCGCCGCGCGCAGCATGTCGCCGGTGGAGATCTGCGGGATGCCGAATTTCTCCTTGATGAAGGCGGCCTGGGTGCCTTTACCGGCGCCGGGCGGCCCGAGCAGAATCAGTCGCATGTGCGCTACCTGGATGGAGTGGTGTCGGATGGGGGAGGTGGGGCCACGGGGCGCGGGAACGCACGAGGGCGCGCCGTGACCCTGGGACGCAGAGGGAGAAAGGTACCGTCAAAGACGGCGGAGGGTCAAACCGCGCCGGCCGCCACCAGTGCCCGCACCTGGGCGAGGTCCTCGGGCGTGTCCACCCCGCCGGCGGGCGCGTGCGCCAGGCGCAGCACACCGATCGGAAAGCCGTGCCACAGCGCGCGCAATTGCTCCAGGGACTCGAGCGTCTCGAGCGGCGAGCGCGGCAAGGCCGGGTAACGGCGCAGGAAGCTGACGCGGTAGGCGTACAGCCCGACGTGGCGCAGCACCGGCGCGGCCTGCAGGGCGGGCGACAGGGCGTCATCGCCCGGCCCGGGCGCCACCGCGTCGCGCTCGACGGGGATCGGGGCGCGCGAGAAGTAGAGCGCGCGATCGCGCGCGTCGGTGACCACCTTCACGATGTTCGGATTGAGGTAGTCGGTGCGCGTGTGCAAGGCGTGCGCCGCGGTGGCGATCGCGCAGTCGGGGTCTCGACCCAGCACCTCGGCCACCCGCGCGATCAGTTGCGGGTCGATCAGCGGTTCGTCGCCCTGCACGTTCACGACGATCTGCGACTCGTCCAAATCGAGGCGTTCGGCGGCCTCGGCCAGGCGATCGGTTCCGGAGGGGTGATCGGCCCGGGTCATCACCGCGTCCACGCCGTGGGCGCGGACCGCGGCGAGCACCGCGTCGCTGTCGGTGGCCACCACCACGCGGCGGGCGCCGCTGGCGCGCGCGCGGTGCGCGACCCGCACCACCATCGGCAGGCCGCCGATGTCGGCCAGCGGCTTGCCCGGCAGGCGGCTCGAGGCCATCCGAGCCGGGATCAGCGCGACGAATTCGGTGGCCATCGGCGCGTCAATCGGGCAGGCGGCGCGCCTCTTCGGCGATCATCACCGGAATGCCGTCGCGCACCGGGAAGGCCAGCCGATCGTGCGCGCAGACGAACTCCTGCGTGGCGCGATCGAAGGTGAGCGGCCCCTTGCACAGCGGGCAGACGAGCACATCAAGCAGTCGGTGATCCACGCAGTTCTCCTTCGATCCAGTCGATCAGCGCCGGGTCGCAGCGCGCGCTCACCACCAGGCACCAGCAGCGCGGATCGTCGATCGCTGCGAATTTTACGGCGTCCTTGCTGGTCATGACGATCAGCTCGGCCGAGGTGTCGAGCACCGCGGTGTCGAGCGCGGCGTGGTCGGGCATCGCGACGCACACCTGCGGATCCACGCCGACACCACGGACCGTCTCGAAGAAGCGTGCCGGGTGGCCGATGCCGGCGAGCGCCAGCACCCGCCGGTCGCGTGCGGTGCGCGCGAAGTCCTCGAGCGACACCAGCGACCCGGGTGCCGCGCCGACCCGACGCCAGCCGACCGGCAGCACCGCAACATCGGTTTGTCGCGCCGGCAGCCACGCGGCGAGGGATGCGCGCACCGGTCCCATCGCCGGATTCGTCGCCCCGTCGCGCCAGGCGACCGCATCGACCCGCGCGAGGTGTGCCAGCGGCTCGCGCAGCGGGCCCGCCGGCAAGACCCGGCCATTGCCCGCACCGCGTTCGTCGAACACCGCGAGCTCCAGCCGGCGGGGCAGGCGCGCGTGCTGAAGGCCGTCGTCGCTGATCACCAGATCGAGGTCCGGGTGCTGCGCCGACAGCAGCGCGAGCGCCGCCGCGCGATCGTGTCCGGCGGCCACCGGCAGGGCGCTCTCGCGCGCCAGCAGCACCGCCTCGTCGCCCTGCTCGGACGCCTCGTCGTCAGGGCCGACCAGTCGAGGGTCGTGGCGCCGGGCGTGGTGGCCTCGGGCGAGCAGGCCCACCCGCCAGCCGCGACCGCCCAGCTCGGCGGCCAGCGCGATCACCAGCGGCGTCTTGCCTGCGCCCCCCACCACCAGGTTGCCGACCACCAGCACCAGTGGGCGGTCCCCCGGTGCCTGGCGGGCCCGACGTCCCAGGCGCGCCCGCGCCACGCGGGCCACGAGGGCCGCGAGCGGTTGCAGCAGGAGGCGATCGAGCGGATCGGCGGGGCGCCGGGCGTCGAACCAGCGGCGCATCCACCAGGCCTCGAGACGCTGTCGCGGCGTGTCGCGCCGCCCGGGCGGGCCGATCGGTGCCACCCCGGTCGGGCCGCTCAGCGCGCCCCCGAGGCCGGCGACTGGGCGGCGAAGGTGACCTTGGCCAGACCGGCGAGCCGCGCCGCCTCGAGCACGTTCACGACCGACTGATGGCTCGCGCCCGCGTCGGCGTGGATGACGAGGGTGGTGTCAGGGCGCGCGCCGGAGGCGCGCTGCAGTGCCTGGGCGAAAACGTTCGGACTGACGAAGGCGGTGAGCGTGTTGTCGACCAGGTAGCGTCCGTCGGCCGCGACCGCCACCACCACCTCGCGGGGGCGCTCGGCCGCGCTCTCGGCGCCGGCCGTGGGCAGATTCACCTGAAGCTCGGTGAAGCGCGAATAGGTGGTGGTGACCATCAGGAAGATGAGGATCACCAGGAGCACGTCGATCAGGGGAATGAAGTTGATCTCCGGCTCGTCGCGCCGGATGGCTCGGCGAAAGTTCATGGCCTCGGTCAGACAGGTTGCCGGGGGCGGCCGCGCATCGGCAGCCTCAGGCCTTCACGCCGCGCTTGGGGCCGGCGCGCGTGGGCGCGGCCGGGGGCGGGGCCGGCGGCGGATCGATTCGGGTGGCTTCCGCCCGGGCGGCCAGTCGGATCGCCTCGTGGTGCATCTTCAGGGTGTCGATCAGGCGCAGCGACTGCTGCTCCATTTCGACCAGCAAGCCGTCGACTCGCGTGCGGAAATGCCGGTAGGCGATCATCGCCGGGATGGCCACGATCAGGCCCAGCGCGGTGTTGTAGAGCGCCACCGAGATGCCGTGCGCGAGCTGCTGCGGGTTGGTGCCGGTGGGCGCCTGCGCGCCGAAGATCTCGATCATGCCGACGACCGTGCCGAACAGGCCCATCAGCGGGGTGATCGAGGCGATCGTGCCGAGTGCCGAGAGGTAGCGTTCGAGCTCGTGCCCGACGGCCCGGCCGGTCTCCTCCATGGCCTCCTTCATCACCTCGCGGGGGGCCAGTTCGTGTCGCAGGCCGCTGGCGAAGATGCGACCGATCGGCGAACTGGCCTCCAGGCGCTGGATCATGTCGGGAGTGATCTGGCGCGCACGGTGCATCGCGAGAACGTCGTCGAGCAGGCGCGTGGGCACCACCCGGGAACGCTTCAAGGACACGGCCCGTTCGACGATCAGGGCGACCGCCGCCACCGACGCCAGGATGAGAAACCACACCGGCCAGCCGGCCGCCTGGATCAGCGAAAGCAACGGGTACTCCGAAGGAAGGGTGGGCGTCGAAGCCCTCATTGTCCGGTGTTTCCGGGGGTCACGGCAAGTTGACCCGGGCGCCCCGTCGGCGACCGAATTCGGCACAATCCGCTATCAACACAAGCTGTGGATAAACATGTGCACAGCTGGGCCCGATCGCCCGGAATCCCGCGTGGATTCTCGCGTTCTTGCCGCTGCCGAGTTTTTAAACACAAATAAAATATATATAAAACAATGACTTGCACGAACCTGCGTGATTTCACGGGGGAGCCCGCGGAAGAGCCGCGCCAATGCGTGGGGTGTGGACAGCTACCCCTTGGAAAGCCGCATGGCGCTTGACTTCGAAGGCCATGGGGCGCCGCTGCGCGCCCCGGTCCTGAGCATCACGCAGCTCAACCGCCTGGTCGCCGACCTGATCGAGTCGCGCTGCCCGGCGGTGTGGGTGGCGGGCGAAATCTCCAACTTCACCCGCGCGGCCAGCGGGCACTGGTACTTCACGCTGAAGGATGCCGGTGCCCAGGTGCGCTGCGTGATGTTCCGCGGGCGAGCCCAGGCGGTCGGCTTCGTGCCTCGCGAAGGCGACCGGATCGAGGCCCGGGGTCTGCCGGGCCTGTATCAGCCGCGCGGCGATTTCCAGCTCGGTGTCGAGCAGATGCGACGCGCGGGCGCGGGTGACCTGTACCAGCAGTTCCTGCGCATCAAGGAGCGCCTGCTCGCCGAAGGGCTCTTCGAGGCCAGACGCAAGCGCGACTTACCGGCGCATCCGCGGGCGGTGGGCGTGATCACCTCGCCGCAGGCGGCGGCTTTGCGTGACGTGCTGGTCACGCTGCGCCAGCGCGCGCCGCACGTGCCGGTGGTCGTCTATCCCACGCCGGTCCAGGGCGCGGATGCGCCGGCGGGGTTGGTGGCCGCGCTGGGCGCGGCGGCGCGGCGTGCCGAATGCGACGTGCTGCTGCTGGTGCGCGGCGGCGGTTCGATCGAGGACCTCTGGTCGTTCAACGACGAGAAGGTGGCGCGTGCGATCGCCGAGAGCCCCATCCCGGTGGTCTCGGGCGTTGGCCACGAGACGGATGTGACGATCGCGGACTTCGTCGCCGACCTGCGGGCGGCCACACCCACGGCCGCGGCGACGGCGGCGGTGCCGTCCCGTGCCGATGCGCTGGCCCGCCTGTCGCTCCTGGCCCAGCACCTGGCGCGCCGGCAGGCCCGCGTGCAGGAGCAGGCCGAACAGCGCCTGGACCTGCTGGCCCGGGGCCTGCGTTCGCCGCGCGCGTACTGGAGCGAGCGGGCCGGCGCGCTCCAGGGGCTGGCCGAACGACTCTCCCGGAGCATGCGGGTGCGGGTGGCACGCGGCGGTGATCGACTCGCGCAGGGCGAGGACCGGCTGCGTCCCCCCGACGTCGAACTCGCGACGCGAACGGTGGTGGCGGCCGCCCGGCGGCTCTGCGTGGCGGGGGCGTCGCAGGGTCGCGCGCAGGAGGCTCGGTTGGTCGCTGCCGCGCAACAACTCGAACTGGTCAGCCCCCAGGCGGTGCTCGCGCGGGGTTACGCGATCCTGCAAACCGAGCAGGGGCGCGTCGTGCGCAGCGCGAGCGAGGTCTCGCCCGGTGATCGGCTCGACGCCACGCTGGCGCAAGGCCGCATCGGGGTGCGCGTCGAAGGGTCCTGAACGCGGTGTGGCGGTGGTCGGCGACCGCGGCGGGCAGCCGGCTATCCCTTTCCGCAACGGGGCCGCTTTGAGAGCTCGCGCGCTTGTGCCCTAAAATTCGCGCGTATTCGCTGGATCACGCAAACGATCGGCCGGGCCATGCCCGGGCCGCGCCTCGCCAACAATCCCAACGACCCCGGAGGACGAACACCATGGAACACAGCCTGCCGCCGCTGCCCTACGCAGCCGATGCCCTGGCCCCGCACATCTCGAAGGAAACCTTCGATTTCCATTACAGCAAGCACCATCAGGCCTACGTCACGAACCTGAACAACCTGATCAAGGGCACCGAGTTCGAATCCCTCGGCCTGGAGGACATCGTCCGCAAGTCCTCGGGGGGGGTGTTCAACAACGCCGCCCAGGTCTGGAACCACACCTTCTTCTGGAACAGCATGAAGCCCGGCGGTGGCGGTGAGCCCAGCGGCGCGCTGGCCGACGCGATCAATCGCAAGTGGGGCTCGTTCGCGGCGTTCAAGGAGGCCTTCGTCAAGAGCGCGGTGGGCAACTTCGGTTCGGGCTGGACCTGGCTGGTCAAGAAGGCCGATGGTTCGGTCGACATCGTCAACACCTCCAATGCGGGCACGCCGCTGACCACCGGCGACAAGGCACTGCTGACGGTCGACGTCTGGGAACACGCCTACTACATCGATTTCCGCAACCTGCGCCAGAAGTTCGTCGAGACCTTCCTCGGCAACCTGGCCAACTGGGATTTCGCGGCCCGCAACTTCGCCTGATCGGGAGTCACCGGTGATCGAGGCCGGTGCGCGGCACGAGTTGCGCCAGCAACTGCTGGCGGAGCTGGCGCGGGTGAACCGCGCCCTCGCCGCGCCGGCGCGGCTCGAATTGCTCGAACTGCTCGCCCAGGCCGAGCGTTCGGTCGAGGTGCTGGCCGAACTGGCTGGGCTGACGGTGGCCAACACCTCCCAGCACCTGAGGGTGTTGCGCCACTGCGGGCTGGTGGTGTCACGGCGCGACGGCCAGTTCGTCCGCTATCGCCTGCCGGGCCTCGAACCGCTGCGCCTGCTGACCGCGCTGCACGACATCGCGGTGCACAGTTCGCCAGCGCTGGGGCGCCTGCTGGCCGAACAGCGCCGGCATGTCGATTCTCTCGAGCCCTTGTCGGCGGCCGAGTTGCACGAACGCCATCGCGACGGTGCGGTGGTGGTGGTCGACGTACGCCCGCCTGAAGAATATGCGGCCGGCCACATCAGCGACGCGATCAGCATGCCCCTTCCCCATCTGGTCGAGTTGGCGCCCCAACTGCCCGTCGACCGGGAAATCGTCGCCTATTGCCGGGGCGTGCTCAGCGTGATGTCGATCGAGGCGGTGTCGCGCTTGCGGGCCACGGGGCGTACCGCACGGCGCCTGGCCTATGGCTTTCCCGAGTGGCGGGTGGCCGGTCTGCCGGTGTCGCGCCTGGCGCACTGACCCGGCGCGTCACCGGGATGCCGATCGTCAGCGGGGCTTGAACATGCCCGCCGGGCCGGAGAGCCGCGAGCCGGCGTTCACGCCCTTGCGGGCGAACCAACCCTGTTCCATTTCCAGCACGTAGCGCACCGGCTGCGCTGAGCAGTGGCTTTGTTCGCTCAGCGGCTGCATGTCGGCGATGTTCACGATCGCGCCCTCGTCGTCGATGAAGGCGGCCGAGAGGGGAACGCGCGTGTTGCGCATCCAAAAGCACTGTTTGGCAGGCGCTTCGAAGACGAAGATCATTCCGTGGTTCGGCGCGAGGGACTCGCGGAACATCAGCCCTTTCGCACGGGTGCCGTGATCGGCGGCCACCTCGGCCTGGATCAGGTGGATCCCGGCTTGAAGGGTGACCTTGGGCAGGATCGGATTGCCGGTCTCGCGTGTCACGGCCGACTGTGCCGACGCCGGCCCGGGAAGCGCCAGCAGGCCAGTGAACAGCATCAGGGCAAGGACGAAGCCTCGCACGCATCGGGGCGGGCGGGCGGAAGGATTCAGGGCGCGCATCGCAGGACTCCGGGAGAACGTTCGGCCGCACCAAAGAAAAAGGCAGGGACGAACCCTGCCTTTGAACTGCGTGAAAGCCGATTACTTCTTGGGGGCTTCGGCGGGCTTCTTGTCTTCTTTCTTGGCGGCCGGCTTGGCGTCGGCTTTCTTGGCCGGGTCGGCGGCGTAGACGGCGCCAGTGGCGAAGGTGGCGGCGATCAGGGCAGCGAGCAGTTTGGTCATGTGTTCCTCGGTTGATGGGTAGTTTCTCTAAAAGACCTTGCGGTCCCCTCCTGTAACGCGCTCGAGATCGGCCCGTTGACACGAGAGTGCGCAGTTTATATCGAGCCTTCGGCGGCCGGCGATGCGGCAGGGTTCGGCTTTCGGGAAGTTTGATCGGCGCAACAGCTGGGCTGGCGGCTGGCTGTCGGGAATTCTGGAACGCGCGGGCACGGTGCCGTGAAGGGCAGGATGCTGGCGCAAGCCGGTCCGTTGTCGGGCGCCGCCAGGGGGTGGATGGGGTGTCCGCACGGGGTCGGTCGAGTCGGAAGGCTGCCGGCCCGAGCCTATAATCGGGCCTCCGCACGGGCCTCGCCGTGCGTTCCTCCGAGGAAGCGATCATGTACAAACACATCAAGATCCCGGCAGATGGCGCGAAGATCACCGTCAATGCTGATTTTTCCTTGAACGTCCCCGACAACCCGATCATTCCCTACATCGAAGGCGACGGCACCGGCGTGGACATCACCCCGGTGATGATCAAGGTCGTCGACGCCGCGGTGGCCAAGGCCTACGGCGGCAAGCGGCGCATCCACTGGATGGAGATCTACGCGGGCGAGAAGTCCACCCAGGTCTACGGCCCGGACGTCTGGCTCCCCGAGGAGACGCTTCAGGTCCTTCGCGAGTACGTGGTGTCGATCAAGGGGCCGTTGACCACGCCGGTGGGCGGCGGCATTCGGTCGTTGAACGTGGCATTGCGGCAGGAGCTGGATCTGTACGTGTGCCTGCGCCCGATCCAGTACTTCCAGGGCGTGCCCTCGCCGCTGAAGGAGCCCGAGAAGACGAACATGGTGATCTTCCGGGAGAACTCGGAGGACATCTACGC